>OIWS01000042.1_pt1 | contig 170295 bp, 138 predicted proteins | sample 1587611 | NCBI WGS metagenome assembly OIWS01 (sample SAMEA3888919, study PRJEB22519) | human gut metagenome | biome: human gut; feature: human-associated habitat; material: faeces | place: Denmark | collected 2010 | reverse complement strand
GAGGTTTTCCATCAGCACCTACGCAAGCAATCGGTTTGATAAACTCATCGGTCACCCCTTCGTCATACGATTTCTGTACCGCAGCAACCGGATCCGAAGCCGCTTCGCCAACTCCGTTAACCAACAGATCATAAGCCTCTTTGACACGCTCCCAACGTTTGTCACGGTCCATTGCATAGTAACGGCCGACAATCGAAGCGATCTTGCCGCCAGAGACTTTCAGATGATTCTCGAGGGTCTCCACAAAGCCCTTACCGCTGTGGGGATCGGTATCACGACCATCCATAAAGCAGTGAACAAAGGTACGGTCACTGACACCATACTCTTTCGCAATGTCACACAGCTTTAGAACATGATCCAGTGAGCTGTGTACACCACCATTGGACAACAGCCCCATAAAATGTACCTGTTTGCCACTCTCTTTGGCATAGGTAAAGGCTTTGACAATTTCAGGATTCTTCAGAATTGAGTTGTCCCGGCAGGCCATATTGATCTTAACCAAATCCTGGTAAACGACACGACCTGCACCGATATTGAGGTGTCCTACCTCCGAGTTACCCATCTGACCGTTGGGCAGACCGACATTTTCGCCGTCCGTACGCAACTGTGCATGGGGATATTTCTGCCCCAAACCCGTAATATACTCGGGATGAGCGCAATACACAACATCATCATGGCCGTGGTCACCAATTCCCCAGCCATCCAAAATCATCAGCAATACTTTGTTTGCCATAACAACAAATGCTTTTAATATAAGGTTTTCTTATCTATCTTCTTTCAAGTTCTTTAATGGAGATTGACGCTCCACGGTGCTGTATTACTTTCCGGCAAGCTGAGCACGGATCAACTCCACAGCCCGCATAATAGCAGCCTCAATGCCATCAACCTTTTTACCACCAGCCGTAGCAAAGAAAGGCTGACCACCGCCACCGCCATTAATTTCTTTTGCCGCCTCACGAACCACCTGAGCTGCATTCACGCCCTTCGCTACAATGTCATCACCCAACATAATGGTCAAGGTCACCTTGCCTCCAACAGTTGAACCGGCTACCATAACCAGATTCGGGAATTGAGGTTTAATACCGAACGCTACGTTCTTGATAACATCTGCCGTAGCCGGAATCTGACGAGCAATCAACATCATGCCATTCTCTTCGACACATGTTTTTGAAAGGGCCTCTCTCAAAGTGGCAATCTGTTCCTGTTTTTTCTCTTCAATTTGACGGCTCATCTCGGCATTTTCATCTATAAGACGTTTAACCGCCTGTTCTACAGATGGATTATTCAATGCATTCTGAACCGATTTGAGCAGAGATTCCAGTTGATACACATACTTTTCAGCAAAAGCCCCCGTAACAGCTTCAATACGACGCACGCCCGCAGAGATGGCGCTTTCACCCAAGATTTTGAAAAATCCGATGTTGCCAGTTGCTGACACATGCGTACCACCGCACAACTCTACTGAATCGCCATATTTGACCACACGGACGCGTTCGCCATATTTTTCACCAAAGAGCATCATAGCTCCGAGGGTGCGGGTCTCCTCAATCGGACAATCGCGACGCTCCTGCAACGGATAGTTGGCTCGAATATCGCGATTGACCAGACGCTCCACTTCGCGGATCTGTTCGTCGGTCACCTTCTGGAAATGCGAAAAGTCAAAACGCAGATACTCTGGCGTTACCAACGATCCTTTCTGCTCAACGTGCGTTCCTAACACCGTACGCAACGCCTTGTGCAGCAAGTGGGTTGCCGTATGATTATTGGCACTGCCAGCACGCAACTCCTTATCAACCACAGCATGGAAGGTAGCCGTAACATCCTCAGGCAATTGATCCACCAGATGAACCGTCAGGTTATTCTCCTTTTGGGTGTCCGTGATGCGAATCGTCTCACCGTTTGCGGTGATAACACCTTTATCCCCAACCTGTCCGCCAGAATTGCCGTAGAACGGAGTCTGATCAAATACTAATTGGTAATAGGTCTTATTTTTCGTCTTTACCCGACGGTAACGTGAAATCCGCACATCGGCCTCCAACGTATCATAGCCTACGAACTTGCTCTCATCGATCGGGAAGAGCTCCACCCAATCATCCGTATCGACAGCCGCAGCATTGCGGGAACGCTCCTTCTGTTTCTGCAACTCCTTACCGTATGCGTCGAGATCAACCTTCATGCCGTTTTCATGTGCGATCAACTCGATCAAATCGATCGGGAATCCATACGTATCATACAACAAGAACGCATCACTGCCGCTAATCGTATCTTTATGGTCTGTTTTTGCTTTCGCCATCACGCCATCCATCAGGTTGATGCCGGTTGCCAACGTACGTAAAAATGCGCTCTCCTCCTCGGCAATCACCTTGGTAATCAACTCTTGCTGTGCCTTCAGTTCGGGGAACTGATTTCCCATCTGCTGCACCAAACCATCCACCAATTTGCACATGAACGGTTCGTTAAAGCCTAAGTAGGTGTATCCGTAACGTACTGCACGACGCAAAATACGACGGATCACATAACCAGCTTTAACATTCGAAGGCAACTGGCCATCCGCAATCGAGAAGGCGATTGCTCTGAGGTGATCGGCAATCACACGCATGGCCACATCCGCTTTGGGATCCACACCGTACTGTTTCCCGGCCATCGCAGCCAAGCGCTGAATCGTAGGCTGGAAAACATCCGTATCGTAATTGCTCTGCTTGCCCTGCAACACCATACACAGACGTTCAAAGCCCATACCGGTATCAACATGATGCGAGGGCAGCGGCTCGAGTTGTCCGTTGGCTTTGCGGTTGAACTGCATGAAGACCAGATTCCAAATCTCGATCACCTGCGGATGACCGGCATTGACCAGTTCGCGACCGGGGATCTTCGCACGCTCCTCTTCGTTACGCAAATCGTAATGGATCTCGCTGCAGGGGCCACATGGACCGGTATCGCCCATCTCCCAGAAGTTATCATGCTTGTTTCCCAACAGAATATGATCTTCAGGCAGAAACTGTTTCCAATAATTGTAGGCTTCACTGTCACGGTCGATCCCCTCTTCGGGACTCCCTTCAAATACAGTTGCATAGAGTCGATCCTTCGGCAATCCATACACGTCGACCAGCAACTCCCAAGCCCATGAAATGGCCTCTTTCTTGAAGTAATCACCAAAAGACCAGTTACCTAACATCTCGAACATCGTATGGTGATAGGTATCATGCCCCACCTCTTCGAGGTCATTGTGTTTACCCGACACACGCAAGCACTTTTGCGAATCGGCGACCCGATTGTGTTTGATCGGCGAGTTGCCCAGGAAAATATCCTTGAACTGGTTCATACCCGCATTGGTAAACATCAAGGTAGGATCATTTTTGACCACCATCGGAGCAGAAGGTACAATCAGATGTCCCTTGCTCTTGAAAAAATCGAGAAATGTTGTTCTGATTTGATTCGAGTCCATAACAGATATACTATCCGGCTGTTTTGCAGCGTTAATATTATGCGTTCAAAAAGAGGTTGTAAAATTACATAAAATCGTCTAATTTTGTTGTGCAGAGTGCACAGAAAATGATTTGATGGCCAAAAATCGATATAAATTCAACCCTCAGACCCTCACTTACGAGGTGATGACCATACCGTTCCGGATCAAATTCTACCGTCTGTTGCGCAAGATCCTGATCGGTTTTATTTTGGCCTCGATTGTCAATCTGCTTTTCTCCTTCTTTTTCTATACGCCCAAAATGTATCGGATCAGCCGTGACAACAACGAACTGCTGATCAAATACAATATTCTCGATGACAAACTTCAGGCCGCAACGGCTCGTCTCGAAGAGATTCGTCACCGCGACAACAGCGTTTACCGACCGCTCTTCGGTAGTGACACAACCAATATTCAGGGCGTTTTCACCCCCTATCCGGACAGTAAATACAGCCATCTGCAAAACGATCTTTACACGCCGCTGATGCTCTCCACATGGAAAGAGCTCGATGCCATGACCCGTTTGCTCTATTTAGAGTCCAAATCTCTGGACGAATTGGAGGAGCTGAGTAAAAACAAAGAGTTGATGGCCGAATCCATTCCGGCCATCTGGCCGATCAACAAACGAAATCTTCGCGGGCATATCGGCGCATTCGGTACACGTCGTCATCCAATTACCGGCCGGATTGCCGGTCACAAAGGGATCGATCTCGGAGGTCATATCGGCGATCCGGTGTACGCCACCGGCAATGGCTTTATTGCATTCGATAAAGAGGGAGTCAGCGGCTACGGCAAACAGATACTGATCAACCACGGTTTCGGATACAAAACCCGATACGCCCATCTGAGCAAGATTCTGGTTGGTCCGGGACAATACGTTCGCCGGGGTGAGTTGATTGGCGAGGTGGGCAGCACGGGCCGTTCTACCGGACCACACCTGCACTACGAAGTGATCTATCGCGGATTGCCGGTGGATCCGCTCAATTACTTCAGTCGTGATATGAGTGAAGAGGAGTTCAACAAGATTGTCGAATCGGCACAAGCCACCACCTACGAAACGGAATAGAGACCATGGAACAGCCCAAACAACCCATCCGCTTCAAAGAGCTCGTGCCACACTGGCATGAGCAGACGCTCACTTTCCGAAAGAAATTTTGGCGAGCTGTGATCCATATTTTCGCATGGATCGGTATGGCTATACTCTATTATTTTGCTTTCTCATTCTTTTTCGACACTCCTGTCGAATACAAGATGAAATCCTCGACCCGGCTATTAAAAAGCGAATACAAAGAGTTGAGCGATCGTTACGACACGATACAGAAGATTTTGGACAATGTGGTTGAACGAGATCGACACGTCTTCCGCACCTTGTTTGAGGCGGATCCATATAGCTTTGACAACGATAACGAAGAGAAAGAGCTGGCCGAACACGACGCACTGCTGACCATGACCAATCGGGAATTGGGAGATCTCTTCTTCTCCAAACTCAATGCACTGGAAAAAAGCACCAGCAAACAACTCTACTTGGTGGCCGAGATGGAACAACATGTCGATTCATTAAAGGGAAAACTGAACAACATTCCGGCCATCCAACCGGTCATCAATAAGGATTTAACCCTGCTGACCGCTTCATACGGTATGCGTATCCACCCGTTTTACAAAACATTGACGGCACACCAAGGTGTCGATTACACGGTCAGCGAAGGTTCCCGCGTCTTTGCCACGGCAGACGGACAGGTAAGTCGGGTCATTACCCAACGGGCCTCGTCGGGTAACACGGTAATCATTAATCACGGCAACGGTTATCAAACCTCCTACAGCCATTTGGGTAAAATCTATGTACGAGCCGGACAAAAAGTTCGTCGTGGCGACATCATTGCCCAATCGGGGAATACAGGTCTGTCACTGGCGCCCCACCTCCATTACGAAATTATCCATAATGGCATGCGGGTCGATCCGGTTCACTACTTCTTCATGGAGCTGGATTACAAAGATTATCGGAAGATTATCCGCATCGCTATGAGCGGAATGCAATCGTTCGATTAATTTTGTTCACTTTGAAATGAATTTAGATATTGCCCCTGATTTTCATAGGGGCAAATGTTTTTTTCATACTATTTTTCTCTACATTTGCTTCAATAACCCTACTACAAAATAATTTATGGCAATTTTACGATTCAATGCATTGGATGAAATTTCCCGACGGGAATTGATCGAGACCAAACTATCCGACAAAAAAATATCCAGCTACTTTGGTGCAGATGTATTCGACCGAGAAACGATGCGTCAATACATTGCCAAAGATGCCTACGAAAGTCTGTGCAATGCCATTGACGAAGGGCGTCGTATCGACCGCAAATTCGCCAATCAGATCGCTCAAGGCATGATGAACTGGGCGCTGGAACGCGGTGCTACTCACTATTCACACTGGTTCCAACCACTGAACGATTCAACTGCAGAAAAACACGACGCCTTTTTTGAACCGATGCAAGGGGGCGGTTCATTCGAAACCTTCAAAGGCGAGCTGCTCGTTCAACAGGAGCCAGATGCCTCCAGCTTCCCCAACGGTGGATTGCGTAATACGTTCGAAGCTCGAGGTTACTCCGCATGGGATCCCTCTTCACCAGCCTTCATTCTGGATAAGACGCTCTGCATTCCCAGTATCTTTATCGCCTACACCGGTGAAGCACTCGACTTCAAAACGCCCCTGCTCAAATCCCTGCAAACCGTAGGGAAAGCTGCCGAAGATGTTTGCCAGTATTTCGACAAGGATGTCAAAAAGGTCAACGTAACCTTAGGTTGGGAACAGGAATATTTCCTGGTTGACGAAGCGCTGTTCCTAGCTCGCCCCGACCTGATGCAGACCGGTCGTACGCTGATGGGACACATTGCCGCCAAAGATCAACAACTCGATGATCACTATTTCGGTGCAATTCCAGGCCGTGTATTGGAATTCATGAAGGAGTTCGAAGAGCAGGCATATCGTTTGGGCATTCCCATCAAAACTCGCCACAATGAGGTAGCTCCCAATCAGTTCGAATGTGCACCGATGTTCGAAGAGGCCAACATCGCTGTCGATCACAACACGCTGTTGATGACCGTCATGCGTAAGATTGCTCTCAAACATAAATTGCGCGTCCTGTTCCATGAAAAACCGTTTGCAGGGGTTAATGGTTCAGGAAAACACTGCAACTGGTCGATGATGACCGACACCGGAGTCAATCTGTTGGCGCCGGGCAAAACGCCCAAAAACAACATCCAGTTCCTCACCTTCTTTGTCTGCGCCATCAAAGCAGCCAACGACTATGGTTCACTGTTCATGGCTTCGATTGCTACACAGTCGAATTCACACCGTTTGGGAGCTCACGAAGCGCCACCGGCCGTGATGTCGGTATTTACCGGATCGACCCTCTCTGCAATGCTTGATTCGCTGGAAGAGCGTGTGAGTGACAAAAAGATGACTCCCGATGAAAAGACCGATATCAAACTCGACATCGGTAAGATTCCCGACATTCTGTTGGACAATACTGACCGCAACCGCACCTCGCCGTTTGCCTTTACCGGTAACCGATTTGAGTTCCGGGCCACCGGTTCGTCGTACACCTGCGCAGCTCCTTTGACCGTAATCAATACGGCCATGGCCGAGGAGTTGATCCAGTTCAAAAAGGAGGTGGATAAACTGATCGATAAAGGGATCAAAAAAGATGAAGCGATTTTGCAAGTGATTCGCAAATACATTATCGCTTCGAAAAAGATCCGTTTCGAAGGGAACGGTTACAGTCAGGAGTGGCTTGATGAAGCGGCACGACGCGGTTTGGAAGGGATCAGCAGCATTCCGGAGGCCTTTAAACTGTTTAACCGTCCCGAATACAAGAAACTTTTGCTCAAACATGGTGTGTACAGCGAATCGGAGATCCATGCCCGCTATGAGATTAACTTGGAAATCCTGATCAAAAAGATTCAGATCGAATCACGGGTACTGGCCGATATGGCAGCCAACCACATCGTACCGACTGCGATCAAATATCAAAACATTTTGATTCAGAACGTACAGGGGCTGAAAGACATTATGCCCGAGGAGTATCAGGAGTTGGCTTCGGAGGAGATCCTGACCATTTCCAAAATTGCCAAGTATGTCAAATCGATTCGGGAGCACAATCGCCAGATGATCAACGCCCGTAAAAAATACAACAATACCGAAGATATTGAAGAACGGGCAAATGGTTACTGGAATGAGGTGCGGCCGATCATGATGGTCATTCGTCAGGCCATTGACAAATTGGAACTGATTGTTGATGACGAGCTGTGGCCGCTTCCGAAATATCGCGAAATGATGACAATCAATTAACAGCGTACATACTGCCGACAAACAGAAGGCGGAGGCTGTGTTTGCAGTCTCCGCCTTTTCTTATGTTATTCGTTTCCCTTCTATGCAACAATACAAAGTACACCCTTTACTCCTAATCGTTGATTTTCACGGATTATCCTGTCCATTTGTTGCCACTCAATATCATTTTGCGCCATTCACCGCCATCTGGTTCCAGCCATTTTCGAATAACGATTGCTACTTTTCGTAATCTACGACATTGACATTGATTCAAAGCATAGACTTCAGGAATATAGGACTATTGAGTCCGATTTATAAATTTTGTCGCCAATCGATATACTTGTCTGATTTTCCGATCAGTCAGATTCCAATTCGACACCTCTTGACGAATCAATTCAGGATGTTTTTTACTGATATCGCGCAGCGCGTTCCCTACCGACTTGCGAACATATTCACTCTCATCGAGTTTTAACGCTGACAACAAGTCCACAGCAATTTGCGGATTATCTTTATAATAGGGGCGACTTGTCCATATCCGAAGCCCTTCAGTTACCGCCCTGCGCTGTTTATCATTCGTGCTATGCATCCACTCATCTATAACCGGCAGCGCTTCCGAATAACCTTTTGCTTTGCAAAAGTTGTCAAAAGCCATCGCTAACACCTCCTGAATACGCCAATCTGGGTGACCGGTTACAGTGTCCCGTAAAAAAGATAACGCTAAAGGATGTTTAACAGCAATATAACCACATATGAAAACAGCTACCTCCTGTACTTGAAAAGCAGCTGATTGCCATACTGCCATTGCCAAATCCCAACTTTCGTCCACAGAATGCTTTTTGACAAAATCCTGCGCAGTTTGACGAGCTAAAACCAATTTCTCCTTATCTGCAAACAGCTCTTCCAATTCCTTCACGGCAACCTGAAGATTCCATTTTGTACACATTTTTAGCTATTTTTTATTGTCATTGTGTGATTCAGAGTAATAAAGTTAAACTCTAAAAACACATCCCTTCACATGCACATGTCCACCATACCTATGCATCCCATCGCATAACCGCCAAATGACAACCAATTTAAACGGAAATGTGATTCATTAAATTCACGAACCTGAAACTTCCCTTGTTAGCACAGCAAACAGATGCAGCTAAAAAGTAAAATACACATGTAATCTGGGGGAATGCTATAAATACTTTATCTTCGGCAAAGCTCTTTGAAATCGCAGTATTTGCAAACAGAGGGGTCTGCACACTGCCTGAAAGGAACGGAGAAATCAAATAATTCAGCCAACGTCTTTTGCAAACACGCCAACAAATCCTCCTTATACGGTAAAAAGGATTGCACCGCAGCCCCTTTATGCTCCAATAGAGGAGAATAGTCCGCCTGATTCATCTTGCGTACCACATACAAAGTCGGTTGCACGTCATTCCCGGTCGTGTGGTGTACCATCAATGCATAAAGCATGGTCTGTAACACCGGGGCATTCCGCAGCGTGACATCTTCATCAAAAAGAGCCTCAATGCTTGCAAAGTTTTGCTTCGGAGAGCCTGTTTTATAATCTACCACTCGCACTTGACCGTCAGCCAATCGATCCAATCGATCTGACGTGCCCTTAAATACGACGGTATGAGACTCTCCGTCAAGCGTAAACGAAACTGGGGCTGAAACCCTCTTCTCCAGCTCATCAATCACAAAACCGGGATGCTCAATATCATAGGTTAAAATACAGTGGTTGATATAATAGACCACTATACCATGCACCAACAGCACATTGCCATCGTACTCCTCGGCACGCTGTGACGGATCGTGCAGGTACTCACTATTAACCGCCTGGGTTACCGCCTCAGATACCTGTGGCGATCCGATCAATTTGCGAATATAAGGAATCGGATCGGCAACCTTTTTCAATGGGGTATACAACAATTCGATCGCTTTATGCAAAATGGTACCGAACATCGGTAGATCAATCTCTTCGGCCACCTCCTGCTCAGGAGAGAGATGTTCCAAACTGCGCAAACAGAACTTGAGCGGACAATCCAAATAGGTATAAAACGACGTGGGCGAAAAGGTTCGTTCCCCTCCATCCAAAAAAGCACGCAGCTGATCAGCCACGGCACTTGTTTTCGGAATCTCGATCGGTTGATTCGCCGCCAGGTTTACATTCAAAGAGATTGTTTTTCGCCTAACCTCATGTTGTGACTCATAATCCAACTGGTAAATATATCGGCTTGGCTCGCCGGTGTGACGGTCATCGCTCAACGAACAGTAGGCAATATGGACGATCGAAGCGCGTTGCAACAAGCGATAAAAGTAGTAGGCATACACCCCTTCATGGTGCATCGGCGTCGGAAGGCCGTACGCCAAACGCAGATTATGCGGAATAAAAGACGCATTGGTGGCCAGATTGCCAGGGAAAGTATCATCATTTGCTGAGAGGATTAACACATGATCGAAATCAAGATTACGTGTCTCCAAGATACCCATGATCTGGATACCGTCAAGAGGCTCTCCGCTATACGGGATGCGGATACCTTGCAAAATTTTCCGCAACAACGATGCAAATATGGGAATGGTCACCTCCACCCCACTATCCTGCAAAGAGGTTGTAATCTGGCACAACGTATCGATAATAGTCGAGAACATCTCCCGGCGTAAAGCCCCATCCGGAGCATCTGCTCGGCCACCGATCTCGGAGAGAATTCGTTGCAAATAGGCAGACAACTGCTGCCACTCATCTACAGCAGTAAAGATCTGTTGCGTTACACCGGGAATCTGCTTTAACAACTCCGCATCGACATAGACGTATTGGCGCTTCTGAATCTCTGCTACGACCGCACCCGCTTCAACTGATGCCTGCTCCAACACGTATGGATGCGTCAGGATGCCCTCCACATCGCTATGATAGAATTGCAGCATGCCATCTCGTTTGCGGATTCGTTTCCGTCGCTGCAACTCCAACAGCCGCTCCACAAACGAATAGGCTGTTGTCTGACGCAACGGATAACCCATCGTGACGTTGAATTTGAGCTGCTCTGACTCTGGCAACGAATACAGAACCGGAAGCAGCAACGATTCGTCAGTCAAGACAATGGCCGTCCGTTTGTCGAGAGGAATTTTCTTTCGTTGAAGTTCTGTCAAGAACTCATGGACATATTTACACTGCAAGCTATCCGATGGAGAGGAGACAGCGACAATCTCTTTCGGTTCGGCAAAATGGCAATGTTCACCAGCATCATACTCTGCCGGATACTCCCGAATATCGGACCGAAGGAACAGACCCGCTTCGTGATTGGGATTGTCGACATAATATTTATCCCAATCCCACCAAAATTCGGCCCGACCACTATTCTTCAACCAGCTAAAGAGCTGTTTTTCGCAAGCAGACAAGGCATTGAATCCGATGATAACAAATCGACTGTCCGGAGCAGGGAATTGTGCTGGCAACTCATCGGCAATAATTCGCTCGGCAGCCAAACGGTGCACCATTCCCTCATAGGCAAGTCCCTGGTCGGAAAGCGTCTGTCGATACTCGTGATAAATTGTTCGGAGCGTTCGCCAGATGGACATAAACTGCTCCTTCTCTTGGGAAAATTCGCTCTCCTTACCGAAGCTCTGCCAAAAACGGGCAATGACCGCAATCTGTTCAGGGGTCAAATAGTCGCGATAATTCTCCAACTCCCGCAGATCGCTGATGTTGGTAAAAAGCATATCGGCATTGATCAGATATTTGTCGATCTGATCAAAATCCGACAGCAGCATATCCCCCCAAAAATAGAATTGATCAAAGGTTTCATGGTGATACCGACTGTACACCTTGTACAATTCGGTCACCAATTTGATTCGGTCACCACAACGAATTTCCGCAATTTGTTGCATCAGATCATTGATCGCAGCAAATTTAGGTTGCCAGACTGGTCTCAGAGTAATTTTGGAGAGGGAATCGGTAAAGAAGAGTTGTGCACGCCGACTGGGGAACAACAAGGTTAGCGATGAAATATCATCGCCATAACGCTCGTACAAAGAGGCGACCACCTCGTCGATAAAGCTACGCATGCGTTTACCTCAATAGAATCGAATAAAATCAGAATCGGCTACCTGCCCACAACAGATTAACCCTCATTAGCCTCCCCCCCCGTTATCATGAGAAACGGTCAATATCAAACCTCCGGACCTTGATGGCGAGTCATGCCGCTTGCATGTATTCCGGAAAAGAGCGGTTATTTACCGATATTATTGACCGTGCCCATCATCTTGGTTGCACTGCGATAAATCTCCGGCTCACCTTGATAATAGACGGCACCGCCCGTATTGGCTACAATTTGAATCCGTTCAACAACCTGTACATAGGCCTCAGCACTGGAAACGGCTTCTACCCTTACATCCTGGCTTACCAATTGACGTGCATTGACTTTGGATTTGGCTGAAGCAAGCAGGGTGCTATATTTGGCCGATCCGGTCAGATTGGCTACCGAATTACCACCGATCTTCAAATAGATATCTTTTACATTCAGATCGGCACTAAAGATCGCACCGGCATCCATATTGACATCGATCATCCCTTGGGTTAATGTTCCCTGGATGGAGACACTTGCACCCGAAATTTTGATCTGCGAGAGCGAAGTATAATAAATTTTCACCTCTCCATTGGCATCCTTATCTCCACCTGGGCGTAATTGAATCTTGAGCGTTCCGTCTTTGACACCCCAGGCAAGACGATTGCTGTTTGTACCATTGAGTTTAACCTTCAAATAGGCAGAATCGGCACGAATCAATTCCACATGTAATTTTCCTGAAAGGTCCACACTGGTAAATGCGTCCAAACGTTTGCTGACAATAGACTGTTGTGCCGATGCAGCCCAAGAAATGGTCATGGCCAAAAACAGCAATGCGATTTTTTTCATACCCCAAATTTTAATTTTGCTTTATACAAATATAAACTTTTACATAGGAATTCACAATCTTTCCCGTAACTTTAGAGTGTAATCCGAACTTCGGACTAACTATTCAGCAGTAGATTCAAATGGGCAGCATCCATATTGTCAAGGCATCGGCAGGATCAGGTAAAACCTTCCGACTCACCTACGAATACATCGCGCGTGTTATTGAGAATCCGAATCTTTACCGCAACATTTTGGCTGTCACCTTTACGAACAAGGCGACCGAAGAGATGAAGCAACGCATTGTCAGCAAATTGAATGAGCTGGCTCAAGGTGATTCGAAGGATTATCTATCCATGCTCGAAGATGAGTTGCACTACACTCCGGAGTTGATCCGCCAACGTGCCACCGAGGCCCGTACCAAGATTCTACACGATTACAGCCATTTCAATATTCTGACCATTGATAAGTTCTTTCAGCGAATCATTCGGGCTTTCCTCAAAGAGTTGGACATTGATGCCAACTTCACCCTGGAGCTCCAGACAGATTCGCTGTTGGACAGTGCAATCGATCGGTTAATCGAGGAGATATCCGACAACAAGGAGATCCGGCGATGGATCACCTCCTTTGCCGAAGAGAACATCGAGAACAACAATACCTGGGATGTCCGTTCCAAAATTGGCAAATTGGGCAAAGAGCTGTTTACGGAACAATATAAATCCCTGCCGGAGGCGCAATCGAAAGCGGTTATTTTAGAGACCATTCATAAAGCGCATAAAAGAGATCAAGCGCTGCTCAAACGCTGGAAACAGCTTGGAGAAGAGGCTTTGCAGATTATAGCCGATCATGGCCTGACCTGCGATGATTTCAGTCAACGTAGTCATGGTCTCGCAGGCTATCTGATCAAAGCAAGTCAAGGTCAATTCGTACCGTATGGGTCTTATGTTACTGCAGCATTGTCTTCAGATGACAAATGGTACACAAAAGGATCTTCACGCAAAGCGGATATTCAAGCGATCATTCCACAGGTCCGTCCCCTGCTCGAGAGCGTTTGCAAACTCTACGACGATAATATTCGTTTTCACAATACCATTGCACAACTACTTCCAAACTACCGTAGCTATGCTCTATTGACGGACCTTGCTTTGGAAATCGACAAGATATGCCAAGAACAGGGTATTATGCCTATCTCAGAGACCAACGGTCTGCTGAATCGGCTGATTAGCGGCAATGATGCTCCATTCATTTACGAGAAGGCGGGCAATACCTATTCGCACTTTATGATCGACGAGTTCCAAGATACCTCGCAACAACAGTGGACAAACTTCGTTCCACTGCTGGATAATGCGTTGGCGCAAAATGATCATAGTCCTGTGCTGCTGGTCGGCGATGTCAAACAATCCATCTACCGTTGGCGAGGTGGCGATTGGCGAATTTTGGGTTATGAAGTCAACCGCCATTTTCGGGAGGTCATCGATCAAACCCTCGAGGTCAATTACCGCAGTGCCGGCATGATTGTCCGTTTCAACAACGAGATCATCGATGCATGCGTCAAGGAGGATAATGCGTTACTAAACGCGTTGATCGACAGTGGATACGAAAACAGGTCGCTCTCGGCAGAAACACGCAATGACTTGCACGACATGCTGGCCAAAGCCTACCAGAAACACCGACAACAGGGGAACAAAGCCTTGCAAGAGGGGTATGTGCGCATCACCAGTTTTGACAAGGACTTCGAACTGGAGGAGACCGAAAAAGCGCCGATCATTGCCACGATCGAGGAACTGCAAGAGCGGGGTTACACCCCGGGAGATATTGCCATTTTAGTACGCAAGAATACTGAAGGCTATACTATCGCACAGCAACTTCTTGCCTACAAAACGGCCCATCCTGACTCACCCTACTGCTACGATGTGGTGACAACAGAGGCGCTAACAATTGGGAATGCACCGGCAGCAAATTTTATTGTGGTGGCTTTTCGCCTGGCCACGACACCCGACGATTCGATTCGACTGGCTCTGTACAACCAGTTTTTGCATCGCGATTTTGGACAACCGCTTCCGGAGGATGAGCGTACTTTTCTGCAAGATTTGCGACTCAAAGGCATTGAAGAGGCTTTTGATGAGGTTGTGTTGCGTTATCATTTGCAGGATAAACCAGAAAATATTGCCTACATTCAAGCTGTCCAGGATCTGGTCCACACCTTCAGCACATCCAAGATTGCCGATTTGCCGCTGTTTATCAAATGGTGGGACGAAACCGGACACTCCAAATCGATCAATCTGCCCCAAAACCATCAAGCGATCACCATCATTACCATACATAAAGCCAAAGGGTTACAATACAAAGCTGTTATTGTTCCTCAATGCGCATGGAAGTTACCTCCAAAGTCAAAAGCCTTACTATGGGCTAGTGCTCATGAAGCTTCATTAAACACATTGGGGACTATGCCTATCCCATACCTCCAAGCATTGGCCAATACCTACTTCTCTGAAGATTTTTATCGGGAGACCGTTTTGACCCATATCGACAACATCAATCTGTTCTATGTGGCCATCACCCGGGCCGAAGAGGAGCTGCACCTAATGTTCAAACACGACACCTCAGCGAAACAGGTCTCGATCAACAACCTGCTAAATAATATTCTGACTGCATGTCGCACAGGGCAGGACAACAATACGGTTCAGCTCGGCGAGATCGAAGGGCACGTTACCTCTGCAGCCGACCGTGAAATCTATGAATTCGGCACACCCTATCATAAACTGATCGAACCGATCCAGCCGATTCCACCATCGACCTATCCGGTTCGTCGGCCCGACACGCGACTTCGCTTCAAACTCTCTTCGCAACGCTACTTCGATGAGGGTCGTGACATTGCATTGGCTCCGCGTAATTACGGTATTTTGATGCACAAAGTGTTTGAGAATATCGGACACGAAGACGAGATCGAATCGCAACTGGCCCTTTTACGCGCAAACGGGACCCTGTCGGATGAAGAGGTGGAACATTTGCGCAAAACAATTGCAGATGCTTTGGCCAATCCTTTGATTCGCTCCTGGTTCGATCCCAAATGGGACATTGTCCGTACCGAAGCGGCCATTGTCATTCCGAACGGCAAATCCCTCAAACGTCCCGATCGGGTCATCACCAAAGGGACCGAAGCGGTCGTGGTGGATTATAAATTTGGATCGAACAAAGACAAATCCCACTATGCACAGATTCGCACCTATATGGAGCTGCTGCATAAAATGGGTTACCGATCCGTCCAAGGATACCTGTGGTATGTCGAGCTAAATGAAGTCGAATCGGTAGAGAGCCCCAACAATACAGCATCTTAGGCATTGCCTTTCCGGTTATGTCTCTTCCCTTACTCGCCTATCGGTCACTCTGCCGTTCGTCTCTGTAAGAGTGTTCATTCGACGCAATACTGGACAGATTAGAAGAAAAATGTGCGGCAACGCAATTAGTACTTTGTGCCGATTATCGTGTTCCGAACGACGCGGTGCGAATTTCACCCCAATGGAGGCAAATAGGAGGCAAAAACATCCACAGGGTTATGCGACTCCGACCTTTGACTTTCACTATTATCGCATCCTTTAAGGGACACAGACCGGTCTATATTAAGAGTCCGGATACCGGGTACGAAAAGGCTATCCCCCTTCCCCCACAGAAGAAGATGCAGCAATCCGCAAACTGTTCTATCGCAACCCAAAATCGCGATAACCACAAACTTCATTTTTATTCTCGCTCACCCGTCCTGCAACCCCAGCGCAACGCCATCATGCTGCCATACGACAAAAAAAGAGGGCTACCGCTATGCGGCAGCCCTCCATCGTATGAATGACTTGTCTGATTAGTCGTTCAGCGAGAAACGTTTGTAAGCAACAACGGTAGCATCTTTGTCTGCACCCTTGATGTAAGCACCGACAGTGATCTTGTTGTTCTTAACCAACGCCTGATTCAACAGCGTGTTCTCATTGAGGAATTTGTTAACCTTACCCTCAGCGATCTTATCCAGAATCGCTTCAGGTTTGCCCTCTTGACGAGCCTGCTCACGACCGATCATACGCTCATGCTCGATCAGCTTCGGATCGCAGTCTGCTTTGTCAATGGCAACAGGTGCCATAGCGGCAGCCTGCATGGCAACATCTTTCGCAACCTCTTTGTCGATCTCTTTGTTGAAACCGATCAAAGTACCCAACTTGCTGTTCATGTGGATGTAGGTCACGCACATCGGAGCCTCGATCTTACCATAGTAAGCCAACTCAACCTTCTCACCGGTCTGACCTGACTTCTCGGTTACGATCTCTGCAACGGTCTTGCCATCTTTCACAACAGCCAACAAAGCCTCCAAGTTCTCTGCATCAGCCTCTACAGCGATGTCCAGAATAGCTTTGGCAGCAGCTACGAAGTCTGCATTCTGAGCTACGAAGTCTGTCTCGCAAGCCAAGCAGAGCATATAACCCTTCTGACCAACGATCTTCGAGGTTACAACACCCTGAGTTGCATGACGATCAGCACGTTTTGCAGCAACCAGTTTACCCTTTTCGCGGATAATATCCTTTGCACGTTCGAAATCGCCCTCGGCCTCTACAAGCGCCTTTTTGCAATCCATCATGCCGGCTCCGGTCATCGCACGGAGTTTGGCAACATCAGCAGCTTTAATATCCATAATAATTTTTCTCCTTTTTATGCAATTTCGAATTATTCTGCAGCCTCAGCTTTGGGAGCTTCGGCCTCTGCAGCAGGAGCAGGTGCTGCTTCTGCAACGGGTTCAGCTTTTGCTGATTCAGCCTTTACAGCCTTTTTCAAACGGGGTTTCGGCTCTTTCTCTGCTTTTGCAGCAGCCTCGGCAGCCTCTTTCTCCTTCTCGAGCTTACGCTCTGCAAGACCCTCTGCAATGGCACCGGTCACAGCCTCGAGGACAACAGCCACTGATTTGGTAGCATCATCATTTGCCGGAATCACATAGTCGATATCGGTAGGATCACAGCAAGTATCAACCATAGCAAATACGGGGATGCTCAGGCGTTTGGCCTCTTTTACGGCGTTAGCCTCTTTCTGCACGTCCACTACGAACAGTGCAGCAGGCAGACGGGTCAAGTCAGCGATAGAACCGAGGTTCTTCTCGAGTTTTGCGCGCTGACGGCTGATCTGAAGTTTCTCTCTTTTGGAAAAGTTGTCATAAGTTCCATCGGCCGTCATCTTGTCGATCATGGCCATCTTCTTGACAGCTTTACGTATGGTGGGGAAATTGGTAAGCATACCGCCCGGCCAACGTTCCGTAACATACGGCATGTTGACTGCGGATACCATCTCCGCAACTACATCCTTAGCCTGTTTCTTCGTTGCTACGAACAGGATACGGCGACCGCTTTTGGCGATCTGTTTGAGTGCGGCGGCGGCCTCATCGATCTTCATCACCGTTTTGTGAAGGTCGATGATGTGGATTCCGTTTTTCTCCATGAAGATATATGGAGCCATTTTAGGATTCCACTTTCTTTTCAGGTGACCGAAGTGAACCCCGGCCTCCAACAATTGATTAAAATCAGTTCTTGGCATTTTGATTAACTGTTTAAATCTGTTTTAATTCTCTTTACATCAATCGCAGCGGTAGTGTCCTTGACAATCCCCGCGATTTTCCGCAGAGGGGCAATAACCGAGTAGTGCAACCAAAAAAGCAGTCTCTGAAATTTGCACCCACTCTGTGCTCCACAGGCGCAGATATTAACGCTTGCTGAACTGGAATTTGCGACGTGCACCGGGCTGACCGGGTTTCTTACGCTCAACCTCACGCGGGTCACGCGTCATGAAGCCGTTCTTCTTGAGCACCGGACGCATCTCTGCATCGATTGCGCAAAGAGCACGAGCGATACCCAAACGGGCAGCTTCAGCCTGGCCTTTGATTCCGCCGCCATCGAGAGTGATGGTGATGTCATAGTTCTCAGTAGTCGAGGTGACCAGCAGAGGCTGTTTTACGACATACTGGAAAATCTCCAGCGGAAAATAGGTGTCCAGAGGCTTCTGGTTGATAGTAATGTTACCCTTACCGGGTTTCACGTAAACGCGAGCTACAGCAGCTTTTCTGCGTCCGACGGCATTTACAACTTCCATACTCATTACTTAATCTCGTTTAACTTGATAGTTTTGGGTGACTGAGCCGCATGCGGATGCTCGCTGCCGGCATACACTTTCAGGTTGCTAAGCAAGGCAGCGCCCAGACGGGTGCGAGGCAACATGCTTTTTACAGCCTTTTCTACGATAAATTCGGGTTTCTTGCGCAGATAATCGGCCGGAGTTGCATAGCGCTGTCCACCTGGATAACCGGTGTGACGCGTATACACCTTTTCCGTCATCTTTTTACCCGAGAACTTCACCTTGTCAGCGTTGATGATGATGACGTTGTCACCGCAGTCAACGTGAGGAGTGAAGTTGGGCTTGTTCTTACCACGCAGGATTTTGGCAACCTGCGAAGCGAGTCGGCCCACCACCGCGTCCGTAGCATCGATCAAAACCCACTCTTTGGTGACCGTTGCGGCGTTGGCGGAGATTGTTTTGTAGCTTAATGACTCCACTGTTTTACGTTTAAAAGTTAATACTTGTGTGAATTATGTGATCCATACCCGCACTTTGCGGGCTTGCAAAGATAGTGATTTTCCTTGAAATAAAAAAAATATCGCATTTATCGACTTTTTCTTTCCTTCGGCGCTACTCTTCGTAGCCGAAACGGCGCAATTGGCGGTCACTATTACGCCAATCTTCGTTGACCTTGACAAAAAGCTGCAAAAAGACCTTTTTCCCCAAGAACTGCTCCAGATCGGCGCGCGCCTCAGAACCCACCTTTTTCAGTTTGGAGCCCTTATGGCCGATAATAATGCCTTTCTGGCTCTCGCGCGATACATAGATAACCGCCGAAATACGATCAATGGCAGGTTCCTCCTTATACTCCTCAATGGCAATCTCCACACAGTAAGGAATCTCCTTATCGTAATTGAGCAGGATCTTCTCGCGAATGATCTCCGATGCAAAAAAACGCAATGTCTTATCGGTCAAAGCATCTTTCGGATAATAGGGTTCCCCTTCAGGCAACAGCTCCAGAATACGGTCAAAGAGCCCCCCGATATTGAAACCATGGGCAGCCGAAACCGGAACAATCAGCGCATCAGGCAAAATCTGTTTCCAGGCATCGACCAACTTTTCCAACTCCTCAGGGGTTGTCAAATCGATTTTGTTGATCACCAAAATCGTTTTGATACCGCTCAAACGAATCTTATCTACATACTCGCTGCGATGATCGGTCCCTTCGGTCGCATCGGTTACATACAAAATAATGTCCGCATCCTTCAATGCCCCCTGCACCACCTTCATCATCGATTCGTGCAGCTTGTAGTTCGGTTTGAGGATTCCGGGAGTATCGGAATAGACAATCTGGAAATCCTCGCCGTTCACAATACCCAAAATACGATGACGCGTGGTCTGGGCCTTCGAAGTGATAATCGAAAGGCGCTCCCCCACCAAAGCATTCATCAATGTCGATTTTCCCACATTGGGGTTGCCGATAATATTCACAAAACCTGATTTGTGCATAATCTGTATTTATTTTATTTCGTTTTTATTTTCATTCTTTTAATCTTGTTCCTGACTGTGCGCGTTTCGCGGTTTAGGCACTAATACGCCCGGGAAGGGACCACTGACTGACAGTACGGCTAAGTCTCGCATCCTTGCTTTCCTGCTGTTTGCATTTTCTGCACCATGTCCCTGATTCCCGATCACCTGATCATCCTGTCCGGCTCCCATCGATCGATCTTCGGATGTCTGCAAAACACCATGAGTCATTGGTCTCATCGTGATCGAGCAGCCCAAACCTCTGTTGTGATCCTATTTGGCACTCCCTGTTTTCCAAAAGCTGGTATCAATCTCCGACTCAACGTGCTCTTCAATCTGATCCGGCAGGTGCCAAAAAAGATCGTACCCGATAATTTGTTCCAGATCGTTTACACTCAAAGAGTAATCACCGAACTTGTCGGAAATCTTCCCCTGATTGGGAAGCAGGAAAGCGATAGCATGGTAACGTCCATGCTGCCACACCAACAATGCTTTATAATAGCGACGTGGCACCCCCACTCCCCCTTTGATTCTCGGCAAACCGGATGCCAACACCGGGCCGGTAACTACATAAAGCGAATCATACTGTTTAGCCCATCTACGGACCTGCTCCTCCAACAGTCTCCAAATTTGTCGATTAAGCGCAGGACGTTGAGGCGAGACATTCGACAAATAAAAGGTTGCTCGGTTCTCTTGTGGGGAATCGTCCCGGTCAGCCGACGGAAGCAGGTGTCCACGATCATAACCGCTGCGGGTATAATCTCGATCACGAGCTGTCGGCCACCCGCGTTGTAGTACGATCGGATCACTACAAAACGAATTCTGACGCTCCGCCCCCTTGCGATTCACCTCTGCACGAGTCAACAGATAGGCAACCCACGCCGCCTGACGATACGCCGTATCGTAACAGAGCGTATAACGGGCTTCGGGATGATGTAACACAAAAGTGCTGTCATTATAATAAGGTAATGCTAACCGATCGTCTCGTCGTAGCGTCTGATGATTCTGCTCCTCCTTTACACGCATCGAGGTCCGATCACCAGTCCCATCCACAGCATAGCGATCAGCAGATCGTTTACCGCCTGCATCCGGATCGTCTTTGGAAGTCGAACGGGGAACAGTATGCTGATCTTTCGTCGCCCCGGCACGACTGTTACCCTCGCATCCTCCACTGCGTCGAGATGACGAAGCCTCTCCACCCGACCATTCGGTTGTCCGGGTAGTCACGTTGTGTTGCGTTCCAGTCGCCCCGCTCCGGTAAGAGATCCACAACAGGAGGGCCACAACACAAACCAACAGGAAGATAATTTTCCACTGTGTCTTTTTCGAGACACGACGTGCAGTTCGTTTAGGCATAATCTTTGACAGCAAGGAACTGAGTCCAAGTTGGACAAAGGTAAATATTTTCCTACCTTTGTCCCATATTTTACATGAAATTCAAGTAGAAACCCAACACGCTTATGGCCTCCTCGAACTTCGTTGATTACGTCAAAATTTTCGGACGCTCCGGTAACGGAGGATCCGGTTCCAGCCATTTCCGCCGCGAAAAATTCATCGAATTCGGTGGACCTGACGGTGGAGACGGAGGTAAAGGAGGCAGCATTATCCTGCGAGGGAACAGCCAATATTGGACGCTCATCCACCTCAAGTATCAACGTCACATCTTTGCCGAAGACGGCGAACCGGGACATGGGGCACGCAGTACAGGCAAAAATGGCAAAGACGTTATTATCGACGTACCGCTGGGTACCGTTGCACGAGATGCTGAAACCGGTGAGGTTGTCGGTGAGGTGACTCAAGATGGCGAAGAACTTGTGCTGTTACCGGGAGGTCGCGGAGGTTTGGGTAACTGGCATTTCCGCACGGCAACCAATCAAGCGCCTCGTTATTCTCAACCCGGAGAAGAGTGTCGTGAAGGTTGGTTTATCCTCGAGTTGAAGATTTTGGCTGATGTAGGTCTGGTCGGCTTCCCCAATGCTGGCAAATCCACACTATTGGCAGCTGTTTCGGCAGCAAAACCCAAGATTGCCAATTATGCTTTTACCACACTGGAACCCAACCTGGGCATTGTCGAATACCGCGACCACAAATCTTTCGTGATGGCCGATATCCCGGGAATTATCGAAGGAGCACATGAAGGCAAGGGGTTGGGCATCCGTTTCCTGCGACACATCGAACGCAACTCGATTTTACTGTTTATGATTCCTGCCGATACGGACAATATCCGTGAAGAGTATCACATCCTACTGAACGAGTTGCAACAATATAACCCCGAGTTGATGGACAAACAGCGTCTGTTGGCCATCACCAAAAGCGATCTGCTCGATGATGAGCTGCAAGAGGCTCTGGCCCAGGAATTGCCCGAAGGGATTCCATCAATCTTCATCTCATCGGTCTCCGGTTACCATCTCACCCAACTCAAAGATATGATTTGGGATGCCCTTCAAAAAGAGAATCGATAATCTGATTCTCCAGATCTGTTCACAGACCTGCACGCTCTTCCTCCTTGGCCACAGAACGGTTTAGTCTTGACATGCAGTCAACAACACAATACCCTAAAAGCCGGTTTATATAGCATTTTATAGCACCTCTTCGGGTTCGGGTCACTAAAGGTTTTCATTTACACCACCTTTTGCTTCCCGTCTTGCTTTTTTACATGTCTGCGATCAAGCACACGGCAGGTCTATCTCAAAATCGCGAAGATTCCACAATCACATTGCGGGCATCAATCACTCGCAACTGATAACTGTTATTAAACCATACGAGAATACCCTCCACATAGCCGCTCCCTACCGGCAAGGCATCATCGGCAAATCGGGCATAACGACTGGTACGCACCAACAAGGTATCCCCTTCAGGATTGACTAAATGCCGATTGCTATCCGAGTCTTCGTCACACCAAGCCAGTCCTAACTCTTCGTTCACAAACTGCACCGTTTCGAAAGCAACAAAACAGCCGACATGCTTCGGTTCCAATTCTGAGAAACGGAGTGTATCGGGCAATACAGGCTTGAGTTCGCCTCTTTTTGATAATCGCCCCGGAATATCGGTTTGTGAAATAAAGCCGTTCTGATAATCGGCATCAGCGGATACACTGCCCAACGTCACATAACCTCCATAAGCGCCTAACACCAATCCTTGACAACGAACACGTATTGGCTGCCCAATCGGATAGGTCAAAAACAGATCATCGCCGGACAATTTGATCTCGATACCGCCTGTGTCATCCTGCACAACCAGGCCGAACGGAAATGTTCCATAACGGTCGTTTGCCGTCACTACGCCCTGCAACTCCCAATCTTTGGTAATGAATGTAGGGTAACCCGTATAAAAACTCTTCAGATAACTGATCGAGACAAGTGCTGTACCCGTTCCTGGCTCACCGCCATCCTCTTGTGACGAATCAGGATAGGGATCACTCTTCTCCACACACCCGATGCACAATACTCCGAAGAGTAATGCATGAATCAGTTGCCTAATCCTCCACATCATTCAGATCCCTCATTTTTAGTTGATAGACCAGTTTCCCATTGACCTTACCCTGCATCAAAATGCCCGTCAACGATACAGCCCCGGTCGGTACCGTCTCCCCGGCAAAAGAGGCATAACCACTGGTGACGACATAGATCGAATCGGACTTTTCATCCCGAAATTTCAAATAGGCGCTTTGCGGAACACCACTCGCGGCAAGGGATGCCGGCAGAGCCCATGTCGTATCGACAGCACCATCCAAATGTACCCCGTCAAACCGCACCAAGGTACCGAGCCACTCCTCTTTCAGCTTTCCGGCTTGTACCGGGCGAGGGATCACCTCTTCGAACCGTTCACCACGAAACAGGTGCTTATCCACCACAACCCGATGGCTCATGTAATCGGTCTCATAGGCTGCACTGGCCAATCCCAACTGCAACACACCGTTGGTCATCCCCAATGTTAACGAATCGGCCACGACCGTCACCTGCTGTCCCAACCGATAAGTTGCATAGAGATCATACAACCCGGCACGTATCTCCACCGCACCCGTTTCATCTTCGATAAAGATGCTGCGGTAAAAATTTCCGGCTTGATCCGATGTGGTAACATACCCCGACACCACTACGCTTCGTTGCCCAACCACCCAAACCGGATCATCCTGATAGAAAGTCCGCAATGTTGCGATGTCCATCGTTGTCACCGGCACCGAATTCGGTTTCTGATTGGGTGCATTAAACCGGTCGTAATCACAGGATATATTGCTAAATAATAGCAACAACACAACCAAGAGCACATCGACTTGTGTACGTCTGCGTCGCATGATACGATATCGTGCGGCATATTGAACGAGCCATATGTTAACGGAGCGTTGCATCAAAATCGGAAATTAAGCGTCAGGTAATAGGTTCTCGGATAGGCATGATAATAGCGTGAAGCCATCGGAGCCACCGTACGGTCCAGACCACTTCCGTTGCGTACCATACGCAACGGTTCATAACCGCTGTACACAATATGACGACGATTGGCCAAATTATTGACCGAACCGCTCAACGTCAGATAGCTGCTTCTGATCCGAAACGTCTTACTCACAAAAAGATTAATCGTCGTAGCATCTCCGAACCGCTCCTGTGCGGTCATCTGAGCTAAAGCTTCCGGAGAGGTTGCATAATCCATCACCCGACGCATACGTCGTACCGGACTAATATCAATATAATTACTGCCCACATAATTCACAGAAACCGCTGCAGTCCACATTTTGGCACCGGAATAGCGCAGCTCTCCTGAAGCTACAACTTGGGGTGTGTTTCCCAACCGATAACCTTTCAGATACGCCGTCGATCCTTCGGCGATCGGCCGGTTATCGTGATCGGCATAAATGGACACTGCCGGATCACTCAAATAGAGATTACGACTCCACCCTCCGGCACCGCGCACACTCCACCGGTCGGTAATCCGAACGGTTACGCCCAGTTCGACACCGGCATACAGTTTATCGATTCCACTCAGCTCCATGTTGGCATATTCTCCGGCCAGATCATCATAATAATGGCGGACATCACCCTCTCCGCGGGTTGTGGTCACATATCCGCACAATCCAATATCGACACTGCGCCACGAGATCCGATATTCCAGTTCCCCTGCCAACAGATTAATCGGTCGAGGATCGGCAACGGTCCGATTCTGATATTCCGGAGCCAGAAACAGTGCATCCGCCACCGGCGCAACATCACCATAAGCAACACGCATCTCCAAGGAATGTGCCGGCGTAAAGGCATAGCCAATTCCCCCTTTAAGCATATACTCCGTGAAATTCAACTTTTCAGATGAGCCGAGAGATAGACCTCCTGGGAAGAGCTCCTTTTCGTAACGGCCAATCCTTGAGAAAGAGACTTGAGCGACTTGTCCACCCACATAACCATAGAGTCCCAAATTCCGTTCGCTATGCAGATCGGCCATAGTCCATGCGCCATACGAACTGTAATCCAGGTCGTAATTATAACCATACCGTTCACCCACACCGACCCGACGATTTGGATGTTGCAAATCATTGATCGCTTGATCTCCGTAATACTCATCGTCAATCAGGTAGGGATCAACATCCAACAGATAGTCTCCACCGAGCAGATCCTCCAAGCGTTGATAACGGGACACACGGTCATTACGCAGTTGAATGCCACCTCTCAAATAGTTGGCTTTGCCCATCTGCCAATCAAACGAGGAATTGAGCTGAAAACTACGATTTGCCGTCACGGCACTCCCCACCACATAGGAGGCAGGAGAGGCTGACCCATGTCGATTCACATAATACAATTCGTTCCAATTGATCTGAGTCACATTGGGATCGCGCTGTTGCCAAGCCTGTGTTACGGCATCGGCAACTTCTGGATTTGTCTGATAGCCGGGCATATACCGATAGTAGTCCGGCGTTGGATTGGAGACACTGAACCAATCCAAGGCCGAATAGCTACTTTCACCACCCAAATAGGAGAACACCGTATGAATTTTGAATTCCTCATCACGCTTGTAATCCCACGCCAATAGCGCCATGGGCTGTTGCGATTTGCGAGTACGCACAGAACGAATCCGACCATCCTGATATCCCCAATAGGGATTGTACAATGGATCACCGGTCAATTCAAAAGCCTCCTGGGTTGCGGCACCCCGCACGCCACGATCTGATGGCGCCAAGAAAAATGCGGCCGAGAGGGTATGTCTCTTTCCCAGCTTTTTGGCAACCGAGGCATATACAGTCCAATCATCCATATAGACGCCTCGAATATGCTGATCTCTACCCCAGCGCCGGGAACCAGCCACAGCAATAGCCCAATCGCCCTTCATCCATCCAGACGATATCCCAGCCCGCGCTCCGCCCCGAAACCGACGGTCGGTAAACATCAGACCGACAGAGATACGTTTAGGAACCAATCCCGCCATCCGGGAATAAGCACGAGTATCACCCAATCCACCCAATGTCCATAACTGTGGAGCTAAACCAGTTTCAGACTCGACCGACCCGTATGAATTGTAAACGGCTCCCATCAGATTCCACTGTTGATTACCCGTCATCGGATCATACAGCGAAACGCCATCGATGGAAAAATTACGGTAACGGTAATCGTATCCGCGTCGATTATAACGGACAAAAGAGAAATTAAAATCAGAGAGCGCTGTGAAGGGATCAGGATAGGCCTCCAACGGCTGCATCATCAAGGCTGCCACCTCTTCGCTGAATTGGAATTGCTCCACATGACGTAGCTCCTCTTCATAACCATCCGAGGTCAACACACCGCCCTGTGCCAGAAGTGTGTACGGCAAAAACAAAACACAGAGGATAACAAGGAAACGTTTCATGGAATACCGTACATCACAGCAAAAGCCGATTAGATTGAGGAATTGTGGTTGAATTGTCTAAGCTTACAGATCAAAACATATTGTTAAATATAGAAAAATTAGTCTAAATTATAAAACATTTGGACCTATTATTTTAGTAACAACGTGTTTACCGAAATCTTACTTGCTCCAATAACACTCAATCTATACCCGGAAACTACCCATTGCAATTTTCATGGCCATGTCTTTCACTGCCATTCCAATTCTGATTGTGTAACCCTTTTGATCCGGGCCAATTATACTGCGTGCATATACTTTTTACTCAACGCACCTATTCCGCTATATACCGATCTATGCATCGCGTCGTTTCACAATCCGCTTGCTTCCCCCACATATCCACTCTGCTGCACAATTGCATATTCGCAATAACAAGCCATAGCTGAATAATTACCGGCAGAATCGCTCACATTATTCAATAGGATACACAAACTATGATAGAGTACCCCCAAGCACTCGAAAAAGACCCCAAGCAAAATTCAACGCCACCTTCATGTAGTGATATCGACAAAAGAAAAGGGATACTTCAATGGAAGTATCCCTTTCAGTTCGTTAATATGGATTTGCGGAAGGCCTCCGCTTCATTGTATCGTTATTTCGCAGGCTGCTGTGCCGGAGTGGCAGGCTGAGACTGAGGAAGCTGCTGAGCGGCATCCTGAGTAGTCTGCTGTTGTGCCGGAGCCAGCAAGTTCTCATTACCCTCAGTTGCCTGTTCCAATGCCTTCTCCATTGCACCTTTACTGTTGGCAATATTGGTCGACGGCATGGTCATGGTAGCGGCCAGACTCAATACGAAAATAGCAATAGCCAAACCCCATGTAAATTTTTCGAGGAAGTTAGAAGTTTCGCGAACTCCCATCACCTGGTTCGATGCACCGAAATTGGCTGCCATACCGCTTTTGGGGCTCTGAGCCAATACCGACAGAATCAGCAATACACTTGCGATCAGAATCAATACAATGAAAAAGATATACATTTCGTTACTTGTTTAAACGATTACAAATTTATCAATCTTTCGGATTTTTGTCAATCCGGTCGATAATTTCGGCAAAATAAACACTTTTTTCCGGATATAGCAAACTTAATTTGGCATATATTGCTTTCGCACGCGTGGTTAGCCCCTGTGCCAAATAGATTTCTGCCAGCTCTTCCGAGGCAGGATCGTCATCATCCGCCACCGATTCGGCAGACATATCCCCCTGCGGAATACCCTCACGCGGCACCATCCGCTTAGGCTCCTCGGCTAAAAAACGATCAATAACCTCCATTGTTATATCCAACGGACGATCATGCTTCTCCTCCTCTGCACCCTCATGAGCTTGTAGCTCCTCCTGATCGGCCTCCACCTCATCAGTAGTTTGTGTCTTCCGATCAGCCTCATCCAGCCCTTGCGACATGGCCATTGCTTCAGCGCCTTGCTGAGCTGAGGCCAATATCTCCGGAACCGATACCACATGAGGAATTGATTCCGGCTCAACGTCAGGGGTGTAAGATTTTACCGAAAGGCTTTCATACTTTTCCGCCGCTGCAGATGTGCCATCGTCTATTGAAGTACGGGAAGCCTGGATCGAATCGATCACAACATTTTGTTGTCCAGCGGACTGTAACAACATTTCCGGTACCGGACGAACGGCTAACCGCAACGCCAAAACAGGATCGATCTTGCCACTAATACGCGACTGCATGATCCGAGCTGTTGTAAACCACGGATAGCGTCGAATCAGGGCTTGCAACACCGCATTCGATGGCACCTCAGCGCAATTAGGCTGTTCAAGATATTGGGTAAAGGCATCCATTACCAGTTGGCCACTGCATCGTTAAAGATATTCTCAACCAATTGCTCCACAATTTCAGGAATCAACGTACCTTCAGCCTCCTGCAACAGTTGCGTACTCGGATAATCGGAATAGGCCGAGAAGGTTTTATCGTAGTTGTATTCCGGTTGGAAGGCATTGGTGAAACGGACACGCACCGTAATAGTCAAACGATTCATAACGGCCGTCTCATTTCCGGAGATTGCTGCCGGTGTAGAGGTATAATTTGTAATCTCACCTTCGAATTGCAGGTCACCATTCTCCGGCACTACGGCCAATCGGGTCTGACTGGTAAAACGATCCTGCAACGCATCGGTCAAGGTCGAACTGAGGATCGGGGCCACCAGTAAAGCATTGTTCGGGAAGCGAGCGATCGATACAGTCTGAATCTCCGGTGCAATCGAAGCCCCTGAAAACGAATATTTTACTGAACACCCACCAAACAGCAAGCTACACGCCACCGCGAGGATCGGCGCCACAAATCTGAATTTTCTTTGGGTTAGAGTACGGCTTAAGTTACGACATTTAATATTCATCGATTCCCAACTCTTTGATTTTACGATAAAGCGTACGTTCTGAAATAAAGAGATCCTTGGCTGCCTCACGACGTTTACCGCCATGACGGCGCAAAGCCTTGATGATTGCTTCACGCAACACCTGTTCTTTGGTCATGCCTTCGTGTGGCGTGGACTCTTCAATCACCTCTGCGGGCTCTGTATAATCTTTAAACGAAGCCGGCATCGGATGTACCGTCGGGGTAGCAACCGGAGCAGGCAAGTTACGAGGTAAAAGCGCAGTTGCTGCCACCTCTCCCCCCTTCTGCTCATATCCACGACGTTCGGCCAACAATTCGGCAACCATCCGTTTCAGATCGTTCATGTCGTTCCGCAGATCGAACAACACTTTATATAACAGTTCCCGCTCTTCATTGACATCCCCTTGGGCCTGTGCCCGAAAGACAGGTACCGATGGGGGTGCATAATCGGGCAAATATTTTTTCAGAATATCGGCCGTAATATTACGCGACTCCTCCACTGCTGAAATTTGTTCGGCAACATTTTTCAACTGTCGAATATTTCCAGGCCAGGGATAGGTCTCAAGCATATGCCTTGCTCCTTCATCCAGCGTAATCACCGGCATCCGGTACTGTGTTGCTACATCTACCGCGAATTTACGGAACAGCAGATAGATATCGCCTTTGCGATCACGCAATGGAGGTACGGTAATAGGTACCGTGTTGAGTCGATAGTAGAGATCTTCGCGGAACCGCCCATCTTGAACCGCCTCGCGTAAATTGACATTGGTAGCCGCTACGACACGGACATTGGTCTTCTGTGTTTTGGAAGAACCGACACGTATATACTCACCGGTCTGCAGTACACGCAACAAACGCACCTGAGTGGTATGCGGCAACTCCGCCACCTCATCCAGAAAAATCGTGCCTCCATCGGCCACCTCAAAATACCCCTTACGACTCTCCGACGCACCGGTAAATGCCCCTTTCTCATGTCCGAACAGTTCGGAATCGATCGTTCCTTCAGGGATTGCGCCACAGTTTACTGCAATATAAGTACCGTGCTTACGGGGACTATTGGCATGAATAATCTGTGGAAAGACCTCCTTTCCCACGCCACTTTCACCGGTAATCAATACCGACAGATCGGTAGATGCAACCCGCACCGCCACCTCCAACGCCTCGTTGAGGGCCGGATTATTACCGATGATGTTGAAACGCTGCTTGAGCGTCGTTAAATCCATTGCCATAGTTCGTTAACAAATTAACGTTTGGACTTTTGTGCCTTAGCCGCCTCTTTCGCTGCCATTTCTGCTGCCTGAATCGAATCCTCCTTCTGAATCGAATCGAGTACAGCTGGCCGTTGATGCACGGGCAACTCCATCGGATCAATTTTCGGAGCCGATGATGAAGCAAAAATCACCCCATAAATAATCGCACCCAATGCAATAATCGCAGCTGCGATCGCAACAATCAAGAACTTATCGGTACCTTGACGTTGTTGCGGTTGTTGGGGCTGTCTAGGCTGCTGAGACGGCTGACGCGGAGGCACTCCTGCGCCTCCTCCCATATAGGGAGGCATAGCGCCTCCGGCCTGCGGTTGACCATACTGAGCACCGCGATACGGCTGTCCCGAAGTTGCAGAACTGCCCTGCGGTTGCTGTGCCTGCACGTTCTGCTGCATCGGCCTATTTTGTGGCTGGCCATACGAAGGTTGTGTCTGCTGTTGCGGTCGGGTCGGTTGCGATGGTTGCTGATAGCCATACCCACCCTGTGCAACCGGACGTCCACTGCCCGAAGTTACCGAACGATTTGGCGACGTTTGGGCCGTTTGAGCACTCTGCGGTGCGGTCATACGCGGTGATGAAGTTACATTGACCTGTGCAGATCCTCCCATAGCCTGATTCTGCGGACGAGGAGTAGCGGCACCGACACTATTTGGGGCCCCACTGCCTGCCCCCCTATTGACCTGTTGGCCAACGAACAGTTCTTGAGGTTGACGTTCAGCTGAAATATTCGAAGGTTGCTGTCCCATCGGCTGAGATTGAGGCCGAGAAGCTGAGGCTGCAACATGCGGTCCTCCTACACCAGGCATTGTAGCAGCTTGCCCTGACTGCGCAGACTGCACCGGACGCGCAGCAGGATTTGCTGACGCAACTATCGGTTTCGTGTGCATATCGGACTCCAAATAGCATACGCCATTGGAATCGATTTTCAATTGACCTACACCTTCCACAACAAAGCAACCACGTTCCGTAACACTTTTTTTAATTTGAGACACATACTCGGCAATCACTCCGTAAGCCTCTTCGCTGCTCAATCCATAGGTTGCACTGAGTTGACCGGCCAATACGCCATCATCCTTTCTCAAGAAGGAGACAAAAACGACACCACCGTCTGTATCTCGATGTAAAAATGCTCCGAACTGCGGAATTACAATACGTTTACCCGCTTTAAGGTAATCGGCTATAATTTTATTAACCATATGCTTACCATAACATTTAACTTGTGACACAATGCAAGGTACGCCCACATTGTCCCACTGGACACCATTTAACAAAAATAGCCCTTTTTCTCAATAGAAACAAGCTATTCACCTCAAATTGGCTCACAAACAGTAACACATAATAAAACACATAGCAAACAGAAACCATACCAATCTGATACACTGATCTTCATGTTGGCTGGCATAAGCTCTTCGGAACACAAAGACATTGCGAACACAAAATCCCGGGCTATTAACTGGAATATGGGGACGATCGCCAAGGCAGACTACAAAGCAGATTCCGTAATGTACAATTAATCCAACCTCAAAACGTAAATTAACCGATTGAATACATATTATTTTAGACAAAAATTGCTTTTCACAAAAAGTTTCCCCTCCTTTGCAGTGCAGTTTTCACTAAAGTAGCTTTGCTACATTGGTGAAATTTTACCAATGTAGCTAAGCCGGATTAACCTAAACATCCATAAACTAAAGATGAAAAACAAATACATCGATCTGATTGAACAGACCTTCGAATTCCCTCAGGATGAGTTTTCAGTTAAGGACAATGAGTTGAATTTCCATGATATTCCGCTGATGGATATCATCAAACAATACGGTACACCGCTCAAAATCACCTACCTCCCCAAGATTACCTCGCAGATTCAACGAGCCAAACGTCTCTTCAATGTAGCGATGGCCAAAGTAGATTATCAGGGAACGTACAACTACTGCTACTGTACGAAAAGTTCCCATTTTTCCTTTGTTCTGGAAGAGGCGCTCAAAAACGATATTCACCTCGAAACCTCCTCGGCATATGACATCCATATCATCCGGGCGCTGTATGACGGTGGGTTGATCAACAAAAGCAGCTACATCATCTGCAATGGCTTCAAACGCCCGCAGTATGTAGAAAACATTGCCTCATTAGTCAATGACGGATTCGAAAACACCATTCCAATTTTGGACAACAAACGTGAATTGAATCTGCTCGACAATGCAATCAACCGCCCGTGCCAGATCGGTATCCGCATTGCATCGGAGGAGGAGCCGAAATTTGATTTTTACACCTCGCGTTTGGGTATCCGATACAACGACATTCTCGAATTCTATCAGAGCCGAATCAAACCCAATAAGAAGTTCAAGCTAAAGATGCTGCACTTCTTTATCAATACGGGCATTAAAGATACAGCCTACTATTGGAACGAATTGAACAAGTGCCTGGGGATCTACTACGAGTTAAAAAAGATCTGCCCGGAACTCGATTCACTGAATATCGGAGGAGGCTTCCCGATCAAGAATTCACTGGCCTTTGACTACGACTACGAGTACATGGCCGAAGAGATCGTCTCCCAGATCAAACACTTCTGCGAACAATCCGGAATTCCCGAACCCAATATCTTTACTGAGTTTGGATCATTCACAGTAGGAGAAAGTGGAGCAACTCTCTTCTCGATTATTAATCAAAAGCAGCAGAACGATCGGGAGCGCTGGTATATGATCGACAGCTCCTTCATGACGACCTTGCCGGACATCTGGGGAATCAAACAGCGTTACATTTTGCTGGCAATCAACCACTGGGACCTGGAGTACCAGCGTGTATTCCTCGGAGGTCTGACCTGTGACAGCGAAGACTTCTACAACGGAGAGTCCCACTCAAATGCCATCTTCCTGCCCAAGCTGGTGGATGAAACGCAATACATCGGCTTCTTCCACACTGGAGCCTACCAAGAGTCTCTCGGAGGTTACGGTGGTATCCAGCACTGCTTGATTCCCGCTCCAAAACACATCATCATCGATCGCAACAAAGACGATAACGAATATTATACCCGTCTCTTTGCCAAAGAGCAGAGTTATCGGTCCATGATGCGTATCCTTGGCTATTAATATTCCCTATAATAAAAAAGAGAAGGCGATCCGTTGGATCGCCTTCTCTTTTTTATTGCACTCACTGGCCATATCGGAGACGCTGCAAGCCCCCCAATCCCCAGTACGCCACATACAACATTGTCGCCTACTGCATATTTTCGATTTTATTGAGCATCTTCAAAGTTGCCTTGATCGCAGCTTCGGTCTGGTCAGCATCCAACCCTCGCGTTTTGAAACTTTGGCCGCGATATTCCCAACTAATAAAGGTCTGAACAAAGGCATCAGTGCGACCTCCTGGAGGAATCGTGACGGCATAATTGGTCAACATCGGGAAATCGCGATGCAGATGATCCTTGTATATTCTGCGCAACGCTTTCATGAAGGCATCGTACTGACCATCACCCGAAGCGGTCTCCTCATAATCGGCATCGTTGATGCGAATCTTAAGCGTCGCAACCGGATGAAGCCCCTGTCCCAATGAGAGATTATAATTCAGGATATGTACTTTGTTCTCCTGTACCTCCTGCCGCAAAATATCAGCAATGATATAGGGCAGATCATCGGAGGTGACCATCTGTTTTTTATCCCCCAGTTCGATGATGCGATCGGTAACTTTACGCATCGATTCATTATCCAGCTCGATACCCAACGCCTGCAAATTTTTCAGGATATTGGCCTTACCGGAGAGTTTACCCAACGCATACTCCCGTACACGGCCAAAACGTTCGGGCAGCAGATCGTTGTAGTAGAGATTATCCTTGTTATCTCCATCCGCATGAATGCCAGCACATTGTGTAAACACATTCTCTCCGACAACCGGTTTATTGGGTGGAATGCGTACACCGGTATAGGTCTCAACCACGCGGCTCACATGGTTGATTTTTCGCTCGACAACTCCGTTAGGACATTTGAGCTGATCATTCAACACTGCAATCACACTGGACAAAGGTGCATTTCCGGCCCGTTCACCCAAACCATTGATGGTAGTATGGACACCTTGTACACCCGCTTTGACTGCTGCAAAAACATTCGCAACAGCCAGATCATAGTCGTTATGCGCATGAAAATCGAAATGGACATCCGGATATCGGCGTACCATTTCACTACAAAATGCAAAGGTGTTGTCCGGATTGAGAATGCCCAGCGTGTCAGGAATCATGAAACGACGAATCGGTTGATCCTTCAGGGAGTCCATCATGGCATATACATATTCGGGCGAATGGATCATTCCATTGGACCAATCTTCCAAATAGATATTCACCGCAATACCCATAGCCGTTGCCTGGGCAATCACCTCGCGAATATCGGCTGCATGTTGCTCTTGAGTTTTACGCAGCTGGTATGTACAGTGCTTCTGCGACCCCTTGGCCAACAGATTAAGCACCTTGCAACCGGTCGATGCAATCCAATTCAACGACACCCCATTATCGACAAACCCCAACACTTCAATCCGATCCAGAAAGCCTTGCCGTTTGGCCCAAGCCGCGATTCGACTTGCACACTCGGCCTCACCCTCCGAAACGCGCGCCGATGCAATTTCAATTCGATCGACGTGCAACTCATCGAGTAACAATTTGGCGATACTCAACTTTTCGCGGACTGTAAATGAGACTCCGGAGGTCTGTTCCCCGTCACGGAGTGTAGTATCCATTATTTCGATCATCGTCGTAACATTCAATCTTTGCAAAGATACAAAACTGCCCCACTTCACCAAGAAAACGAGAGACTATCTCACTTTGCACACAAGTTTATGAAGGAAAAAGAAACTCCGGCCGATCGAAATCGGGCCGGAGAGAACTATGGTCAATCGTATCCCTATGTGCGCGCTGCTTCGAAACGCTCGATTTCAGGACGAATGCTCATCAGATAATCGACATCATCATAACCGTTGAGCAGACACTCTTTTTTATAACCGTCAATATCAAACGATGCAGACTTACCGGTTGACAGAATCGTAAAGGTCTGTTTTTCGAGATCCACTTCGAATTTGGCTGCTGCATCCGCCTTAATTGCGACAAAAATCTCATTGAGGAACTCCTCGCTGACACGGATTGGCAACAAGCCGTTGTTCAAGGCGTTGTTGCGGAAGATATCGGCAAAGAAACTCGATACGACCACTCTGAAACCGTAATCAAAGATAGCCCACGCAGCATGCTCACGCGACGAACCGCAACCAAAATTTTTCGCAGCTACGAGGATCTCTCCACCATAACGTTTGTCATTCAGAGGGAAAGTGGCAATAGGGTTTCCAGCCTTATCATAACGCCAATCCCGAAATAGGTTATCCCCAAAACCTTTACGTTCAACCGCTTTGAGGAAACGAGCCGGAATGATCTGGTCGGTATCGACATTTTCGATCGGCAGCGGCACTGCGGTCGAAACCAACTTCGTAAATTTAGGTATAGACATGATTTTACTTTTTTATTTTCCGATTAAACACTCCGGCCTACAAACCGAATACTTCACGCGGATCGGCAATACAACCGGTCACGGCAGCGGCAGCTGCTACCAGCGGACCCGCCAACAGGGTACGCGCTCCAGGCCCCTGACGCCCTTCGAAATTACGATTCGAGGTTGAAACACTATACTTACCGGCTGGGATCTTGTCTGCATTCATGGCCAAACAAGCTGAGCATCCCGGTTGACGCAACACGAAGCCAGCCTCTTCGAGAATCTTATCCAACCCCTCAGCACGAGCCTGAGCCTCGACCTGTTTGGATCCCGGTACCAACCAAGCGGTTACGTTGGGAGCCTTTTTACGCCCCTTAACGGCCATGGCAAACTGACGGAAATCTTCGATACGGCCATTGGTGCAACTACCAAGAAATACATAGTCGATCTTCTTGCCGAGCATCGGCTCACCACTATGGAAGCCCATATAGTCGAGCGCTTTGTCGAAGCTGACCTTATCGCTTCCGCTCAATCCTTCACCCGAAGGTACCGTAGCCGTCACAGCCACACCCATACCCGGATTGGTTCCATAGGTAATCATCGGCTCAATATCGGCTGCATCGAACGTGTATTCCATATCAAAATGGGCATCCGGATCTGAATAGAGCTCTTTCCACCGCTCAACAGCCTTATCGAAATCTGCACCCTGCGGAGCGTGTTTACGACCTTTGACATAATCGAAAGTAGTCTGATCCGGGGCAATCATACCGCCACGTGCACCACACTCGATACTCATGTTGCATACGGTCATACGCTCCTCCATCGAGAGGTCACGGATTGCCTCACCGGCAAACTCAATAAAGTGGCCCGTTCCACCCGAAGCCGAGATTTCCGAGATGATATACAAAATGATATCCTTGGCCGTAACGCCCTTTTTGCGTTTACCATTTACGGTAATGCGCATCGCCTTGGGTTTGGGCTGGAGAATACACTGCGAAGCAAAAACCATCTCCACCTCCGAAGTTCCGATACCGAAAGCAACTGCACCAAATGCACCGTGAGTCGAGGTATGGCTATCTCCACATACGATCGTCATACCGGGCTGAGTAAAGCCCTGCTCCGGACCGATAATGTGTACAATGCCATGACCGGGACTTCCCAGCGGAAAGTATTCAATACCGTTCTCTTCGCAGTTGCGACGGAACGATTCGAGCTGATTACGGCTCTGCTCTTCAGCAACCGGCAAGTGCTGATCGACAGTCGGCACGTTATGATCAGGTGTTCCGGTCGTCTGAGCCGGACGAGCCACCTTCAATCCCCGTTTTTTCAATCCGAGGAATGCCACCGGAGAGGTTACCTCGTGAATATAATGACGATCGATGTACAGTACACTACGTCCTCCATCCAATTCGCGGACAACGTGTGCATCCCACACCTTGTCAAATAATGTCTTTCCCATGTATGTTTTTATTTCGACGTTTGTTTACTATTCACTTTTTTTGGCAGTCACTCCCAACAAATTCAGGGCATCAACAAAGGCCTCCACCGAAGCCCGAACCGTATCGGTATGAGCTGCAAAACCATGTACACAATTTTCACCACAGCACGTGCGCATATGGACACGTCCCACATCGTCACTGCCTTTATTCATCGCCTGAATCAAGAATTCGGTAATCATAACTTTCTGATCGACCAAAGACTTGATTGCGCGAACCGCTGCGTCAACCGGACCATTGCCCGTACTGGTTGCCGTGTACTCCTTGCCACCGATCTCCAAAATCACCGTAGCGGTCGGCAACAAAGTTCCCGAAAGTACCTGGAGATATTTCAATTTCAGATGTTTTTGAATCTTCTCACCGGTCGTATCACCTACCAGGTAGAGCAGATCATCATCCCGAATATCCTTTTTCTTATCGGCCAATGCCAGGAATTTTTCATAAACGGTATCCAAATCTTTTGGTTCCAGCTTAAATCCCAGCATCTCCAGACGATGGTGCAATGCAGCACGACCACTACGAGCCGTCAGGGCAATAACCGACTCATCCAACCCAACATCCTTCGGATCGATAATCTCGTAATTGGCACGATCCTTCAGCACGCCATCCTGATGAATACCCGATGAATGGGCAAAGGCATTACGTCCCACAATGGCTTTGTTTGCCTGTACCGGCATATTCATCAAGCTCGACACCAATCGGCTCACCGAGGTGATCTGTTTGGAGTTAATGTCGGTATCGATTCCCAAATGTTTATGACAACGCAAGGCCATGACCACCTCTTCCAACGAGGTATTGCCGGCCCGTTCGCCAATACCGTTAATGGTCACTTCGACCTGGCGAGCTCCATTGATCACCCCCGATAGTGAGTTGGCAGTCGCCATACCGAGGTCATTATGGCAGTGCGTTGAGATAATTGCTTTATGAATGCCATCTACATGCTCCATCAAATAGGCGATTTTCGCTCCATATTGAGAAGGAAGGCAATAACCCGTCGTATCGGGAATATTGACAACGGTGGCACCAGCTTTAATCACGGCTTCGACAACCCGAGCCAAATACGCTTCATCGGCACGTCCAGCGTCTTCTGCGTAGAATTCTACATCTTCAACAAATTTTTTGGCATATTTGACGGCAGCGACAGCACGTTCGATAATCTCTTCGGGGTTTGACTTCAACTTCGAATAGATATGTTCATGCGAGACACCGATTCCTGTATGAATTCGTTTATGCCTCGCCAACGCAAGGGCATCGGCGGCTACATCGATATCTTTGGCAACGGCACGCGTCAATGCACAAATTGTGGGATGAGTAACGGCTTTAGAGATCTCGCGGACGGAATTGAAATCGCCTGGACTCGAAATCGGGAACCCAGCCTCAATAATATCGACACCCAGAGCCTCAAGGGCACGGGCCACTTCGATCTTTTCAACGGTATTGAGTTGGCAACCGGGGACCTGTTCACCATCTCGCAAGGTTGTATCGAATACAAATAATTTTTCGCTCATGCTATATGATGTTGCTGTTTAATCAAATTTGGCTGTATGCAAATGTATTCGAAAAGTGCCAAGAACGACACGCTCCCCAAAGAGATTTACGACACCAAAACAAGATAAACAGAGCATCAACTATTTGAAATACAATAAAATTATTTAACATTAACAATAATAATACTACGATTCCTAAGACATTTCTCATATTAAATTCTATGCATAGACTTAAAGATTAAAATATCACTATTTTGTACAACCCAATATTGAAGCCACCTAAAACTCAGTTTTTTAGTAGGGATGTAGCAGTGTAGAAGTAATATGCTAATCCACTCCAAAAGAATATTGTTCATCTTATACAATAATATAAGCATATTGTGTGACAAAGATACGACATAAACTTCCTTCAGCATATACATAGAGATGTATAGCCACAAACAATACGGCAATATCAATGTCAACAATCAAAATACATTCTGTGAAACACAATATATGCTTTAACTTGCATTCTAAAGGATGGTGATTTCTAATTATTGATTATATTTGTAATACACATGCAAAACAAGACAAATATGTAACAAGACTGTAAAAATATACATACATAGATAGCGTTAGCTTTTTTCGTGCCTTTTGAAACTTGGTCGTTTTAGGTAGCACATGAATAAAAGTTGACGCCTGCGTTGCTGCTTTGGCGGTACACGTGGGCTTCATTCAATTATTTGTGCTACAGGTAGACCAAGACCTCAAAAGGCAAGTAAAAGAATACAAGCCCGCGTTTTTTATTATACCCCCTTAAATACAGCAACACCATGCCAGCAAACGAACAATGTCATTCTCCATGAAACTCTACGAATTAATGGAATTATACAATTAATAACTAAATGTATATTTTAAATCGTAGAAATCATGTCAGATACTCAAAAATGGAAAAAATGTCCAAGATGCGGGATGGAAATCCCTAAAGATGCACAAATATGTCATTATTGTCGAGAAATACAATTTCCACCGAAGCAACGCTCTTTTGGGTGCTCTACTATAATCGGGAGTATTGTAATTGTTTTCATTATTCTGGCAATAGCAAGCAAAACATGCTCATCTTCTAACTCTAAGACGACATCGCAACAACCTATACAAACAGAAGTAAAAACAAATCAACAAGTAACACCGGTGCTACCAAATGATACAAAGAATAGTTACTCCACATCCGTCTCAAAACCAAGTAACACAACTCAAAGCAGGCAAAACATGCCATCTACGATAGAGGACGACACTACAACGCAGACCGGTACCAGAACACAAACAGAAGACATAAGTTCCATACAAAAGACAGACAACCAAAACACTACAGCATCATTCAAAGAAACACAACAAGAAATAAATCAACAAGAAAATAGCAAAAAGGAAGAAAGACAAAGAAAGAAACAAGAACGCAAATTGAAAAAACAAGAGAAGAAAAACAGACAGACTGAATAAAACATTAGGTCACATTGCCCAATAATTGATACTAATAAAAAAACATATTGATATAATAAAGCGTCGCTATTTTACATGGCGACGCTTTATTTTGTCTTTGTCATGAATTACTCCTAATACACGAATGCACAGAACTTTGAAATAAATCACCAATTATAATGATTTCGAATATCAAGACTACAAGGTTCTTTACGCACGGCTGAAACAAATTTACAGCGCTTCTGATCCCAACAATAGACGGGCTTGATCGATCGCGGCCTGTGTTACAGCCGACCCACTCAACATTTTAGCGATCTCCGTTACCCGCTCATCGGCTGTAAGTTCACGAATGCGGGTCTGGGTCCCCGACGGAGTATCCTCTTTATACACAAAGAAATGATGATCACCTTTCGAAGCAACTTGAGGCAAATGGGTAATATTAATGACCTGCAGTTGTGCCGCCAAAGCCGTCACAATCTCACCCATCTTATCGGCAATAGCCCCAGACACCCCGGTATCGATTTCATCGAAAATGATCGTCGGCAACTGCATGTGACTGACAACAAGTGCTTTCAATGCCAACATCAAACGAGACATCTCACCACCCGATGCCACCTTCTCAATGGGTTGCAACGCAGTATTGCGATTGGCCGTAAACAGAAAGCGAATCACATCCGCACCATCAGCACGCAATTCGTCGGCCGGAGAGATCTCAATCTTCAATTGCGCAGAAGCCATTCCCAATCGCGACAACTGCTCCATAATATGTTTCTCGATCTTTGGAGCCGTCTTTTTGCGTTCGGCAGTAATCGTCGCTGCCATATCACGAGCCTCTGTCTGCAAGGTTTCGATCCGTTGTGAAAGCGTCGTCAATCGCTCCTCGTACGAATCAATACTATTTAACCGCTCGGCATATTCAGCCTGCAACGCCAACAACCCGGAGACTGAATCGGTCTTATGTTTCTGTTGCAATGAATAGATCAGATCCAGACGCTCCTGGGTCTGCTCCTGACGGGCCGGATCCGCCTCAATTCGATCCCCTTCGGCGGCAATCTCAGACGCCAAATCTTTCAAATCCAACACAGCACTGTGCAGTCGCTGGTAAAACTGCTCAGCCTGCGGATATACCGACTGCAAACGCCCAATGGACTGTTCAGCACTCTTTAATCGGGTCAATACCCCTTCATCGTCGCCTTCAAGCAGTTGAGAGCTCCACATCAAGGTCTCTTTGATCTCGACTGCATGGCTCAACTCTTCCAGCAGCGTCTCCAACTCCTCCTGTTCCCCTTCATGCAGATTGGCCGCCTGCAGCTCCTCCAACTGATAGGTCACATACTCACGATCTTTGCTCGTAGCTTCAGCCTCACGCTGCAACTCCTCATACTGACGCTTCAGGCGATTCCACTCCTCATAACGGGTGCGATACTGCTCCAACAGAGGCAAATGGCCCGCTACACTATCCAGCAATGTCGTTTGGAAATGGCTCTCTCCCACCAGCAGCGTCTGATGTTGGGAGTGAATATCGATCAACCGCTCTCCGATCGTCCGCAAGGCCGTCAATTGCACCGGCAAGTCGTTCACATAGGCCCGACTTTTACCGGCCGGAGTGATCACACGTCGAATCAAACAAGGCTCTTCGTAATCAATATCGAGCGTCTCGAACAGTTCTTTGAGATGGTATCCACTCAAATCAAACTCTGCCTCGACCACACAGTTGCGTTGTGGATCGCGCAACACACCGCTCTCTACTCGATTCCCGAGAATCAGCCCCAAGGCTCCTAATAGAATCGACTTACCCGCACCCGTTTCACCGGTAATGATATTCAATCCCGGCGCAAAGGCAATGTCGAGTTTATCGATCAACGCATAATTCTCTACCGACAATCGCTTGAGCATGACGCACGCTATCTGTTTTGGAATTACTTATCGTTTAGACGTTTTTCGATCTCATCCACAATATCGCATGCAACCTCATGCTTGGATTTCAGACCAAAAACCTGTTTACCGCCTTCACGATCAATAATCGTGACGCGGTTGGTATCAACTCCGAATCCGACACCAGCTTCCGCGAGCGAATTCAGAACAATGAAATCGAGATTTTTCTTTTGCAATTTTTTGGAGGCATTCTCCTGCTCATGATCGGTTTCCAGCGCAAATCCGACCAACAACCGATCTCCTTTCATCCGACCCAATTCAGCCGCAATATCATGGGTTTGATGCAGGGTCAGCGTCCACTCATCTTCCTGCTTTTTGATCTTGGTGTCCGACACCGCAACTGGAGTATAATCCGCAACTGCCGCACACATCACTGCACCGTCACACTCTGGGAACAAGGCCACTGCAGCACGATACATATCCTCAGCCGTCATTACATCAACCCTTTGCACCCCTTGAGGCGTCTCCAAGGCTGTCTTTCCGCTAACCAGAACCACCTCCGCCCCCCGACGGCTCAACTCCTCTGCCAGTGCATAGCCCATTTTTCCTGACGAGTGGTTCGAGATATAACGTACCGGGTCGATCGGCTCTATCGTTGGCCCGGCAGTCACCATAATTTTGCGGCCTTTCAAGGGCAGATACGACACTTCTACCTCTTTGCGTTCAGCAAGTGGTTCCGTGCCACCAATAGCGGTATCACCATCCTCAGCAGCCCCTTCAGCTACCGAATCCTCTTGTGACAACACCGTACCATCGACTTCATGGGCAAAAAAGGCGTCCAGAGCCGTAACAATACGTTCAGGCTCTTCCATCCGTCCCTTTCCCTCCAATCCGCTGGCCAGTTCACCCGCTTCTGGTTCGATAATATGGTCGCCATTTCGACGCAAGGTCTCCAGATTGGTCTGTGTAGCCGGATGGGCAAACATGTCAAGGTCCATGGCAGGAGCGACAAACACCGGGCAACGTGCCGACAAATAGGTTGTCAACAACAGATTATCGGCCACCCCATTGGCCATTTTAGCGATGGTATTGGCCGTGGCCGGAGCAATTACGTAGGCATCAGCCCAAAGACCAAGGCGGACATGCGAATTCCACTCCCCATTTTCAGGATTGAAAAACTCCACTAAAATGGGGTGCTTACTTAAAGTGGCCAATGTCAGTGGAGTGATAAATTCTTTGGCCAAAGGGGTCATCAGCACGCGCACCTCGGCACCTGCCTTGACCAGCAATCTGACGAGTATCGCAGCCTTATAGGCTGCGATACTCCCTGTCACTCCGACAATTACTTTTTTCCCTGCAAGCATACGGCAGGCATTGTTTCAATGATGAATACAAGGAGACACCCTACTCCTGTTTGGCATGGTGGGTCTCCGGCTCGTTCTCGCGGAAATAGACCTTACCGGCGAGGAACTCCTCGGTCGCAATGATCGTCGGTTTGGGCAACTTCTCGTAATATTTCGAGATCTCGATCTGCTCCCGATTCTCGAAGGTCTCCTCCAACGAATCGTTCGAACTGGAGAAATCGGCCAACTTGCGATTCAATTCCTGTTTGATCTCACTGGCAATCTGATTGGCCCGTTTGGAAATAATCACTACTGATTCGTAGATATTACCCGTCTTCACGTCCAGATCGGTCAATTTACGCGTAATGGTGTTGTTGGGAATGTTACTTTTCTTGAGTTCCATTTTGTATGGTGCTATTTTCAAGTTGTAATTCATTTTGTTTCCTCAATTTACGAGGATTGAGAATGCCGTCCGGAGAGATACCCTTGGATTTCGATGAGTTCAGATCAGGCACTAGATCAGGATTGATATCTCCTCCTTTTTTCTCCAATTTTGCCTTTTTGTGAGCCTCAGCAACCTCCTTGGCATGTTCTTTAGCCTGCTCCTTGGCATCGAACTTCTCCAAAAACTTTTTGGAATCGGCCTGCATTTTATCAGCCTCCTTACGGTAAGGACTCTCAGGATATTCTGCTACAAAGCTATAATAAGCATCCTGCATATCCATATAACGCTGCCGCTGCTTCGATTCGACACTGTTCTTCGCATAGAGATAGTGCGACCGTACAATCAAATAGGAGAGCAACTCCCGGTGGTTACTTTCGGGATAGGTATTAATGGCATTACGCAACGCAACAATGGCCGAATTGTAATATCCGATATCATAATACAATTTGGCATTCTCCATCGCCTTGTCGTAAACCCGCTGCTGCAGATCTTTGACACACTCCTGCAACGACTCCTTCTTGGTGCTGTTGGGATAGCGGTTCAAATACTCATCGATCGCAACAATGGCCTGACGAGTCGTCGACTGATCTCTTTTATACGAAGGTGACGAGTAATACAGCCCCTTCGCATACATATACTCCGCATCCTCGACAAATGGACTCCGGGTATATGTCCGACGGAAAGCATCAAAAATTTTTCCACTCGTTACGAAATCACCATCCTTATAGAGGGCTGCTCCGTAATAATACGCCAACGTATCTGCCCGTTCCGTACCGGCAAACACTTGATTAAGACTCTCCAACAACAAGGCACATTTATCATACTTGCCCTCGTTGTAATACTCAATGGCACGGGCATATTTTTTGTCGTTATCGTCACTCTTAAGCAACTTGTTGAAGGCACTACAAGATACAGAACCTAACGCCACCAACAGAACGAGATATTTAGGGAAAAGTCGTTTCATCTTCATTCACAATGCTTTCAAGCCGAACCCACAGACAGCAGAAAAAGCCCTACAATCGAGGATTGGGCAAAGTTATGTATTTTTAACGAGTTGGGAAAACATATATTGTTTTTTTGGAAAAAAAAGCCCGATCATTTCAGAAAAACTCACTAATCTGCTCGTTTACGGAAAGCATCATAGCCTTTTTAGACCGGAAACTCGAATAAGTATAAAGACGTATTTTGCTGTTTCTGTGCCTTTCAATGGATCAGAAACGCCACATTGAGTCAAAAAATTACCTAAATTTGCATGACTTGAGGTCAAATGGAACACTTCATAAAAGTTTCACGGCCTGTCTTCCATTGATTCATATTTAACCTTAATTAATACTGTTGTGGATATTTTTGAACGCATACACGAGAATTCCGGAGGCCCTATCGGTCAATATCAGAAACTGAGTCACGGATACTTCTCTTTCCCAAAACTTGAAGGTGAAATCGGTCCGAGAATGATGTTCCGCGGACGTGAAGTCCTGAACTGGAGTTTGAACAACTATTTGGGTTTGGCTAACCATCCCGAAGTTCGCAAGGCAGACGCCGAAGCAGCTGCAAAATTTGGTATGGCCGCTCCGATGGGTGCCCGCATGATGAGTGGCCAGACCAAATGGCACGAACAACTCGAACGTGAACTGGCTGCATTTGTCGGCAAACCCGATGCCTTCCTGCTTAACTACGGTTATCAGGGAATGGTCTCCATCATCGACTGCCTGCTGACCCGTCGTGACGTAGTAGTTTATGATTCTGAGGCTCACGCCTGCATTATCGATGGTCTGCGTCTTCATACCGGTAAACGTTTCGTCTATCCGCACAACGATATGGCAGCTTGCCGCAAACAGCTCGAACACGCTACCAAAGTAGCTCAAGAGACCGGCGGCGGTATCCTGGTCATCACCGAAGGTGTATTCGGCATGAAAGGCGACCTGGGTAAACTCGACGAGATCGTAGCCATGAAGAAAGACTTCAACTTCCGTCTGTTGGTTGACGATGCACACGGTTTCGGTACCATGGGTAAAGGCGGTCGCGGTACAGCCAGCCACTTCGGAGTTACCGATGGCGTCGATGTGCTGTTCAACACCTTTGCCAAATCAATGGCAGGTATCGGAGCTTTCGTATCTTCGGAGAAATATATCGTAGATTACCTCCGCTACAACATGCGCTCACAAACCTACGCCAAAGCGCTGCCAATGCCGATGGTTATGGGTGCCCTCAAACGTCTCGATCTGATCCGCAATCACCCCGAATATCAGGAGAAACTTTGGACCATCGTTCGGGCTCTGCAGAGCGGTTTCCGCGAACGCGGATTCGATATCGGCGGTACGCTCTCTCCGGTTACTCCGGTATATATGAAGGGCGGTGTCGAAGAGGCCTGCAACATTGTTGTTGATCTGCGTGAGACCTACAACCTCTTCTGCTCGGTTGTCGTTTATCCGGTTATTCCACGTGGCGAGATTATTCTGCGCATCATTCCGACAGCAGCTCATACGCTCGAAGATGTCAACTACACCCTCGACTGCTTCGAAAAATGCCACAAGAAACTGCTCAACGGCGATTACAAAAAACCGATGCCCGACATGTCGGACAAATAGTAGAAAGCTATTCTCGGTCATGCAGCTTGCAGACCGTCACTTTTCAAAGACTGCTGCCCTTTAGGCGGCAGTCTTTTGTTTTTTACTATCTTTGCTAACGGTAAAAAAGTTGTTGCATGAATCTGTTGCGCAAAATTAAAAGCCCCGACCTATTGATCGGATTGGGCGTAGCTCTGTGGTGGATGATCAATCTTCTCCAAGCGGGTTTCACAGAACTGGCTGATGATGAAGCCTATTACCACATGTTTGCCCAAAGGCTCGATTGGGGCTATTTCGATCATCCTCCTGTAACCGCCCTGCTGGTCTATCTGGGGAGCTTTTTCGGAGGAGAGTTTGGGGTACGTTTCTTCTTCACCCTGCTGCAACCGATCTATCTGTATGCACTGTGGCGAATCATTCGTCCCGCAACACCAACCGTACGCGACGGCGCACTGTTCCTGCTGATCTCGGCTGCAATGCCGATCTTGCAGCTGTACGGCTTTATTGCCGTACCAGACGGCCCGCTGATGCTTTTTACTGCACTCTTTTTATGGTGCTACAAAACTTTTACCGAGAAAAACAACTGGACCTCTGCTCTGTTAATGGGAATCTGTTTAGCTGCACTTGCATACAGCAAATACCATGGAGCACTGGTTTTTCTGTTCACCATTCTGTCAAACCTCAAGCTGCTGAAAAATCCAAAGTTTTATGTAGCTTGCTTGGTAGCAGTAATCTTAATCATTCCGCACCTATGGTGGCAATACGCACATGATTGGGTTTCTTTCCGGTACCATCTCGTTGGTCGGAATCGCGACTTTCAATTCAATTTCGTCACCGAGTATCTGCTGAATCTGTTTGCGATTTTCAATCCATTTCTGTTCCCGATATTTTTGGTTGCCTGGTGGGAACACAGAGCGACTCGCCCTGTCGATCGGGCATTGAGTTGTATTTCCGCTGCATTCATTCTCTTTTTTCTCTCCTCAACCGTACGTGGTTATGTACAACCTCAATGGGAGATTCCGGCAACTTTCGGTATCATTGCCTTGCTATTCTACTACATCCGTTCAAGCGCAAGGCTACAACGCTACACCATCTGGGTTTGCAGTATTACGATCGCCCTGGTGGTGCTGGCACGTGTCGAGATGATCTTTAACCCACTGGGAATCAAATTCCAGGTTTTCGATAATAAAACCAGTTACGGTCAGTTGGCTCAACTGGCAAACGGACGTCCCATCATCTTTGACGGAAAATACACCGCTGCAGCCAAATACCATTTTTATACCGGGGAAACAGGCTATGCTCAACCGGTCGTCAGCTACCGTACCAGCCATTACCAACTGCTCGACACCGACACCCAAATGGCTGGCCAGGGCGTGATAGCAGAGGTGAATGAACAGACTGCCGGAGCTTCGGAGCTTCAATTAGCTAATGGAAAAACTTTCCGCTACGTAGTGATCGATCCGTTTATTCCGACGCGTAAAATTGCCATCACAACTGAAGGGATTCCGGAACAGGTTGCCCCAGGCGATACGCTGCACCTTACGCTGATCCTGCACAATCCCTACCCTTACTATTACGGATTCTGCAACAGTGCGTCTTCACCCGACTCTACGAAGGCATTCGATCAGCATAACGCGATGGCACTCTCGGAAAACAATATCTCAGCCCCATCTGCCGTTTTGAATGCTGATTCAACGGCTAAAGATACCTCGGCAGTTGTGTCCGATTCTGTGTCGATTCAAAAACGGATCTGGCCGGTAACGGTCAATATGGTATGGCGACGTGTGGCAACCCCGGTACAGATCATTCCGGTCCATCTGGAAAACAGCGGTACGCTTCAGCCCAATGGCTCGCTCACACTGCAGGTCCAGACCGTGGTCCCGTCGTTAACCCAGAACAAAAAATATGAAGCGGGGATCATGTTAACCGATTCCCCGTTATGTTCGTGGTTCAATGACAAGTCGCGAGAGGTGACCGTCATTCAAAAACAATAAAAATACCATCTTCCATTAACCCTCATTGGAACAGGAAGTCATGTTAGCTCAATTTATCAAATTTTGTGTTGTAGGCGGCAGCGGCGTATTCGTCGATTTCGGGATCACCTACCTGCTCAAAGAGAAGGCCCGTATCAACAAATACCTCGCCAACTCGGCCGGCTTCGTCTGCGCAGCCACAACCAACTATATTCTCAACCGGATCTGGACCTTTTCAAGTCACGATCCGGCCATCACACAGCAATATCTGACCTTCTTGGGAATTTCACTAATCGGATTAGGCATCAACAACGGCATCATCTACCTGCTGGCTGAACGGGCCCACATGAACTTTTACCTATCCAAACTGTTTGCCATCGGTACGGTAACCATTTGGAATTTCTTTATGAACTATTTCGTCACCTTCACTTCATAAACCAATCACATCCATGAATGCACGAGAGCAAATGATTGCGGGTCTGCCATTCGATACGCACGACGAAGCTTTAGCACAAGAGCGAGCACAAGCTGCCCGCTTATTGCAAAAGCTCAACACAATCACCATGGAAGATGAACAATACAGGCCTCTGCTCAATCAGCTGCTCCCCAATGCCTCGGCACAATGTTTGATCCGCCCGCCTTTTTTTCTGCGACTACGGATACAATCTGTATATCGGTGAGGGTGGTTTTATTAATTACAACTGCGTGATGCTGGATGGCGCTCCGATCCGAATAGGCAACCATGTCTTAATCGGGCCGTCGGTTCAAATTTATACCTTTCACCACCCGCTGGATTATATGGAGCGCCGTACAATCGAGATCTGCAAACCGGTCACCATCGGCGATGATTGCTGGATCGGTGGCGGAGCAATACTACTTCCCGGCGTGACTATTGGTCCCCGTTCCGTTATCGGAGCAGGAGCTGTTGTCACCAAGGATGTCCCGGCAGACAGTATCTATGTGGGTAATCCAGCTCACCCCATATCCCACCATTCCAAATAGAGAGGAAACCCTCAAAGTTCCTCGGATTCATCAATCACTCCGATCCTGCCCCCTCCAGCCAAGAGAATGCGAGGCTAACTTTTCAGAAAGGGGACGAAATTCGTAGGCATTACCTTGCAGTACATGCCCCAAGGGCATAATCAGTGCCCGGACGAATCTGCTCCACTGAAAGCACGACACAACCATTCAACAATCGAGTGTTACAAGAGAATTGGGGTATACTTAGCAAGATTATTCATCCACCTTTTTCAGGACCAAGGCAGCACGACTCAGGTTATACACTTTGATAAAATGGGTTACCGAGCCATCCTCCGCTTTACGCGGTGTAGAGAAGGCCTCGAGCGTTTCATCGATACGACCATACCCGCCAAAACGCTTCTCATCCGATGAGAGCTCAATACGGTATTTGCCCGGAGCCGGAACCGTGGCCTCATAATCGGGAATACTGCGCTGCGGGTGCCAGTTGAAAATGAAGACCAAATCGCCACGATGGCTGAATACAATGGTTTTGTTCTCTTCATCCATCTGATGGTTATATGCAAATCCACTGGCCAGTACATCGTAACGTTGCATCAACTCCAGCATGGCCCGATCGAATGCTCCCAGGAAGCTATAACGCAAAAAGCCATTGGTCGAGAGGCTCCATTGGCGTCGTGCATGGGCATAACTCCAACCATTCCCCTCTCGCGGAAAATCGATCCATTCGGGATGACCGAATTCGTTACCCATAAAATTGAGGTAGGCCTCCCCAGCCAACGAGATCGTAAAGAGGCGGATCATCTTATGCAGCGCCATACCCCGATCAATAATCAGGTTTTCAGCCGCCCGATTCATATCCGTATACATCTGCTTGTCCATCAACCGGAAGGCAATGGTTTTATCTCCCACCAGAGCCTGATCATGCGACTCGCAGTAAGCTACCGTCTTAACAGACCCCAGTCGATCGACCATCATGTGCCACATCTCCCAGATGTTCCACTCCTCATCGGGTACCTCCTTTAGCAGACGAATCCAAAAATCGGGAACTGCCATTCCCAATCGGTAATCGAATCCTACGCCGCCATCCTCGACCGGCGCACACATGCCGGGCATTCCGCTCACATCCTCGGCAATTGTTACCGCTGACGGACGGAAATCGTGCACCAGTTTATTGGCCAAAGTCAAATAGGCCAACGCATCGCCATTGACGTCGTCGAAATACTTTTCCCGACAATCGAATTCCGTATAACCGTGATGGGTATAGATCATCGAAGTCACCCCATCAAAACGGAATCCGTCGAAATGGAACTCGTCAAGCCAATATTTGACATTCGACAACAAGAAATGCTCAACCTCCGGTTTCGCATAGTCAAACAGTTTAGAATCCCAATAGGGCTGATCACCAGCCGGCCCCGGAGGCGAATAGAGGTGATCGGTGCCATCCAACTCGTTGAGTCCCTCGTTGATATTTTTCACATAATGGGCCTGGACGAGATCCATCACCACAGCCAGACCCAATTCATGGGCACGTTTAATTAATGCTTTTAGCTCTTCTGGGGTGCCGAATCGAGAGGAGGGGGCAAAGAAATTACTTACATGGTATCCGAAACTACCATAATAGGGATGCTCAGCAACGGCCATCAACTGCACGACATTGTAACCATCCTGTTTGATACGGGGCAGAATATTTTCGGTAAACTCGGTATAAGTTCCCACACCCTCCTTTTCCTGAGCCATCCCCACATGACACTCATAGATGTAAAGGGTGCCAAGCGACGCAATGTCAAAACAATCACCCTCCCAATCAAACGGCACAGGCGGAGCCCACAACTGGCCGGTAAAATCTTTGCTCTGCTCATCCTGAACTACCCGACGGATATAGGCCGGTATTCGTTCGAGCCAGCCATTCAAACCATGTACAAGCATCTTGACATGCGACCCATGCACCAAACGTCCGGCATACCGCTCATCGGGTAAGAAAATCGACCAGACGCCGTTATCGCCCTTCTCCAGTCTCAGTTCCGTACGCTGCCAATCGTTAAAGTCGCCAAACAGATAAACATCAAACGCTCCCGGCAACCACTCCCGGAACCACCATCCACGCCGAATCGGATCATACTGGAAGCCAAAATAGAGATAGCCGTTTGCATAATCGACAATGGAACCTGCGGCCCGCTCAATATCTTCAAGCCTGCGTCGAAAATAGGCATACCGCCCCATCATGGCCTCTTCGACCGGCTTGAGCCAATCGTCCTGTTCCACAATGGGCAAATGTTTCGGTAGTTGCATAGTCATCTTTTCTATTTCTACGAATTCCCTATTCGATTCGGGCATATTGGAGTCGCACCAAGGCAGAACAGATCCACGCCCCTTTCGTGTTATAAAAATAACATAAACTTATGAAAACGACAAACCAAAAAGAATGTTATCTTTGTGACAACGATAAACTATTGCTAATCTAAAATTTTTTCATCAAATGTTCAAAGGTCACCCTAAGGGACTATTCGTTTTATCATTGGCCAATATGGGAGAACGCTTCGGTTACTATACCATGCTGGCCATTTTTGTACTGTTCATGCAGGCCAAATTCGGCTTCAGCGCCGATGCGACCAGTACCATTTTTGGTATTTTCCTGGCAGCAGTCTATTTTTTGCCGATTATCGGCGGATTCCTCGCAGACTATAAATTGGGCTATGGAAATACGATTAAGGTAGGTATCATCGTCATGTTTATCGGCTATCTGCTGCTGGCCATCCCGACTGGAACCGGAATAGGCGCCAAAGTGATGATGTTCGGTGCGCTGGCATTGATCGCAATTGGAACAGGCTGCTTCAAAGGAAACCTGCAGGCACTGGTCGGGAATCTGTACGACGATCCCAAATACAGTGCTAAACGAGATCTGGCATTCAGTATCTTCTACATGTGCATCAACATCGGAGCCTTCTTTGCTCCATCGGCTGCACAAGGGGTCTCAAACTACTTCCTCGGTAAAGATGGATTTACGTACAATGCCGAAATCCCAGCTTTGACCCACCAACTGACCAACGGCACCATCACCCCCGCAGCTACGGAACAATTCACTAAACTGGCAGCCGAACAAGGACATGCCGGTGTGGATCTAGCCACTTTCGGCAATCAGTATATTGACTCGCTGAGCCAGTCCTACAACTTCGGATTCGGTGTGGCCTGCCTCTCGTTGATTGTCTCTATGCTGATTTTCCTCAGTTTCCGTAAATATTACGCAGCAGCAGATGTCACCGAAAAACAAAAGGTCAAAGAGGGAAGCACAGAGGTCAAAGAACTCACTCCACAACAGACTCATGATCGTCTGGTTGCACTCGGACTGGTATTCGCTGTCGTGATCTTCTTCTGGATGTCTTTCCACCAGAATGGCTTAACAATGACCTGGTTCGCCCGTGACTACACCGTTAAAGCGGTGAGTGGTTTCGATCGTTTCGGCTTCTCACTGCTGACCTTAATTCCATTTGCAGTCGGTTTCTATGGTATCCTCAATATTTTCCAATCCAAGGAGAGCCGTGGTAAACTCTCTGCCGCGTTAGTCGCCATCATCGGACTCGGATTGGCCTGGTTAGCCTACTCGCTTCTGCCGACCGAGATGTCAATCACTCCGCAGATTTTCCAACAGTTCAATGCATACTTCATCGTACTGCTCACCCCTATTACGGTTGCATTCTTCAGCTGGTTAGCTAAACGTGGAAAAGAACCGCTCGCTCCGCGTAAAATCGGGATCGGTATGATCATCGCCGCCTTAGGTTTTGTGGTGTTGGCTATCGGATCGCACGGTTTACCAGCTCCAGCCGACATCCAGGCAACAGGAGGAGTAAGCCCCAAACTGGTTTCTCCCAATTGGTTGATCAGCACCTATTTCGTACTGACCATTGCCGAACTGTTCCTCTCTCCGATGGGTATCTCTTTCGTATCAAAGGTAGCTCCTCCGAAATACAAAGGGTTGGCACAGGGCGGCTGGCTGGCTGCTACCGCTGTCGGTAATTATTTGGTAGCCGTCATCGGTTATTTGTGGGAGGCTATTGATCTGTGGATGCTGTGGGGAATCCTGGTGGTTTGCTGCCTGCTTTCGGCTGCCTTCCTCTTCTCTCGCATGAAACGTCTTGAGAAGACCACCTCCGAAGCATAAGCCGAGGCTCACATCAAACGTTTTGCAACAAGCATTTATCTTTCGCACAATAAAATCGCATACAAATATGCGCGTCCCGAGGCGATCATCAAATGATGATCGCCTCGGTTTTTTAATTGGCACAAACCAAGAAAAACATCTACGCCAACCCGCTTACCAGCTACGGCACGACACGCGACACACAACCGTTTATTGGTAAAAATCGCTATATTTACGGAAATTTTCATGAGATGACCAAACTCACTTTTTTGGGAACAGGAACCTCACAAGGGGTCCCGGTTATATCGTGCGGGTGTTGGGTCTGCACCTCTCCGGATGCCCGAGATAAACGGCTACGGACAGCGGCTCTTATCGAACAGAACGGCGTTGTACTAGTTATCGATGCTGGGCCCGATTTCCGGCAACAGATGTTACGGGAAGATGTACGCCATATTGACGGCATTCTGCTCACACACGGCCATAAGGACCATGTCGGAGGGTTGGATGATGTGAGGGCATTCAACTACACGTCCAAAGCGGCTGTCGATATTTATGCTGAAGAGCGGGTGCAACAGGTGATTCGCAAAGATTTCGATTATGCCTTCGGAGAGCACAAATATCCAGGAGTTCCGGAGATCAACCTGCACACCATCGATGAAGAGCCTTTTCAGATAAAAGGAGTTGAAATCATTCCGATCCGAGGCATGCACTATAAACTCCCCGTATTGGGATTTCGGATTGGAGAGATTGCCTACCTGACCGATTTCAACAGCATCTCCGCCCAAGAGATTGAGAAAATCAAAGGGGTGGATACCCTGGTGATCAACGCCCTGCGAAAAGAGCCGCATCTTTCGCATTTTACGCTTGATGAGGCACTACATGTAAGCTATTTAGTTGGCCCCCGGCACACCTACCTTACGCACGTTTCACACCAAATGGGACGTTACGCGCAAGAAGATCCACAGCTTCCGGCCAATTGCCATTTTGCATACGATGGCTTGGTCATCGAAGCCTAACAAACAAGTCAGTCAACGTTTCACAAATCGGATAACAGCTCTTGCAAACTGTTTTCGCAGCTCAGTCCGCATCTTTTCCCTGACACGTTGACCAGACTACTCAAAAAACACACGAAAACGAAACGCGAATCGTCACACGACACATGGAAAAGCTTTTGTTGATCACACCGCCTTTTGTTCAGGTCAACTGTCCCTACCCGGCTACGGCTTATTTGAAAGGGTACCTGACCCGCCATGGCCATCAAGTCGAACAATATGACCTATCCATTGAGTTGATCAATAGACTTTTCAGCCGTGAACTACTGCAACGTATTTTCGATCACTGTACTCCTGAGGCAATCAATGGCGATCCCAATTTGGAACGGATCTACGCCCTGCGAGAACACTACCTGAATACGATCGATACGGTCATGGAGTTTCTGCGCAAAGGCGACAACACATTGGCCACGTTGATTTGTAACGGAGAGTTTCTTCCCCAAGCCCACCGTTTCGACTCCATCGGTGAACTCGATTACTTTTTTGGCAACCTGGGGACAACTGATTGCGCTAAGTTTCTCTGCACGCTCTACCTGCAAGATCTGAGTGATCTGATCCGTGGAACTGTCACCGAATACTTCGAAATCGTCCGATATGGCGAACAGCTGGCAGTCGCCATCCCCACCTTCTCTCGTCTCGAGGCTGCACTGCAACAGCCATTAAACCTGATCGAGGAGGAGATGATCAACCTGCTTGAGCAAAAAATCAAAGCCGAGGAACCTACACATATCGGTTTTACAATACCATTTCCCGGCAATTTACTCGCCACACTGCGGTGTGCACAACACCTCAAAGAGCACCATCCCCAAATCAAAGTCATCATTGGGGGCGGTTATCCTTCAACCGAATTGCGATCCATGACCGAGAAGGGAATCTTTCAGTATGTCGATTACGTCATTTTGGATGATGGCGAGCTACCGTTGGAACGTATCCTGACCGGAGGTCCGCTGGTCCACACCTATACCCACGAGGGATACCACAAAGGCAATGATGGCCCAATCTCTCACTTGGAACGGGGTTGCCCGGATTATAGCGGCCTGCCGCACGACCAATACATTTCGCTGACCGAAGTGACCAACCCCATGCACCGTCTTTGGAGCGATGGGCGCTGGAACAAAATGATGCTTGCCCACGGTTGTTATTGGGGCAAATGTGCCTTCTGCGACACCTCATTGGATTATATCTGCCGCTATGAACGCGTATCAGCAACCCAATTGGTCGATTGGATGGAACAGGTCATGGCCAAAACCGGTAGTCAAGGCTTTCATTTCGTAGATGAAGCAGCCCCGCCTACTACCCTACGCGATCTCTCAATTGAGATTTTACGCCGTAACCTCAAGGTCTCCTGGTGGACCAATATCCGTTTCGAAAAAAGTTTTACGGGCGATCTGGCACAACTGATGTCAGCTGCCGGTTGCATTGCCGTATCCGGAGGTCTGGAAGTGGCTTCGGATCGGCTGCTTGCACTGATGAATAAAGGTGTAACCATCGAACAGGCCACATTGGCCATGCGTAACTTTTTCTACGCGGGGATCATGGTACACACCTATCTGATGTACGGCTTCCCCACAGAAACACTCCAGGAGAGTGTCGATTCACTGGAGGTGGTACGCCAACTGTTCCGGGCCGAACTGATCGGTTCGGCATTCTGGCACCGTTATGCCATGACGGTCCACAGTCCCAGCGGACAATCGCCCGAAGAGTTTGGTGTGCATCATAAAAATAAAGGGCCCAATGGGTTTGCCAACAACGAAATCCCCTTTACAGAGATTCGCACCTACAACATCAACATGGTAGGCGACGGCTTGAATGAAGCCCTTGCCAATTACATGTACGGTAACGGACTTGACCGTCCCGTACACAAATGGTTCAAGGGAAAAGAGGTCCCCTCAACCACAGTGGAAGAGACCTTGATCACTGATCATCTCATCAAACCCGATTCATCGCGCATCTACTCGGACCAGGCACGGTTGATCTGGATCGGGCCACAAGCCGTTCGAACCGAGGAGGGTATCGTTATTCGAAGCAACGCGTCAGAAAAGACCTTCAGGCTCAAACCTGCCGATCAGGATTTTATCATGACATTGCTGCCCACGGTATCCAAACTTGACCGCAAGTTCACACTGGCAGAGGCCAAAGAGCTATACGCACAATTCAGTGAAGAGCCCTTTATTGTCTTTTACCTCTCCAAACAGTGGGATCAACTGCGCAAATTCGGGTTGCTACAGGTTTAACTAAAGCACATCTTATCTAAACAAGAAACAAATAACTAATAGATATATGGATTTCAAAGGAAAAGTTGTCGTCATCACCGGAGCCTCATCCGGAATTGGGAGAGCCTTGAGTTATGCATTTGCGGATCGGGGAGCCAAAGTGGTGATGGGTGCACGCCACAGTGCCAAATTGGCTGAAATAGCCGGTGAGATTCTTTCCCGAGGCGGAGAGGCTGTATTTGAAGAGACAGACGTCACTCAGGAGACCGAATGCAAACGCCTTATCGATAAAGCTGTTTCTGCATTCGGAGGCATCGATATTCTGATCTGCAATGCTGGCATCTCCATGCGAGCCCTCTTCGATGACGTTCAACTGGAGGTCTTGCATCGACTGATGGATGTCAATTTTTGGGGGACAGTATATTGCGCAAAATACGCACTACCCTACCTGCAGGCGTCAAAAGGTTCGCTTGTGGGGGTCTCTTCTGTAGCCGGACTTCATGGTCTACCCGGACGCACAGGCTATTCGGCATCGAAATTTGCCATGACCGGGCTGCTCGAAACCATCCGCATCGAAAACCTGAAAAAGGGATTGCATGTTATGATTGCCTGCCCCGGTTTCACAGCCTCCAACGTACGTTTCTCTGCTTTGACTGCCGATGGATCTCAACAGGGAGAATCACCGCGCAACGAAGCCAAAATGATGAGTGCAGAGGAGGTTGCACAACGGATTATACGCGGTATCTCTCTCCGAAAACGGTTAGTCTTGATGGAGTTCGACGGACGTGCCACATCATTTATCGGCAAGTTTGCTCCAGGACTGTTGGATAAACTCTTTTACAGCCACATGGCCAAAGAGCCGGATTCACCGTTCAAGTAAATTGAATTTCAATTTACATCTTGCCCGTACAACATTAGAGGAAGGAATTAAACACATCCTAATCCGATATGTTTTAAATAGTAAATCTAGTCACAACAAAAATCCCCGTCGGATTGACGGGGATTTTTTATGCTTTAATGTTAATAACCGACCATATATCAACAACCAATTAACATATAATTATAATTTTATTCATATATAATTAGCTGATCTTAACACTCGGGAGAGGGTTTATCAACATACTCTTAACATTAAACCAATACATGATCACATCAAAGTTACTTTACAAAATAGACTGTATGAATGCGAAAAGACAATAATTTTGGAATATAATAATTACCTTCGCAAGGTAATCAATGTAAGTGGGGAGATGGAAAGCATTACTATTTTTATCAGCGTTATTTTTATGGTGTTTGGAATCTTGCAAATTATTCTTTTTTTCAAATTGTGGGAGATGACCAATGATGTCAAGTTACTCAGAAATCATTTCGTTTCGCAAGCAGAGGCAAATACTCCTCTACAAAAATCAGATTCACCATCCAAACCCATTCCGGGAATTATAAACAACAATGGGATAACCTATATTATTAATGGTAAAAATGTTGAATATTCAGACGGCATCAAAGGGACTCTGAAAATATATCCAGGATACCCTGAATGCGGTGTAATCACTGATGACGGTTTTGAATTATTATACACTAATGTATATTATGCATGTGAAGCCTTACATCAATACCTCACTGAAAAAACAGAAAGCTCCAACGGTTTATATGAAAAACGTCAGAATAAATAATGGCACCTCCATGAGCCTCTCAAAGACACAATATTGAGACCCATAAAACAAAGAGACGAGGCAATACCCTTCCCTTCCCAAAAAAATCTCACCAATACGGATTACAGACCTGAATCGGCCTTCTTCAACAACGGTTTAAGATATTTACCGGTATAACTACCCTTGGCATCGGCAACCTCTTCCGGTGTTCCTGTTGCAATCAACTGACCTCCACCACTACCACCTTCAGGACCTATATCAATCAGGTAATCTGCCACCTTGATCACATCCAAATTGTGCTCGATCACGATAACTGAGTTACCTTTTTCAACCAATTTATTCAAGACATCGAGTAGCACACGAATATCCTCAAAGTGCAAACCAGTCGTAGGTTCATCCAAAATATAGAGGGTGTTTCCAGTATCACGTTTGGCCAATTCTGCAGAAAGTTTGATACGCTGACTTTCGCCTCCAGATAATGTCGTACAGGGTTGACCAAGCGTCAAATAGCCAAGTCCCACATCCTGAATCGCTTTCAATTTCATGTGAATCGAAGGAATCGCCTCAAAGAATGCAACGGCCTGATTGATCGTCATGTTTAACACATCATTGATGCTCTTTCCTTTGTACTTCACCTCCAACGTTTCACGATTATAACGTTGTCCGTTGCAGACCTTGCATTTCACATAGACATCGGGCAGGAAATTCATCTCAATCGTCTGCACGCCGGCACCACGACAGGCCTCGCAACGTCCTCCTTTAACATTAAACGAGAAGCGTCCAGCCTTGAAACCTCTTACCTGTGCATCAGGCGTAGCCTCAAACAGCTTGCGAATATCCCCAAATACATTGGAATAGGTAGCCGGATTGCTGCGCGGTGTACGACCGATTGGCGACTGATCGACGACCACCATTTTGTCAATATTCTCAATGCCATCAATGGCATCGTAAGCCAACGGCTGATCATACGAATGGTAGAGGTAACGGTTCAGAGCAGCCCGTAACGTTGCATTGATCAGTGTCGATTTACCGCTACCGCTGACACCCGTTACGCAGATCATCATGCCCAACGGGAAATCGACCGTAATGTTTTTCAGATTATTGCCTCGTGCTCCTCGGATAGTCAACACCTTTCCGTTTCCTTTGCGACGAACCGCAGGAACCTCTATTTTACGGCGTCCACTCAAATACTCCGCCGTAATGCTTCCAGAACGCATGACATCCTCCAAGGTGCCAGACGCAACGATTTCGCCTCCACGTACACCAGCCAGCGGCCCCACATCGACAATCCAATCGGCATTGCGGATCATCTCCTCGTCATGTTCAACGACGATCACCGAATTGCCTGCATCTCGCAACGCTTTGAGACTGTTGATCAATTTGATATTGTCACGCTGATGCAATCCGATACTCGGCTCATCCAAGATATAAAGTACATTGACCAATTTAGACCCGATCTGCGTAGCCAAACGGATGCGCTGGCTCTCACCACCCGACAAGGAACAGGAGCTGCGGCTCAACGACAAATATCCCAATCCGACATCCAACAGGAAACGCAACCGTTCGCGAATCTCTTTCAACAGATCGTGGGCGATGAGTTGTTGCCGTTTTGAAAGTCGCTCTTCGAGACCCTCCATCCACGCCGAAAAATCCTCAATACTGAGAGCTGCCAGTTCAGCAATATTTTTACCATCGATCTTGAACTGCAAAGCTTCCGGTTTCAGCCTTGAGCCACCGCAAACCGAACAGGTCCGCCGCATGACGAACTGCTCTTTCCATTTGCTTCCCTTATTGCTGGAGCTGTCCTCCTGCTGTTTCTCGATATAGTCGGCAACACCTTCCCAGGCGATCATATAACTACCGGCTCCACCCAATTCATGCGTATCGATCCGCAAAGGCTCGGCATCGCCATACAATACGGCATTCAACGCCTCCTCTCCCAATGAACCGACCGGATCATCGATCGTAAAATCGTGTCTGCGTCCCAAAGCTTCGAGCATTGCAAACAGCAGATTATTTCGATAACGGCCGAGCGGCTCAATCGCGCCCTCCCGAATCGATTTCTTATCGTCAGGGATGATCCGTTCCATATCGAAAACCACCTCTTCGCCCAGACCATTACAATGCGGGCAAGCTCCCTGCGGAGAGTTAAACGAAAAGGTGTGCGGTGCCGGCTCATTAAAGGCAATACCGCTAGTCGGGCACATCAGATGACGACTGTAGAACCGGACATTGTTGATCTCGTAATCGTACACCATCATTGTTCCTTTCCCCTGTCGCATCGTCTCCTGAAGGCTCTTCAACAGGCGCGGCTGCACCTCCTCCTTCACCTGGAGCCGATCGACCAATAGCTCAATGTGGTGAATTTTGTAACGATCCAGTTTCATGCCCGAATGCACTTCGCGAATCTCGCCATCAACCCGAGCATAGAGATATCCCTTTTTGATAAAGCCTTCAAAAAGTTCTCTGTAATGACCTTTACGCCCTCGCACAACCGGTGCCAACAAGGCAATTTTTCGACCTTCAAAATCGTGCATGATCAGATCGACGATCTGAGCGTCGGTGTGATGCACCATCAACTCTCCCGTTACCGGAGAATAGGCCTCGGCTGCCCTGGCGAAAAGCAAACGCAAGAAATCATTGATCTCCGTAACAGTTCCTACAGTGGAGCGAGGATTACGGTTTGTAGTCTTCTGTTCGATTGAGATGACCGGACTTAAACCGGTAATTTTATCCACATCGGGACGTTCCATCGAACCAACAAACTGACGAGCATAGGTCGACAGCGTCTCCATATACCGACGCTGCCCCTCGGCATAAATCGTATCGAAAGCCAATGAGGATTTTCCCGAACCAGACAAGCCTGTAATCACCGTCAAACTGTCGCGAGGTATGGCTACGTCCACATTTTTCAAGTTGTGTTCACGCGCGCCGTAAACCTCGATCCAATTCCCTGGACGATGAGTTTCGGTAGCAGCAATCGTTTGGCTTTTTATGTCGTTTTTGTCAGTTTTCATGGAATTTATTTACGAGCTGAACCTTTGGGAATCTTAACCGTATAGCTTCGTCCCGCTTTGTTGGCATGATCGTAATCCCGAATCCAGGGGTTCAACTGTCTAATCTGTTTATAATGTGTGCCGTGTTCACGGGCAAACGCAGCCCAATCGATTTCAGGGTCATCAACAGTCACCTCCTCATAGGCTGGCAACAAGGGATAATACTCTTTCTTATCAATTTTGTAGCCGTATGCAGCCGGATCGGACATCAACAGCTTGAATGAGAGCACCCGGAAGACATAGCGTAACGTCTCATTGGGCAAAAAAAGATCATAATAGGATTCAACGCCCTGCTTCTCCAAGCGACGGGACACCCCAGCCACCCCAGCATTGAAGGCTGCTGCAGCCAAAGTCCAACTTCCCAATCGTCGTTTGGCATCGATCAAATAACGGCAAGCGGCTTCGGTTGATTTTTCGATGTGATAACGTTCATCCACCTCATCCCCAACCAGCAGACCGGCTGATTTGGCGTATGCCGGCATCAGTTGCCACAAGCCCCCGGCACCAGCCCCCGAACGCGCCTCAGGATTCAGGCCACTCTCCGCCATACAGAGGTACTTAAAATCGTCGGGTACACCATATTTTGCCAGGATCGGTTCAATTACTGCAAAATAGCGTTCGGATGCCAAAATAGTCTGCAACGTCCGAGAGTGCATATAAAACGTCGTCAACATTTCACGCATCAAACTTTCACGTGTATCCTGATTTTGCATTGGAACAGGTTCCCCGGCAAAGTCGAGTCTCGCAGGCAGTGGCGGCACCTCGACTTGAGCAAAACCATTATGGACCGACACACCCAATGTATCGGATGGAGTTTGTGCACAAGCAACTACCGATACGGCCAACGCACATAAAAATAGGGGCAATTTCATGGATCTGCTGTTTTTCAGAGAAACGTACAAAGATACGAAATATTCTATCAACATGCACGTATCTTGATCTCTACCGCGACAGGTTGGCCACACTTGCCGATTGCTCTCCACATAGTCACAAATCCTGATTTTCCCAGAGAGCACGGAAACGCAGTCATACATCACGAAGTGAACGATAAAGCGCACAAAACAAAACAGAGCGAGAACGAACAAAACCACCCAACATAACGGCACAAAATATTCACACACGGTGGAGTATCGTGAATCGGGCACAGATCGGCACACCAAGGACCCCGAAGTCACCCCAAAGAAATTGCCAGGATCACCGATCCCATCCTATGCAAGGAGAGACGTCGGGAGTTTTCACCTTTTATGAAGCAAGATGAGCCCAAAATCAAGATGCCTAAAAATTTTGAAATCTCGCGTTGAAATTTTGAGCACGCCTCTACCCCAAAACGCTAAGGGGACAGCATGTCATATGGGATTAAACGCTTGAATAGCAAGGTAGCACTCCATATTCAACTCGCCTCATATAATTTTCAAAATCAACACCAAAGCAGCGACAACTTTCAAATAGGGTCGGCTCTCTACTCCAACCGAAATGCGTCTGCATCAAGATGTGCCGGGAATTTAGTGCGAAATGTCCGTAAAGCCTCCAAATCCAGTTGAGCTTGCACAACAGCCTCCCCAACTTGGAAAGCAATGGGTGCAATGGATGATCCAGCTGATACCGATTCAACGCCTCCTTCTCGACGCTGCTCAGCCTGCGCTATTGGGTTGCCTTTGTAATCTACAATCACCGAGTCTCCAACATAGGTAGTTAACGGATCTTTCCCAACGCGATTTACCCCGGCTACATAACAGAGATTCTCTATGGCTCGAGCCTCCAACAACGTATTCCACACTTTACGGCGAGGAGCTGGCCAGTTGGCCACATACAACAGCAGGTCATAATCGTCCCCGTTACGTGATCAGACCGGGAATCGCAGATCGTAACAAACCAGCGGACAGATCCTCCACCCTAAATACTCTACGACCAGACGTTCTGCTCCGGGTTGGTAATGCTCGTTTTCGCCCCCCATACGAAACAGATGGCGTTTGTCGTACCAACAGATCTTACCATCGGGAAAGGCAAAAACGAGACGATTGAAACAACAGGTACTCTCGTTCACCAATTCACGTATAGCCAGGCTTCCAACCAATGCGATCTGACGTTTCGCAGCCTCTTGCTGCATCCACTCTACCGAGGGGCCGGACATCGACTCAGCCACACGTTCCGGTTGCATGCTAAAACCCGTTGCAAACATCTCGGGCAATACTACCAAATCGGCATCGACCAGATTCAGCAGCGAGTCGGCATGTTTCAGATTGGCAGTACGGTCTTCCCACTGACAATCCATCTGTAGCAGCGCCAATTTCAGATTTGTCTTCATTTGGAAATTCACGATTTATACAAAAATAGGCTTTTATCCATAACCATTCGCTGTGACCCACAGTTTTTCGTACCTTTGTATCGAGACATCATCTCTTGACAGCTTAACGTTGCAGAAGAGAACGTATAGAACCATCTCGAAATATTTTCATCATGCTGACTGCCGGCCATTACTACACTCTGCGGGTCAACCGCATCTCCAACTTCGGACTCTACCTCGCAGACGAAGAGGGCAACGAAGTGTTGCTGCCCAACCGATACGTGTCGATGGAGGACAAAGTGGACGATCTGATCGATGTATTTGTGTACTGCGACTCCGAGGATCGTCTGGTTGCCACGAAAGACCACCCGCTTGCTACGGTGGGAGAGGCTGCCTATCTGCGTGTCGTCGATAAAACGATTCACGGGGCATTTCTCGATTGGGGGTTAAAAGCCAAGGATCTTTTTTTGCCGAATCGGAATATGCAAGGGAGAGTCGAAGCCGGCCGAAGTTACATTGTCTACCTATACAACGACAACGTGACAGGGCGTGTGGTCGCCACCATGCTGTTGAACGGTTTTATTAACAACCGACAGCTCACGATCAAACCGCATCAGGAGGTGGCTCTGCTGGTGGCCAACCGCAACGAGATCGGATACCGTGTCATCATAGAAAACCGCCATTGGGGGATGCTGTACCACAACCAGTTGTTCCGTCCCATTGCGATCGGCGATCGTCTGCAAGGCTACGTTTCCCGAATCACAGAGGAGAATCGTGTCGATGTCACTTTACAGAAACAGGGCTATGATGAGGTGAAACGTTCGGCCACGAAACTGCTCGAACTGCTCCACCAAAACCGGGGAAGTTTACCGCTGTGCGATGCCAGCACTCCTCAACAAATTGCTGAACTGACCGGTATGAGCAAAAAAGTTTTCAAACGTTGCGTAGGCATGCTAATGAAACAGGGACGCATTGCCCTATTGCAGGACAAAATCACACTCATCGGCGAAGAATAGGCTTTACTTCAGAGTCTTCTCCAGACAAGATTATGTCCAGACAACACATTATTATATAAAAAGAGGCATGATCATCTCATGCCTCTTTCCTTTTTCTTATGCAAACGCACGCTCTTTTTCGGAGAAGGACCACTCAAACAGCCATGACTTACTGAACAAATACAATAAACTTACCTGACGTCGCCATTGCCTCTAAAGCGGCCTGCTTCCGTCGAGATCTATTAGAGCAGTTTAGCGATCTTGTCCTCGAAGATATTGCGAGGTCCTGCACCGACCTGTTTGTCAACCACCTCGCCATTCTTGAGGAAAATAACGGTCGGAATGTTGCGAATGCCGAACTTCACGGCTAGAGCGTCATTTTCGTCCACATCGCATTTACCGATAATCACCTTGCCTTCGTATTCGGCAGCCAACTCATCGATAATCGGAGCCACCATGCGGCAAGGGCCACACCATTCAGCCCAAAAATCGATTACTACCGGTTTACCTGAATCAATAACCTCCTGATAGTTAGCAGATGTTATACTAAGTGCCATAATTTATACTGTTTTAATTTGAGATTTTCTTTCCACAAAAATGAGAATAAGTCAGCATATCCTGAACGGTTCCCAGCGAAAAAAATCAACGTATTGTTAACATTCTTGGTCCGAACAGCTCTGTCTACTTTCCCTGGCTATTCACTACTCACCTCAAAGTTACCAGGCCAGGCACACAGCCAGTCCACGGCGTGCTTTATACTTCGACGAGATCCGCACTGCATGCATCTTATTTGCCGCACCAATAGGCAAATCGGTTATGGACGACCAGAACAATGCCCCAACTCAAGCACCTACATCAATGTATAGCGCAACGCATTATCATCGAGGAAGCGCACCATATCGGGGGTCATGCCCACCTTCAGAGTTTTGGAGTACAAATTTACTGCCACATCGGCCTGTGGATCGACCACCTTCACACGCAACGTCACATTACCCTTATTTTCGGCAACAGTCGTTTTGAGTTGGGTAACTATGTCGTCCGTCAGATCCGCCACAGGCAAAGCAATTGTCAACTCGCGAATCAGGGTCTCCTGCGCCTCAGCCAACTGCATCATCGAATTAATGGTAAACTCCAGCTCATTCGGATTGTAGGGGCGCTCCTGAACCCTTCCACGAATCAACAGATAGTACCCCTCATACAAATATTGCCGGAAGGTCTCATATTTTTTACTGAACAGCGTAAATTCATGCGAACTGTTGTAATCCTCCACCGTGAAGCGCCCGTAAGGTTTGCCTGTTTTGGTGGTAAGGTGCTGTACGGCGGTAACCATACCTGCAACGGTAAAATCCTTGTTCTTCATCGCAGAGAGATCTTGCAGCTCCCCCAGACTTGTATGGCAATAGTGACGAATAATCACCGAAAAATTATCCAACGGATGCGACGAAAGATAGATGCCGATTACATCACGCTCCTTGTTCAGGGTCTCGATCTGTGTCCAGGGTTCGTGCGGCAGCGGCTCCGGTTTCTGGATTTCAGCCTCCCCGCCTCCACCACCGAACAGACTCTGCTGAACATTGGCCTTTTCACTTTGGACACGGTTCCCGTACCGGATCAGTGCCTCCAGGAACGAGCCCTCCCGACCATCAGGCGCAAAATAGGCGCTCCGAGGCAGGTCACTAATGGTATCGAAGGCTCCACCCAAAACCAGATTTTCAAGAGTTTTACGGTTTACGGCCTGCAAGTTCACCCGTTCCATGAAATCGTAAATTGACTTGAACTTGCCATCCCGTTGGCGACTCTCGACAATATCCTTCACGGCTGCCTCACCTACCCCCTTGATTGCAGCCAAACCGAAGCGGACATTTCCCCCTTCATCGACCGAGAAGCGGCTCTTACTGTAATTGACATCCGGACCAAGCACCGACAAACCCATCCGTTTACACTCATCCATAAAGAAGCTGATCTTCTTAATATCGGAGAGGTTACGGCTCAACAACGCCGCCATAAATTCTGCAGGATAGTGGGCCTTCAGGTATGCGGTCTGGTACGAAACGTAAGCGTAACAGGTCGAGTGCGATTTATTGAAGGCGTACGAAGCAAATGCCTCCCAGTCGCCCCAAATCTTTTCACAGATGGCAGGGTCATGTCCATTTTTCTTAGCACCCTCAATAAATTGAGGCTTCATCTTATCCAGCACATCCTTTTTCTTCTTACCCATTGCTTTACGCAATGTATCGGCTTGACCTCCCGTAAAACCGGCCAGCTTCTGCGACAGCAACATCACCTGCTCCTGGTACACCGTAATACCGTATGTGTCCTTCAGATACTCCTCCATATCGGGAATATCGTAGGTCACCTCTTCGCGTCCGAACTTACGGGCAATAAACGAGGGGATATACTCCATCGGGCCCGGACGATACAAGGCATTCATGGCAATCAGGTCCTCGAAGCGGTTGGGTTTCAGACTGCGCAAATATTTTTTCATACCCGGGGACTCGAACTGGAATAATCCGGTAGTTTCGCCTCGACTATACAAGTCGTAAGTTGCCGCATCATCCAACGGTATCGAATCTATATCCAGTTTGATCCCTTTCGATGCCTCAATATTCTCCAATGCATCCTTGATAATCGAGAGTGTCTTCAACCCCAAAAAGTCCATCTTGATCAGACCGACACTCTCGACCTGTTTTCCCTCGAACTGCACCACATTCAGTTCGGCATCCTTGGCAATGGCAATCGGAGCAAACTTTTCCAAATCATCCTGCCCGATGATTACCCCGCAAGCATGTACTCCGGTTTGGCGAATCGACCCCTCCAATTGCTGAGCATATTTGAGGGTATCCCGAATCAACGGATTCTCAGATTGGGTCTCTGCAACCAACTCCGGCACCTCTTTAAAGGCCTTTTCAAAGGTTGTTCCTGGTTTATCCGGGATCAGTTTGGTCAGCCGGTTACTCTCGGAAAGAGGCAGTTTCTCCACGCGGGCCACATCCTTAATGGCTGCTTTCGGAGCCATCGTACCGAACGTGATAATCTGCGCCACACGTTTACTTCCGTACTTTTCCACTACGTAGTGCAGCACATCGGCACGTCCGTCCTCATCGAAATCGACATCGACATCAGGCAGCGAGATACGATCCGGATTCAGGAAACGCTCAAACAGCAGATCATATTTGATCGGATCGATATTGGTAATACCCAACGTATAAGCGACAACAGACCCTGCAGCCGAACCACGTCCCGGACCTACCGAAACCCCCAATTCACGAGCAGCTCGAATATAGTCCCAAACAATAAGGAAGTATCCCGGGAAGCCCATCCACTCAATGGTCGAGAGTTCATACTCGAGACGTTTGGTAATCTGTTCATCGAGTTCACCATAACGCCGTTTTGCTCCCTCGTAACTCAAATGCTTCAGATAGAGGAACTGTTTGGCAATCATCAACGGCTCTGCCAGCTCCGGATGAGTCGTTGTCAAATCCTCGAGCGAAGCAGCCTGTTTAATCTCAGCCAGCAAGGCCTCATCCTTAATCTTCTTGGAGACCACCTCCTTGAGCTGTTCCAACTCAATCGGGAAATCTTCCGGAATCGGGAAGTTAGGCATCAACGGCTTGTGTTCCAACGAATACTCCTCCACCTTGTCGGCAATCTCCAGGGTCGTTGCCAATGCCTCAGGATGTTCTGCAAAAAGCGCAGCCATCTCATCCGGACTCTTCAAAAACTCCTGTCCGGTGTAACGCATACGGGTCGGATCGTCCAAATCTTTTCCGGTATTGAGACAGATCAACCGATCGTGAGCCTCAGCATCCTCTGCCTTGATAAAATGGACATCATTCGAAGCGATATATTTAATTCCATACTTTGCAGCAAGCTCCAGAATGACAGCATTCACCCGCTTCTGATTCTCATACACCTCGGAATCGCGGCGAGGATCTCCGCATTGATGCAACTGCATCTCAAGGTAATAATCGTCTCCGAAAATCTCCTTGAATTCCTGCACTACCGCTTCGGCTTTAGCCCGATCGCCATGCATGATGGCCTGAGGCAACTCGCCTCCCAAACAGGCCGAACAACAGATAATCCCTTCGTGATAAGTGCGCAGCAACTCCTTATCTACGCGAGGATGATAATAGTAACCCTCCGTAAATGCATAAGAGACCATCTTGGCCAAATTGTGGTAGCCTGTCTTGTTTTTGGCCAGAAGAATCAGGTGATGTCCCCGATCTTCACGTCCCCGTTTTTTGTCAAAACGGCTGCCCGTTGCGACATACACCTCACAACCCAAAATCGGTTTGACACCCTCTTTGACCGCTGCATCGTGAAACTCTTTCACTCCGAACATATTGCCGTGGTCGGTAATGGCGAGTGCCGTCATACCAAGGGCATTGGCCCGCTTCAGAAGCGGTTTGATAGCCGAGGCTCCATCCAGAATCGAATATTGTGTATGTACGTGAAGATGAACAAATTGACTCATAAGGCATCCTTTCCTAATTCCTTAGCAAAGATAACAAAACCGGATACTTTCCCAAATTTCTGTGTAGCGAAATTTACACTCCGAAAGGTAACTCTCCGCCCTGCCGACACTTAGCAAGTTTTGCGTGAAAATTGGGCCCAAAAATTGCTAATCTGCTCAAGAAAACCTATCTTGTCATTAGAAGAACCACACTAAATTTACACGCTATGGACAAATCGAAAGTAGTTGTTGTCAAAAAGTTCACGAACGCTGGAGAGGCCATGATCTACCAAACACTTTTGGCCAGCAACGGTATCGAATGCGAACTGATCAACGAAACGGCATTCGACATTATGCCTATGCAAAACGAGTGGTTGGAAATCAAGCTGGTCGTGGCTGAAAAGGACGCCGAGGCTGCCAAAGCAATCCTCGCAGCCAAATTCGACCAACAGGAGTTCGAAACCGAAAGTGCCAAAAGACACAAAAAACCGTAATTCTCTCACGCTTACAACAAGAAACGGCCGCTATCCAGCGGCCGTTTCTGTTATGCTATGTACCTTTCGATTACCAACCGAGCACGTAAGCAAAAATCAGCGGAGCTACGATCGTAGCATCTGATTCCACAATGAAGCTCGGGGTATCGGGCAGCAATTTACCCCAGGTAATTTTCTCATTAGGTACAGCTCCCGAGTAAGAACCATACGAAGTGGTTGAATCTGAAATCTGGCAGAAATAGGCCCAGCAAGGGGTATCCTCCCACTCCAGATCCTGATACATCATCGGAACAACACAAATGGGGAAATCACCTGAAATACCACCACCGATCTGGAAGAAACCAACGCCAGCTCCACCGCTGTTGGCCTTGTACCAGTCGGTCAGGAACATCATCGTTTCGATACCACCTTTGATGGTCGAAGGTTTCAGCTCGCCTTTGATGCAATATGCGGTAAAGATATTACCCATCGTACTGTCTTCCCAACCCGGAACAATGATCGGAATATTCTTCTCGCAGGCAGCCAACATCCAGCTGTCTTTGGGATCGATCTCGTAGTACTGCTCCAACTCGCCGCTACGCAGCAATTTGTACATGAACTCGTAAGGCAGATAACGCTCACCCTTGTTGTCAGCATCTTTCCAAATTTTGAAGATATGCTGCTGCAGACGACGGAATGCCTCCTCCTCAGGGATGCAGGTATCGGTCACACGATTCATGTGGTTCTGCAACAGGTTCCACTCATCCTGCGGAGTATAGTCACGATAATCGGGAACACGTTTGTAGTGCGAATGAGCCACCAGATTCATGATATCCTCTTCGAGGTTTGCGCCGGTGCAGGTGATAATCTGAACCTTGTCCTGACGAATCATCTCTGCCAGAGAGATGCCCAACTCAGCGGTACTCATCGCACCCCCGAGCGTAATCATCATTTTGCCCCCCTTGTTGAGATGGGCTTCGTAACCTTTGGCCGCATCCACCAGAGCCGCTGAATTGAAGTGGCGGTAGTTGTGCGTGATAAACTGAGAAATGGGTCCTTTTGTCATTTTATTTATCAAAGATTTATTAGTTCGGCAAAGGTAAAAAATTCTCAGGAGGGTATCAACTCCTATTCAAATTTATTGAACAACCCTCTCAAAACCATATCACAAGAAAACTCGCAAGAGACTCCTTTCATTGCACAAAGCCATATTTAGTGGGGAACATTGATCGCATCATCTGGCTTGCAACAAATCCCTTCCGTTCCCTCGACCGACCTCCTCGCTCACACGCAGGGGACTGTATTACTAAGGGCTTAATTTCTGATTGATTGGTTTACAGGATAAGTCAGGCCTCCGTATATCCGAAAAATGCTAAAAAAGAAGATACATAAACATAAATATGAAAATCTTCTATGAATTACTTTGTGACTCTTCGAAATAGGCCCACAAGTTATCTCCCTCGGGGGCTGGGGCGGTAATGATCAGCCGTTCACGCGGCTGGCCGGAACGGGCCACTGGATGCAGAAACTCTACCCGACGGGAATGGAGCGAGATGCTGCCATCACGGTTTGAACGGGCCGCTCCATACTTCAAATCCCCCCGAATCGGACAACCTGCAGCCGCAAGCTGAGCCCGAATTTGATGATGACGCCCTGTCAAGAGCTCAACCTCGATTAAAAAATAGTTCTTACTGCCCCCCAACAAGCGATAATTGAGTCGAGCCTCCTTACTATTCGGCACCAGTTTGGTATAGATCCGCGACTTGTTCGTTCTACCATCACGCACCAGATAGCCTGACAAGGTTCCCGATTCGGGCATGGGAGGTCGTTCTGTAATGGCCCAATAGTATTTGGAAATTTCACGAGTCTTGATCATCTCGTTGAGTCGTGTGAGCGCCTTTCCGGTCTTGGCAAAAATCACAGCCCCACTCACTGGACGATCAATGCGATGCACAACCCCCAGAAACACATTGCCGGATTTTCCATCCCGTACCCGCAAAAAGTTTTTGATCTCCTCTTCAAGTGCAGGATCACCCGACGGGTCAGGTTGCACCAACTCCCCGGCTCGCTTATTGACCACCAGCAGGTGGTTATCTTCATACAGAATTCGCTGTGGATCAAACATCTTTATTGAATTTCCTGAATTACACTGCACTTAGCTTCCTGTCTTTTGAGACACGGAATTTTATACGACTCTGCTTTTACCAATTTCTCACCTACGCGATACAATGCTTAGACCGGACAATGCCATCACTTGTGCAATGATCGGCAAAAATAATAGAGGACAAAATACCCTAATTGCTCTTATTCTCGTCAGGATTGCCACTCCTATCCAATCGACCTTGATTGTACTGCCCCTTTTACTGGAGTTATCAAACATAAACCCGGTGCGTGGCGCAAAGTTACAACTCGTGCGCAAAAAGTCATCACTCAATCGAGCAATTCACCATCAACTGCTAATACAATTTCGATCCGTAAAAAAGCTGCTTAAACACAGCAGCTGGCCAAACTTAGCTTCACTATGGAACAACCCACGATCGACAAATCGACAATACCGATCGTTCTATCTAAACAACCGCATAGGTCATCGACCAGGTTTTCCTGGTATAGTCACAATAAAATTACAATTCGAATGCGAAAGGCAATAAAAGATGAGCGGCCTCAACCACCGTCGCACTATGATCGGAACATAAAATCAACCGAATCGGGCGATGTTGACGTTTTTCCGTATCGAGAAGCACCTGCCGACAGGCTCCACAAGGATAACATTCGTGTTCTCCGGGCATCGATACAATGGCCAAAGCCTCAATCGCCTCACGATTTCCATTGGCCTGAATGTAATAGAGCAGGCTACGCTCCGCACACATACCGGATGGAAACACTTCACTCTCCTGATTATTAGCTGAAAAGATCGTTCCGTTCGCCAGACGGGCGGCCGCCCCGACCCGGAATCCGGAATATGGAGCATAAGCCTCCCCACAAGCATGCAAGGCTTGTTCCACCAATTTTCGATCTTCGTCAGGCAGACCGTCCAACGAATCGTAATGCAGATAATCAAATGTGAAACTCTTCTTTTCCATATTTCCGATACTTTTATTGTAAGCTATACCCAACGTGCTCTATAAACTAACATATCTCAGACTCAGCTCCCGCCATACCGGTTTCTTTATTTTGTAGGCCAAGCGCCAAATTCCGTATCAAATCTATAATGGGCCGCCACATCGGACCACATTACACTGACACTCAACAAATACAAAGAAATCCATTCTAAATAGTCGAGTCCTTATAAGGATCTTACATCGGCTTTTCAGCTCGTAACATATGGTGTTTACCCAATGCGCCGGGCAGCCGATGCACAATAAAACCTGCCGCCCGCAAATTCTCCTTGACTACACCTTTGGCCGAATAGGTCACCAACACACCACCCGGTTGCAAAGCTCCATACAAACGTACAAAAAGCTCTTGTGTCCAGAGTTCCGGTTGGCAATTCGGAGCAAACGCATCGAAATAGATCAAATCGAAGGGTGCGTCAAATCGGTAATCCAACAACGATCCAGCCACCTTTTTCAAGGTAAAATATTGTGTCAACCGCACCTCAAGATTCCACGGAGCCTGATGCATGGCCACAAACTGCGGATCAGCTGCATAATCGAGCTGCAGGATTGTCTTCCTATCGACCGGATACTGCTCAATGGTCACATACTCCACAGGACAAGCAGTCCGTTCAGCCTCTTGAAACGTCAACCAGCCATTCAATCCGCTACCGAACCCCATCTCAAAAATCCGCAAGGGCGAAACTTTAGACCCTCCAACAGCACCAGCCTCTGCGCTCCCCGAAAGCAAACTATCCCCTGCTGTTGTTATATCAGAGTTTACAGATTGTCGTCTCTGATTCATCACGTAACGAAGACCGGCTTCAATGTACACGTGTCGGGACTCTCCCAGGGCACCCCGCACAGAATGGTACGTCTCTCCCAACAGGGCATGACGTAGGGTTGGAGAGCCGTCGGCCGTCAACTCGATCTCGGGAACATGGGTAGAATTCATTGTTTCACACACCGGTTTAGACAAAGGTGCAAAGAATTTCTGAAATTTCTGTTGAATTCACCGCCTAACAACGGCCAATCCCTACCCCAAACAATCCATACTGACAGACCCTCAAGATGAAGAAAGCAACCAGCACAGACATTAACGGCCGAATTACATAATAATTCGGCCGTTAAACCTATATCATAGAGCGACTCTTCCCTATTCCAGCAGGAACCGCACCAATACGGAGTGATCGATCTTGATCTTTTGGAACTCTAACGTTGGGGCTGCCGTAACGTCCACGCCCGCATTTGCCACCTTCATGGTTCGAGTTAACACCACATTGGAATAGGGCCGGGCATAATAGCTGTTATCCTGAACAAAGATCGCTTTCCCGACCTTCTGTCCTAATGCCGTAGCCAAGATTTCTGCATTCTGGCGGGCAGCTTTTGCAGACGCTCCACGCACCTGCTGGCGCAACTCATCCATATTGGATACATCGGTACGCTCAACTGCGGCATCAGATATACCGATGGTCTGCAAAGCCTGAAAAACATGGGCCAACTGAGTAGCCGAATTAACCTCCAACAGGTAAGTTTTAGAGGTAGCCACATCTTTTTTGAGCTGAGCATTCATCATATCCTGCACAACCAGTTTCTTATCGACATCGATTCCCAAATCTTTCAGCCGACGCACCATATCTTTTTCCTGTTGGAGTACGGTGGTCTTTCCCTTGGAATCCTGCTCATCGATCGTAATCCGAACATAAATCTCATCGGGTGCAACCTCCATCTCCGCACGACCGGTCACCTCGATATAAGGCTGATCCAAAAAACTTTTCTGTTGGGCAAACAGTGGCGACGACATCAACAAGGCCGCAACCACAAGCATCATTCGTTTCATAATCCGCATTTTTATTGATTACAATTCTTTGAACTGTTATTATCGAATTTAGATTTTACAAGGCATCTAAAATACGAAATATATCAAATCAACACTAGCCCGAACAACACTTCTTGGGCTGAAACCCGCTCCCCGATGCAAGAAGTTCGACCTAACTTTCTCTTCACTTCTATTTCTATCGGTCGTATCCGAACAAAAGGCAGGCCAAACAAACCGACGAATCCGAGCTATCATACGCCCCCTAAGCGCTACTTCAACAAAAAGCGGACACGTACCGAGCTATTGAGCGTAACTTTCTGAAATTCGAGCACAGGGGCTGCTTCAGCTACAACTTCCCGCACCTCGGCCATCGCATAATCTCTTGTACTCATATTCATATATTCGTAAGGAGAAGTGCTGTAATCCTGCACATACAGTGCCTTACCAAGCTCCTGACCCAATGCATTTGCAAGAACGAGTGCGTTCTTACGGGCATTTTTAGCCGCTTCAGCACGAATCTGCTGAATCAACTCCTCCTTATTCGAAATATCAACGCTTTCTATCTCAGCCTGAGCGATTCCGATTGCCTGCAAGGCCTGAAAAACATGTGCCAGTTGCGTAGCAGAGTTTACCTCCAAACGATATATCTTAGAAGTTGTCACTTTATTGGATTTCAACGCAGAATTGAATAACTCCTGTACAACGAGCTTCTTTTCCACATCAATACCTAACGCATCGAATCGTTGCACCATCTCCTTTTCTTGTTGAAGCACAGTCTCCTGTCCTTTGGAGTCCCCATCAATGGTAATCTGAACATAAATTTTATCAGGAACAACCTCTACTTCAGCTTGACCTGACACCTCGATATAAGGTTGATCCATCACATTTGTCTGTTGAGCATACAGCGATGTTGTCAGCATCAAGGCCGCAACCAAAACCATTCCTCTTTTCATAAATCGATGATGTAAACGGTTACTATTAGATAGACGTTCATTTTTGCAAAAATGTTGCAGCTATGGATTATTTTGCCTCACGAGCCTTTTTCTCCCGTTTGGTCATCTCCTGGGAGACCAACTCTTCAGTTAACACCGCTTGATACGATTTTCCGGAATTCAACTTTTGCTCCCCCTCCGACGTACTGAAAAGAGGATCAAGATCGATCATCTCGAATGCTTTCTCATAGGTGTAGGTGTTGCCCTTCTCAAAAATTCTGCCTGCCAAATGGCATAATCTGACGTCAACAGCATAGTGTGTCGAGTCAATGGCTCCGGCACAACCCAACGGCGTATCGGGAAACACCGTTTCACCCACCTGTACCCCAATGGTTCCTCGAGTGAAACCATAATAAACGGCATACGATCCATCTTGGTGTTCAACCACCACATAATTAATGCCTTTATTGGCTATTACACCATATTTACTCTCTTGGGCGTTCTGGTCGCCGATAATTACAACCAAGCCCTTACGAACGGCATAGATGCTATCTCCACGATTAAGCATAAAACGATATACCAGTGGATTACCTCTCAATGAGGCACGAAAAGCCGTAGTATTCGGTGGAGCTTGAGGAGGATACGAGACCCTAACATCTCCCAATGACGGACTGTATGGCAACCGATAGACAAACGACCGATCAGGTCTTGCACGCCAATCGCCCAAAGAAAACATACATCTCAACCCACATTGGGTAGAGATATATGATCCTCTGTTTTTCAACGTAATCACAGGACCGCTGGAACGTATTGCTGTTCGATAGCGTGGGGGCACAGCCAAATTGGTTGCATTGACAAAGTCAATTGCCAAGGAGAAAGTGCCGATCCATTTCTTGTCGGCTTTGACCACAAGATCACCATTTTCATTGAATTCTGCATTCAAATCAATGATGTTTTCACTACGTTGGGCATGCGTTGAGGTGATACTCAGAAATACACCAGCACCCAACATCCATAAACATGTCGGGAGTTTCATAGTTCACAGGAGTTAGTTAGTAGGTTAGTCTCTAAAAATAGGGCTAACTCCTGAGAAAATCAAATCAACGACGCACTAATTGCACCACATTTTCAACATGATGCGTATGCGGGAACATATCCACCGGTTGGATGCGTGTCACGCGGTAATCCGCATCGAAAATAGCAATATCCCGAGCCTGGGTCGCCGGGTTGCAACTGACATAGACAATGCGTTGGGGAGCCGCCCGTAAGACGGTATGGGCCACATCCTCGTGGATTCCGGCGCGCGGCGGGTCAAGGATCACCACGTCGGGACGTCCATTCTCCTCAATAAAACGGTCATTGAGCACATCCTTCATGTCGCCGGCATAGAACACCGTATTGTCAATGCCGTTCAAGGCCGAATTGACCTTGGCATCCTCGATCGCTTCGGGCACATACTCCACACCGACCACTTTGCGACAACGACGAGCCACAAAATTGGCAATCGTTCCTGTTCCGGTATAGAGGTCATAAACCACTTCGTTGCCGGTCAATTCGGCAAACTCCCGGGCAACTTTATATAGTTCATAAGCCTGTGCCGAATTGGTCTGATAGAACGATTTGGGGCCGATTTTGAATTGCAACCCCTCCATCTGCTCAAAGATATGATCACGCCCCTTGAAGCAACGAATCTCGAGATCTCCGATCGTATCGTTGAACTTCGTGTTAACCACATACATCAAGGAGGTGATTTGCGGGAATTGCTCCGCGATATGGTTCATTAATTTGTCGATCCGCTCCTGCTCGTCGCCACCGAATACAACAATAACCATCACCTCTCTGGTCGAAGCGGTACGGATAATCAGATTTCGCATCAATCCGACATGTTCGCGCACATTGTAGAACGAATAGCCGTTGGCAACACAAAACTCCCGAATCGTCATACGAATCTGATTTGAAGGATCGGCCTGCAGCCAACATTTCCGGATATCCAACACTTTATCAAACATGTTGGGGATATGGAAACCCAACGCTCCGCTATCGGCGAACGTTTCGCCGGAGGCTACCTCTTCGTTGGTCAACCAGCGTTTGTTACAGAATGTAAATTCAAGTTTATTGCGGTAGAAAAGCTGCTTGGCAGACCCTAAAATCGGACTGATCGGGGGCAACTCCACCTTCCCAATTCGAGACAACTGATCGGCTACCTGCTGCTGTTTGAACTCGAGTTGCCGATCGTAGGGAAGCTGTTGCCATTTGCATCCGCCACACACTCCATAGTGTTCACATACAGGCTCGACCCGCCAGGGAGAACGTTTGACAAAACGAACGATATATCCCTCCATGTACCGACGTCGTTTGGTGCGAATCTGCACATCGACCACATCACCCGGTACGGCCATCGGAACAAAAACCACTACATCGTTATAGCGCCCCAGCGCCTTCCCTTCTGCCGCTATGGAAACGATCTCAAGCGACTCTATCAGCGGATAATTTGCCTTTTTTCTTGCCACTTTTACTGCATATTTGTTTTCCGCAAAGATAGTAATCCCTATCTTTGTATGAAATTCTATGATCCGTAATGGATCGAAAACGTTGAAACAACGAGCAGCTATGATAAAAGTAGGAGTACTTCCCTTCAATCCTTTTCAGGAGAATACGATCGTACTTTCAGACGAAAGTGGCGAATGCGTCATCGTTGATGCCGGCAACTACAATCCCCAAGAGGATGCCGCTCTCTCCAAATACATTGCCGACAACCACCTCAAGCCGGTCATGGCCGTCAACACCCACGGACATGTAGACCACATGCTAGGGGTCAACTACGTCAAAGAGACTTACGGCATTCCCTTCGCCATCCACGGCAAGGATAAATTTCTGATCGACTCTGCCCCGACCCACGGAGCCATTTACGGTTTCAAGGTGGACAAGGTGCCCACCGTAGATATCGACCTGGAAGGCGAGAAAGAGTTGAAGTTCGGCAATACCGTTTTTCAGATTATCGAAACCCCGGGACACACCCCCGGACATGTTGCCTTCTATAATCCGGAAAACAAACTGTTGCTGACCGGTGACACACTCTTCAGAGAGAGTATTGGCCGAACCGATTTGCCAGGGGGTGATTACAGTTGGATCATGCGCAGCATCCTGGACAAACTGATTCCGCTGGGTGACGATGTGCACTTCTACCCCGGACACGGCATGGAGAGTACGATTGGACACGAAACCCTTTACAACCCGTTTGTTACCGAAGTTCTCAACCACGAGATCAACTATAAATAAACCATTTGACCATGCGTATTGACATTCTGACCGTCGTGCCCGAACTGTTGGTATCGCCGCTCAACGAATCGATTCTCAAACGGGCCCAACGTAAAGGGCTGGTCGAGATTGAGATTCACAACCTGCGCGATTACACCTTCGACAAATACCGGCAGGTAGATGACTATCCGTTCGGTGGGGAGGCAGGTATGGTCATGAAACCCGAACCGATTTTCCGTTGTATTGAGCAGCTTCAGGCCGAACGCCACTACGGCGAAATCATCTACACATCACCCGACGGGATCCAATACAACCAACACGAAGCCAACCGGCTCTCAACCTTGGACAATATCATTATCCTTTGCGGACACTATAAAGGGATCGACTATCGGGTACGGGAGCATCTGATCACCCGCGAAATCTCGATCGGAGATTATGTGCTCACCGGTGGAGAGCTGGCAGCGGCCATCATCGCCGACAGTGTGGTACGCATCATTCCGGGAGCGATCGGAGATGAGGCATCGGCCTTGACCGACAGCTTCCAAGACAACTTGTTGGCTCCGCCGGTATATACGCGACCGGCCGATTTCCGGGGTTGGAAGGTGCCCGATGTATTGTTGTCGGGTAATCCAAAAGAGATCGCCAAATGGCAAGAGGAGCAGGCGTTCGAACGGACCGAACGGCTGCGTCCTGATTTGCTCGACCCCACCATTAAAAAATAACAACGATTATTGACTTGTCCACGCTGGGAAGGTGTTTTGTTGATACAATCGCGAAAGTGAGGTTTGCAGTGCTTTGGAAGATTATTCATTCCTAACCCGAAACACGCTGCCGCCAAACACCGCTTTCAAAGCTGTTTAGCAGGTTCAACCCTTCCTGATCCGCACAAGTGATAATCACCAGAAAAAACTAACGTCATACAACTATGCGCTACTATCTGATTGCAGGAGAGGCATCGGGCGATCTGCACGGGTCAAATCTGATCCACGGCATCCGCAAAGCGGATCCAGAGGCAGTGTTCCGTTTTTGGGGCGGCGATAAAATGGCCGAAGCCGGAGGTGCAGAAAATTTGGCCATGCACTACAAGAATGCCTCATTTATGGGATTTACTGAGGTGTTACTTCACCTGCGCACCATCTTCCGGCAGATAGACGAGTGCAAGGCTGACATCACGGCTTTCCAGCCCGATGTACTGATTTTGATCGATTATGCCGGATTCAATCTCCGCATAGCCCGTTTCGCCAAAGAGATCGGTATTCCCATCTACTACTACATTGCCCCAAAGGTGTGGGCGTGGAAAGAGTCGCGTATCAAAAAGATCCGCAAATATGTAGATCGGCTGTTTGTGATCTTCCCGTTCGAAATCGAGTATTTCCGCAGTAAAGGGATCGAACCTATCTACGAAGGCAATCCACTGATCGATGCCATTGATCAACGTCGTTCAGCCCTGCTGCCCCGAGAGGAGTTCATCGCCAAAAACCACCTCGATGAACGCCCGATTATCGCCCTGCTGGCAGGGAGTCGCCGCTCGGAGATCAAATACAATCTACCGTTTATGGTCCATCTCTCGAAGCGCTATCCGCAATATCAATTTGTTGTGGCGGGTGTCTCGTGGCTCGACCGATCGATCTATACGCCATATTTACACGGGAGCGATGTACGCTACATCTGTGATGAGACCTACGAGCTTCTGGCCGTCAGCGAAGCAGCCGTTGTCACCTCCGGCACCGCCACCCTGGAGACAGCGCTGCTCGGAGTACCGCAAATTGTCTGCTATCGTCGCGATTGGGCGTCGATGCTGATCGGCAAAGCCTTTTTGAAAATTCCGTACGTTTCGCTGGTTAACCTGGTTTTACACCGAGAGGCTGTCCGGGAGCTGCTGCAACACCACATGAATATGAAAAATGCGACCGAAGAGTTGGAGGCAATTCTTCCCGGTGGCAGCAAACATGAGCGGATGATGGCTGATTATGCCCAGCTGCAGGAGTTGATCGGGCACAAACACCCCTCCGACAAATTCGCAGCCAGGATGGTCGAGTTCCTGCGCAAAGATCGACAAAACCGCACCAAACAATCCTAACCCCTATTGTCACCACAGCAACATGAAAATCATCTGCATCGGACGCAACTATGCACAACATGTCGTCGAGCTCGATCACACCCGTGAGCTGCCCAAAGTGCCGCAATTTTTCATGAAACCCGATACGGCGCTATTGCGCAACAACGATCCCTTTTATGTTCCCGATTTCAGCCAAGAGGTGCACTACGAAACGGAACTGGTGGTCAAGATCAATCGCGTGGGTCGTGCGATTGCCGAACGCTTTGCACCGCGCTATTATGCTGAAGTGGGACTGGGCATCGATTTCACCGCACGCGATCTGCAACGCAACTGCATCGCTCAAGGTCTTCCTTGGGAAATTGCCAAAGCGTTTGACCATTCGGCAGCTCTCTCTCCTGAATTCATTCCGTTAACCGAATTGGGCGGAGATGTTCAAAACCTGCACTTTGAGATGCGTCTCAACGGAGAGTTGCGCCAACATGGCTTCACTGGGGATATGATCTTTCCCGTCAATCGAATCATCTCCTACGTTTCAAGGTTCGTCACTTTGAAAATGGGTGATCTGATCTATACCGGCACCCCTGTTGGGGTTGGCCCTGTCAAACCGGGAGATAGACTGACTGCCTCTCTCGAAAGACAGACCCTGCTTGACTTTGACATCCGGTAATGAGAACGATTGAAAACATTGCCACATCACACCGGCAGTGTTTTTTTCAATAAATAAGCATAAAAAATCTGTCCCGCCTGAGTGCGCAGATTTTCAGAGGTTATTACAGATATGCTGTTACACGAAAAATTACAATCCTACCGTCTAATTTTGGCCAGCCACTCCCCACGCCGCCAACAGCTGCTTCGCGATGCCGGACTGTCGTATTTGCTGGCTGACAAATATGAGGTCGAGGAGAACTACCCTGCCACACTACCCGCAGCGGATGTGCCCCGTTTTTTGTCCAAGCTAAAATCCGAGAGCTACCCCATCCCGCTCGAAAGCAATGATATACTGATTACGGCTGATACGGTTGTCATTTTAGATGATCGGATTATCGGCAAACCGCACGATCGGGCCGATGCTATCGCGACCTTACAGGCCCTCAGCGGACGGACTCATCGGGTAATTACCGGCGTCACATTACGCAGCAGCAGACAGTGTTATTCATTCGACTCACAGACCGATGTCCATTTCGGGCCGATTAGTGACGAACAGATCGAATATTATATCGACACCTACAAGCCGTTCGACAAAGCCGGTGCATACGGGATCCAAGAGTGGATCGGCTATGTGGCGATCCAGGGTATCGACGGATCATTCTACAATGTGATGGGACTGCCGATCCAAAAACTGTACAACGAATTGGGCCGTTTTATTGATCAAAAGTAGTCAAAGAGTCAAGAGCGTCACGCAATTTCCTGACCGCAATCTATCCAAGGCGACCTTGCAAACAGGATGCTGACAGATTGGCTACCGCTACCGAGCCTGCTACGCAAAAGCTACAATAAAGGGTCGGCAATATTGACGATAATAACATCCAACTAAAGTAAAACGTTAACACCAAATAAAACTATCGAAAACCGAAACATGAAAAAGACCATTTTATTGATCTTGGCCGCACTCTGTCTGAAGGGTGCACCCGCAGTGGCTGATGAGGGCATGTGGGTTCCGGCCTTGCTCCAATCCCGCATCAAAGAGATGCAATCCAAAGGGTGCAAGATCTCTGCAGAGGAGATTTACAGCATCAACCAGGCCTCCCTCAAGGATGCCGTTCTGCTTTTCGGCTCGGGATGTACCGGAGAGGTGATCTCCGACGAGGGACTTTTCCTGACCAACCACCACTGCGGCTACTACTTTATCGGCTCGCACAGCAGTGTCGAACACGACTACCTGACCAACGGTTTCTGGGCCATGAACCGCTCCGAAGAGCTGCCCAACCCGGGGTTGACCGTATCGTTTTTGATCCGGATGGAGGATGTGACAGCCCAGGCACTGAAAGGGGTAAGCGAAAAAATGTCGCAGCAGGAGCGTGAGTCCAAAATCAAGGCCAACTCGGCTAAACTGATTGATAAAGCGACGAAAAACACCCATTATGATGCCACGGTAGAGCCATTCTACTATGGCAATCAATATTTTCTGTTTGTTTACGAAAAGTTCCGCGACATTCGTTTAGTGGCCGCTCCCCCCTCGTCCATCGGCAAATTCGGCGGTGATACCGACAACTGGATGTGGCCACGTCATACCGGTGACTTCTCGATGTTCCGCATCTACGCCGATAAGAACAACAACCCGGCAGACTACTCGAAAGATAATGTTCCGTACCGTCCGCGCCGCTCCTTCACCATTTCGCTGGCCGGCGTTCAGGAGGGTGACTTTACCATGGTGTACGGTAACCCCGGGCGCACGATGCAATATGTCATGTCAGATGCTATCGATTACGTTGTCAGCCACGGCAATCCGGCCAAAATCAAGCTGCGCACGATGCGTCTCGAGATTATGAACGCCGAGCAGGCCAAGGATCCTGCTACGCGGATTGCTTATGCCGCAAAGAATGCTCGCGTTTCGAACCAATGGAAAAAGTGGCAAGGTGAAAGCAAAGGACTCAAACGTCTCGGCACATTGGACAAGAAAAAGGCCTTCGAAGCACAATTCACAGCTTGGGCTGCCGATAAGCCGCTCTATCGTGACATTTTGCATCAACTGCACAGCCTGTACATGCAATTGGAACCCTACGCATTTGCACGGGATTACTATCAGGAGGCTTACCAGGCAATCGAGATGACCCAATTTGCACAAAATGCAGCCAAAAACATCTATAAGCCCAACGCAATCACGGCTGGCGACGGCTTCTTCAAGAACTATTCGCAAACAATCGACCGTCTCAGTACCAAAGCCGTACTGGCCGAATACCTGAAAGATGTACCGGCCGAATGGACACCGACCTATTTCCGAGAGGCTGTTGACAAAGCTGGCGGCATTGATGCTTACGTAGATAGCTTGTTTGCTCAGAGCCACTTCTCTACCCTTGAGCGGTACAAAGCTCTGGCCGCCGCCGATTCTGCCACAAAAGCTCAACTACTGCAAAAGGATCCGGCACTGCTACTGGCCAACGCTTTCGACACCTTCTACAACACCCGAGTGGACAGCGCCTACAAAGCCATCAACCGGGAGATCAACACGCTCTACCGTCTCTACATGAAGGGGCAGATGGAGATGCAGCCCGATCATGTCTTCTATCCCGATGCCAACCTCACGCTGCGTGTTTCGTATGGAACCGTAGAAGGTTATCATCCGCTGGATGGGGTCTATTACGAGCCAATCTCGACCATCGACGGCATTATGGAGAAAGACAACCCCGAGATCTATGACTACAACATTCCCCAACGACTGCGCGACCTGTACAAGACCAAAGATTACGGTCGTTGGGGTGTCAACGGTTCGGTACCGGTCTGCTTTATGGCCACCAACCACACCACGGGAGGTAACTCGGGTAGCCCTGTGGTAAACCGCTGGGGAGAGCTGATCGGAATCAATTTCGACCGTACGTGGGAAAGTACGATGAGCGACTACGAATTCGATCCGACCAAATGTCGCAACATCATCGTCGATATCCGGTACGTGCTTTTCGTCATCGACCGGATCGGAAATGCTGGGTATCTGCTCAACGAGATGCACTTTTCCGATAAACACTAACCCCTAACAAATACACACGGGTTGCCCTAATGATTGGGCAACCCGTTTTCTTTGACATCGTGTTTCTCCCGTAAACAGATTTTTATTATATATTGTTGGGGGAGCTTCTCCGAAAGCGTTCGAAATATATGGTCTGATCGACCGCTGAAAAGTTCTCACCCTAAACATGGGCAAACAAAGAACAGAATTTTCCTCCCCTTAGCTAACCTTTCAAGAACTATAAAACAACCGAACTATGCAAGACGATAAAGAGACTCAATCCGGATGGAAGGTGTTACACAGTGAATACCTCTCCCGAAAGCCCTGGCTTACGGTCCGATGCGACCATTTGAAGCTGCCAAACGGCAATGAAATTCCCAATTATTACGTGTTGGAATATCCCGACTGGATCAATGTCCTGGCCATCACAAAGGACCAGAAATTTGTTTTTGTCAAACAATACCGACACGCCCTGGGCATAACAGCTTATGAACTGTGTGCCGGCGTCTGCGAAACCAGCGATGCATCACCTTTGGAGTCTGCAAAACGTGAATTGAGCGAAGAGACCGGTTACGGCAACGGGACCTGGCAGGAGTATATGGTGATTTCGGGCAATCCCGGATCGACCAACAATTTGACACACTGTTTTTTAGCAACTGATGTAGAACCGGTTACGACGCAACATCTCGAACCAACCGAGGCGATGACCGTACACCTGCTATCGCTCGATGAGGTCAAAACGCTGCTGCGCACCGACGCAATCAAACAGGCCCTGCATGCCGCACCGCTGTGGAAATATATGGCCGAAAACAAACTATGGTAATCTGTTCGTATTCCCCAACAATAAAATAGCCCGACCATTTAGTCGGGCTATTTTATTGTTATTGATACTGTTTATTGCGACTTCACGCAAAAATCTAAAGGCTCTCTCGCTACTGTTTTTCAATCGCAGAGATCACGCCCGACAACAGTTTCCAGAATTTGTCCACCGTAGCGATCTCAAGACGTTCATCGGGAGAGTGAACTCCACGCAGCGTCGGACCGAAAGAGACCATCTCCAGGTGCGGATACTTCTCCAAAAAGAGGCCACACTCCAAACCTGCATGAATAGCACGTACCTTCGGAGCTTGGTCAAACAGGTTCTGATAGGTTTTCTCGGTCAAACGCAACAGGTAGGAATCTGGGTTTGGATTCCATCCCGGATAACCATCCGAATGGATCACATCGGCTCCCGCCAACCTTAATACTGCCTCAACCGAGGCTGCAGCCTCATCGCGTGCACTGCCCACAGAAGAGCGCTGCGAAGTGGTCACCACGATCACTCCCGGTTCAGGGAATTTCACAGAGGCCAGATTCGTAGAGGTTTCGACCAGTCCCTCAACCGCATGGCTCATCGCCAACACCCCATTGGGCAAACCACAAATGGCATCCAACAGACGACGTTGCGTAGCCAGATCGACCACCTCTGCCGGAGCTTGCTCTTCGGCCAGCGTGATTTCAAACGTGGGTTCGGTTACCGCATATTCGGCCAACACATCAGCCTTGTACGTTTCGAAATAGGCCAACATCGGTTTGACATACTCAACCGGGACTCCAAACAGTGCTGACGCCTCTCTCGGGATGGCGTTGCGCAGATTACCTCCGTTGAAATCGGCCAAACGCAGAGCAAAAGCCGCCGTACCGTAAGAGAGAAAACGATTTAACAACTTATTGGAGTTACCTCGGCCCTTTTCGATATCGTCTCCGGAGTGACCACCCTTCAGTCCGAACAGGTGAATGCGAAACCATACCAACCCGGCAGGGGCAGGTTCCGGAGTGTAGTGGAACGTTCCCAGAGTATCCAGGCCACCCGCACAACCAATAAAGATTTCACCTTCATCTTCCGAGTCGAGATTAACCAGATATTTACCTGTCAACATTCCTTCGCCCAACCCAAATGCACCGGTCAGACCGGTCTCCTCATCGACCGTGAAAAGCGCCTCAATCGGGCCATGTTCAACATCCGTAGCGGTCAACATGGCCAACGCTGCAGCCATACCGATACCACAATCCGCACCCAGAGTCGTTCCCTCAGCACGCACCCATTCGCCATCGATACGCGTACGAATAGCGTCCTGTTCGAAATCGAACTCAACATCGCCATTCTTCTCACATACCATATCCATATGGCTTTGCAAAATAACCGTAGGATAGGCTTCACGACCCACTGTAGCCGGTTTACGGATCACCACATTACCGGTCTCATCTACTGCATAATCGAGATTGTGCTCTTGGGCAAAGTTCACTAAAAAGGCCCGCATTTTATCCTCTTTTTTTGATGGACGGGGGACCTTCGTAATCTCATCAAAATAGTGCCACACCGCAAGGGGGGAGAGTTTTGCTATTTCTGACATGGAAATTCAGTTTTGTATTTTCGGGAGGTAAAATTAGCCATTATTTCGTTATTTTGCATCCAAAACAATAAGAGTTATGAACTTCAGAATCGGTCACGGATACGATGTACACGCCTTGGCTCCAGGTTTGGAGCTGTGGTTGGGCGGTATCAAAATAGAACATGAATTGGGTTGTATCGCCCATTCAGACGGGGACGTAGTCATCCATGCCCTGTGCGATGCATTGCTGGGAGCGGCAGCCTTGGGAGATATCGGATTGCATTTCCCTGACAACTCCGATGCCTATAAAGGCATCGACAGTAAAATTCTGCTGCGGAAAACGACCGAGCTGCTGGCACGACACGGCTACCGCATCGGAAATGTAGATTGTACGCTGTGCCTGCAACGCCCCAAAGTCCGCCCCTATATCGATTCGATGCGGCTGACGCTAGCTGAGGTGATGGGTATTGCCGTGGAGGATGTATCCATCAAAGCTACCACAACCGAAAAATTGGGATTCGTAGGACGCCAAGAGGGTGTCGAAGCACACGCCGTAGCACTCATTTATAAAGCATAACCTCCCAGCTTCCCCCCCCATCGATTCACTATCTGCAACAAAAACGGATCAGGAATTTTTCTCTCGAAAATACCTGATCCGGCAAAATAAACTGGGGACGATCTATTCGACAGATCTTAGCCAGCACAAAAGTCGTCGTTACATCCTGATCATTTGAACACGATTAAGCTCGCTTTTTGGGCAACTGCATAATCTGCTCATAAGTAAGCTGCGTAAAATCGTCCACCAGGATGTCGTAGTCCGGAATGCGATCGCGGGTAAAGGTGGTTGCCAAAGCCACTACGGCCATACCGGCACGACGTGCCGCCTCAATACCCACCGGAGCATCCTCCACAACCACACACTCCGAGGGATCCAGCCCCAACAATTTAGCAGCCAACAGATAGACCTCAGGATCGGGCTTGCCATGTGAAATCATATCTCCATCCGCAATTGCATCGAAATATTCGGCAATATGGCATCGAGACAAGACAAAATTCACATTACGCGTATTGCCGGATGAGCCAACCGAAATACGGATACCGTGGACTTTGAGGCTTTTCAGGAAATCGACCAGGCCTCGGGTCGGAGCGATACTCTTTTCAAAATTGGCCCGATAGAGCTGCTCCTTCTCCAACGAAAGTTCAGCCACAGAGTGTTTTTCCAGCAATTCGGGTGCTTGACGGGCAAAAATCATATCGTTGGTCATCCCGAAACAACACATGAACTTTTCCCGATCGAACGGCACGCCATATTTGGCAAAAAGCTGCTGAAATGCCTCGATGTGCGCGTCACGATTATCGACCAACACACCATCCATATCAAAAATTACCCCTTTAATCATCTTTATATCCATTTTGCAAACGCCGCAAAGATAATCCATTTCAACAATTCTCACCCGCTGAGAACAGTGGTTTATGTGTGCCCTAGCCATTTTGCTTGCAATTTGGGCTCTTCGTCTTTGCACAAAATTTCGATCATACCCCTTGTCTTGTGTCTTGTTCTGGACAAATGGAATTGGAACAGCCAAGCATCGGAAGAACAAAACCGCCCATTTTCCCCAAGCCTTGCACGGACCGAATCGAACTTATCCACCTCCCCACTTCGATTTGCCAAAGAGCGATGTAATGGTCACCTTGAACCGTATAATCGTAAAAATAGTATCTTTGCACTACCGGGTCAGGCTCCCCGGACCTAATTTACCGCAACATGAATATTCCCGAAAAGACGATCGAGCGACTCAGTGAATATCGCCGCACCCTGCTCTCCTGCCATGAACAGGGAATTACCCATATCTTTTCCCACGTCCTGGCGGGTATACACGGTATTACAGCCGTGCAGGTACGCCGCGATTTGATGCTGATCGGCTTCTCGAGTGACACCAAGAAGGGATACGATGTCGAGGTGCTGATCGACTTCATCAGCAAAATTCTCGACAACCGTAGCGTCGTCAATATCGGGGTGATCGGTATGGGTCATCTCGGCCAGGCGTTGACCAAATATTTTAATGGTCGCCGTTCGAAATTGAGAATTGTTACCGCCTTCGATGTCGATCCCGAAAAGGTCGGACACGAAATCGACCATATTCCCTGCTACCCGATGGATCGGTTCGAAGAGATCGTCGAACAACTCGATATCAAAATCGTGATTCTCTCCCCACCAACTGCTATGGCCTCGCAACTGGTGGTGCCGATCATCAATGCCGGAATCAAAGGGGTGCTCAATTTTACCTCCATGCCATTGAACTTCCCTCGCGGTATTTTTGTCGAGAATTACGACATCACGACACTGCTCGAAAAGGTGGCCTATTTTGTCAAAGAGGCCGAAGAGAACAATCAATAACATGCGGATTTTTTACGGATTCGACAATCTGTCCCCCATAATCAGACCGATCGTCACCATCGGTTCATACGACGGTGTTCACCACGGCCATCGCGAAATTTTGGCCCACGTATGTCAGTTGGCCCGTCAGCAGGCAGGTGAAAGTGTCGTCATCACCTTCCATCCGCATCCGCGGTTGGTACTGCACAAGGATCATACTTTGCGTCAACTCAATACCCTACCGGAAAAGTTGGAACTTCTCTCTCAGGTAGGGATTCAAAACGTCATCATTATTCCCTTCACAGAGGCCTTCAGCCGACTGGAAGCCGATGAATTTGTACGCGACTATTTGGTCCAGAAACTCCACATGGACACCTTGGAGATCGGCTACGACCACCACCTTGGCCACGGTCAACAGGGAGATTTCCACACACTGACCCTATTGGCTGAACAGTACGGATTTCGTGTGGAACAGATCTCTCAACAGCGTTTGGGTGATCATCAGGTCAGCTCAACGGTCATCCGCCAACTGATCACTTCGGGCCAGCTCACCGAGGCTGCCCGCTATCTGGAAGCCCCCTATCCGCTCAGCGGTTACCTGCAACAAGAAGGCTCCCTGACCAATGTGGAACCCACCAAATTATTACCACCCGCAGGACACTATCCCTGCCGGCTCTACCCGCATGCTATTCCTCGACTGGATGAGTCATGGAACGAGGTCTCAGCCAACGGAATTTGGCACCACCTCGAAACGCCACAACTCCGTTCCGCAATGGGAAAAGCTGCGGATCAATGCGACCATCGTAGCCAACCGTCTCACCGACATACCTCAACATCACAAAAAGTTCCAGCAGGGCCGGATCAAATAACTACCGAGGCAACCATTACCCCCCAAGGAGATGTACTGCTCGACCCGAACCGCATACCCTTGACATGGTTTGCTTCCAACGACTCTACGCTGCATACTGACATCAGCGTTCAACCCGACTCATTTTCCTCCTCGCATAGAGTTCAAGACCAAACCGATTCGAAAATCCACTCGATTGCCGTACGTTTGGAATTTGTTTAGAGCGACAAAAGAATTTGGTGAAAATTACACCGGAGAGATGTGGGATTTCACCAGATTTTTTTGTAATTTTGCCCAAATTTAAACTATTCCAACATGTCGTTCATTACTGATAAGGTTCAGACCGAAGGACTCACATTCGATGATGTCCTGCTTATCCCGGCTTATTCGGAAGTGCTCCCCCGCGAAGTATCGATCGCCTCGCGTTTCTCTCGTAATGTACCCATCAATACCCCGATCGTCTCGGCGGCTATGGATACCGTAACCGAAGCCGATTTGGCAATCGCTATCGCCCGTGAAGGGGGTATCGGTGTGATTCACAAAAATATGAGTATTGCTGAGCAGGCCGCACAGGTACGCAAGGTCAAACGCGCCGAGAACGGCATGATCTACGACCCAATCACCATCGGAAAAGACAACACCGTCGGTGACGCCCTGCAGCTGATGAAAGAGAACCACATCGGAGGCATTCCGGTTGTGACCGAAGACAAAACCCTGATCGGTATCGTCACCAACCGTGACCTGCGTTTCCAACGCGACATGCACCGTCCAATCGACGAGGTGATGACCAAAGACAAACTGATCACCACCCACAATCCCGATCTGAAACATGCTTCTGAAATCTTGCTGCAGAACAAGATCGAGAAGCTGCCCGTCGTTGACGAAAAGGGTCGTCTGATCGGCTTGCTCACCTACAAAGATATCACCAAAGTTCAGGCAAACCCCAACGCTTGCAAAGATGATAAAGGTCGTCTGCGTGTAGCGGCAGGTGTCGGCATTACCCACGATACGATGGAGCGTGTTGATGCCCTGTATGAAGCAGGCGTCGATGCCATCGTGATCGATACGGCACACGGTCACCAGATCAACGTGCCCAATATGCTCAAGCGCGTAAAAGCCAAATACCCCAATCTGGATGTTGTGGTCGGCAATATCGCCACGGCCGAAGCTGCCAAAATGTTGGCCGAAGCTGGTGCTGACGGTGTGAAGGTCGGTATCGGCCCGGGTTCAATCTGTACGACCCGCATCATTGCCGGCATCGGTATGCCACAGCTGACTGCCATTTACGATGTTGCCAAAGCCCTGAAAGGAACAGACATTCCTGTTATTGCTGATGGTGGTTTACGTTACTCCGGAGATATTGTCAAAGCCTTGGCTGCCGGAGCGGATACCGTTATGGCCGGTTCGATGTTTGCCGGCGTAGAGGAGTCCCCCGGAGAGACCATTATCTACAATGGCCGTAAATTTAAAACCTATCGCGGAATGGGTTCTCTCGAGGCCATGCAACACGGTTCGAAAGACCGCTACTTCCAGGATATGGAGAGCGATATCAAGAAATTGGTTCCGGAAGGAATCGCAGCACGCGTACCGTACAAAGGTTCACTCAAAGAGGTGATCTACCAGTTGGTTGGTGGTTTGCGTGCCGGTATGGGCTACTGCGGAGCCAAAGATATTGCCGCTTTGAAAAATGCACGTTTCGTTCGTATCACCCACTCGGGTATGCTGGAGAGCCACCCGCACGATGTAACCATTACGCGTGAGGCTCCTAACTACTCTCGTGGTGAGTAATCCCCGATAGCAGATGATTACACGCGACATACAGCTTCGGGTCCGCTATTATGAGACCGACTGCATGGGCATTGTGCATCATTCAAACTATATCCGTTTCTATGAGGTTGCCCGCACTGAAATGCTACGCGAATTCGGCACAACCTACCAGGAGATGGAACAGGCAGGAGTGATGCTCCCCGTTCTGGATGTACAATCGCACTACATCAGTCCGGCTTACGACGATGATCTATTGACCATTCGGGTAACGCTGGCTGAGATGCCCAAGGTGAAGATGCGTTTCGATTTCGAGATCTACCGCGAAAATGGAGATCGGATCAACACCGGATCTGTGACACTCGCCTTTATGAATAGTGTGACACGTCGTGCATGTCGTGCACCGAAATATTTTCTCGAGTTGCTGAAACCCTACTTCCCCGAAGCATAAGGGCTAAGCAGCGTACAGAAGTCGCAATGAGGGCGGCGGACCGACAATTCTGTCAATCCGCCGCCCGTCATTTTCTGTCAAAATGGCACGTTAAAACAGATGGCATACCTTTTGATCATCACTTCGTGCCGCAAAGGCCAAAATATGACAAACTTAAAAAACAGATAACCATGCAAAACGGAAAAATCGGAGTTACAACGGAAAACATTTTCCCGATTATCAAACAGTTCCTCTATTCGGATCACGATATATTTCTGCGTGAATTGATCTCAAACGCGGTCGATGCCACCCAAAAACTCAAAACCCTGGCTTCGATCGGTGAGTTCAAAGGCGAATTGGGCGATCTGACGATCCACGTCAAATTGGACGAAGCAGCCAAAATCTTGACCATTTCGGATCGTGGTATTGGTATGACCGCCGAAGAGATCGACAAATATATCAACCAAATTGCCTTTTCGGGTGCTGAGGAGTTCTTGGCCAAATACAAAAACCAGAATATTATCGGTCACTTCGGATTGGGTTTCTACTCAGCCTTCATGGTCGCTGACAAGGTTGAGATCGTTACCCACTCCTGGAAAGAGAACAGTAAAACCATGGAGTGGAGCTGCGACGGCTCACCGGAATATACGCTGAAGGAGGCCGAAACAGAACGTGATCGTGGAACGGATATCATTCTGCACTTCGCTGAAGACAGTCTGGAATTCAACAACCGTGATCGCATCCACGAGATTCTGAAAAAACACTGCAGCTTCTTGCCGGTGCCTATCGCCTTTGGTAAGGTCAGAGAGTGGAAAGATGGCAAATATGTCGATACGGACAAGGACGATATCATCAACGATACCGAACCGCTGTGGACCAAGAAACCTGCGGATATTAAACCGGAAGAGTACCTGGCTTTCTACCATAAGCTCTACCCGATGGCCGAAGATCCGCTGTTCTATATCCATCTAAACATCGACTACCCGTTCAATTTGACCGGTATTCTCTACTTCCCGAAGATTCGCAACAATTTCGAGATACAGAAGAACAAGATCCAACTCTACTCGAATCAGGTTTTCGTAACAGATTCCGTAGAGGGTATCGTTCCGGAATTCTTGACTCTGTTGCACGGTGTGATCGATTCACCGGACATTCCGTTGAATGTTTCACGTAGCTACCTGCAGAGCGACTCGAATGTCAAGAAGATCTCCAGCTACATTACCCGTAAAGTGGCTGACCGTTTGAGCGAGATTTTCAAACAGGAGCGTGCCGATTATGAAAGCAAATGGGATCACCTCAAAATCTTCATCGAGTACGGTATTATTACCGATGAGAAATTTGCTGAAAAGGCCTCGGATTTCGTTCTGCTGAAGAATGTAGATGGCAAATACTTCACGCTCAGCGAATATGCCAACTTGGTTAAAGAGAACCAGACAGATAAGAATGGCAATGTGATCTACCTCTACGCCAACGACAAAGAGGCTCAATACAGCTTCATCGCCGAGGCTAAAACGCGTGGATACGACGTTCTGGAGATGAACGGCCAGCTGGACAACCACTTCATCAACTGGTTCGAAAGCAAGAATCAAGGCACCCGCTTTGCACGTGTCGATGCAGACGTCATCGATAAACTGATCGAGAAAGAGACCAAACACAAAATGGCGTTGACCTCCGTTCAGCAAGAGTTGTTGACCCCTGTTTTCGATGCCCAACTGCCTAAAGACGACAAAGCTCACTTCAATGTGGTCTTCGAACCGCTGGACGAGAAACAGCAGCCGGTTGTCATCACCCAGAACGAGTTTATGCGTCGTATGAAGGATATGGCAGCCATGGGAGGTGGAATGCAGTTCTATGGCCAGATGCCTGATAGCTATACGGTTGTAGTTAACGGTAACCACCCGCTGGTTGCAGAGATTCTCGACGAAGTGGAGAAGGGTTACGGCGCTGACGAATTGAAGAGCATCAACGAGAAGATCGAAACCGCTCAAACCGAAGAGAACAACCTGAATGAGTTGCTCAAAGGCAAGAAAGAGGAGGAGATCTCTCAGACGGAGAAAGACAAACGTGCAGACCTCACAAAACAGGTCGAGACTTTGCGCAAACAGCGTTCTACGCGTCTCGAGGAGTTGGGTCGTGACAACAAACTGGTCGGTCAAATCATTGACTTGGCGTTATTGGCCGGTGGTATGTTGAAGGGTGAAAACCTGGATAAGTTTATCCGTCGCAGTGTGGAGTTGATCGGCAAATAATCGGTTCAATAATACTTGGCGAATCGGTATCTTCGGCGCTAATCTGTAAACTCTGAGGATACGAAACGTAAAGTCACCTTACTCAAAAGCCTGTCGGTATGTTACCGACAGGCTTTTTTTATTTCTTCTTTATTGGTTTTATTAAAGCTGTTCACAATGTTATAGCATTTCCAATAGTACGCATTTCTAACACTGGCAACAATTTTTCAAGCCCCCTTTACTACACAGGTTCGCAGGCCTGCAGTCTGGCTACATAGAAACTCAATGAATAACGTATATCTCGTAAGCCTAACATTGCGTCATTCTTAGAGCGGATCAACAACACTTACCAATTTGATTGACCCTCTTCATAAGAACTCCCCTACCTTATGATCAGCAGGAATAGTCCGCATCCAACGATCCCAAGCAATAGCAGCATGCAACAAGCAGACCCAACAATCTACCCCAAAACGTACCATGCGCTTGCAAAGGTTCAAACAAGCACCACAAACGGTCATATCCATATCTATACCTCAGTCCCCAAATCTCACCCCATAAAACAGTTCGATCCGGCGGTATGCCGGATCGAACTATAACGAATATCGTGAAAATGTCACTGCCACTAAAAACGATCTCTGCCCCTCATTCACTGGGCTCTGACAGAACTTCTTCGAGTCAATTACTGCACCTCAATGGTATAGTTGCTATTGTAACAAACCTTCGCCCATTCGTTGTTGGCATACTTGCCATTAGCATTGACCTGACCAAAACGATACGGTGTCTGTAACAAGGGTAATTCACGATCGTTAATATATGAAGTAAACTCGTCTCCATGCAATTTGATTGCTCCGACAAACAGTTTGGCCACATCATACCCACGATAAGAATACATGCTCGGCAATGAACTAAAAGCGGCTACATAGCGACGGTCGAAAGCGGCTACCCGTTCATTACCACGATCTGCATGATAGTTGGTCGTATAGCGCAAATTCAATTTAAAGAAGAGGTTCTTGTCAATATTTTGGAAACGTGGCCACCTTGAACTTCCCACCACCTTGATCGGAGGACAGTTCTGACCGCGTGAGATGCGAGAGTTTTGTACAGAGCTGATGCTGGCCAGGATCTCTTCCGTCATCTGCTCATTCTGGGACAACACGACAAACACATTCGTCTTATCCAGGTCCAACCAATTCTCCACGGCATTGCCTCCAGACCCTTTGACGTAGGTCACTTTACGCGCAGACGAGGGCAACAGCGGGACAATCTCACTTAACATCTCGGGATCGTTGTTCGACGTTGCCGAAACCACTACAATATTATTTGACGGCGAAAATTCATCCTGCAACTTAGTGTACTTAAAAGCATCCGAAGGCGCCGCCTCAAACACCAATGGCGAACCCGTCTCCTTCATCGCCGCCAACGGCGATACAATGGGAATACCATGCTGTGTGGCATAATTCGCCACCGGAATAAAATTACTCTCATATACCGGCCCAATAATCAAATCTGCCTGCTGTACAGCCGATTCGTTGAGCAATCTGCTGGCTTCTGCCGTAGAGTGTGCCGTATTGAACAGATCGACCTGAGAGGATACCCCCGTCGCCTTCAACTCATCAAGGGCCAGCAAAACCCCTTGATAGAACTCCAAATAACGACGATCTGAGGCTCCTCCTACCCGAACCGGCAGCATTAGGGCCACCTTAATCGGAGCCGTCATATCGATCCGTTTTACTGCCACAGGACCACTCGCCGGGAGGGTAGATGTCTGTACCGACTCACCATAACGGTTGCCAGCCGGATATCCATCTGTCGGAGCTTCGTCATCATCAGCCGGGGTCGGCGTCACAGCCGTAACCGCTCCTGACGTCGCTAAGGCCCCACCGGAAACTGCCATAGTCCCCAACTCAGAACCCTGCATCGGCAATTTCAGAATCGACCCCAACTTCAAGCCATCATGCAGTTCAGTCGCGTTGTACTTCATAATCGTATCGATCGGAAGACCGGTGGCCTTACTCAACGAGTAGAGCGTCTCCCCTTTCGTTACAACATGATGGGTAAACCGGGGTGAAATGGCATTCAACGTTTGACTATACTGTCCCAACTCCTGATCAATATCCGAACTGCTCGACTCACCTTGGCTTTTTATGCGGACATTGATCTTTTGCCCAATCGAAAGGTGGGCCGGATCAAACCCCGGGTTATCCTCCATCAAAGTGGCCAACGAAATGCCGTATCGTTTCGAAATCGAATAGGCCGTTTCACCCTTATTGACAATATGGGTGTCGAATAGTTTACTCATTTTCCGAGCCGACAGCTCCTTTTGTGTGGAAGCTCCTGCCGGAATTTTCAACATCTGCCCCTGTTTCAATCCATCAATGACAATCGGATTGTATGCGCGGATAGTTTTCTCGTCCGTATTATACAATTTACTCAGGGAGTAGAAGGTCTCCCCCGCCTGGACCGTGTGGACATAGAAACTTTGGCCGGCAATCGTCACCCGACTGGTTGAACGTTCTGTTGACTGCTGCGCCTGCAAAAAGGGAGCACTACCCAACGTCAAGGCCAATAAGAGCAATACTTTTCTCATAGGTACGTAAATACTATATCGCAAATATAACAAAAAGGACTCCTCATAAAAGTGGAATCCTTTTATTTTCAATCAAAACCCTATCCTAACAGGTAAAAAATATTCCAAAACGGCTTTGCATGCTCATTCAGGCTCAGATCCAAATCAATGTTTGTTATTCATCTCCCGTAAACGAATTGCCGTAATCACCTTTTTCGTATAGAGCGGGAAATCACCGTTCATCATCCACGCGTAATAACTGGGTTCGGTACGAAATACTTCAGCCACCGAGCGCCCCTTATGTTTACCGAAATTAAACACCTCGACCCCCTTGTCGTCGTAGATAATGCGCCCCGCAAAATCGACATTCTGCGAACGAGCCGAGAATTCCGACAAGAACTCGACATCATTCTGCAACTCCGAATAGCGGTCCAGCTGCGCCTTGAGCACCTCGTAGGTTGCCAACGTATCGGCTTCGGCCGAATGGGCCTGCGTCAGATCCTTCCCGCAATAGAACTTATAGGCGGCAACCAAGGTCCGCTGCTCCATGCGGTGGAAGATATTCTGCACATCGATGAAACGGCATTTATCCATATCCACATCGATCCCTGCCCGCAAAAACTCCTCAACCAGTACCGGAATATCAAACTTGTTGGAGTTGTAACCGGCAAAATCACAACCGCTGATATAACTCCACAGCGATTTTGAAATTTCGCGGAAGGTGGGACAATTGGCTACATCCTCATCGTGAATACCGTGTACAGCCGAGGCTGCCTCCGGGATATGCATCTCCGGATTCAACCGACGGGTCTTGACCTCCTGGCTGCCGTCAGGCATCACCTTGACCAACGATATCTCTACGATCCTGTCTTTGGCCGGATCAACACCGGTCGTCTCCAAATCAAGGAAGACAATCGGTCGCTTCAGATTCAGTTTCATCTCTCTACGCGTTGATCATCATCGGCATCAACAACATCAGCGTATCGTTGGCCGGTTGCTCATCATAAACCGGTTTGAAGACACCGGCACGAGTCAGATCTGCCAACTCGATCAATACGGTTTGAGTCTCGAGGTTTGACAGGATCTCGATCAGGAAGGTCGATTTGAAACCAATGACAATATTCTCTCCCTCGTAATCACACGGCAACGACTCCTGAGCCGACACCGAAAAGTCCAGATCCTGCGCCGTCAGGTTAATTTCACCCTGCTTGATATCGAATTTGATCAGGTTGGTCGACTGATTCGAGCAGACCGCTACACGACGGATCGCATTCAACAATTCGATCCGATCCACAAATACCTTGTTGGGGTTATTGGCCGGAATAACCGCATTGTAATTGGGATAGTTCCCCTCAATCAAACGGCAAATCAGCACCTGATTTTTCAATCGGAACAGGACATTTTTGTCGTCGAACTCAATCGTTACATTCTCCTCCTCTTTGGGCAGCATACCGCGCAGCAGGTTGGCCGGCTTCTTCGGCAAGATAAACGAGGCTGCCATCTCGGATGCATTCTCTGCGGTATATTTAACCAACTTGTGCGCATCGGTCGCCACAAAGGTAACCGACTGCGGCTCGATATTGACATACACGCCGTTCATCACCGGACGCAATTCGTCATCTGCCGTCGCAAAGATGGTCTTGTTGATTCCTGTCAACAAGGTGTCTACATCAAGGGTGATAGTTTGTTTGGTCTCGTTCAGTTGTGGCAACTCCGGATAGCTCAAGCCAGAGGTTCCCGGCAAGGTCAACTTACCACTTTTCCAACTAACAACAATCTCCCAGGTCGTCTCATTGGCCTCGATGGTTAAGGGTTGTTCCGAAAATTCTTTCAGGGAATCGAGCATCAACTTCACCGGAACGGCGATCAAGCCCTCTCGCTCCACACTCTCTACAGGTAGCGTACCCACCAGTGTGGTTTCAAGATCGGACGCAGTAATTTTCAGCACACCATCCTTGAGATCGAACAGAAAATAGTCCAAAATAGGCAGTGTATTCTTATTGCTGATCACTTTGTTAGTTGTCTGGAGCAATCCCAGCAGGGCCGATGAAGATACTACGAATTTCATATTTCTCTACGATTTTATTGTTTCAAAACTACGTCATTCAAGCGGACTACACCCAATCCACCTTATGTCAAAGATAATCCAATTTTTCAGATTTGAGCCAATTTTTCCAAAGACGTTACAATCATCTTATCAACAAACGGTCGATAATCGGTCTCCATATCCTGTGCAACCCGCTGCGCAATGACGGTACAGATTGTGGTTGCCTCGTGACCGAGCAATTTGGCCAATCCGGCCAGAGCCGACCCCTCCATCTCGAAGTTGGTAAAACGATATCCGGCATATTCGAACCGTTCGATCTTGGCATTCAGCTCCGGATCGGCCGGTGAGAGGCGCAGATAACGACCCTGAGGAGCGTAAAATCCCGGTGCTGAAATGGTCATTCCGGGCACCGTAACATCCGCAAACAACTCGGCCAACCGATCGGAACAACGAACAAAATAGGGCGATGTCAACAACCGACTCCAACCGACCTTCTCCATGAAAATCTGTTCCATCTCCAGGTCACAAATCTGGTTCCGACCTTTATAAAAGTTCAGCAAACCATCGAACCCGACCGATATGCGGGACAAAATCCGATCACCGATCTTCAGATCGGGAGTCAACGCGCCACACGTTCCCAGCCGAACCAGCGTCAAAGCAGTCTTCTGATCTTTTTCGGTACGTGCCCTAAAATCGATGTTGAACAACGCATCGATCTCATTGACCACAATATCGATATTATCGGTGCCTATGCCGGTCGAAACAACACTCATACGTTTGCCCCGAAACATACCTGTCATGGTGTGAAACTCCCGATTGGAGGCTTCACATTCGATGCTGTCAAAATGGTCTGCCACCTGCTGCACCCGGCCCGGATCCCCAACCAAAATGATCGTTGTGGCCAAATCGCCCGGATGCAGATGAAGATGAAATATGGAGCCGTCTTGATTAATAACCAATTCGGAAGGTGCTATGGTTCTCATAAAGGAATTTGCTAATTTTGTTTATTGGTATAAAAGTAATTAATTTACGCCAAAATTCATAACAACATGACTCTGATCAAATCCATTTCCGGTATCCGCGGAACAATCGGCGGAAAACCCGGTGAAAACCTTACCCCGATAGATCTGGTTAAATTTACCTCGGCATATGCCCAGTGGCTCAAAGGCGAATTTCCAGGTCGGAAGTTGAAAGTCGTAATCGGCCGTGACGCCCGTCTGTCGGGTGAGATGGCAGCCTCTATCGTAGAAGGCACACTGTGTGGTTGCGGCGTCGATGTCATCAACATCGGTCTGGCCACCACCCCTACTGTCGAGGTTGCCGTAACCGGTAAAAAAGCCGACGGAGGAATTATCCTGACAGCAAGCCACAATCCACGCCAATGGAATGCACTCAAGTTGCTGAACTCTCACGGAGAATTTCTCAGTGACACCGAGGGGAAAAAGGTGTTGGCCTTGGCTGAAGCCGGCACAGAGACCTATCCGGAGATCGACAGCATCGGCCATGTGATCGAACGCTGTAGCTACAACGACGAACATATTAAAGCGGCTCTGGCCCTGAAACTGGCCGATATCGAGGCAGTCCGCAAAGCAGGCTTCAAAGTGGTGGTCGATGCCGTAAATTCAGTTGGAGGTGTCGTCATCCCGGCACTGTTGCGTGAAATGGGGGTGAATGTGATAGAACTGAACTGCACCCCCGATGGCAACTTTGCCCACAATCCGGAACCCATCCCGGAAAACTTGACCGAGATTTCAGCCCGCGTTCCTGCCGAGCAGGCCGATCTGGGTATTGTGGTCGATCCCGATGTGGACCGTCTGGCCCTCATCTGCGAAGATGGATCCATGTTCGGCGAAGAGTATACCCTGGTCTCCGTGGCCGATTATGTGCTGTCCCATACCAATGGGGCCACCGTATCGAACCTCAGCTCGTCCCGTGCGCTGCGTGATGTGACCGAAAAACACGGTTGCAAATACTACGCCGCCGCAGTCGGTGAAGTAAACGTCGTAACCAAAATGAAAGAGGTCGGTGCCGTTATCGGAGGAGAAGGTAATGGCGGGGTGATCTATCCCGAACTGCACTACGGTCGTGATGCATTGGTCGGGGTTGTTCTGTTTCTCACGCTGCTGGCCAAAAGCGGACTCAAAGCGTCGCAACTCCGGGCCACATATCCGGCCTACCATATCTCGAAAAACAAAATCGAACTGACGCCCGATATCGATGTGGATAAGGTTTTGTCGCAGATGAAGGCCAAATACGCCGGAGAGCAGGTTACCGATATTGACGGTGTAAAAATCGACTTCCCGACCCAATGGGTTCACCTGCGTAAATCAAATACCGAACCGATCATCCGTATCTACAGCGAAAGTGCAGACAAGGCATCTGCCGATGCACTGGCCGAAAAGATTATCGGAGAGATTCGCGAAATTGTAGGCAAATAGTCACCAAAACGGCGCAACGCATCGGATCGAACGGATAGCAAAAGAGGGCTTGCTCTCGCCGCTCAGCCTCGTTTCTCCGACATACACTAAACAGGTAAATCGGAGACTTACAGCCGTAATCTTTTCGGCGGCAACAACTTTTCCCCGTAGATTACAACTACCAACACGGGTCCATTTGCTCCGGCTTTTACAATTGCACCAATACAATAAGAGGCCCCTAAAACATAGGGGCCTCTTTTTATACATAGCTCGCCGAAATAGCCCCCATTTTGACACACTACACTGCCGGATTTTTCTTCCATTTACCCAACAACATAAACACGCACCTAAGCTGATCCCTTAACAATTCTGTCCCTGAAGATGGGGATACTATTAAGGAGTCTCGTGCCCTGCTCAAAGTCGGGCCGGTATCTTCTGTCCGACATGGAGCGTTCGAATCAACGGCTGGTCGCCTATTTTGCAATCCGGCAGCAAATCGTTATCTTGTGAAGGCAAAATTACACTGACCATGACAGAGCTCTCTGCTACACAACGTTATATTCGGGACTATGGCCCAAGATTTGTCGATGAACTTTTCGAACTTTTGCGCATTCCATCCATCAGCGCTGAAAGTGCACACGCCGACGACATCCAACGAGCAGCCCAATGGTTGCGAGACGCACTCCTGAAAGCCGGAGCAGATTGTGCCGAGGTTATGTCCACCTCCGGGAATCCGGTGGTCTATGCGGAAAAGATGGTCGATGAAGCCGCTCCGACCATCCTGGTGTACGCCCACTACGATGTTATGCCGGTTGATCCGATCGATCAGTGGACCACTCCACCCTTCGAACCCGAAATTCGTGAGGGTCGGATCTGGGCCCGGGGTGCCAACGATGACAAGGGACAATCCTTCATGCACATCAAAGCAATGGAGGCGGCCTTAGCCACTGACGCACTCTCCTGCAACCTCAAATTCATGATTGAAGGTGAGGAGGAGATCGGCTCGTCCAGCCTGGGAACTTGGTGTACCGCTCACAAAGAGCTTCTGAAAGCCGACATTATTTTAGTGTCGGATACGAGTCTGCTGTCGTGGAAAAATCCCTCCATCACCTGCGGCTTGCGAGGGCTATGTTATATGGAGGTCGAGGTGACCGGTCCCTATCGGGAACTCCACTCCGGACTCTATGGAGGAGCTGTCGCCAACCCGGCCAATGTCCTCACCAAGATGATCGCCTCACTAACCGACGAGCAGGGACAAATCACCATTCCCCATTTCTATGACAAAGTACACGAATTGACCCCTGCCGAACGGGAGGCATTTGGACGGGCCCCGTTTTGTGAAGCGGCTTATCGCAAACAGCTTGGAATCCGTACGACGCATGGAGAGGCGGGGTACACCACAATGGAACGTACCGGGATTCGGCCTTCGCTGGATGTCAACGGCATTTGGAGCGGTTACACCGGTGAGGGAAGCAAAACGGTGATCCCCTCGAAGGCTTGGGCCAAAATTTCGATGCGCCTGGTTCCCGATCAGGACTACCGCGAGGTGGCCAAACTGTTCGAAGAGCATATGCAGGCCATTGCTCCGACCAGCGTACAGGTCAAAGTAACCATGCTGCATGGCGGATATCCTTACCTTACCCCGACCGATTTACCTGCCTACCGAGCAGCTTCACAAGCCATTGAAGAGAGTTTCGGAAAGGCTCCCCTTCCCTACTACTCTGGGGGAAGCATTCCAATTATCAGTACCTTCGAGCTCGTTTTGGGATTAAAATCCATTTTACTGGGCTTCGGCCTCGATCAGGATGCGATTCACTCCCCCAACGAAAGCTACGCACTGGAAAATTTCTTCCGGGGAATCGAAACAATCACCCGTTTCTACGATCACTTCGCTAAAATCACCAAAGCAAACAACCATGCCTAAACCACTTACCCCCGAAGAGGAGGAGATGATTCGTGAACATTCACGCCCCTATTCCGAACCCCAAAAATCGACCGTTTTCAAGAACCTGCTGCTCTTTACCGTCATCTTCTTACTGATGGTATTTATAGGCTATTTGATGGTCTATTGGGGAACGCTGATCGAAAGATAAAACCTCCCCGTGAGAAGAGCCATAACCCAAGGGACGCTCTTCACGCTGCCGCTCTCGCTAAAACATACCTCTCAAAAGCAGATAAAGCGTTTTGCTCTTTCGCTCAGGTATCTACTGCTGATATTCGGATAATTACAATAGAAAGAAGCTCTGCAATGGGGGCTGGAAGCGATCTCATGAAAGCTGACAATAGAAACCATACTGGCCGAGGTCAATGGTCCGCGTTACATCAGATGGTCGAAAGTACGTTTCCCCAAGGCATGCCGCAAGATGATACTTCCCTTGTAGATATTGGAAGAGGCCGATGCAACGCGATTTTGTTGAATCAGACGGCGTTTGATTCGCAACTTACCGAGAGCATGGTAAAAATCCATATGGGCACGGAAAACTACCTTGAAGAAATCCGGACGCCGTTGCAACAAAAAGACCAACGCCGAGAGACCATCCAACACCATACGGGTAAACAGTACCGGTAACAGAGATCGTCGCGAAAGATTTTTGAACAACATGGAGAGGTTGTTGCGGTAGTTCAGGTATAGTTTTCGAGCGCTGTTATTGGGCAGCGTTCCTCCTCCGAGGTGAAAGACCCGACTGCGCGGTTCAACCATCACACGGTAACCGGCCAATTGCATACGCCAACAGAGATCGATCTCCTCCATGTGGGCAAAGAAATCACCATCAAATCCGCCTAACTTATGAAATAGATCGGCCCGCACGACCATGCAAGCCCCTGAGACCCAAAAGACCTCCCGAGCCGTATCATATTGTCCTCGATCCTTCTCGATCGTATCGAGAATTCTTCCTCGACAAAACGGGTACCCGAAACAGTCCAAGAATCCGCCCGCAGCGCCGGCATATTCAAAATCACTGCGCCGTTCATACGCCAGGATCTTCGGAGCAAGGGCAGCAATGCGTTCATCTGCCTCTAACCTAGCGACCAAAGGATCGAGCCACCCCTCTTCGACCTCCACGTCCGAATTGAGCAATACATAACAATCGGCTTCAATCTGACTCAAGGCTCGATTGTACCCCTCTGCAAAACCGTAATTTCGATCCAGCAAGAGCAACTCGACTTGCGGATAATGCTTCCGCACAAAAGATACCGAATCATCATTCGAACCGTTGTCAGCCACCACAATCGAGGCTCCTTTACTGTGAGCCACCACCGAAGGTAAAAAACGTTCGAGGTGAGCCCGGCCGTTCCAGTTCAGAATAACGATTTTAACTTTCATACGATTTTGACGCTTATCTGTCCTCTCCGTTTATTCTTCAATTGACACACGTTGCACGCTAAAACTCAAACAGCTATTTACCGGCACGACGCAACTTTTCGTGATAACGGGCTACACTCTTTGGCGAATGTTTCCAACGACGATGTGACCACATCCACAACTCGGGAGTCTCCCGAATCATCGCTTCAAGTTTATCGATATAACGTTGTGTCAACTCATACTCCGGTAGTTCCTCTTTTCCATCATAGATCATCTGCAAATCGGCTTCATAACAGTGATGGGCCCGTTTCCGGATATACATAAAATAGATCGGCATCTTGAAACGAGTCGAAATCTTCTCCAATCCCGAAAAAAACGGGGTATCCTGATTTAAGAAACGGAACCAATGCCGAATATCCGGAATCGGAGGCGTCTGATCGGCAATCATAGCCACAATTACCGGACGTTCACCGGGACGGTGTGCACGAACCACCTCCCGCAAAATATCATTCATTGGGACAGGCTGTGTACCAAAACGGGCTCTGGCACGATGGTAGTACCGATCAAATACGGCACTGTGCAACGGCCGGTAAACAGCCAACACATTATGGTCGGTATGACACACGTAATTGATCGTCAACTCCCACGAACCAAAATGAGACATGGCCGAAATCCAACTTGTTCCCCGCATGGCAGCCTCCACTTCGGGGTTATTGACATACACCATGCGTTCACAGATCCGTTTTTTGCTGATCGACGACAAATAAACCGTATCAACAAAAACCTCAGCCAGTTGCCAATAGAATTTACGTTCGATTTCGCGTCGTTCGGCTTTGCTCTTTTCGGGAAACGAATGGGCCAAGTTTTCTCGAACCACCTTTACGCGATAACGCACCACCCGGTACAAAACCACATGCACTAAACCTCCCAGCCCTTCATACAATAGCCACTCCGGCAGCAGTCCAATCAGACGGCAGCTTCCCCATAAGAAGTAAAATTGTAAAGTTTGCCAGAAGGTCAATTTCATCACACGTGCTGTTTGAACTCTTCGTAAATCTTAGGGGTAGTAACGATAATCTCCCCTCCGAACAGGAAATTATCTCCTCCTTTATAATCGGTCACAACGGCACCTGCCTGTTTGGCAATCAGCGCCCCACCAGCAACATCCCATGCTGAAAGCCGGGTCTGCACAAAGGCATCGAAACGACCACAGGCCGTATAGACCAAATCCGCCGCCGCAGAACCCAAACGTCGAATGCCGTTGGTGTTCTGCTGGAACCAAGCCATTTTGTCCATAAAGCCATTTTCGTTGGCCTGAACCGAATAGGCAAATCCTACGGCGATCAAGGAATTTTCAAGTTTTTCGGTTGTCGAAACCGAAATTTTGCGACCATTCAGGTATGCATCCGAACCTTTCCAGGCATAGAACATCTCCTTCATATTGATTTCATAGACCACGCCGACCACCAATTCTCCACGATCGAGCAGCCCGATGCTGACACAAAACGGAGCCAACCCGTGAATAAAATTGGTCGTACCATCCAGCGGATCGATCACCCACTGCAAATCTGTCTGTTGAGCAGCACCAGCCGTCCCCTCTTCGGTAATAAAGCCGGCCTGCGGCGTTAGCTCCTTCAAATAGGCGACAATCATCCGTTCGGCCTGTTTGTCCACATAGGAGACCATATTCTGCGTACCTTTGAACTCAACATCGGCAAAGGTAAACGTTTCACGCTGACGGGCAATGTATTCACCTGCCTCACGGGCTATGCCGCACGCAGCGGTACACAACGATTTATAATCCATCTTCTTTTTCCTATCTCATTCAATCCAAGCCGACACGCGATACATTTTTGTCCCGCCGTCAGCTTTTCAGGCTATATCTTTCATCCAAATTCTAATCGTCCTCCTCTTCGGAATCTATATCGTGTTTGGCTTTGCGAGACTTACCGCTCAGCACAATCACAATCTCACCCTTCACCTCTCCGGCCGAAAAGTGGTCGATCAACTCCTGCAACGTTCCACGCACATTCTCCTCGAACTTCTTGGTCAGTTCCCGCGACACGGCCGCCTCTCGATCCGCCCCGAACAACTCGGCAAATTGGGTCAACGTCTTCACCAGCCGATAGGGCGACTCGTAAAAGATCATGGTTCGTGGCTCATCAAGCAGTTGCTGCAACCGTTTTGAACGTCCCTTTTTCGGAGGCAGGAACCCCTCGAAACAGAAGCGATCGCACGGGAAACCACTATTGATCAGAGCCGGAACAAATGCCGTTGGCCCCGGTAAGGTTTCAACCTCAATGTCGTGTTCAAGACAGGTGCGCACCAACAAAAAACCGGGATCGGAGATCCCAGGCGTCCCGGCATCCGAAACCAATGCAATCGTCTCACCTGCGGCAATGGTCTCCACAACCGACTCAACGGCCGCATGCTCATTGAATTTGTGGTGGCTCCACAAACGTTTCTCCAGCCCCAAATGTTTGAGCAGCACCTGTGTGGTGCGGGTATCCTCAGCCAACACAATATCCGCCGCCTGAAGCACTTTAATAGCCCGCAACGTAATATCGTCGAGATTGCCAATCGGTGTCGGCACCAAATAGAGTTTACCCATCAGTGTTCAAGTTTGCATTCGAGCAGCTCCACCAGCAACGTAACCCCGTCACTGTCCGGATCCCAATCGAAATGTTCCTGAATATAGATCATCGCTTCGTCCAAATGTGTGAACCGCTCCAAATCGGAGATGGTCCGTTCATACAGATCCGCATCCCCGCCAAACAGATCGCGAATCAACAAGAAGCGATCGTTAATGCCAATACTGTGACGTAAATCAGCTATTTTTCTGGAACGAAGTTTAGAAGCGACATCAGTATGGTGGGTCTTCTCACCCAACACCTCATTGACAGCCTTGGCCGGAGCAGCCAATGTCTCCCCCAACACCTTTTTATGCGGCATCTCCAAATGAGGCGCACTTTCACCCGATTTCAGTCCCGCAACAAACCGATCCCCCAAAGAGGCTTTACCCGTTCCAGATGGAGACATTTGCTCAGCTTTGTCGTACGCAGCGTAGGCCTTATCATTAGCTGTAACAGTTTGACTCGGCTGTGATGCAATTTTCACTGCTGCATCAGGAAACACTGTTGACGGCACTATCGGTGTGGTAACCGTAGGCTCCATCGAGACCTGCTCCGACTCAAATGCAACCTCCATATGGGTGGGTGCTTGAGCTTGGTGAAGTTGCTCCGTATCGGACTCCTTGATTTCAGCCGGTGATGCATCAGCATCGGCTGTCTGCGCTGCATCATCAACAGCACTAGTCGATTGCGATGCCGCGTTCTCTGGCTGCAACTGTACAGCACAATCCTCGACACCGGTTTGTGGCTGATCCGTGTTGTTTCCAGACAATACCTCTGCACGATCACCCTGACTTTGCATTTGACTCTCGACAACAACCTCCGGCAGCGATATTGACGACGAACTAACTTGACCGATTCCGGCACCGGATGCCCCCGCCTCAACAGCAGCCTCCGATGTCGATTCCGGCACAACAGCGTCATCCGACAATTCCGTACTGTTGGGTAGATCACTACTCGACTCTCCTAACGAGCCAGCATTCATATCCTGTGTCCATACATCCGCTGCCGATACCGCTTCTGTCGGTTGTCCTACCGGCTGTTGTACACCATGCGCATTGATTGGCGAGGGTTCAGGCAGGGGCTCATCACCATACAAAGAGAGTATCAGACGCTTATCCAATCTCGACCGACGTAACAGCTCCTCTCGCAACATGGTTTCGGTCTGCCCCATTGCGTGAACTGTTCCAGCGGCATCAACCGCCGATACCCCAACAACAGGATTAGCCGTCATCTTCAGCCCATCACTGGACAAGGTTGCAGTACTTTCGTCTGACAGGCCACTCTCCGCCACCTCGGACTGACCCTCATCGACTCCGCTACTCGGTATCGAGGGCTGCGATGCGGCCGTTACCGACCCACTATTGTCAGTATCAATCTGCTTAGGCTCAACAGTATTTCCTTCTGCCATACCGGGACTCATCGTGTCCTGCCCGGCTGACTGCTCAGAAGTCGCAAAAGCTCCATTAGTATCAGGCTTATCTGCATCGGCGAGTGACTTTGCGGCAATCGCAGCTGCGATCTGATCCGCACCGTTGGGTTGCATCGTTGTGGAAGGTTCACCCGCCTTCCCCTCAACCGTTTCAGACGGGACTGAAGCCACAGGCTTTTCCACTGCAGAAGATCTATCGACAGATGATCCGGAAACAGTAGAAGTGGACAACGATTGTTGTTCACCACAAGATGTCGAGCAGGAGCGGGTCGTCGTTTCGGAGCTACCCAACTTGATCTCAGTATAAATATCTCGGAGTTTTGCCAGTACGATTTCACGCTCAATATCGGCAATCACACGTTGCGTTTTCCACTCTTTCGCAATACGTCCGATCCCATCAAGCTCGACCAGCACACGATCCAAATCCATTGCTTTATCCATTTTTCTTGCGTAAATCTATATCTTACGCTGAATAAATTCTACACCATACACCGATCATAAGTCTCCTAAAATAAAATATCGATAATCAGTGTATACAAATTACCTTTTACGCAAAATTCCGTTCAAAGTTAACCTTTCTGCGGATTAATACAAAACGTCTGATCCGATTTTCTTACACCTGTTTAAACACATTTGACAAGGCCTTTCGGGCTATTCCATATATGGAGATACTTTTTTTAATCTAAAATTGCATTTTTCATGTCTTTTCGTTGTATATTTGTACGATTCCCCAACCACTTATAACTATCAAACCACTTAACCATTATTGAATCCTAATTTATTTTATTTGACATATTAGTTCTTATACATGAGTTCGATAAACACAGCATGCCGCATTGGCGTGTTTTACGACGGGAACTTCCTGTTGCACGCCTCCAATTATTACAATTACATTCATCCTGAGAAAAAGAGACTTAGTCTCAATGGATTACATCAATTTATTCGCCACCGTGTATCGCAAGAGTCAGGTTGTGAACTGATCAAATGCCAGATCTCTACAGCACACTATTTCAGAGGACGACTCAACGCCTCTGACGCAGCTATGCGAGGCAACCAACTCTATAACGACCGTGTTTTCGACGACATCCTGATGTCCGAGGGAATCAACACCCACTATCTACCCTTGCGTAATGTGCAAGGCAGACGCGAAGAACGTGGCGTGGATGTATGGCTTGCTCTCGAAGCGTACGAACTGGCCAGCAAAGGAGATGTGGATATCATTGTACTGATCGTTTCAGATACCGATTACACCCCTCTGCTTCGTAAAATCCGTGCTATTGGTATTCCGATCATGCTTTTGAGTTGGGAATTCGAATATGTAACCGATGACAATGTACGTATGGTTACCAAAACATCGCACGAACTGCTCTCACTGGCCACCTACCCGATTGCCATGCACGATGTAATCGACCAAGGATTGGAACAAAACGACCCGGTTGTTCGCAACCTTTTCGTAAGCAACGACAACAATTACGTTTCGTCTTCACGCCCAACAGAGATCAGCGAGATTCTGAGTCTGAAAAATGGATTCGGATTCATCAAATACCCCAATAACAACCTGTTCTTTCACAGTCAGGATGTCGAAGGGGATTTCAATGATCTCGAAGTGGGTGACACCGTTGAGTTTACGATCGAAAAGAATCAACAGAGACAAGACGTTGCCAAACATGTCCGTAAAATAGATCCCTACGAAACGGACGACGAGGCAGATGCAGATACAGACCTGGAGCTGTAAACCATCAAGGGTGGAAGCAATGTAAGCCGACATTAGCTCTTATATCAGAGTTTGCGCTTGTTCCAAGCATAATACACCTGAATATTGGGCCGTGCCATCATGATGATGGCACGGCCCATTTGTTTCGAGGAATCCTGCTTAGCCTTGGGAGGAAAAGGGCTTCAACCTTATTCCATAGTAGTTTCGGCCTTATTCCATTAATATCGGTATAGAAAAAGGTAGAAAAGCTGCTGTCTCGGCCCAACATATTTAAACGGATAGATCGGGACACAGGACAGCACAACAGATCCTTTCATGCGCGATCTAACCCCAACAAATAAGTTCAGGGAAAATTCAGGATAAGCAATCCAACACAGAATTTCAACAATAAAATGCCCAAGGGCCGATCGGGTCGGCTTATTGAGCCTCAGGTACGTCATAGCAACTCTGTACTGCTCTGCTGTTCCAGAAAGGAAAATCGGACCATTGGTCGGTCAAGGATCATTGACAACTGCTGGACTTGTTGCGCAGAGGGGAATCGATCATTCCTCAACAAACACGTTTGCCGCCTGATAACCAATGGAACATTCTGCCGATGCTCAACAAGCCTTATTCGTGGTGGTACGGCTCGTTATTCAAAATCGTAAAAGCCCGGTAAAGCTGCTCCAGAAAAACCAGTCGTACCATCTGATGGGAAAAGGTCATCAAGGATAACGACAACTTTGCATTGGAGCGGGCATACACCTCGTCGGAAAATCCGTACGGCCCCCCGATCACAAAACAGAGTCGCTTCACCCCGCTATTCATCCGCTTCTGAACCCAGTCCGAAAATTCGACCGAACGCATCTGCTTCCCCTTCTCATCCAACAGAACAACCCAATCACCTTCCGAAAAACGGCGTAACAGAGCCTCACCCTCCTGCTTCTTTTGCGTCTCGGGCGAAAGCGTTTTCCGATTTTTCAAATCCGGCAATACCACCAGCGAAACTTTGGTGTAAAAATTCAGCCGTTTGAGGTAATCGTTCAGCAGTGTTTCGATTTGGGAGGAGTCGGTCTTCCCGATCACGATCAGATCTATATTCATCAGCGACGGGCTTTTGAACTCTTTCTGACCACTGTATTCTCTTGCAGATAACGTCGTACATCCTCAGGTGCCGGACAGTTGAAATCACTGTTCCACTCCCCCTGAGCATCCCGATAGGTAACCGAATGCAACGTATCGTTAGCCTTTAACCATTGATACGCCTTGTACATATTATAACCGTTACCGCTCTCGCCCCCCATGGAAATGGCGATCAATGAGGTGTTATTCTTGACACGGCCCTGCATACAGGCAACACGATCTATGAAATTGGGCAAAAAACGCGGATCATTGGCCACTGCCCCGCCAACATTGCGATCATCTTTACGATAACTGCTGTTGATATTGGCCTGGTCAATGACATACAGACCTATTTCGTCGCACAACTCATAAAACCAACGGGGCTGAGGATAGGAAACCCAAACCGTATTGTATTGATGCTTCAAAGCCCGAAGCTCATCAGCCGTCCGAGCCATACTCGAGGCCGCATTATAGGAGGCCACCTTCAATTGTACCGCCTTACCATTGATCATCAACCGGCCATTCTCCAGCTCGGTAATATTGAAACCAAACCGGAAAGGGATATACTCCGTGATACGGCCATCACGACGTACATAAAACATCATGTTATAGAGATTGGGCGCTGCCGGTGACCACATCTTTTTCATACTGGGATAGATATACTCCTTGAAACGGAGTGTATCGTAACTTTCAGGAGCAACCTCGGTTTCATACAGGTTGTAGGTAATCAGTTTCCCGGCCGGAGAGTAGATATCGTAACCCAAAGAGATCTTCTCCGTACTGCGATAGCTGTTGGCCATCACCACCGTCACCCAAACTACGCCATTCACCCGCGCCGAATCCAACGTCGCATGGACAACAAAATCCTCAATGCGCAATTTCGGCTGTGAATAGATATAAATGTTACCGAGACTGCCTGCCGTCAATGCAGGAATACCTGTCTCCATCCAACTGCCTTGCGAAAATCCATACACCTCGATCGAGATGGTATTCACCCCATCGGTTACAGCGTCGGAGATGTTGTATTCGGCCGGGGTACGGCTATCATTGCTGTAACCGACCCGATGATCGTTGACGTAAAGTGTATAAGCACTCCCTACTCCCTCAATATGAATATACATATCTCGATCCAGCCACAGATACGGCACCTCGATCGCAGCCCGATATTGCACCAACGGGTTCTCGGCCGGCAACTGCGGAGGAACTAAACCCAACAACGATTTGTCGGTTGTCGGAGCCGTATTGGGAAGAGTTGTCTCACGCCAATTGGCCGTTGAAAACCGGGGTTGATAAAAACCGGCCATTCCGCCCTGCTCTGTCGTTGAGTAATAGGCCCGCCACTTACCAGCCAATGACAAATAGTGGTGAGCTTGATTCTCATCTCCCTTCTGGGCCAAATCACGAATCGTATAACTGATAAACTCCTGACGCGGTTGAATCTTCCCCTCTGCTGCGTGCGTTGGGTCTGCCCACGGTTGAGCAACAAGCCAGCCCGGAAGAAAAAGTCCAAGAGCTGCAATCCACATTGTACGGGACATATGTTTCATAGTTCGAATCTCATTATTGGAATATACAAAAATTCATCTTTTTTGTCAATTAACCAAATCCATTCCCAATCCCCACGTTCCAGCCGCACCAAAAAGCACCGTCCGCTTTCATAACGAAGACTGCGAGCCACCCGATCGATCCGGGAACACTCATCATTATGCAGCGTAGAGCCACAGATCACCACCCACCCCGATCTGGAGAGTCCACAACTCGCAACACCAACCGTCATCTCTCGCATCTCGAACGAGTTGTCGCCACACGGAGAACAACAGACAGTTTGATGTAATATTTTTATTTACAATCGGTTGTAAGCAATAAAACAACAGACTGGAAGAATACAGATAGAATTGGTTAAAATATTTCTTTTCTTTGTGGAGGGGGATTTTGCCTCAACACCATAAAAACATTATAGATAGCAAGTACCATGAAAAAAATCATATTGAGTGTGGCAGCTTTGGGATTGGCTCTATTCACGGCCAACGGTCAATCGCAGACCACTCCATCTCCCAAAGCCGATACGACAACCGAAGACTCATCCCGTCAACTGCGCAAAGAACTTGCCTGGCAACAACGGTTATACCGCAAAGCCGTAGAACGCAGCACCATGATCACCCCGGACAAAATGATCGATCGACTCTGGAGCGTCGATGATCAATGGGTGGATAAAAAAGACACGTTGGTTCTGGTGGTTATGCCCTTGACAAAAGACGATGTGGCCCGTTGGACGGGAGCCCCCACCAAACAGACGCCCGCTTCGTATGAGGAGGCCCTGTGGGTCAGCCTCTCACCCGAACTGAGCATGGTGATGCACAACAACCCGCTGCTCGATTCGCTTACCTCCTCCATGCGTATCAAACAGATTCTCGGATTGCAGCCACAACAAGAGTATGTCTATATGGTTCAGTTCTGGGTGCCCGTCTCAAAATTGGTGCGCCCCACCCCAGACCCTAACGTACACAACCACTTCTCTACCGTCTCGTTCCCCGAACAAGTCGATCCCGTGCACAAACAGTGGATCGAGACCATGCAACAAACACCCGCTGCCAAACGTCCCCGTATTTGGACACAGTTAGGGTACACCTACGACTGGGGAAATCCCTACAACGAGATTGGGGTCAGCGAGTTTGTGGTCAAACCGGGCACCACAATCCGAATCGACCAATTGGCCACCATCTGGTACTGGTACTCCCAACAGGTTGATCTTACAGCAGAAGATGTCAAATAATCGTCTTTGACAGCATACCATCGCAATGAGGTCGCAACACCGCATCAGTCCCGTCAACCATGCGCTGAAACATCCAGAATAAAAATTCAGGGCTCGAAACCGTAGTTTCGAGCCCTGATGCCATATAGCGTTACCATCGCTTTTATTTTATTGTCTCTCCCCTCGGAAAACTTTGCGAACCATTTCGGAAAGCTACAACGAACAGTCGTACTTCGCCCCGAAGATTGCCTTTACTGTATTATGCGGCGCTGCCGGTCCAGCTTATTTTTGGCGGAAAAAGAGCTGCAGAGGCACCCCGTGGAAATCCCAACGGTCACGAATCTTGTTCTCCAGGAATCGACGATAACCCTCCTTAATGTATTGCGGTAAATTGACAAAGAAGGCAAACGAGGGGGTCGGCGATGCCAACTGAGTTACGTACTTGATTCGGATGTATTTTCCCTTTGTCGAAGGGGGTGGCGTCTCCTCGATAATAGGCAACAGATATTCATTCAACTGCGAGGTCGGGATCTTACGAATCCGGGAGTAATAGACCTGCATGGCTGTCTGCAACACCTCCAAAATACGCTGCTTGTTCAGCACAGAGGTGAAGACAATCGGCACATCGTTGAACGGAGACAAACGACGACGGATGGCCTCGGCAAACTCCTTCATCGTATTGCTCTCCTTCTCGATCAAATCCCACTTGTTCACCACGATTACACAACCCTTCTTGTTGCGCACCACCAGCGAAAAGATATTCATATCCTGCGATTCGATCCCCTGCGAAGCATCGAGCATCAAAATGCATACATCCGACGACTCGATCGCCCGCACCGAACGCAAAACAGAATAGAACTCCAAATCTTCGGTCACCTTATTCTTCTTGCGCAGACCCGCCGTATCGATCAGATAAAAGTCCATACCGAACTTGTTGTAGCGGGTCAGAATCGAATCGCGTGTGGTTCCGGCAACCGGCGTCACAATATTGCGCTCCGAATCGAGCAGAGCATTGGTCAGCGAGGATTTCCCCACATTCGGCCGACCGATAATGGCAAATTTGGGCAGGTCATCCACCTTTTCGGCCTCAGTATCTTCAGGCAGCGCAGCAATCACGGCATCAAGCAGATCACCTGTACCGCTACCGCTCATCGTCGAAATACAATATGGATCCCCCAGCCCCAACGCATAAAACTCTTGAGACTGGTATATCAGATCGTTGTTGTCCACCTTATTGACCACCAAGATCACCTTCTTGCCACTGCGACGCAACAGATCGGCAATCACCATATCCAAATCGGTGATCCCGGTCGAAACCTCAACCATAAACAGCACCAAATCGCTCTCTTCAATGGCCAACACAACCTGTTTGCGGATCTCCTCCTCGAAGACATCTTCGCCTCCCAGGGCATATCCACCGGTATCAATCACCGAAAATTCCCGACCGTTCCAATCCGACGTTCCATAATGGCGGTCACGCGTGGTTCCCGCCGTATCGTTCACAATGGCCTTGCGCATCCCCACCAAACGGTTGAAAAGCGTACTCTTGCCCACATTCGGACGGCCAACAATAGCTACTATGCTCATATTTGCTTGTTTAACCTCGGTGCAAAAATAATCAACTTTCCGGAAATTCCACGGCAGGCTCCTCGCCCCGAACAGCCCGGAAATCGGCATCCCGGCACGCCTCGGAATCGATACCGTAACCCACCGCCATCAACGGTGCAAAATCACGATGCACGTCCATGGCCACAGCGGCCGCCAAGGCTCTGCGGTCCGAAGCCCCCTGTTCCATCACCTGACGCAAATCTCCTGCCGTAATTTCGGCAGCCGGTTTCCCCAACAACGTCTCCAAAGCATAAACCGCCCATCGTGCCACCATCTGCGGATAATCCCGATCCAACGCCTTCAGACGGTTCGCCAACTCATCCAGGTCATTGACCACCGTTGAGTCCACCTCGTCCAGCAGATGATTCACCGCAGCCGCCGGTACAATCAACCCGGCCAAATCCACCCATTCGATCCACTCCTTTGAAGAGGGTACCAATCCGGCCAACGCATCATCGGGCAACGATGAGACCGGTGTGCAGGCCACCCCATCACTCTTCAACAGTTCATACAGATAGCCTCGCAGAGCCTGCTTATACAGCAACAGCCCTTTACGCAAAGCGGTCATTTTGATCTTGACCCGATTCCAGGTCACCTCTTCAGCCGTCGGATAACGTCGCATCAAATATTCGCATTCGCTGATCGCCTGCAAGATTTTGCCTGCCGTATAGGGGGTCATCAATTCGTATCGGATCAGATCACTGGCCACTCCCCGACGCCGATCCCGTCCGGGCCATTTGCGAATGTCACGGGCCGTACCGTAACTACGTAAGTTCAAGGCCGGCAACAAATACGAGTCGTCTTTCTCCTCTATCAAATAAGAGAATGGCATGGCGTCGGTATCGTGATGCTGATAATGGCGCCCCTTGACAATGGTAAACACTCCGGTATTTGCCGGCAAGAGAATATAGGCATCGCTGCTGAATTTACACCCGCGCTGATGGATCCCTTGATGTACCGGGCCCGACTTATACATATGGTTACTTTGGTTGGCGCCGCTACCTGCATTGAAAAAGGAGAAGTAACCGGCAATCAACAGCGTCGCACGGTGGTGGGTCACCGTATAGGGACCGGCAAAGACTGCACAAGCCTCACCGTGCGTACAGTGGCAGTTGGCAAAAAAGAGCGACTGTTCTGCCGAAAAGCCATTTTCGATGATCACCCCTTCGCCGACAAAACAGCTTCGCAACATGGCGCCGGTATCGACCCGCGCCGAACAGGCAATGATAAAATTACGGGCAGCCACATCCGACCCGACGTAGGTCGGCGACACAGCTGAACTGTTTACCGTGCCGTTGCGGAGCGTCGAGGCCCCGTCCACAACAGCATGTGCCCCGATCCGCACATTCAGCAGCGAGGTGGTATTGACCACCGAAGCCGCTTGCGCAATCACCCCCCGATCGGATGTTTTGGCCTCGACCCGATGTGCGATCAGGGCCTGCAGCCGTTCAATCGTACGATGACGATGGCGATACATAGCCATAATATAGGCGACCTGGGCCGTCAATTCATCATAAATGGGCACCTCTCGCCCTCCGGCCTCATTCACCGCCGAGACCTCAGTCCCGTTACCAAAAGCATTGGGGCCATCGCACGAAATCTGCCCCACATTCTCAATTACCACATCATCCTCAATATCGTAATTGGCAATATAGCGGCCAACATTATAGATCAACGCATGATCCCCAACCGTGCAATTATGTAATGTAGCATTGTATATCCCCGAATGGCGAACGACCCCCGAACCGCAAACGATCTCACTCCCATTTGCTCCCAACTGGATCTTCCCACTAAACGACACATTGGTCAAATAGGTTGGATGAAACCCTTCGGCTACGGTTATATCGGCCCAATTCTGTGCAGAACACCCCTGCCGGCACAAGAGGTCAATCTCCTCACCTTCAAGAGGTCTATATCTTTTCAACTGTTTTTCAATCATGAATATTCTATCGAATTGTGACAAAAATACGATTCTTTTACAAATTCATTTCACTTTATCTTTCGATCAAAGCACGATTCAAATTTTAATTCTACCTTTGCAAAGGTGCTGGAAACATTTTTTCCATGCAACATTTTAACGTGCAATAACGTCTATTTAATATGCGTTACTAATACGTCACGTTCATACAAATCAACAAACCAACGACTATATGAAAAAATTCTTCCTTTTGCTGGCAGGTTCTGCAATGTTATTCTCCTCCTGCGAGTCTTCACAGCCAACAACTGACGAAGCTTGGCAACAGTATTATTACGAAGTTGGCACGGTGCTGTTCATGTCCGTTTCGTCCCAAATCGAATACAACCTGGATCCTTTTGAAATTGCATTCCGACTCAATACATTAATGACCGAGACATTGCTCGAAGCAGAAAAGAATGGAGACCCTAATCCTGTCATTACAGCCGAAGCTATGAACAATTGCTCGGCAAAAAGCAAACTTTTCGGAAATGCAACCATTGTCGACAAAGGAAACAATATCTATGGAATCGATAACATCGGTTCAATGAATTCCAATAACAAGATTTTAAGATCTGGAAACATTGAGATTCGTACGGGTAATGGCAGCCCAATGACTGTAGGAAATACTTGGTACGTATTTTTAAACGAAGAAAACCCATACACAATCTCCATGGATGGCACCCTAATTTCCATCAAAGCCTCATCCTACCAAATCAGTTCTACTAAAGAGAATGAATGGCAAGTTTCGTTAGGAGAGTATGTAGCCAAAATCAATAGTGAAGGGGAAACGCAATATAATTCCGAAGGTTCGAATTGGTCTGGGATCATGACTATCACTCAAGTTAATAACCCTGGCGATCAATCAATCAATGGTATTACTAATTCATCATATAAATTAGACATTAGCCAAACTATTGGTGTCACACCTTCTATGATCGCAGAAAAAATAACTGTCAATACACCTTCACCAATTGTGATTTATAGTCCCCAATGTGGTCAAACTATTACTGAAGGCAGTTTAGTAATTCGACTATCCGAGAGTGAGGATTTGCTTGATTTCACAAGCGTTACATGGACACCCAATACCAGTTCAGACACAGACAACGACTCGGACACAAATAATGGGAATAAATGCACCTCATCAATTAAGATGACCTGTCACGGTTACGATATTCCCATTAGCTCCTCTTCAAATTAAAATTATTCAATTGATCCAATAAAAAAAGCGGAACATTTAATTCCGCTTTTTTTATTGGATCCCCATCACTATCACACTTGACTCACCGATTTCATGTTCAAAATATGTTGAACATTACATGCATCTCTTGATATTATATCAATGATGACTTTTACTTCCAATGTAAAAAACAGCTTCAGCGTGCCCCACTTTGAAAAAAAAACACGATATTTGTGAGTTAAAAAATCAAAAAACGAATTTTCCATGTCACAAGGAGGCAGAATTAAAATCGCAGAGCTGTTGAAATCGACACCCGCTGGCAGTGAAGTAACAGCCAAAGGGTGGGTACGTACCAAACGAGGTAACAAAAACGTTGCCTTCATCGCCCTTAATGACGGTTCATCCATCCACAATATTCAGATTGTTGTCGATGTGGCCAATTTCGACGACGCCCTGCTCAAACGCATCACCACAGGCGCCTGCCTCCGCGTAAACGGTACGCTGGTTGAATCTCAAGGTTCAGGCCAACGGGTCGAGATTCAAGCCAAAGAGATCGAAATCTACGGCGAAGCCGATCCTAACTCATACCCGCTCCAGAAAAAGGGACACTCCATGGAGTTTTTGCGTGAGATCGCCTACCTCCGCCCGCGAACCAACACCTTTGGCGCTGTGCTGCGAATCCGCCATGCCATGGCCTACGCCATCCACAAATATTTCAACGATCGGGGATTCTACTACCTGCACACCCCATTGATCACCGGTAGCGACGCAGAAGGGGCCGGAGCCATGTTCCAGGTCACCACGCTCGACCTGAACAACGTCCCCAAAAACGATAAAGGCCAGGTCGATTATACACAAGACTTCTTCGGAAAATCGTGCAACCTGACCGTTTCGGGTCAGCTGGAGGGCGAACTCGGAGCTTTGGCACTCTCACAGATTTACACCTTCGGACCTACGTTCCGGGCCGAAAACTCAAATACACCACGCCACTTGGCCGAATTCTGGATGATTGAGCCCGAGGTTGCCTTCTACGAACTGGAAGACAACATGGAACTGGCCGAAGACTTCCTCAAATACCTGATTCAGTATGCCCTCGACAACTGCCAGGACGATTTGGAATTCCTCAACAAGATGTTCGATCCGGAGCTGATCGACCGCCTGAAATTTGTGGTCAACAACGATTTCGTCCGCCTGGATTACAGCGAAGGTATCAAGATCCTGATGGAGAGCGGTGCCAAATTCGAATATCCGGTGAGCTGGGGGCTCGACCTGCAGAGTGAACACGAACGTTACCTGGTTGAACAACACTTCAAAAAACCGGTCATCCTGATCAACTACCCCAAAGAGATCAAGGCTTTCTATATGAAACTCAACGACGATGGCAAAACCGTTCGGGCTATGGACGTGCTCTTCCCGAAGATCGGCGAAATCATTGGCGGCTCGCAGCGTGAAGAGAACTACGAAAAGTTGGCAGCACGTGTAGCTGAACTGCACATCCCCGAAAAAGATATTTGGTGGTACCTCGATACCCGCCGCTGGGGCAGTGCTCCACACAGCGGGTTTGGATTGGGATTTGAACGTCTGTTACTGTTTGTTACCGGAATGAGCAATATCCGTGACGTCATCCCCTTCCCGAGAACTCCTAAGAACGCCGAGTTCTAAAGCGTCGCTGACGGCTAAAGACTGGTACAATTCTTGTGAGCCCACTGCTTCAGTGGGCTTTTTTTTGCTATCTTTGTTAAGCAAACAGTACACCCAGACCCGTAAAACTCTAACCTATGTCAGCCATTTCCCAAAGGCAAGTCCAGAAGATATTGCAGAAACTTTCGCCGCAACAGATTCAGATGATCAAACTACTGGAATTGCCCACCTTGCAGCTGGAGCAGCGCATCAAACAAGAGATCGAAGAGAATCCCGTTTTGGAGGAGGAAGAGACCCCGGAAGAGGAGCAGGAGGCCAAAGAGGTCTCCGTTGAAGAGTATTTCACCGATGACGATACCCCCAGCTACAAATATCGGGTCAACAACTTCTCCAAAGACGATGAGAAACGCCCTATTTATCTCTCCGAGGGTGCCTCTTTCCACGAAAGTCTGATCCAACAGATCGGATTCAAACACCTGAGTGAACACGACGAAATATTAGCCAAATACCTGATCGGCAGCCTGGATGATGACGGATATCTGCGCCGTGATCTGCGTTCCGTTGCCGATGATATTGCGTTCAGCCTGGGCATCGAGACCAACGAACAGGAGCTCGAAAAGGTCTTGAAGGTGATTCACGAACTGGAGCCTGCCGGCGTCGGGGCACGTAACCTGCAAGAGTGTCTGCTCCTGCAACTCGAGGCGCAAAGCGACCACACCCCCGCACAACAGTTGGCAATCAAAATTTTGACCAACTATTTCGATGAATTTACCAAAAAACATTACGAAAAGCTCATTTCACGGCTCGGTGTGAGCGAAGATGAGTTTCGCGATGCGATCAAAGAGATTGTCCGCCTCTCCCCCAAACCAGGCAATCTGTACAACGGCGGACGAAACGAGATGCAACCCTACATTACCCCCGATTTCATTCTCGATTATCACGACGGGATGTTCGAGTTGAGTCTCAACGGCGCCAATGTACCCGACCTGAAGATCAATCGCCGGTATGTGGAGATGATCCGCAACATGGTGACCAAAGATGGCAAACCAACCAGCTCCTCCGACCGCGAGACGATTCAGTTCGTAAAAAACAAACTCGACTCCGCCAAATGGTTCATCTCGGCAATCAAACAACGACACGATACCCTGATGCGAACCATGCAGGCCATTTTGGATTATCAGCGCGAATACTTCATCGAAGGCGATCAATCCAAGCTACGCCCCATGATTCTCAAGGATATTGCCGATAAAACAGGACTAGATGTATCAACCATTTCGCGTGTTGTCAACAGCAAATATGTCCAGACCCAATTCGGGATCATTCCGCTCAAACGGCTCTTTTCGGAGGCGATGCAGACCGATAGCGGAGAGGAGGTCTCCTCGTATGAGATCAAAAAAATCCTGAGCGAATGCATCGAGAAAGAGGATAAACGCAAACCGTTGACCGATGAGGTGTTGATGGACATCCTCAACGACAAGGGCTACCATATCGCCCGACGTACCGTGGCCAAATATCGGGAGATGTTAGGCATCCCCGTTGCCCGACTACGCAAACAGATCTGACAAGAGACTATGGAACCACTGCAGACACTATCCCAAACCGAAATACAGAACCCAACTCCAACCGAACAGACCCTGACCAAACTGAGTCGGTGCATCTCGATGATTTTGCATCCGCTGACCATCCCCATGTGGGCCGGTATCCTGCTGATGTTTGGTAACACCATCATGGCGACCCTGCCGATCAACATCAAATGGTTCTTTCTGGTCGTGCTGGCGTTGAATACCTGGGGAATTCCGGCTTTTTGCATCGGTATGCTCCGAATGTTCCGCCTGCTGCCCGACCTGAGATTGATCGAACCGCGCCAACGACTCATCCCCATGTTGATCGTGTTGTTGGGCTATATCAGCTGCCTGATGATGCTCTCGGATGTGATGACCGCATTCCTCATCCGCCGTTTTCTAATTGCAGCCATCGGCTGTGTGCTGGTGGGACTGATCATCACCCCCTTCTGGAAAATCAGCCTGCATATGATCTCCATCGGCGGATTGCTGGCCCTGTTGTGTGCCCTCCACACCGCCGGTTTGGGACAATTGTACTCCACACTGCTGATTTTCATCATACTCGCCGGTCTGCTCGGCAGTGCACGCCTCTGGTTCGGCAGCCACAACCTGGCCCAAGTAGTCGCCGGATTGGCCGCAGGATTCATTGTAGCCCTGCTTCTCATCCTATTTATCTAACGACAACCATTCATCGGTGGAGCCTCAGCTTCTCCCCCCTGTAAACATAGAGTAGCTCACGGCCTATTCCCTTATCCAATAGGCCACAATTTACCGCAAACGAGCACTTTACTCTCAAGCAAACCTAAAAACCGCCCGAAATATCACCTTTTCGGACGGTTTTTCCATTTTCGGCACGGGATTCGCATACACTATGGCAACACCAGTTTCATAAGCATATCATTATACAAACTACCGACAAGACGATACGATAAAGTGGCACAGATTTTGAAAATGTTCAAGTAAAAGAGATGTCATTGCTGCTAAAGAACAGATGATGTTCCCAACCGGGAACAAGCATGCAAAGGTTTCTTCATTTATTTAAGTTTGGGTTAGTAGTTTAGGGGTGAAAGTCCCCGAGGGAAGGAGGCAACCGTGAGGTTCCCTCTTTTTTTTATACCCATATTATACCCACAGCTGTTACCCTCTTCGCCGATCCCATACCCCCACAACTAATCCTGAGCGCTTGCACAACGCACACAACTGAGCTTGTACGCCTGAATGCCAATAGCTGCTCTTGTACACCCACTGCTAAACTTGAACGCTGTCTGCTATGATTTTTCTTCTTCGCACAAGCGGTCGGCTGATTCAAAAGGTGGCCAGGCTGATTACCCAAGGCGGCCAGGTAGATCTCAAAGGAAGTTCGACAGATTCCAAAACCTGTACGCAACCTACTAAGATTTTCCTCCTACACACAAGCAGCGACAGGGCCCAAAGAAACCCGCTCCATTCCAAAGCGGTCAGGCAGGGCCTCAAGACGCCCTCATTTGATCCCAAAGTAGCCCAGCCGATCCCCAAGACAACACGACAGGGCCTCAAGAAGACTCAGCTGGTTCCAAAAGGCGGCAGACAGGTTCCCCAAGCGACCAAACTAATCTTCAAGGCGGTTCGGCATATTCCCCAAAACACCTACTCAATTTCAAAGGTAAGCCAACAGGCACCCCAAGACACCCACACGATTCCAAAGCGGCCTAGTAAGAACCCAAGACGCCCCCATTTGATCCCAAAGTAGCCCCTAAGGCAACACGACAGGACATCAAGACGACCCAGCTTGTTCCAAAGGCGGCCCGACAGTCCTCCCCCCCAAAAGCGTCCCGGCATCAACTGCAACGTGTTCCAATATTCTGCCTCGAAACCATTAGGCTTCAAAACCCTGCAACAAAAAAACGCTGCAGAATGACTGCAGCGTTCTCTATAAACTCTTTCCTTTTCGCCTTTGCCCTTCAATCGTCCCGTGGACCTGGCAACGAAGTGTTTAGTCTGAAGAGTTGCACCTTCACCCGAAGGCATTGGGGCAAAAGCAATACAGTTACCCTCCTTCGGACTGTCAACCCTTCGTAATTCCCTTATTATTTAAGAATTGGCTGTAAAAGCAACTATTTCTTTACCAATTTGCACTTGTACCCGACCCGGACGTTCCCTTTGGTCAAAGCACTCAGCTTCCCTTTCAACAGAGTGCGACGCAACGGTGTCAAATGGTCAACAAACAACTTCCCATCCAAGTGATCATACTCGTGCTGAATCACACGGGCTGCATATCCGGTAAACTCTTCATCGTGCTCCACAAAGTTCTCATCCACATAACGGATTTTAATTCCTTCTGGACGCATCACATCTTCGTGAATGCCCGGCAAACTCAAACACCCCTCATTAAAACGCCACTCCTCACCAAAACGCTCATAAATCTGCGCATTGATAAAGGTCTTTTTGAAATTGGCCAACTCAGGCTCCTCATCAGCCCAAGGGGTGGCATCCACCACAAATACCCGAATACTTTTCCCAACCTGTGGAGCAGCCAAACCTACTCCATCAGCCTCATACATCGTCTCCCAGAGGTCAGCGATAAATTTCTTCAAATCCGGATAATCAGATGTAATATCAACGGCTGTCTTACGCAGCACCGTCGAACCGTAAATGTAAATCGGCAAAAACATATCTATTGACTTTAAATTCTCATCGTTCAGCTATCCGACAGCCTTTGTCAGACCACGGTATCAACCTCCTGTTTAGGGCTCTCACCGCTGAAGAGGTGCATCGCCTCACACTGGCTCAACATGCCGCACGCTGCCACTTCATCGAAGCCTCCCCCGTGTAACCTATCCAGAGCCAGACCTCATCCGACCCAACTCCGCACAGCCCGCCGTTATCTGCCACAGCTTCATTCGACCAACCGCAGCACAACTCAGTTCTGTCCGACCCAGCTTTATGCGACCAATTGCTGCACAACTCAACGTCGTCCAATTCAGCTTCTCTTTTTTACAGGTTACAGGGATGCCTCTGGTCCAGCTACCTGCCCTAAGTTACCGTTAGTGGCGACTCTCCAAATAGCCCTGCAAGATAATCGCTGCGCTAATCCGGTCCACAAGCCCTTTGTCTTCCCGACGGCGGGACTTCTTGACTCCCCCCTCGAGAATCGCCTGATGAGCCAGCTTCGACGTAAACCGCTCATCGAACATCACTACGTTGAGTGTCGGAAATGTCTTCTGCAAACGCGCAACAAAGGGACGAATATAAGTATAGGACTCGGAATAGCTGCCATCCATCTGACGGGGCAATCCCACCACAACCGTCTCCACTTCGTTTGCAGAGATATAGGTGCGAAGAAACTCCATCAACGTATGGGTCGGCACTGTATCGAGTGCTCCGGCAATCAACTGCAACGGATCGGTGACCGCGAGTCCCGTCCGCTTGCGTCCATAATCAATTGCCAAAATACGTCCCATGTTTACAAAAATCTTGCGGTTACAAAAGTACGAAAATAACATTGGTTTACCACATCTCACCCAAAACATTCCTCCTTTCACCGAACACGTGCCTTTGGCAACAACCTTTTTGTGTTCAACTATTTTCCCCGACGCATCCGTACAGTCCAGCTGCCTACACGACATCCAAGTCCAGGGGCACCAAACCGCTCGTCCTACCATCCCCACCCAGACCGGCATCAAGGAGCACCCATCCAACGCCAAGAGCCACTCCCAATACTGATGAGACCTTGCCTTCGCTCTGGGCGCGTTTTCCCATTGCCTCTGTCGCGCTCCCCATTGTTGCTGCAACCCTTCCCCATTATGCAGGCCGTGCGTGTTCATTACTCGGGTCTGCATTCCCATTATCTAATCACACTTCGCCATCACGCTGGCCGTACGTGTTCATTGTCCAAGTTCTGCAACTCCACCGCTTTGGTCACGCTTCCCAATTACTCTTGCCACGCCTTCCCATCACGCTGGCCGTGTTCATTGCTCTTGTCATGCTACTTTCTCGTCGCTGTTAGGCCCGTTCCACCACCGCAACCTTTTTGCCCTTCTTGCCCACCTCACACCCCAACGACTCGAACAAAAAACACTTTCACTCCCCAATAATTCTCAAGAGTACTAGCAGCAACCAATCCAACTGCACCCGTAATTTTGGCCGAGGTATCACCGCCAACCGATCTGACTCAATACACCTTTATAATGCTATCTATTAGCCCGTTCGACAAAAAAACACTATCTTTGTTCAAAAGGCCCATTATCTTGAAATTCATAAGATTCACACTCTGCATCGTATGGCTCGTTTGGGCCATTATCCCCTGCGTGCAAGCCCAACCCCAAGGCACCCCACCCGGGAGCGACTCTCTCGCTATAACCGATATTTGGATTCGGGATCCCTACCTCTTGGCGGACTCCGCCACTCAAACCTACTACCTCTTCGGCACAACCTCCTCCAGCCAAAAGCCCGGATCCGCAGGATTCGACCTCTACACCAGTCAGAATCTCCAAACGTGGCAAGGCCCATACCCCATTTTTCGCCCCTTCCCCGGTTTTTGGGGCTCGAAAAACTACTGGGCTCCAGAGTGCCACCCCTATCGAGGTAAATACTACCTGTTTGCCACCTTTTACGACTCCACAACCCAACTGCGAGGGACTACGGTGCTGGTTGCGGATCGTCCCGAAGGACCCTACCGTGAACATGCCATCGGACCACTGACCCCACCCACGTGGGGTGCCTTGGACGGCACCCTCTACATCGATCCCCAAGGCAATCCGTGGATGGTCTTTTGCCACGAATGGACCCAAATTGGCGATGGAACCATAGCGGCCATGCCCCTGAGCACTGATCTAAAAACCCCGGCTGGTGACCCGCAAACCCTCTTCTCCGCCTCCTCCGCCCCGTGGGTGAAGCCCCACGCTCCACAAAAATATGTGACCGACGGGCCCTTTCTGTCCCGCAATTCTAAAGGAGAGCTCCTGATGTTATGGTCTTCGTTCGGAACAGATGGCTACGCATTGGGCATCGCGCGTTCGCGCAGCGGAGCAATTCAAGGTCCCTGGGAACACCTTCCTCACCCCCTCTTCACCTCCGACGGTGGCCACGGCATGCTGGTGCGTACCTTCAACGGACAACTCGTGTTGACCCTGCACCAACCCAACCAGTGGCCCAATGAACGGGCACAACTCTTCCTGATCGAAGAAAACAGCGAGGGAATCCCCACCGTAAAATGCCATTTCACGGCATCTGACAAAACAAACTCCGACAAAACGATCAAATAACCGAGAGTTTTTACTATTTTAGCCGCCTAACAGACCATCAACAAAAAAGAATAATCAACAACAAGTTAGAGATATGACACAGGACGAACTTTTCAAGAAACTGATCGCACACTGCAAAGAGTATGGATTTATCTTTCCATCAAGCGAAATTTATGATGGCTTGAGCGCCGTTTACGACTACGGACAGATGGGCGTTGAGTTGAAGAACAATATTAAGAAATATTGGTGGGATGCAATGACCCGACTCAACGACAACATCGTGGGAATCGATGCAGCCATCTTTATGCACCCCAAAACGTGGGAGGCGTCGGGTCACGTCAGCGCATTCAACGATCCGCTGATCGACAACCGCGACTCAAAAAAACGTTACCGTGCCGATGTGCTGATCGAGGACTTCATCGCCAAAGAGGACGAAAAGATCGAAAAAGAGGTCGAAAAAGCACGCAAACGGTTCGGCGAGAGTTTCGACGAGAAGAAGTTCCTGGAGACCAATCCCCGTGTCCTCGAACACAAAGCCAAACGTGACCAGGCTCACGATCGTATGGTCAAGGCCCTCAACGACAACAACCTCGAAGAGTTGCGCCAAATCATTCTCGATGCCGGCATCGTATGCCCCATCTCGGGGACCCGTAACTGGACCGAAGTTCGCCAGTTTAACCTGATGTTCGAAACCAAAGTAGGTTCCGTGGCAGAGGGAGCCAATAAAATTTACCTGCGTCCTGAAACCGCGCAAGGGATCTTCGTCAACTTCCTCAACGTCCAGAAAACCGGACGTATGAAACTCCCGTTCGGTATCGCCCAAATCGGTAAAGCGTTCCGAAACGAAATCGTTGCCCGCCAATTCATCTTCCGGATGCGTGAATTCGAACAGATGGAGATGCAGTTCTTTGTGCGTCCGGGCGAAGAGCTCAAATGGTTCGATCAGTGGCGTCAAACCCGTATGAAATGGCACCGCGCTCTGGGCTTCGGCGATGAACACTACCGCTTCCACGACCACGAAAAACTGGCCCACTACGCCAACGCAGCAACCGATATCGAGTATGAATTCCCGTTCGGTTTCAAAGAGGTCGAAGGAATCCACTCGCGTACCAATTACGACCTTAGCCAACACCAAAAATATTCCGGCAAAAAGATCCAATACTACGATACCGAAACCGGAGAAAGTTTCGTTCCTTATGTAATCGAAACCTCAATTGGTGTGGACCGTATGGTGCTGCAGGTGCTCTCTGCGGCCTACAAAGAGGAGCAGCTCGAAAATGGCGAAACCCGTACCGTACTGAGCATTCCAGCCGCATTGGCTCCGGTCAAAGCCGCTATCCTGCCGCTGGTCAAGAAAGACGGACTGCCCGAACTGGCCCACGAAATTAAAAATATGCTCAAGTTCGACTACAACATCCAGTACGACGAAAAAGACAGTATCGGTAAACGTTACCGCCGTCAGGATGCCATCGGAACCCCGCTCTGCATCACCGTGGATTACCAGACTCTCGAAGATCGGACCGTCACCGTTCGCCACCGCGACTCCATGGAGCAGCAACGTGTGGCAATCGACGAACTGCCGGCACTGGTTAACAGCGAAGTGAGCCTGCACAAGCTCTTTCAAAAGATTCTATAATTGGTGACCCATGGAACGCAAAGCCCTGTTTCCCGGTTCATTTGACCCCTTTACGCTCGGTCACAAAGTGGTCGTCGATCAAGCCCTCGAGCTGTTCGACCACATTGTGATTGCCGTGGGGGTGAACACAGAAAAACGTTCCCTGCTCAGCGCTGAAAATCGCGTGCGCCTGATCCGCGATCTCTATCGTGACGACCACCGGATCGAAGTCCGCACCTACACCGAACTGACCGGAGCCTTTTGTCGCGAACTGGGCATACGCTTTATTCTTCGAGGACTGCGCAATAACGTGGATTTCGAGTACGAACGTAACATCGCCCAGGTGAACCAGACACTCTTCCCCGAAGTGCAGACCGTACTGCTGTTTACCCCGGCAAAATATGTGGCGATCTCCTCGAGTGTGATCCGCGAACTGCTCAACTTCGGTGGAGATCCTACCCCGCTGATGCCTCGAAATATCAATATCAAAGATTACCTGTAAACCCGTCGGAATCACCCCGCCGGACAAACCGAACAACACTACACAACGATATGAAGTTCACTGCTGAAATCATCGCCGGATTTTTGGGCGGCGAAATCGTAGGCGATCCCCAAGCGACCGTCTCTACATTGGCCAAAATCGAAGAGGGAGCACCCGGTGCCCTCTCCTTCCTCGCCAACCCCAAGTACGAGCACTATATCTATCAGACCCGCTCGTCAATCGTCATTGTGAACAAGACGTTTGAACCGACCGAAAAGGTTCCGGCTACGATGATCAAAGTCGATGATGCATACAGCTGCTTTGCTAAGTTGCTCGAACTCTATGCCGCAAGCAAGCCTCAAAAACAGGGCATCAGCGACAAAGCGGCCATCGACGCCTCGGCGACCATTGGTGAAGAGGCCTATATTGGCGAATTTGCGGTCATTGGCAAAAATGTCAAGATCGGCAAAAACGCCAAAATCTATCCGCAGGTTTGTGTTGGAGATAACGTCACACTCGGCGACAACGTAACACTATATTACGGTGTCAAAATCTACGAAGAGTGCGTCTTGGGGAACCACGTAACCATCCATGCCGGCACGGTCATCGGAGCAGACGGATTCGGGTTCGCCCCCAACGAAAAGGGCGAATACAGCAAAATTCCCCAGCTGGGCAATGTCGTCATCGAAGATAATGTCGAAATCGGTGCCAACACCTGTATTGACCGTGCAACGATGGGTTCGACCCGCATCGGGGTCGGTACCAAGCTCGACAACCTGATTCAGGTGGGTCACAATGTGGTGATCGGCAAGAACAACGTAGCAGCTGCTCAATTCGGTGTAGCCGGTTCGACCCATATTGGCGACCACTGTATGTTCGGAGGTCAGGTGGGCATTGCCGGTCACCTGCACATTGCCGACCAGGTACAGATCGCTTCACAATCGGGCATCTCGAACGATGTGACTGAAGCGGGAGGCTATATGGGCAGTCCCATTATGCCGGGGATCAAATTCCACCGGTCTCATGCCATGTTCCGCAAGCTGCCGGAAATGAGCACCCAGATTCGTCAACTCGAGAAAAAGATCGCTCAACTCGAAGCCAAACTGGCCGAAAAAGAGTAAGGGACCGAGAGACCGAGAGCATTGCCAGAACCCGGGGTATTATTGAAAGGTAACGGAAACTGGAAGGTGCCGGAGGCACCAGGGGGCGAGGACGTTGACTCGAGATACTGAGGAGGTGGAGAGGTACTGCCTGAGGCACGGCCTGAATTCAGGGTGAAATTTAGGTTGCCAAAATCAGAAGCCGCTGGAGGCGGGGGCACTGCTGGAAAAAACCGAAACTAGTGGTGTTGCTGGATGGAGCCTGAGGGAGGTGCCAAGGGGGCCCGAGGAGACAGAAGCTGAGGCGCTGCCAAAACTGGAAGCCGCCAGGACGAGAGCAACTGAACGATGCCGGAGACCTGAAACTACCTGAGACTGCTTGAGGTTGCTTGGGAACAGAAACCGCCGCCGGAGGCGGGCTTTGTGTGGGGCGTGTGTCGGCCCCAAAGCTACTTGAAGCCGCCAGAAGGTGCGGAACGTAGCTGGAGCAAGATCCACCGGAAGTGGGAGCCGCCGAGTTCGGGAACTGCCTGCGACTACCGAAGGTTGTGTGGATCCACTGAACGTTACTTGACCTGCCGAAGCTGGAGACCGCCTAAGGCGGCACTGCTGGAAGCAGGCGCTGTCGAGACCGAAAACCGATAGAGCCGGGTATCGCTTCAAAAATGTAATGTCGTCCACATAAACACAAAATAGTACAGTCCCTACGAAATGACCTCGTCGGGAAAAAAGGATGTATAGAGAATTACCGTCGCCAACCCTTCCGGCGACGGTCATCTGTTTGCACCATGCCAACCAAAGCGTCAAAAACCATCTTGGGAATAGACCCCGGAACAAACATTACCGGATATGGGGTGCTCGAAGTGTGCGGGAAATCGATGCGTTGCGTCGTACTCGGCATCATTGACCTGCATCGAATCAGTGACCCATATGCCAAATTGCGCCACATCTTTGATCGGGTTTGTGCACTCGTTGAAGAGTACCGCCCGGACGAAGTCGCACTGGAATCTCCCTTCTTCGGACACAACGTGCAGAGTATGCTGAAATTGGGCCGTGCACAAGGCGTAGCGATTGCCGCCGCACTGAGCAAAGGTTGCCCGGTCGCAGAATATGCCCCACGACGCATCAAACAGGCCATTACGGGCCAAGGAGGAGCCTCCAAAGAGCAGGTGGCCGCCATCCTGAAAAGTATGCTGAAACTCGAGGAGTTACCCCAACGTCTCGATGCAACGGATGGTCTGGCAGTTGCAGTATGTCACCATTTTCAAAGTTCCGTTGTGGCCAGCGTCGATACCGCACCCCTGAAAAAGGCTCTCGGAGGAGGGCGTACAGGGTCGAAAAGTTGGACCGAATTTATCACCTTGCACCCGGAACGCATCAAAGGCAACAAATAGCCGCTACCCCATAAAAAATAAAATAAAACACCGCAAACCGCCGTTCTATCCATAAAACGAGCACTTAAACACTCTATTTGTTCGGCTGAATTCCTCTATTGTAAAAACTATAACCCTAACACCCAACATAACTTTTTAGTTCGTATGAAAACCAAATTTTTGTTTTCCGGTCTGCTGTTGCTTCTACTGGTTGCCTGCGGTCAATCTCACCCCCAACAGAAAGGTTACACCATCACCGGAGAGATTACCGGGCTGAGCGGTAAAATCTATCTGACCGTTTTCGAAGGCAAAATGCCTCAACGCATCGATTCAACCGAGGCAAACAACGGTACATTTACCTTTCAAGGAAATCAATCACTTCCGATTCTAGCAGCTATTGAGACCGAGGCAGGTCCCTTGCTGCGTTTTTTCCTCGAGAACAGCCCGATTACCATCAATGGATCAGCCGACAAGCCCGAAGAAATTACCGTTTTGGGTTCGACTACAGAGGCCACCTATCAGGCCTATTTAGCCGGTATCGATTCGGCCGAAAAGATCATTTATGCCGATTCCACCGCCTGGGCAACCGCCGCAGGCCGGGACTCACTCGAAATGCTGGTCAACAAACAGCGCATGGAGTTTGTCAAAGGACATACCAACAGCGTTGTTGCGGCCTATGTGCTCTATCGCGAGCTCTCCTACTATATGACCTACAACGAACTCTATGATGCCGTTGCAGCCTTCGATGAACCGATCCGCCAATCGGTTTATCTGCAACTGGTCGCCAGCATGGCCGATGCCCAGAAAAAGACCGCGGTTGGCCAACATTATACAGACCTGAACCTTCCCGATCCACAAGGAAATCCCCTTGCCCTCTCCTCCCTTGTTGGGCCGAATAAATATGTGTTGCTGGACTTTTGGGCCTCGTGGTGCGGGCCTTGCAGGGCTGAAGCCCCCTATATGGTTGCAGCCTACAAAAAATTTGCTCCCAAAGGATTTGAAATCTACGCCGTCTCTCTCGACAAAGATGCCGATGCTTGGAAAAAAGGAATCGAGACGTTAGATCTTACCTGGAAACATGTCAGTGAGTTGCGTTTTTGGGAGAGTTCTGCGGCGGAAATTTATGGAGTACGTTCCATTCCCTCCAACATTCTGATTGGCCCAGATGGAACCATTTTGGCTCGCAATTTAATGGGCCATGACCTCTACAATAAGCTCTCTGAACTACTCAATAGCACGCACCCCACCCAACCACAGCCAGAGTCCGCTTCCACCAAATAATTCGGGGCCTGACCTCTCGGAACACCTATTTCGGGAAAGCCTGGATAACGCTTGGATACGTCGAACAACGGGCTTGTAGCAATGGAAAAGCAGCGAGTAATAAGCGCACGTTGACCTGCGGACGCACAGTGGATAGCCGACGGGCCATGAGCTACGGGTGATAGTGGACAGCTGACACACGTTGAACAACAAGCGTACGCCGAACAGCGGGCGTATGTGACTCAAAGTGTACACTGAGCGACAAATGAGTTCCTTGGGACGTGCGTTGTGCAAAGCGCAAAGACGACACTTTTGTCCCTACATAGCATCCATCACCTACAGGAAAAACATCCATCGGTTCTGCGGCGCCATCATTCCTCACTTGCAAGGGCACTATCTTTCCTCATTTGCGGAGACACAATCCGTCCTCGCTCTCGGGGAGCCATCCTTGCTTGCAGAAACACTCTCCGTCCATCGCTTGCGGGGCACCATTATGGGCAACGATGGTTTACGGCTGAAGAATTGTGAACGCACAAAAAATACCCGAAAAAAGTAAATTTTATTTCCGTTTTGATCTCACGTTCCCACAACGACTTAAGGTCTGACAAGAAGACGCCGGCCAATAAAAAACACAAAAAAATCGAAAATATATTTGCCGGAGACTATTTTTTGACTTATATTTGCACACGCAAAACGAAAGGCACCGTAGCTTAGCTGAATAGAGCATCTGACTACGGATCAGAAGGTTACAGGTTTGAATCCTGTCGGTGTCACTTCAAAATCAAGGGGTTACGATCAAAAGTCGCAACCCCTTATTTTTTCCGGGTACACAAAAAAAACGTAAAAAAATATTACAGCACTGATAGCGAAGACACAACTGTAGCCTGCCGGATAGAAACTAACAGGTTCTTCCCCAAAGATGATCTTCCATTTTTAAGCCAATCCCTTATTTCAGCAGTTAGTGTATCGAAGCAAAACGAGCACAAAAAACTCAACACCAATATGTCCAACATTGTAACCTACAACTATGTGCATGTACATGCTGACAAGGTACGTGAGGCTTATCGGATGTATCAAAAATATCAAAATAATTTAGATATACCTTCTAATCAAGCCCTGTTTATGTTTCTCACTCACTACAATGAATGTGAACTTAAATTTGTTCGAGGAGCTCTTATTTCCAATGAACTCTTTACCTGTAGTGGGAATTTAATTTCGAAACAAAGTTTTGTTAATGAAGCGTCGGATGTAAAGTAAGTATGTTGGTAATACATCCATACAAGGAGATACATCCGTTGCGATAGAATATATACCAGCCACAAGCCCAGGACAAGCTCGTGCTGTTGCCATTCAGGCCGTTGAAGTCAGAAATGGAAAATGCAGATTTCAAGTTATAGATCCTGGTTTTGTCAAAATAAAACCATTATATTTACAGAGGTACGGGGAAGCTCAGTATCGTGTAGTCGAACAGTAAACTATTCAAATTATGAGAGCTTTATTATCTATCCTGTTTATATTGGCACTTCCCCAATTGATGGTCGGACAAGAATCTGTCACTCTTCCATCTCGTTTGGCCAAACTACCAAATAAACTACCTAAATATGAACAATATGCGTTAAAGTTAACTGAAAAATATTGGGCAGCTCAATACCATTATGATACAAGTTATATACGGGCAATCTTCGATACTATCGATATTGTATGTATTCCAACGCTTCAGGTTAAAGTACGCAGACATGCCAAAAATTTTCATCACTTACCTACACTTTTAGCAGCTGCAAGACCAGTAAAAAATGACTCCTATCATCTTTTCTTTAATGGCAATCGATATGTGGGAGGAACAGAGGACACGCCATTGGTTTCATGTCCTGGGGTTTATGGGGACAGTCTGATTCATACAAAACGAGGTAACTACCATGAACAATTAGCCCTACGTATATTACAATTAAAGCCTAAATTTTCATTTGTAATAATGGGACTTGAAACGGCAATATGGTTTGTTTTCCCCAATGATCAACTGATGGTTTATGACATAGAAACAGACAAGTTAGTTGATCCGCAAGAATATCTCAACCATTTTGGGCCAGATGAGCTCCGTTTTCTGCTTAGTTTTCACGCAGGGAGATTATCGTAACTTTGTACTGCAAACAGCTTTCACGCCGTCAACATTATTGGACTACGACTTGGAAAAGTATATAGGATTTTTGGAGGTGGTGTAGGAAGAAAATTAAAACCATTACGAAGTATTATCTGGAATCCAATCGGAGGAAAAATTCAAACGGTCAAGCCTAATTTTAATAAAATAATCCGCATAAAATATTAGTGCAATGAATACAAAAATTGTCATCTTTGGAATTCTCTGTTGTATCATGGCAACAGACTTCACAAGTGCGGTTGCACAGACTCCAAATTGTGAAAAAACGTTTTATGAGCAGTTAAACCAAATATACAATAAAAGGAAAAAACGTTTCATAAAAAAAGTGCGACATGCTCTTATTTCTAAAAAACTTAAAAATTCACCTGATTTACGAACTATGCCGAGTGACAGCATACTAGTAATATGCAAGATGTATTTTATCAAGGATATTAAAAAATTGATTGAACAAGGAAAGATAGACAAATCAAAATATTTGTGTTATCTCAATCCTAAATCAATGATATTGGATATTGCCATGATCAATTACAATGGCCATAGTTATAAGGTATCACTTGCTTCCTGGTCCACAAAAAAAATATTTGAACTATCCGACGACTCTCACCATACCTATCGCGTCAGATTAATACCTTTAGCCAGAAAGTATCATCCGGAAATTGTATTTACTAGCGGATTCGATGGATGGGATAACACCGTATTTTTTTACAGAGACGGAAAAACTCATACTGTGAACTTACGGACAGAGATAATAGAACCTGTATCAGAGAATAACACGTATATAAAAAACGATTTGAATATATCTTTAGGAGTCCTGATTAAACAAGGTAAAATCATCCTGTGTCACTAACATAAAGGCGACTTTACAGTCGCCTTTATGTTATCTTGGCTTAAAGAACGTATATACAACTCATTCACAAAAAGCACTCTTCAAAAACAGTACTTGCCGCCATATACTACCAACACGCTGTACGTTCGGCCATCGACCACAATACGCTAAATAATAAAACCGTTCCCTGTAGAAGTAGGTAAAACTATGCCATGGTTTTATCAACCAGGATTAGGCACTCAATACAAAACTCCACTTACAGTAGATACTTTGTTGAAACATGAAATAATTAAAGAAACCGTAAAATAATTTTGTACGATGAATAAATCTGAATTAGAAAACAAATTAAAGGAATTTGGTTGCTTAGATCAATATTCTTTGGATGGTTCTTTGGATTCTAATCGTTACATTTTGTATCATAATTATTCAAAATGGGAATATTTCTTTTTCAATGAAAAAGGAGGACGGGAGTATATAAAAACCTTTTTCTCTGAAGAAGAAGCTTATGATTACATTTATGAGAATGCATTACGTTGGTATAACTGGACCCAAAATAGAAATAAGTATACGCCTTCTCAAAAAATGCCACAAGAAAAAACTATAACGGTGCAAGGAGATAATTTTGTGATGACCTATATCGAGCCAAAGTCTCAAGATCCCAAGAAGAAAGATTAAAGTACATTTTATAAAATTGGTATTTTTATTTTAATTATCAGAGAAGGCCAAGAATCTTGTTTGTATTTTCTTTTGAATCAACATTCTATAGCCAATCGAATCTTCCCTAATAAATCGTTGCGGAAGATCAAAAGATTAACTACATTTATAGCACATCGGGCGAGAAACTCGCTACCAATGCAAACGGTTCTTTGACCTATTATCGTTCCGTGATGGTGTATGGCAAAGACAATAAACTGCTGTACATGCTCACCCCCGAAGGAACCGCAATCCGTACAGAAGGTTCCGCCGGAACGAGCTACACCTACAACTACTTCAAGACCGATCATCTGGGCAGTACGCGTGTAATGCTTTCGGCTGTTAATGGAACACTGCAAGCCTCGCAAACCACCGATTTCTATCCTTTCAGGCTCACCTTTGAATACAGCAACCTGAACAAAAACAAATACCTTTCAGCGGAAAAGAGTCGCAGGATGGAGCACTGGGGAATGAAAGTCTCGGTTGGTATGACTTCGGCGCAAGGTTCTACGATCCGATTTTGAGACGGTAGTTCAACGTCGATCCCGCCGCACAGGTAGCCAACCCGTATATTCTGCGGGAATGCACCAATTAATGTATATCAATAAAAATAGTGAGATTTTCTGGTTAATCCCGGCCATCGCTATTGGTGCTGCCATCGGGGCCGCATCCTATACATTAAGCATCGCTTTCAGTGATGGTGGATTCAACAACTGGAACTGGGGTGGATTCTTCCAATCTATTGGAATTGGAGCTGTTTCTGGAGCTGTTACTTCCGGAATCGGAGAAATATTTGGCTCAGCAGGTAACTTTCTTAATGAAGTTGGTCGAGGACTGGCACATGGAGTTGCTCAAGGAGGTATCTCTGAATTACAAGGAAGTGATTTCCTTTCTGGATTTGCTTCAGGAGCATTAGGTTCGTGGGCAGGATCCGGTTTCCAAAACTGGGAAGGTGTTGGCAATACCACAGTTGGAATGTATGCTTTTGGGGGATTATCCGGAGGAATAGGTGCTGCAGCTTCCGGAGGCAACTTCTGGAAAGGCATGGGGCAAGGTATGATTGTGACCGGACTGAATCATGCAGCTTGGGAAACGGTTGCCTCATTGAAAGGCAAACTTCCTAAAGTAGGTGGTTTGACCCTTGAAAATGATGAGTTAATTTACTCTACAGGGTGCTCTGAAGCTGTTCTGAAAGCATTTGCAGAATATTTAGGTATTGAATTGCCTGCAGATTTCACATTAAGCACTGAAGCTGTTGATTTTAGGCAGGCAGCTGAAAAAGCTGGTCTGACAGTAGAATTAGTGCAAAAATATGAGGAGTGGGTCAATCAAATTAAGAATGATAACCCTGTTGCTGCAACATATATAGTCAATGGTCGTGCTCATACAGTAGGCATAGAGCAAGTACAAGTAAGAGGGAAAGACGTACGCTTAAGGGTTATGGATCCAGACCCGATACATACGGGGAGAGCACGTAGGATAAAAATTCCTATGAAAACAATTTTTCAAGGAGCGAACAATATTAGAAAAGTTATTATTACGAAGTAAATCAAATAATTATGAAACGAATATCGTTAATTTTGATCATAATAGGACTCTCGTGGAAAGCTCTTCCACAAGAACCGGTATCGCTTCCACCGTGCATAACACAATTAGAACAATCTCAATCTTTTTTTCAAGAAATTATCTGCGAGCAGATAGCAAAAGAGTGGCATGCCTATTATGGTTATAGTCCCGAATATAGTCGAGCGATTTTAGATACGCTTCCTATTTTTGGGGTACCCAGACTTCTTATTGATATTGAACGATATCCGCATCGGGATTTTTTTGACTTAGATAGTTTATTGGCATCGTTAATTCTCTGTGATCACGGCGGGACATCGTCACAGAATCTGCTTTCTGAAGCGTGTTGGTATTTTGAGGAAAAATGTCCTGATTATTTCATGGCTCTCGATTCTCCTACGAGAAAAGACAGTTTAGCGCACCTACATTATATCCAAAAAAGTATGTGGAATGAAGCTGACAAGGCGGTTCGCAAGATGGGATATAAAGTTATTTTTGATATTGTTGAAATGGGAGCGTGGTGGTTAATCATGCCAGATAACTCTCTGATTGTATATGATTTACAGAATAATATCTTCTGTGACCCTCAAGAATATCTTGATCGAGAAAGGCCTAAAACAGCAGAAGATCAGGCAGATTTTGACTTTATATTAAGATATATGCAAGATTTTTATTGCAATCCAGTGGAAGATATCTCGCAAGAGACAAAAAAGCCCTCACCAAAAGTTCTCCGTCGATATCAAAAGCGACAAAAACGAATGGAACGATAACTAGTAGTTTCACCAAAGCGATGGCAGTTATGAATTATAACTACCATCGCTTTGGTTGATTAAGAAGTATGCAAGATATGTGAGAAATACATATAAATTACAGCATCTCACCTTTCCCCCACAGGGATCTTGCAGGGAATCAACAAATTTCCTACATTTATAGCACATCGGGTGAAAAACTCGCTACCAATGCAAACGGTTCTTTGACCTATTATCGTTCCGTGATGATGTATGGCAACGACAACAAACTACTGTACATGCTCACCCCCGAAGGAACCGCAATCCGTACAGAAGGTTCCGCCGGAACGAGCTACACCTACAACTACTTCAAGACCGATCATCTGGGCAGTACGCGTGTAATGCTTTCGGCTGTTAATGGAACACTGCAAGCCTCGCAAACCACCGATTTCTATCCTTTCAGGCTCACCTTTGAATACAGCAACCTGAACAAAAACAAATACCTTTCAGCGGAAAAGAGTCGCAGGATGGAGCACTGGGGAATGAAAGTCTCGGTTGGTATGACTTCGGCGCAAGGTTCTACGATCCGATTTTGAGACGGTAGTTCAACGTCGATCCCGCCGCACAGGTAGCCAACCCGTATATTCTGCGGGAATGCACCAATTAATGTATATCAATAAAAATAGTGAGATTTTCTGGTTAATCCCGGCCATCGCACTACCCTATTGAGCCCTGGTCTTCCCCACTATGGCCAAAATCTACACAAGGTGTTATAATCAGCTCGGTTCCGATAATTGAGCAATCACGTTAACTGAGTTAGGAACGTGTGTTTGATTTACCGTTTGGTCTTGGCAATCATAAAGATCACGGCTGCCATTGAGATAAAGATACCTACGATGATATTTGTCGTTAAGGCCTCGCCAAAAACAAACGTCCCGATGAGAATAGCGGTTATCGGCTCGAATACACCGAGAACAGATGCCTTGGTCGCACCTATATTTCGGGTTGCAACAGCTAACGTGGAGGTGGAGACAATGGTCGGTAAAACGGCCAACCCCACAAGATTCAACCAGGCCATGTTTTGGTCCAGGCCGGTAGTAATGTCCGCATCAGAGGTTAGGAGTTTGATGAAAAATACAATGGCTCCTACCCCCAAAGCATAGAATGTCAGCAGACTGTTCGAAATGTTTTTGATGGTTTTGCTACGGTTGATGATGACAATAAACATAGCGTAAACCAACGCCGATCCCAAAGAGAGTAACACTCCTAACAGGCTAATGGATTGTGTAGGGTCATTTTTGGTCATAATGGCTACCCCGGCAAATGTCAGAAATATGGATAGCCATACCGGCCACGAGGGAATTACTTTCAAAAAGACCATAATGATGGCCACCAGAACCGGATAAAGGAAAACCAGAGCCGTAGCCAGTCCTGATGCAATATACTTGAACGCTTCAAACAGGAATATGCTGCTTGAGGTATAAAGCAGCCCAAGCACACATAAGACACCGGCTTGTTTCCAATTGATTTTGAAACTCTGTTTCCGCAGGAAGAGAAATCCCCCCAATAGCACAACGGCAATGATATAACGGAAGAAAAGAATAGATTCGATATGGGCTCCTTGCTTGATCAGAGGGAGAGCGAACAGCGGATTCAGACCATACGTGATGCCGGTGATGATTCCTGCCGGGTAGCCAATGATAGCATTTTTACTAAGTGCTTTCATTTTTACTGGGATCAGTATTTATAAAACGGTTGCAAAATTAGTAAAAAACAGGGACAAGGATCTCTCAGGTTACAATTAAGCCAGCAAGATCTTCTATCGTCTAACGCCTTCAAAAGCACGTTTGTTCTGTCTGTTTAGCACACTTAAGCACGATTCACTCACAGGATATGGCACCAACCAACCGTAAAATTGGCCATCGACCACTCTAAACTACTCATCCGTATCAATCTTGCAGACATTCAACGAATTTCCTATATTTAAGCGCAGCGTGGCATATACCCCATCTTCGGTTACCGGCTTACGAAATGAACATGGTCCTTTTACAGTTGAAAAGGGTATAACCGCCGAATGGGTTCAGGGCCTATATGACATTAACGACGAGCAACCGTATAAACCGGGAGGATATGCAAATGTAGCTGTAATACCTTTAGATAGAAACTCTACATTAAAAGACCTTGTTCCAGCATATCCAAATCAAGGATACCACTATGCACCTGATGCAGATCTAAATGCAAATTTATTTGATTTCTTTAACACATATTACAAACATAAATCTATCACAAAATGAAAAATATAATTCTGATTATCACACTGTTACTTACTGTCAGCTCCTGCGGAACAACCCATAAAATGGCGAAAGTAGCTGGAGTGTATCAAAGCGTATATTTTCCTGGATCTGGGAGAAATGACCTTAATAATGGCCTTATTGTAATATTAAATAAAGACGGCACATTATTGGATATCGAATATGATGGTAGATTTACAGGAACATGGAAGTTCACAAAAAAAAATATCATTGAGCTAAAACACATCCCGAGCTCTATAAAAAAAACGTGGATTCCATATACGAGTACTCCTAACTACCTTGATCAAGAGGCCGAAATCATTAATAGAGACAGTATTCGTATCGGCGGTATTCCTTTTGTGCGAATAAAATGACCTCTCACCTACTTGTGCATGCAACAATAGGGAGTCAGATTCACCCAGCAAATTAATGTATTGCATCACTTTCCAGTAATGTAACATTAATAATTCTGATTCTGAAGCGAATACCAATTCATTTAACCCACTAAGTTATATCTCAAGGCCATGAAAAAGATAACGTTTATGATCATACTGTTATTGACAGTCAGTTCTTGTGGAGTCACTCAAAGAATGGCAAAAACGTCTGGAGTATATCAAAGTCTTCGATATGAGGCAACAACGCAAAAATTGGTTCCCAATAATTGCTTTATCTTAATATTAAATAAAAGCGGTACGTTTATAGACGCAGAATATACTGGCAGATTTACAGGGACATGGAGGTTTGTCCAAAAGGATATTGTTGAATTAACATACATTCCTCTCGCTTGGAAGGAAGACATGATTCAACGATTATCAATAGGATATCGTAATCCTCAATTCCTTGATCACAAGATCGAAATTTTGAACAAGGATACTCTTCGTATCAATCAGACTATTTTTGTACGAATTCAATAATAGTTCAATCATCTATTACATCATTTTCTCTGAGAAACTATTTGTTTTCTCAGAGAAAATGATGTTTTATTTTCATAGATTTCACCGCTGAACACCATTTTTTCCTATCTTTATAACACGTCAGGCAAAATCAACTGTTCAGCGGGAAAGAATTGCAGGATGCTTCAATCGGGGGAACTATCCTCAGCCAATACAACTTCGGAGCAAGGCAATAGATTCGGTGGACGGCCACGGGATGAAGATAAACCGTCACGATTAAGTTCACAGATAAAGTACAAATAACACGCTAATTATATTATGTTATGATGGATCCTGCTAAAAAGAAACGGCGCAAACGTATCATATGGCGCATTGTACTGAGCATATTTGTCTGTTTGTACATCGCTTATCAGATCAACATGGCTATTCCACGTACCCCCGCAGAAATGAAAAATGCGGCATATCATAACATTTGGAAGGCCCTTGAGGCGTTAAATATGAGAGATCTACCTTTCTCACGTCCCACGTTGGTGAAGTCCTATTCTGCCGCTGAAGAGAGCTTCTACGTCTATGAAATGTACACCATGCTGGACAATGACACCCTTGTCGTTCGCTCCACTGTGCCTGAAAACAAGCGTCTTGCAGTAAGTGCATATCTCTTCCCTAAAGACTCTTCCAAAAACTACTTGCTTGGTGACCATCGATTATATAATCCTAAACGCACATATCAAATTTTTGTAAACAACTCCGATGATTCTGTTTACGTCGCTGCCTATTATTATGATATAACGAAAAATCCCCATAAAGCAGCGCGTAAAAATCCGGCAGAAGACGCATACAAATGGGTCCCTCCTCACGACACCAATGAGCATTGTGTAAACATGTACACGTTGGCTGAAGATGCGTATTTAGCTGACTCAACAATGGATCTTTACGAAAAAATACACGTGTTTGTATATGACCCTAAGATCTTCAAACAGTACACGTGGCAAGAGATAAAAGAAAAAAATATGTTTTTAAAACACATCCAATGTAGCCTTCCAAAATATCCGGATCCACCGACTGTTTTTGAATATCCATAAAGAATATAGATAGAACCAGAAATATAATAATATTTCTGGTTCTGTTTTTTAGGCAATCCACAATATATGAACAAGCCATAATACTTTATTGCAGAGAATCAACAAGTTTCCTATATTTATAGCGCAGCGGAATATTTTGACTTGAGGGTCATAGCTCGTGGAGGGATACTTCCATCACGTAGTGGGCCAACCGGCATCATTGATGTTTCTGAGAACCTATTCGCAACACCATATTATTAAGAGATCTGTTAAAAATCCAAGACTATGAAAAAAGCAATTCTCTATTTTTTGGTGGTACCCTTCGTGATGTTAATTCTCTCTCTCACTTGCACAAAAGAGGAGGGAGCGGATTGCCACAAAAGAATTTCAACAAAAAATGCGTCAGATAGACCGGTGTATGTCGTTTATGATTTAGCTTACCATTGGGCATCCACACCAACCCTCCCCTATGAATCTATGTTATTCGACATTGCAGATCCGACCACAAGGAAGCATTACATGCTTACACCCGGGGAAGCTACAAATAAGATCGTTGTACTAGAGTGGATTTGCTTTGAACACAGAATCTATGGAGGTGAAAATGGAGCCGATCTTATAATGTTTTTCCTGGATGCAAAAAAGGTCGATTCACTGAATACACTGGAAAAACTGATCGAGCACAATAAAGAGATTTGCTTGGGATCACGTAGATTCCGAACATTCAAGGAAATGGAACAGGCAAACTTCAGGGTAACCTATCCGGACGATGCTGAGCTATGCTCCCAACCATAGGGACTCAAAGCTACCCCCCCGAATAGTAATCGTTCCCTACCCGGCAAAGGCCTGTTTTACTAACAACGAGACCATTCTGTACGGTACACACCCTACCAACGATATTTCACATAAATTGGCAAAACCTGCCCGTATACACCACCTGACAATGCAAACCCGTATTGTGATCCTACACTCTACTTTGTTTTGCGCTTTGGCCTCACGTCGATTTTTCACACGCGCTGCATTAGTGGCCCCAAAGCAGAACGTATCTTCATCTCATACAGCAACGGGGAAATTCTCCTGAAGATTGCCTTATTAGTGGGGCTGTCTTGGGGAATGGGCCGCTACATATTGCAATCGGATAGAATGGTCCGGACCACCTTGTGGAGTGGAATGTCGCTATTTCTTCTGTTTGAAGCATCAAAATATATGGAATATTGGTTAGGGTATTTACCAAACTATTTCGACGCACCTGTTTTAGGCCTTTTGTTTTCTTTTCTTGCGGTATGGATCTATATGGGGATGTTGTATGTCGCCTGCCTGCTCTGGAAAAGAATACGAACTCAAAAATAGTTTCAAACTCATTTCCAAGCTATCCCTCCCCTCTTCATAAAACAGAACCCAATACATCGCAGCAGATGGTCTTCGATAATGGAGCAATTCTCCTCCCCATCTCACCAAAATAAAAGGGGGCCTTACAGCCCCCGTAAAACATGCCTAAACAACGGTACAGGCTCCGATGGGCCTCACTCCTTGGAGGCCTAACTGGTTATGGCCACTTTGATCACGCCATCCCGTTTATGTTCAAACAGATCGTAAGCGGCGGCAATATCGGCCAGCGGATAGCGGTGGGTAATCAAAGGGGTTGTATCGAGTTGTCCCTGTTCAATCAGACGCAAAATCTCTGCACAATCACAACCATCTACCCCTCCGGTTTTGAAGGTCAGATTTTTGCCATACATATCCGGTAAGGGAAGCACCTGCGGCTTATCATACAGGGCAACGATTGTGACAATGGCATTGGGTCGTGCGCACTCCCACGCCAATCGAAACGTATCATCCGCTCCGGCAACCTCGAGTACCACATCGGTACCACCGCGTTCACAACGACTGCGCACAGCCGTGACACACTCCTCGGGAGTGACCACCGTCACTTCCGGATAGTGTTCCTGGACAAAACGGATTCGTTCAGGCGATTTTTCACACACAATAATCTGACTTGGTCGGTGCAACATTACGCAAAGCAGCGTACAGATTCCGGTCGGGCCAGCCCCAATAATCAGGACGGTATCCTCCGCTTTGATTTCGGAGATGCGGGCAGCCCAAAATCCTGTGGCGAGGATATCTCCGACAAACAGGGCCTGTTCGTCACTGACTCGATCCGGAATGCGATTCAATCCCTGGTCTGCAAAAGGGACACGTACATACTCGGTCTGTCCGCCATCGATGCGACATCCCAAGGCCCAACCGCCATTGGGGTCGGTGCAATTGTTGACATAGCCATGCTGACAAAAGAAGCAGCTTCCACAAAAGGTCTCGACATTCACCGTCACACGATCCCCCGGCTTAACGGTATGGACATCGGTTCCTACCTGCTCTACAACCCCTACCATCTCATGCCCCACCGTAATACCGGGGACTGCACGCGGCACACTACCATGCTTGATATGCAGATCGCTGGTACATATACTGCTGAGTGTCACGCGCACTATGGCATCACGCGAATGTTGCAGTTCGGGTTTCGGTTTATCGATCAGCTCAAAATGGCCGTGCGAAATATAGGTATAGGCTTTCATACTACTTTAACTGCTTGCCGCAGCTGAAGGCGTCGTTAACTTTAGCGCCCAGTTCGAGGTAGGCGTGATTAATCGGGTCAAACGTGATTGGACGCAATTTACGCGGGTCAATTTTACCCTCCGTGAGCACACTCTCATCCGCTGTGATATTGACGATTTTCCCCACCAGATGGCAGCTCTCTTTGTCATACGAAACCAACTCGCACTCCAAAGCCATGGGCAGCTCATCGATTAACGGTGCGTTGACAAATTCGGAACGCGTGGCATGGAAGCCGGCCTTAGCAAATTTGTCCGGCACCCGGTTTCCCGACTTCAGTCCCACATAATCACACGCCACAACCTGTTCTGCGGTCGCCATGCTCACGGTAAATGCCCGGGTAAATAGAATGTTTTGGGTGGTTTTATGCCGCTCTGAGAGACAGATTCCGATCATCTCATCGGTAAAGATTCCGCCCCAGGCTGCATTCATTGCATTGGGTCTACCCTGTTCGTCATAGGTTGCAATAATCAACACCGGCATAGGATAGAGCCAACTATTGGATCCAAAATTCTTACGCATATTCTTTCAATTTATGTTCAACGGTTCCGTCATGCAATTTACATTGCTCTTTCGAAAAAATAGATCTAATTTGGAAGATTTCAAAGCCAATCGCACGATTTTTTCTTGGAGCAGCCAGCACAGACCAACGCTTCTCAGGATATATCCCCACTAAAATCCTGATTTCGACCATTTAGAATGGTGCTCCCGGAGATTCCTTCCTGCACGTGACCATTGGGACTTCATACCCGGTACACATAGCAGAAGCGGCCCACTTATTGAGTCACATGGTCGGGGCTGACACGCCTTCACAAAGAGCGACAAGGCAACAATAAAAGCAAAAGAGGGAGTATAGTGAAAGGAGAATAAGGAGTGGAATGATGAGCGGGTTCAGGCGGTTGATTCGACCGCTTCCATAACAGCGTAGTGAATAGGAAAATGAGAAGGAACGGGAAACGGAGAACAGGAGTCGTGACGCCTGCTGATTGACAAAGAAAGGGAGAAAGGAAGGAAAAAGGTAAAAGGACACGATGTAATTTTGCGGTCCTATGCGGCAGGCATTATACGAAACGTATAGGATAGATGCCATTGCATGCGATCAACCGCTCTACCGATTTGCTGCGTCAACGTCCAACCAACGCATCCTAATTTACTGCCGTGACTTCCCGACACGACTTGATGTGCTGCGGCTACACCCAAACAGCTGTGACTTTTCCAACACGACTTGATTTGTTACGGCTCCACCCAAACCGCGCACCTCAACAATCCGCTCAACTCGATTCAAAGCGTACCTCCACCATTCGGGAGAGCTTTCGATAGCTACTCAAAATAGCTTATGCAACCACACTGACGTATTCAAATTCAAACTGCTACATCAAGGAGATCCAGGTGCCCCGCCCATATCCTACAGTTGCCCCTAAACAATTGGCCGCTTCCCCCCGGCAATCGGCTCTATACAATCAGCCCCAAGCCTTGGATAGCACCTCGGGCCCCGATCTCCAAAAAAATAGAATCACCGCTTCGAAGATTGACTGGACTATTGGAGAGCAACCGGACGATTTGACTGTTTGACTGTCTATGCAGAAGTCCCGTTCCCCAAAGCTCACTCAACAATTGTTATCATCCAGTTTAACAAAACGTGGCGTGGCACCACGGCCATAAATTTATAACATGGACTCGGCCTCAATGTCATCAGTATCCTCTTTGCCCAACATCATATTGATAGAGTCCACGCGGGCGCGATCGGCCATCACACGAAACGCTGCATTTGTCTCATAATCGCGTTTATAGGCAGCCAAAGCATACGAGATCGATGAACGATCACGCAATAAGATTTTCCCAACTTGCCAATGCAAATAGCCGGCCGCACACAATTCGCGGACATATATTTCACGGGCGAGGACAATAGCCTTGTGACGATTTTTCTGCCTGATCTGTTCCAAGGTATATCCAGTCGCCTCTTCGAGTCTCAAAATTATGGATTGGATGTCATTCATCATGGGTAACATGCTGTTTTTATCATTATCAATCAATAACCAATTTTTACCGGCTTGGGCCGGCCAACATAACGCTTCACAAGGTTAGCACCCACTTGTGCCATAACCTCGCACATTTGCCCTTATGTTAACATCCGTTTATTGTGAAGTACATAAAATTGTAAAAAACGTTTGCACTCATCTATTTGTCTGCGCGTATTGATCCGATCATCGTAACACCCCTGCTGGCAACATGCCTCACACGCTTCTTCTTTCATCTTTCATCGTCACGATTCGGCATCACTGTTCGCCACGAGCCGATTCTAAATGGCACCTGCAGTCTTTCCTCAAAACACCTGCTGCTCGAACAGCCCTATTGGGCCAAGGGCAGAATTTTACGTTCCGCGACGTTTCCGGACACAGTCTGTGTTGGCCCGGGAACTTGGTTTTTTCAGGGCGTTAAGATCAATATCGCAAAGTATCCCCGAAGGTTCGGGGATACTTCTTGAATGCCTCCTTATCATAATCCGGGGATTTGATTATGAAAAGGCTGAATCATCAATAAGGAAGCACTTTATCAAGATCGATGATTAACTGTTCCGATTTATCCTTCAACTCATTTTTCAGAGCCGACTTCACAGCTTTCAACGTCTTGGCATAATCTGCTTTCAGGGTAACCTGTACCTCATACTGACCATTTGGGCCTTCGCGATAAATCTCCAATACAGGTACCACTCCCTGCAACTGTGCAGAGACGATCGTCTTACTGCCTGCAACCAGTTCGTCAACCAGCTCCGTATCATTATCTCCTAAATCGGTTGAAGCGACCTGACTGGTAATTTTTTGAGCCACCAGCGAATTCACCTGTTGTGCGATTTCGCCACGAGCACGCGTATCCGCAATCTGCTTGGCTGCCGAATAGTTACCGCCCAAAGCCTTGTGCGTACCAATGAAATAGAGCTGTTCACCGGTCTCCTCATCGGTATCCAAAGCTGCAAACCGGGCCATCTGCATCTGTTTTTCAATCGGCAATTTGCCAGGCATCACCTTCCAGCCATCCTTTTCAAGCTGTTTGGCATCCTTGCGGCAATCCTTTTCGACCTTTGCCCGCAACTCTTTTTTCAACTCTTTGCTCGACTGTTGCGCCATAGCCGGCATTGCAACAACACACAGCCCCACCAGGGCCCATGCAAACAAACGTAGTTTCATAACTTTAGATATTGTTAGTTTTTATTACCAATTCGATTTAAACATCAGACTAAACGGCGTGGAGAACGACGTTGACTCCTCGCCATAGGTACCACGTATGGTGCCTCGCATCAGCTGCAGCTTGTTATCGTGCCCGGCCGTATAGGTAATCGGCACCGTATAATCGAGCTGCAACAGATGTTTCGCCTCACCCGTAAATGGGATCTCCAAACCATCCATCACAACGGCCCCTACAATGCCCGGCACATTCAACGCCACACCCGTCACGCAGAACCGATCACAATTTTTGTTCTCGATCTCGAGCCGGATATGAATTGCTTGCAACGTATCCGCCACACCCTTCTGGGCGGTCAAATAGGCTGTCCCCACTGGACGTATCTGCACCGTCAGATCCTGTTTTGTAAAATAGATCAGATGCTGAACTGGTCGGCTTCCGAAACGGAAGGTCAGCCGAATCTCGCCCGGCACGTTCTCTTCGCAGAACTCCGTACTATAGGTCACTCTGCATCCGGAATCTTCCATATGGCAGACAATGCGGGTTGCACATTCCGATTTCACCTTGGGCTTTTGCGAAACCGCAATCGGGCGTCCGTTCAGGCGGAACACCAAAAAGGCCTCTTCACTCTTCTCGTGAGCCGTTTCAATCACAATCTGATCGTACAGTTTCCGATAGTTCGACTGCAGAGAGATGGCTGCCTGTTTGCGTACATCATCAAAGAAATAGGTGATCAACGGGTTCAACTCCTCAATGGCCCGATCGATCTGTTCGAGTGAAGCAACCGAATCCAATCCCCGATCCAACGCATTATAGCGGGTAACCATCTCGTGATCGCGTTTTTCGAACTCACGGGTCATCTTTTTCAACTCGATGCGAGGGAAAGGATATTTAATCGCATACAGATAGGTCACCTTTTTGGTGGCTTTGTCCATTCGTTTTTCCCAATAGGAATCGGCGATTTTTGAGACCGAAATACCCCGTATAAAGGGAATATTGGCCGACTGGGTCTTGAGCACAGAGGTAAATTGATCGGTAAAGTCGGTGATCCCGCTGTTACCGGTGCTTTGAGCGATGCGGCTCTCTGAACCGAATTGCACATTCTGAGCAACGGACTCGATAATTTTGGTTTTGACATTGTCCAGGCATTGATTGCGGGCCGCATCCATATCATCTGCAATGGCAGAGGTGATGACATACTCCTCCTGAGTTCCGTCCAACCATACGGGAGCTTTGGATGCACTGCGATCCAACACCTTGATCGGTTTAGCCGCATTGGCCACCCCGCAGAGTATCCCCAACATTACGGCCACCGTTACCAAACGGATATATTTCATCATTTTCAACATGTCTGCTACTGTTTGCTTTTAACTATCGAATAGAGGCACAAAACCCACACGACCAGCAGAATGACCGAAGCGGCTATGTACCACTGACAATCCAATCCTACCAAGGCGGAGACACATCCCCACACCACTCCAAGCACTAAAGCCAGCCAGGAGAGGATGACGCAAAACACGGCGGAACGGGGATAAGCCTTCAACGAGAGGGCGCCCAGGCCAACGGATAAGAAGGCCAACGTCAATACCCCTTCGCCCACTGCGTAGATCCACGATTCACTGCCCAAATAAAAGAGCCATGCGGTCACCGCACTCAGCAGTACGGCACATGCCGCTAAAACCGGATTAAATTTCATAGCCTCAACATCTATTTTTCAGGCACTGGAGGGGGCACACACTGCAGATCAGGAGCAATGTCCTGAATCTCGGCAGCATGCATCCACGCGGTCATGCCCGGCTTCCACATATAAGTTTCTGCTGTAATTCGGCCCTCCCGAATCAGGGAGAGAATTTGGTTCAATGTAAAGGGTCCCTGCTGGCGCCCGTCCAGAATGGCATGGATATAGGCCTGCGTGGAGATTTGGCCCGGAGCAAAATTTGGATTCCCCAGCGGAGCATTGGCCCGTTCGACCTGTGCCATCGCGTGATCCATCATTCCGCCCATCGCACGGGCAAAAACGGTCGCCATGGAGAGTCCCATGGAGAGTTCCATCAAATCATTCATCGAATCCTCTTTCATAGCTTTCGAATTACAGGTTAACGATTTACTCCCGGAACCGGCGGTGGCGGCGGTACCGCTGCAAACAGCGATGCCAACTCAGGAAGTTGATTGGCAGGCTGCCACTGCGCCATGCCCGCTTTCCACACATAGCTGGTACTATTCAGCTCGCCGGATTGCACCATTTGACGCACTTGAGCCATTGTATAGGGCCCTTTTTGCACACCATCCACAAACAGATGGTACTGTGCCAACGCCTCTTGTGGCGGAGTGGGTGGTTGCGGTTGATTGAGGCCCTGCATCATACCGGTCATCATGTTGGCCATACCGCCACCGACAGCGGTTCCCATCATCATACCGGTCATCATGCCGGCAGGATCCATCCCGCCGCCACCTCCGACGCCCCCACCGGCGCCATTACGCCCCCACTCGCCGAGGCTTTCAGCCGCCGTACGGGCAACCTCGCCCTGAACATTGATCTGATGAGCACCGATAAAGGTCGATTCGGTCTGCAACTTCTGAGCACGTTGAGCCTCTTCGTTGCGTCGCCACTGCAGATCTTCGTTCAACTTTTGCTGGGCCTCGATATTCTGCATGGTCACCTCGGTCTGCTTGTCGGCAATCATCTCCGAACGCAGTTTGATGATCTTATCCAGACGTTGGTAACCTTCATCCGATTTATCCAACTCCACAGAGGAGAGGTTCACCTGTCGCAGATTGATTCCGAAATCCTCTTCGACACGTGCCCTCAGTTCTGTTTCGAGAAACTTGCTGATCTCGATCAAGTACGAGCCGATACGATAAATGGAGAAGTTGCACATCTTGGGAGATCGACCGACAACCGACGACACATAAGCAATCATTGGATCGCGAATCTGCATGGCAAAATCCTCCATTTCAAAACTGCGGAGTCGATGCAGCGCAATAAACTTTTTGTAGTCGCTGATATTAAACATCATGCTCCCCTTGACAGCCGCCGGGACCGAATAATCATCCAATCGGGGGTCGGTTATCTCCACACGAGGAATAAAGAAGGGCAATTGGATCATCCCCTCCATATTGATAAAATAGACCTCAGCCTGGAACGGAGAGCTTCCTCCAAATGCGGCCCCCACCAGACCTGTCAACACCGGGAAGTTGGCCGTTTTGATCGTGGTATCGCACGGGCCCTCGATATAATCCATGGCCGAACCGTTGCTGCTGTACACAAACACAGCAACCTCACCGGCCTTAACCCGCAAGGAGCTTCCGTAACGGATAGCATTCTCTTTACGCGTTGAACGGCCATCGGCGGCTGGAGACCATTTCCACACCAGGTAATCCGACTCGTCGCAGCGGATCACATCCATCAATCCGCCTTCGCGTTTATTTCCGAATAGTCCCATAATTTTCCTATTTGTTTATGATCTGTTTCAGCCGCGAGAGATCCGACCGATACCGCATACCGGTACATTTTGCGACGAAATCAGCCGCTGCTTCCGATCGATCGGCCAATTTCAGGCCCTGCACAATCATGCTGGCACATTCGAAATCATCCAGATTCCCCATGCAGTAATCGAAAAAGAAGCGTTGAGCCTGATCCAGCTCGGTAGCCGACACCATCCCCTGCACCATCTGAACCCGCAACTCGGTACTGGTTGCCGAGGCAGGATCCAAGGCGTACTGCTGGCCATAGAGTTGTGCCGCCTCATCGTAGCGCTTCTCCTCCAGCAGTGCCGGAACACTTTGTGCTGTAGCCTCACGAGCCAACGAAAGCGCCGTCGAGACACCTCCCCAACAGATCAACAGCAGCACCACAATCATAGCCAAAGCGATCCCCGCTCCACAAATCTTGGTTTTGCGGGCATGGGCCGTCCGCCCTTGTAAAGCCTGCTGCAGTTGTGCATCGACCTGCGTGATAGCCGTACGCACTTCGCGATTTTTGCCATATGATAACTCCAACTCCCGTTTGGCGCTATCGTATTCGGCCAGCAGCGCTTTCACACGGCGATTTTGGCCATCTGCAGCCCGTTTGCCCCGCAGTTTCTGCACAGCCTCAACAATCGTCAAGACCAAAAACAGCAGCGCCAATCCCCATAGCAATAGATTACCCCATGCCGCAGCCAAAACAATCATGCAGAGTAACGCAACCGGATAAACCACAAACAGAAACGCTCGCATCCCTTCAAAACAGGTTGACTCCGGCAACGAGCGGAGTGTGGTCAGCCTCTTTTCGAGGTCTGCCAGCGATTCGGATACCCGATTCTCACCACCGTCACTTTGACCGGTCGTATCGGTATATCCACACACGGGACACACCTTAGACAATGGAGGCATCGGCTCCTTGCAGCGTGGACACAGATTCATTGTAACTACTTGAATTTAGATAAAAACCATTTGTTCACCTTGTCGTTAAAGGACTCGTCCGAACCGCTTGCTGCTGACGTGGCCGCAGCCGTTACCGAAGCTCCCGCTTCACGCGCCGTCTCCAGTTGCAGGCGTTGCAAAGCCACCGCATCCTGACGAGCCTGTTCATTTTGGCGGAGCTGATCCTCATAACGACGCATCTCCTCCTCTTTCTGTTGGCGCTCCTCTTCGGCAAGCTGCTGATGAACCGATTCGATCATCGCAAATGCCTCTTTGGAGTAAGAGCTCAGCGGATTGACCTTCTGCAAAGCCTCAAATGCCTCCTCATAGTTCTTCAACGCGATGGCACCCTTAGCCTGCTGAATGGCCCCCACGGCCGTCTGATCCAACGACTTCTTGTATATTGCACTCATCTGCTCGGCAACCAACGGATATTCATCGACACTCTCCGGCACAGCTGCCAGCAGCGCAATGGCTTCGTTATACTGTTCCCGATCAGCCAGCGACTGCGCCTTCTGCAGCAGCGCCGGGATACGGGTGGTATAGTAATCGATGATCTTGGAGCGGCTCCGTTCCATAAAGGTTTTCACCTGTGGAGAGCGCGAAGCGATCTGGTTAATGGCTTGAATCACCGCTTTATGCTCCATACGGTCGATGCCGCGAGTCGTAAACGAGGTTTCAGCCACAATGATCTCCTCGGTCACATCCAACACATAAAAAGAGACCTCCAACGAGACAATAAACTGCACCGGGATCGTCCCGGTCGCCTGCTTGTCCACCACCACAATGTTGGGGACCAAAGCATAGCGCAACGAAGATGCCCCCATACCATTGGCCGTAACCATCTGATTCATCTTCATCATCAGCGCCCGCTCTGCATCGGCCGGCAATTCGGCCCCTTCGCATACCACCGGTGTGATGGCAACCATCTCTTTGGATGAGAGCGTATTTCCTTGGGACCAGGCTGTCACGGGGATGATCATCGATGCGAGCAGCAGTCCGTATAACTTTCTCCTCATAATCAATCTGTTTTAAAGTTTACCCCCCCTCTATTTGCCTCCGATTGTCAGGATCACATGGCCCAACCCTCGAATTTCCAATTTCACGTCGGTTCCACACAGATTCTCCAGATAGCGTTGCAAGCCTCTGCCCCATCTACGGGCATCGACCAAACGTCCTGTTGCCTCATCCTTCAGCGGAATGCGCACCTGATCGAATTCCATCACATTGGCCGAAGCCTGAACGGTACTGAAACGCCCCATGACGGTATTCTCTGCCATCCAATCCTCAATCTGATAACCCAACTCGTCGCCATTAAACTCCGATTCAAAATCAATGTCAGAATCTTGCCAACGACGACAACTCACTCTCACCTCCCGACCATTGGTGAACATATCATCGAAATAGGCCTGCAACTGCTCGAGAAAAGGCCCCATATGATCGACCACGCTGGACTCCAACATCAGCGCAAACTCAACTGAGGCCGAAGGCTGACCGGTTCCGGATGATGCAGTAATCTGTTTATCAGTATAGGCATCAATCCCCTGCATGTTGAACGTAACAGACCGATAACCCAATCCCGTCTTGTTTTGCTGCCAATCGAGGTAAATCCAAATATCCGCTTTGGCAACCCGTTTTAACTTCTCCAAGGGGGTCTCGGCGATCTCGCTACCTGATTTAGACATACTCACAGCCTCTTCGGCCTGAATGGATTGCAACGTTTTTAGACTGGCTGCTAAGTCCTGAAGGGGGAATCCCTCTTTGGCCATTAATTCTCCGATTTTACTGGCTGCCAGTCTGAATTCAAAACTCTCCTGGACCACTCGGGCATAATCCGATACAGTAGAAATTACCCCCTGATTATCATATTCCATCACGTAGCCATGACTCGTACACCACGTGTTAGAAGGAACAACCATCAGTGTCGGTTTAATTGCCTGAGGTGCCGTCTGAGCCTCTCCGACAAACGGCAAAAGCGCTGTTACCAGCGCAAGAAACCAATATCTCTTCATGCTTGATGCTTAAAATCTGGAATTCAACTTTTCAACAATACCCTCCTGCTCGAGACGACGCCGCAAATTGTCATACTGCACCGTGACAATCACGCCGACCTTGTACTCTTTCTTGCTGATTCGCAAGACATCTTCAGCAGCCACCTCTCCCGATGTGGTCAAAGCGACATACTTCATATACTCTCCTCCCTGAGCAAAAAAGGCATCGAAAAAGGCTTCGTGACCGCTCACTCCGCCCGGAACCAGCGGCGAACAACCTTTGGCTCGACCCGCATCGGCAATCCCTTTAAATAAAATGCCATGCACAGCATTCTTCTTGGCCTGCTCAGTCGCAACCCGCGGATCCGACGCATAACTCCACACCTTGAAGACGCGGTTCCCAGCGGTAGCCACCATCCCCAGATTTTCGATCTCGTAACGCCAAGCAGCCGTCTGCTGATCAGCCTTTTTTTGCTTGCCCCGGGACTGGGCTAAAAGCAGTCCCGGACCAGCAAGCAACAATAACAGAATGATTAATCTCCTCATAAAATGCGATTATTTGATCTGACGGATCAACAATCCGTTATAGTAATCTCCGTTACCTTCGAAATAGGTCTCATTAATGCTCGAATCGTGATCAGGCTCCTGATCGGCCATGTAACGGTTATCCCAAATGTGATCTTTCACCACCGTAATCGTTCCTTTGGACTTATAGATTGTCCGACCGGTCTTGGGATCGATGGCACGTTCCAGCACCTCATATTTATCTTTGGGTTCAATACCCTCCTTCAACCCGATGTGCGCATACAGCGTACCGTCCTCAGCAACCATCAATGGACTCTTCGTCTTGAATACGTCATACTTTTTCTCCAATTTGGCAATCGCCGCATCAGTCGCATTCACAGTGGCAATCTGAATCAACTCTGCCTGATCTTTATTGGTAAAGATGCCAGCTTTAACTTGTGCCCATCCTGTCGTATTACCAATATATTTAAATGCATAAAAATCTGCTGCATCATAAGCCTCGCGATTATTCCACACTTGCGACAGTTGATTCTGAACATTATCATTCCAATTCAACTGGAACAGATAAGTATTAACTACGACATAATATCCTGCACCCAGAGATGCTGACAAAGCCATCATTGCCGCTTTAGCTCCCATTACTGCATAACTATTACCCGACGCCTCAGCAGCAGCGACAGCAACGCCGCCAATCAAAGCAACCAATGAATCTTTCGGCATGTAACGATAGTTGCAAACAACTGCAAAAGTATTGTTTACCAAATCAATACCTGCATCTGCCAACGATGCCGTACCATACACTGAGCTTGCCGCCTGTTCTACATCTGATTTCGTTGCATTGTACAATCCACGTTCTTGAGCTAAAGCAAGAGAGAAATTACCAGCTGAATCCAAGAACCATTTATCAAACATCTGTTTGGCAATTTTCTGATCCACCAAGAACTTGTTGGCGCTAACCGCCATTTCATCCTTACTGGTTGCCCCTACTACACCACCACTGGCATCACTGGCAGCTGCTTTAAGAAATTTTCCGAACATCCCTTTTTTCTTGGGAGCCTCGGCAGCATTCTGACTGGTCGCCAACTGAACAGCCTTGTCAAAAGCAGCTTGATCTTCACTGGACAAAGTGGTACAACGCTCAAACGAACGGACATCCAGATTGTGATTGTTGAATTTGTCCGGGAAAGGTGCGGTAACAAAAGATTGCAGAATCGTGTCTTTCATTGGCATGCCCACATCTTCCATCAGGAATAGAGCCAACGAACTGCGCTGATAATCTGTGTTAATGGAATCTTTCTTTTGCGCGAGTCCGGAATAGGCCATCCCGGCACACAAAACCACCAGGAATAAGTTTTTCATACGTTTAAGTTTAGGTTATGAATAAGGTTAGAAGTTCATCGATTAGACATCAGAACAAGGTCAAATAGACAAATAGATAACAAGTTGCAACATATGTAAGTTGGGGATGAGTAGATTTCAGCAAGAAAAATAAGTAAATAACTTATTTTCAATATATTTCAATAAAACCATGTCGAAATTATCATAAATAAATTATTACTTGATATACTTACAACTCTCTTACAGTAAATTCTTTATTTTTCAGTAAACGCTGTTTGAACACAAATATATAGCTTAAAGATTTAAATGCAAATGCATGTTACAGTGCAACATGCTAAAATATGATACGAGTTATTCACCTCTACATTTTATTAAATATATAAATCATAATACATACAAGCATTTGAGATGATAATTAAATAAAAGTTACAATTTTTATATTTTTATTCACGCGAAAATACTTCCAACTTGCGCCCACATATATTTAACAAAAATCAGACTTACTACATCTTTTTTATCAAAACATTAAATAAGTCTTCAAGCAATTACTTATTCACCTATACCAAACACTCACACAAAACGAGGTAAAACCCTTGATTTATACATAAAGCAATGGATGCATGAACCTTCTGGCAACACAGAGGACCACGATATTCTCAAAAGCAACAATAACAATGATATATAAAATTTTATCACCCGTTACCCTGCATACACTATTCGTTACGTATTAAGTAAGACTATTGCAACAAAAGCAACCACTACTCAACGCCAATAGTTACTACACGTATACATAGTCAATGAAATTGGGACTCTCTCCAGCTAACAAATCGCTCTCTACACTTGCACCTCTCACAGACGAACACACAGAACAGACATATCGATCAAACACAGCACCGCACTCTTTACCACGCTCGATCAATTTATTCACCAACAAAATAAGGCAGCACGCTTATACAAAACAGATACAAGATTCCTAAACGACAGACAACGATTTACAACTTACACACAATAATTAAAATGCAACATAGAAAAATTATTCAATCGTCTAAAAAAACCGTAATCAATTAATTATAATATAGTTAACACTATAAATTAATCTATTAAAACGCAATTTTAATCCGTTCGTCACTTCTACTGCTTAATCACGACATCCACCCCCTCTTTTCATCTCCAATTTCCATCACTGATTCATTCAGATTGTGTATCTATCTCATTGTATAAACAAAAAGAGCGACACAAAGTAAGCCCTTTACGCCGCTCGATTCTCAACAGATACATCTTGCTACCAGCATCCACAACCAGGAGATTGGGATCATTAATTTATTCACCAACCTTTCACATCACACAGACCAGCATTTTTATATTCCATGCAATAAATTTACACTTGCTCAATCAATAATCCGCTACTCAAACAGATACTTTTATCTTTTTAGCACCGATTTATTTTCCAATTTATTCACGTTATTCACCTCAATACTATTTATATTAAAAAAATTGCTAATATCAATAATTTTATACTCTAAAAAGTATTTAACTGGATATTATTTCACGCCAATAGGACATATCTGACGACAAATTAAACACCAAAACTTAGATCTTACAATTCCCATTTTTCGCTACAAAAATCATAGACTAATAGGGAATTCAGCTCTACATCCTTCAATGATATACTGTACAATTCCGTTCCAAAGAAAAATGCAACAAGAACTATGTACAAACAAACATGCCCCACATTGGAAATGTGAGGCATGCCATAATTTCAAGTAGCAGATCAATTAACTAACGGAAAATCAATCGTTTCAGATTCTTCATTCCAATCTTCATAAGTAAAATCACCCGGCTTCCCATCCGGCATTATTTTTCCAACCGTCACATTCAACGTCAGTCTTGTATTAGGAGAGAGTGTTGAACTTAAATTCTTTTGCAACGTAAATTTAGTACCATCTTGTAACGTAATTACCAATTCCAAAGGAGGCGTAGCAGCTGAAGGGAACAACATTACCGTTCTATTGCTGTAAGTCAATCCGTCTTCGGAACGAGACAACTCAAATTGGACAGCCTTAGTCAGATTTTCTGCTTCTCCGGTATAAAAATTCACCTTCTCGGCGATATTACCAATCGTCGCCACAACGCTAGCAATCTCAGACACAAAAGCGGTCCCATCAGATTGTGAAACAATAATTTTAAGTCCTGCACCGACCCGGGTCAATGAAGTATGCAGCGGATCCGTACCAATATGCGCAGACTTAACAGCATGCACCAAATCATATACCGGTGAATAGACACCTGTCCCGATACTTCGCAAACTGAAATAGAGTTTGGAAAGGTCAGATCCAGCCGAAACACCTGGTGTAATCACTTGAGGCATATTGTAAGTAGGTTCATCGGACTGCGGAGTACCCCAATAGACCATATTATAGGTACCTGTAGGCAGATGCAAGACACGGTTATACTCACCGTAAACATCGCCATCATCAATCATGTAAAACCCATTGAACACGGTCAATTTCCCATTGATATAATTTCCATAATAAATGGACGAAGCATCTTCGCAAGGATAGATCTCCAATGCTCCGGTAAATGGGGTTGAGCTCATCGGATCGGCAATCCGCACACTGACATCAGGGGTGATCAAGGCCAAAACCGGCTGATTGTCATTTCCCCCTTCGCCTTCACCGTCATCGTCTTTCGAGCAGGAGACAGTGACCATAAAGAGACTTAGAGCAAACAAGTAAAATTTTCTCATAATGATAAAATTTAGATATACTCGATTGATATGCAATATTTATTCCAATTCAATACGACACGCTTCAATCCACCCTCGATTCCTCACTCCAACTATTTCCCTACATTCTTTCTTTATTATTATACAAGACCACGACGATATATACTCTGCAACCCTATTTTCCCCTCCACAAAGCTTCTTCTTCCCACTGCGGAGCGGACTCTGAGCACAAAGCAATTCTCGTGAAAGGCTTTTGTGCAGACAAAAGGTTTTGGGTTCAACATTTTGCTGCCCCATCAGCCCAATATTCGTGTTATACACCAACTTTCCATAGAAAGTTGTTCTACCATCCGTCTATTTTCAACAAAAAAAATCAAAGATGAAAACGTAAATCCAGCGGACGTCAGCAATCGCCATCCTACCCAAAAGTTTTGGATATCATTTTAACCTGGTCGGATCCACAATCCTTGCATTCTATATAAACCTTTCATCGTCTCCGTGGGAACTTTACCGTTTATGGCAGCACCAAAGAGCGACCCGGACTCAAAAACGACCGAGCGTTCTCATTTCTTCATTTTCGCTCTTTACTGTTCACCCCATTACCCCTCACCATCAACAACAACGATGGCAATCTGCAGATCCAAACACTCTATTGATATTCCCGCATACTCCTTTTCAAATGTTTTTTGTACCTTTGAAAGAGTGAAATACAGTCCGCAATGTGGTTATCCCTGACCACTTTTCGTTGACTGCGTCATCCAACCAGAATACAAATTCAGCGCAAAACGCAATAACCTAATAACACGCTTTACACATATGAACAGACGCTATTTCAATCGCCTGCTGTTGGCAACAGCCGCATTGATTTGGGCTGCGTCGGTGCGTGCAGAGGTTCGACTTCCGCACCTTTTCAGCAGCCACATGGTACTTCAACGGGATGTCCCGGTCGAAATTTGGGGCTGGGCCGACAAAGGTGAATCGGTACAGATTCTCTTTGCAGATCAGAAGATCAAAACCAAAGCCGACGCCCAAGGCCGCTGGTCGGCCAAACTGCCGGTACGTCCTGCGGGTGGACCCTACACGCTGGTGGTAAAAGGCAAGAAGAACACCATCACCCTCGATGACATTCTGATGGGTGACGTTTGGGTGTGCGCCGGACAATCAAACATGGAGTGGCCACTCAATATGGTTAACAATGCTGAAGCAGAGGTTGCTGCAGCCAATCACCCCAATGTACGTCTGTTCACCGTACCGCACAATCCTCGAAGCATTAAAACAGAGGATATTGAGAGCGAATGGAAATGCTGCACTCCGGAAAATGCAGCCAATTTTACCGCAGTCGGTTACTTTTTCGGCCGCGATTTGAACCGCGAAACCGACATTCCGATCGGGTTGATTTGCACGCCTTGGGGGGGCACCCGCATCGAATGCTGGATCAGTCCTGACGCCTACCGCAAGCTCTCGGACGAACAACGTGCCTTCTATGTCGATAAAGGCCACGACATCCCCTTCCCCAACCCTGCAATGGACAGTCTCTATCAATCCATTGATCAGGCTGTAGCCACCTTCCGCCCCATGATCGACTCTTTGGATCCGGGTATGGATGATAAATGGTACGAGGACTCTTTCGACACCACCTCTTGGCACGCCATTCCCATGCCTGCCTATTGGTCCACTGTTCCTGAATTGGCCAATGTGGATGGACACCTTTGGCTGAAAACCACGGTTACGCTCCCCGCCGGTGTAGAGCAACAGACCGGACGGCTCATTCTGGGACAGATCGATGACAAAGACCGCGTATGGATCAATGGTGTGGCTTTGGGTGAAAACGTAGGTTATCTGACCCAACGAGACTACAACATCCCCTACAATTTCCTCCGGGAGGGGAGAAACACTATCACGCTTCGCATCACCGATACGGGTGGGGATGGTGGTGTCAAAGCCGGCACGCCAATCTATCTCGAAGTCAACAAGGTGCGTTACTCTCTGAACAAAGATTGGAAAGGGAAGATGTCTCTGACGAGTGCCTCCTATTACGACAAACCGATCGTCGTTAACGACCATCCCTCGATGCTCTACATTGGCATGATCGATCCGTTGACCCGTTTTGCCATCAAAGGCACCATTTGGTATCAAGGTGAGAGCAATGAATTTCAAGCCCACACCTACCGCACCCTCTTCCCGGCCATGATCAAAAATTGGCGGGAAAAATGGGGCACGGAGTTTCCCTTCTATTGGGTGCAGTTAGCCAACTACATGGCTGCAGACTCATTGCCCGCCGAGAGCACCTGGGCTGAATTACGCGAAGCACAGACAATGGCTTTATCGCTGTCCAAAACCGGCCAGGCCTTGGCCATTGACATCGGCAACCCGAATGACATTCACCCCCGCAACAAACAGGAGGTGGGACGCCGCCTATCTTTGATTGCCCTGCACAACGATTATGGTCACACCGATCTGGTCTATTCGGGGCCACAATTCCGCTCCATGCAAATCGAGGGTAACAAGGCGATCTTGAGCTTTGACCACGCTGAATCGGGATTAATCGCCATTGAACGGTACGGCTATCTGCGAGGCTTTGCCATTGCAGGTGCCGATGGCAAGTTTGTCTGGGCAAAAGCGAAGATCGACGGAGATAAAGTGGTGGTATGGAGCGATCAGATTGCCAACCCGGTGGCTGTGCGCTACAATTGGGGCAACAATCCTGACGGCACGCTCTACAATGCTGAAGGTTTGCCGGCCGTTCCGTTCCGCACCGACGACTGGAAGGGCATTACCCAATAAAAGATTGTCCGAAACAGGAAAATGATGGTTCTGGTTCATCTCGGGTGTCTTACGTGTAGCAATAAACAATAAAAGACAATACGATCCAACCACAGGACCCAACAGAAAGCGATTTTCAATTAACAACACGTTGTTGATCAGAGGTCTTGGACTATTGATCAGCAATCACTCCAATAAAAAATGAGGGAGACCGGATGAGGTCTCCCTCATTTTTATCGTGCGTATATGTATCCTACTATACCCGCTATCTACTATCAGCACAAGACACAGGATTGTCCACGCTACCCACAAAAGTTACTCTTAGGAAAGCTTACAACAGGAATCTTTGCCTGCTCAGCATCCAAATCCCCAAATTATTCCGTACATTCGTCCAGAGGTATGTAAGCCTGCATTTCGGCATGCATCCGCTGACATTGATTTGCCCCTTATGAAAAAACATTCGATCTTTCACACCCTAACCCAAATTTTCGGTTTTACACTGATGTGCTCCTTGATGTTCAGCTGTTCGGACCGCCCAGATCGGTTAACCGATACCGGTGTCAGCATCGAGCTGGCACAATTTCGCAAAGCGAACTACCACAATTTGCGATACAAGCTGCATTTCAATCTTCCCGACAGCCTCAGCACCAAGGTAACCGGTACGGCTGGCATCACCCTGACACTGGACCAACCGGAGCCGTTGATTGTCGATTTCCGCGCCGACAGCACACAAGTGCATCACCTCACTCTCAACGGTGCATCCGTTCCCTACACGGTTGAACGGGAACATATCATCATTCCGGAATCGGCCGTGCAGAAGGGGGAAAACCGACTCGAGATCGACTTTACGGCAAACGATCAATCACTGAACCGTCGCGAAGAGTTTTTATACACGTTGCTGGTGCCGGATCGGGCCCGCACGCTCTTTCCTTGCTTCGACCAACCGGACATGAAAGCGCCTTTCACCCTCTCACTGGAGACACCAGCTCAGTGGCAAGCTATTGCAAACGGCGCTCTAATCCAAACCGACACACTGCCTTCTGGACGCAAAAAGGTCACCTTCAAAGAGACGGAACCCATCCCCACCTACCTGTTTTCGTTTGTCGGAGGGCGTTTCGAGCGGGTCACCGAAACCCATAACGGCCGCAGCGTCTCGCTCTACCATCGGGAGACCGATCCGCAAAAGAGGGCACAATGTCACGACATCCTCACCCAAGTATTTCATTCGCTCGATTGGCTCGAGGCCTACACCGGCATCCCCTATCCTTTCACCAAATATGATCTGATCATCATCCCGGGATTCCAATACGGCGGCATGGAACACATGGGAGCCACGCTGTATGCCGACCGGTCGATGTTTCTCGACAACAATGCCACCCTCTCGAACCGCCTGGGACGCAGCAGTCTGATTGCCCACGAAACCGCCCACATGTGGTTCGGGGACCTGGTCACCATGAAGTGGTTCGATGATGTCTGGACCAAAGAGGTCTTCGCCAACTTTTTCGCCGCCATGATCGTCAGCGAACAGTTTCCGCAAATCAACCACCGATTTAACTTTATCCGCTCGAACGTTCCGGCCGCTTACGGCGAAGATCGCACGATCGGCAGCACCCCGATTCAGCAACAGCTTCCCAATTTGGCGGATGCTGGGTTGCTGTACAGCCAGTTGATTTACAGCAAATCTCCTGTGGTGATGGAGATGTTGTTTGTCAAACTGGGTGCCGAAAAGTTTCAAGAGGGAATTCGCGAATATCTGCACGAATTCAGCTACGGAAACGCCACCTGGAACGATCTGATCGCCATCTTTGATCGGCGGTGCGACGAAAATCTGGCCTCCTGGAGTCAGGTATGGATCGGCGAAAAGGGGATGCCTGCCATCACAACCACCCGGCAAGGCAATCAGGCCGTGCTCACGCAACACAGTCCATTCAAGAATCAAACCATCTGGAAACAACCCATCGAATTACTGGCCATCAAGGCCGACCAGAGTGTCGAACGGGTACACATAAATCTCGATTCCACCTCGGCATCGGCCACCCTTCCAGCCGGAACGATCCATCTGCTGCCCAATTCGGATGGTCGGGCCTACGGCTACTTTGTGCTCGACAGCACAACTTCGGCCTACTTGATGGACCACATGCACACCCTGCCCGATGATGTTGCCCGCCTTTCAACCTTAATTACGCTCAACGAAAACGTACTCAACGGGACCATTGCCCCGAAACGTTTCCTTGAGGCGATGGTTGCCTATCTTCCTCAGGAGCCAAACCAACAGCTCTTTGAGCAAGCACTCAGTTACATCCAAAGCTGTTTTGGCCTTTACTACAACGAAACCGCATCACCGGAGCTGGAATCGGCCTTATGGCAACTAGCCACATCCGGCGATCAGGCCAGACGTATTCTATCTACACGAGCCTGGTGTGCCATCGCCCGCTCACCGGAGGCCTTAAATACCCTATATACAATTTGGGAGGACGAGAACAAAGCCCACGAAATGCTACTCGGTGAGAACGACTTGACCAATCTCTCCTACACGTTGGCACTTCGGTTCCCGGATCGTGCAGAGGAGATTGTTGCCCGCCAGGCGGCACGCATCACCAATCCGGATCGTCAACGCCAATATGCCTACATTGCGCCTGCCGTATCTCCATCTCAGTCCGTCCGGGACTCTGTTTTCCAAAGTTTACTCAATCCCGCCAATCGTCGCATCGAACCGTGGGCGGGAACCGCACTATCCCTGCTCAACCACCCGGTACATGGTGAAGGATCGGTAAAATATATCCGACCGGCTCTGGATGAGTTACAAGAGGTACAACGCACCGGGGATATTTTCTTTCCCCGCAAATGGACGGCAGCTCTGCTGAGCAGCCACCACTCTGCAGCTGCGGCCCAGGCGGTGGCAGAGTTTCTCAAAGCGCATCCCGATTATCCACCCCTGTTGGCAAGCAAGATCCTCCAACAGGCTGATCCGCTGTGCAGACTCCATCCAGACAAAACCATCGAACCGTAAAGTTTTTTTTACGGCTGAGACAACTGTCTCCCCCACTAATACAAGCAGGACGCATAATGCGTCCTGCTCTATTTTTACACATTTTTGACTATCAACAACAAGGCAGGCATACCGCGAATTCCGCAGACGTATCTCTACCTTATTTAGGGCAGCTGTTGGGGCAAAAAACTATGCATACAGCCACGCCAGATAGCCGATCAATCCTTTTTACTGGCGTAAACATAACGTTGTTCATCGGACAGTGCTTCGTTGAATTGGAAGTCTTGCCAAACAAATTCCTTCAATTGTTCGGGCTTCTCGATCCGCTGTTGCAAAATAAACCGTGCCATCTCTCCTCGTGCCATTTTGGCGTAGGTGCGCACCGTCTCCCAACGGTTGTTGCGCCGCATAACGAATTCGGGTGTAACGACCTTGACCTGCTGTCGGACCCGTGCCATATCGAAGGCTCCTAACACATCGAGGCTGGCCAAATTCACCAACACGCCCCCTGCGTTATTCACCGCCGCAATCAACGGATCGGTCAAAACCGGCTGCCAATAGTCGTAAAGATTCCCCGACAGCCCCTGCAGTTTCACCTCATAGGTCATTCGATACGCCTTGATTCGATCCAACGGGCGCAGCAGACCATACAGCGTCGAAACAATACGCAAATGGGTCTGTGCATACTCCAAATCCTCTACGCTCCACGCGCCCGGAGCCATATGCTTGAACACACTCCCGTTATAGGCCAACAGGGCCTGTTTGGTCGAATTTTCGGGGGCATCGAACTGTTGATAGCGCGTATAATTCTCACGTGCCAATTTTGGACTGATTTTCAATAGTGTCGCCAACTCTTCCAAAGAATAACGGCGCATCTTTGCTGCCAACAGTTCGGCATCATTACGAAATTCGGCTTCAGTAACCGGAATCCCCACCGGAGCGGGTGACATATCCATGGTCTTAGCCGGGGAAAGAATAATCAACATATCAAGTGGTCCTAAATCATAAACACAAATCGCTCTATACCCAATAAGGCACAGCGCCTTGCTCTACCTGCTGCAAATATAATACCCGAACGCCATTTCACCCCAAAAGATTCTCCGCCGACACAGCCTTCCCTATTGTTCCCAACTGAGTTTTCCCTATTGGTCCCAACAACCAAATCTTCCCAATAATTCACCATATTCAACCATATTTAAGCGTACTATCTACAATCGTGTAAGTTCCATGGGACTCCTCTTCCGCCCTCACCACAAGATTCGTCCAAAGAGGCCCCACATTCCAACCTGACGATCAATATCCAACTCGCTCTTCCCCCCAAAAGCCTCCATAACAAAAGCCAATAAAAACTATTGCGTCTTAATTATTGAGGTCCTGTTCGAAATTCACGAGTTTTCGTATTTTTGTCCTAATAAGTTGTTGCAAAGTTGGGAACGTATCCCAACCTGAATTTAACCCGAGAAGATGCCATGGATTTCGGATTTATCCGGGTGGCAGCCGCCACACCTTCAGTCAAAGTCGCCGACTGCACCTACAATATTGCCCATATCGAGCCACTGATCCGTCGGGCTGCCGCCCAAGGCGCTGCTGTGGTCGCTCTGCCCGAACTGTCGATCACCAGCTACACCTGCGCCGACCTGTTCCACCAACCATTCTTACTCCAACAGGCCGAAAATGCCTTAGGTGTACTGCTCAAACAGACCGCCGATCTTCCTACACTCTGCATCGTTGGCCTGCCAATCGTCCTGAACAACCGTCTCTACAATACAGCTGTCGTTTTCAGCCAAGGTCGCCTGCTGGGCGTGGTTCCCAAATGTTTCTTACCCAATTACAACGAATTTTACGAGGCCCGCTGGTTCGCATCCGGAGCTGACCTCCCCGCCACACAGCAAATCACGTTATGCGGCCAAACAGTTCCCTTTACCCCTCATATACTTTTTCATAGTGGAGAAGTGTGTCTGGGCATCGAAATTTGCGAAGATCTGTGGGTTCCTATTCCCCCGTCGTCGCGTTTGGCACTGGCCGGAGCAAACCTGCTGGTCAACATCTCCGCCACCGACGAAATGGTCGGCAAACACACCTATTTGCGCTCATTGATCGAACAGCAATCCGCCCGTACGATCTCTGCATATCTCTACTGTTCGGCAGGATGCGGCGAATCATCCACCGATTTGGTCTTCGCCGGCAACGGGCTGATCGCCGAAAACGGAGCCATTCTCCAAGCAAATGAACGCTTCTCGTTCGACGAACAGATCACCATCTGCGACGTCGATATTGAGAAAATGATGGCACAACGTCGTCAAACCACCACCTTCCACGATTTTGAATCTTCACCCGAATATTGCCACGTAGCGGTCGATCTTCCACGGCTCGACTACACGGCAACACCCCTGCTGCGTACATTTGAACCCTACCCCTTCGTACCCCGCGAAGATGCACACATCAACGAACGGTGCGAAGAGATCTTCAACATCCAGGTTTGCGGTCTGGCGCAACGTATCCGCCACACGCATTGCCGTTCGGCCGTCATCGGCATCTCCGGAGGGCTGGACTCGACCCTGGCCCTGCTGGTAACCGCACGCACGTTTGACAAGTTGGGTTTGCCCCGTACCTTCATAACGGGTGTAACGATGCCCGGTTTTGGCACCACAGGACGCACATACAACAATGCAATCCAATTAATGAAAGCCCTCGGTGTCTCGATTCGAGAGATCAGCATTCGAGCTGCCTGCGAACAGCACTTCGCCGACATCGGATTGGACCCAGCCTCACGCAATGTCACATACGAAAACTCACAAGCCCGGGAACGGACCCAAATCTTGATGGATATAGCCAATCAAACAGGCGGTTTAGTGATTGGTACCGGCGATCTTTCGGAACTGGCTTTGGGGTGGGCAACCTACAACGGAGACCACATGTCAATGTATGGCGTCAACTGCGGCATTCCCAAAACCTTAGTGCGTCACCTGGTTCGCTGGGTGGCCATGGGAGACCATGATGAGCAGGCTCGTCCATGGCTGCTCGACATTCTGGATACCCCCATTAGTCCTGAACTGCTGCCCGCCGATGCCGACGGACAAATTGCCCAACGTACCGAAGAGCTGGTCGGTCCCTATGAACTACATGACTTCTTCCTATACTATTTCGTGCGTTTTGGATTTCGCCCGGCCAAACTGTTTATAATGGCCCGTATCGCGTTTCATGGACAATATGACCATGCGACTATCAAAAAGTGGTTAATTACCTTCTTAAAACGGTTCTTTGCTCAACAATTCAAACGATCGGCTCTGCCCGATGGGCCAAAAGTTGGATCCGTGACCCTCTCTCCGCGGGGCGACTGGAGAATGCCGAGCGATGCAAGTAGTGCCATGTGGATCGCAGAGGCCGAATCTTTGTAAAAAAAAGTTACTCCGTCAACCTCCTTACAACGAACGTGTTTGCCCGTTGAAGCCATATGCGGATTGAAAAAAGTGAAAACAAAATTTGGAAATTCAATTTTTCGTCGTACATTTGCAACGTCAAAACAATACGGGACACCACGATCCACGAAGAGTTTAAGACAAGTTAACATTTTGCGGAAATAGCTCAGTTGGTAGAGCACAACCTTGCCAAGGTTGGGGTCGCGGG
>OIWS01000036.1_pt1 | contig 188759 bp, 140 predicted proteins | sample 1587611 | NCBI WGS metagenome assembly OIWS01 (sample SAMEA3888919, study PRJEB22519) | human gut metagenome | biome: human gut; feature: human-associated habitat; material: faeces | place: Denmark | collected 2010 | reverse complement strand
GATTTACACTCGGATATTTCTGATTAGTTTTGGTTGTTCTATGGTTATAAATACAAAGGTAAGGAATTACAACTTCTCCTGAATAAGAATTGGCATACTCCAATCCAAAAGAAACCACCTCACAAGTATGGTCTTCTACCGAAAGGATATCATAGTACACATTTCCGTTTTCAAAATCGTAACCGTAGGCATTAAACGCCGCCAACAACGCCATTGGCAACAGCAATTTTCTAATTTTCATATTTATTTATTTTTTATCAATTTCAATTGGAAAAGAATCTGATATAGGCAGCAAATCTCTATAGATCTCATCAATATTCAACATTTCTACTAAACAGGCAACATACAGAATTCTACTCTGTGGATTTCCTCCACTCCCATTGTTCTCGTTTTTAATCCTGCAATCTCCTTTTTTTTGAAATAAGAAATTACAGCATCTTCAAGATATGCAATGGCATCACTACTCGCAATCGCAAGTTCAAAGATTTGATTATACCCCTCTTGCCTATGCGACTCTGCTCTTTCTTCAAAATTGTCAGTTTTTCCTATATAAAAACATTTTACCTTATGGCTATTCAAATAGGATTCTACAGAATCAATTATTCTGCTTAACGCACTTTCTTTTTCCATCCTTTTTATTTTTGTGTTCTTCAATCTCCCATAGAACGTTAGCAAATGGATATAAAAAAGGTGTGGAGATTGTATCTGCTTTATCTTGTATTCAGGTCTTGGCGTACCTACAGCTTAGATAAAGCAACAGCCCCACACCGCTGACGCTATACAAACCGCCCCGTCAGGGCAGGATATAAGCAACGATGCAGGTGCTATTGCCAATCATCTTCAAGCTGTTTCAGACCGCCAAGTTTGAATACAGAAGATAATTTCAATAACACCTTTTTGATATGTAGTCCAGCTTTATGCCTCCGCATTGTGCTGAAATGGTTGGCATTAACCCGTCCAACCGCTGCAAATATAAAGCATATTCGGCAAATACGCAACAATTACGAGTTATTAATTTCTACCACACATACATTCCTTTTTCCCCTCCATCGCCTATTCCGCATGGATTTCACGGAAAGGCGCTACACGTCTAATCGCATACGGGGAGATCGAGGATGTGGCGCACAACGTCGGTGGCTTCGCGCACGGTCTTGATGCCGTCGATGCGCATCGACCTGCGGTTGTTGTGCTCATTGAGGTTGGCTATGCGCACATTCTGCTGCAGATAAGTCAGGATGCGTCCGAATGCCGGCGACTGATAGTAGGCCGCATTTTCCGACGATACGAAAAACATTGTCATGTGCCCCTGCTTCAACACGATTTTCTCAATGCCGAGACGGCGGGCAAGCCTGCGCAACGTGACCACAAGAATCAACTCGCGCGCCTGGTCGGGAATCGCTCCGAAACGGTCTTCAAGTCGTTTGCAGAAGGCGTCGACATCCTCCTGCCGCTCCATGTTGTCGAGTTCCTGGTACAGGAGTATGCGCTCGCTCTCCTGAGGCACGTAGGATGCCGGAAAGAGGATTTCGAGGTCGCTCTCGATGGTGCAGTCGTTGGCATATTCGGCGTTGGCGGAGTCTTGATGCTCGTCGGCGAAGGTGTCGGCAAATTCCTCCGTCTTCAATTCAAGCACCGCTTCTTTGAGAATTTTCTGATACGTCTCATAGCCGAGGTCGGCAATAAAGCCGCTCTGCTCGGCTCCGAGCAGGTTTCCAGCGCCGCGGATGTCGAGGTCCTGCATGGCGATATGTATGCCGCTGCCGAGGTCGGAGAAGCTCTCGATGGCTTGCAGACGGCGACGCGCCACCGGTGTGAGCGCGGCTTCAGGCGGCACAAGCAGATAGCAGAACGCCTTGCGGTTGCTGCGCCCCACCCGTCCACGCAACTGATGCAGTTCCGACAAACCGAAATTCTGCGCATTGTTGATTATGATGGTGTTGACATTCGGCATATCGATGCCGCTTTCAATGATTGTGGTGGCAAGCAGCACGTCGTACTGATGCGCGGCGAAGTCGATGATTGTCTGCTCCAGCTTGTCGGACGCCATCTGCCCATGCCCCACCACCGTGCGGGCGTCGGGCACCAGACGGCGCACCCGGCTCTCAAGGTCGAACAGCTGCTCGATGCGGTTGTTTACAATAAACACTTGTCCGCCACGCGCAAGTTCAAAATTGATTGCCTCGCGCAGTATTTCGTCATCGAGGGCAGTGACATTGGTTATAATCGGATAGCGGTTGCGCGGCGGCGTGTTGATGGCGCTGAGGTCGCGCGCGCCCATCAATGAGAACTGCAGCGTGCGCGGAATCGGCGTAGCCGACATTGTAAGCGTGTCCACGTTCACCTTCAGCTGTTTCAGTTTTTCCTTCACACCGACGCCGAATTTCTGCTCCTCATCGACCACGAGCAGCCCCAAGTCTTTGAACTGCACCGTTTTTCCTATAAGCTTGTGAGTGCCTATGATTATGTCTATTTTACCTTCCTTCAATTCCTCAAGAATGCGCTTCACGTCTTTCGGCTTACGCGCACGGCTGAGATAGTCGACACGCACGGGAAAGTCCTTCAAGCGTTCTGAGAACGTGGTGAAATGCTGATAAGCCAGCACCGTGGTGGGCACAAGCACAGCGGTCTGCTTGCCGTCGGTGGCAGCCTTAAACGCAGCGCGTATCGCCACTTCCGTCTTGCCGAATCCCACATCGCCACACACCAGGCGGTCCATCGGGCGTTCGCTCTCCATGTCGGCCTTCACCGCCTCCGTCGCCTTCAGCTGGTCGGGCGTGTCCTCATAGATAAACGAGGCCTCAAGCTCATGCTGCAGATATCCGTCGGGCGAATATGCGAATCCCTTCTCCTTGCGGCGTGCGGCATAAAGCTGGATAAGGTCGCGCGCGATGTCTTTGAGTTTCGACTTCGTGCGCTCCTTCACCCTGTTCCACGCCCCCGACCCAAGTTTGTTGAGCTTCGGAGGCACACCCTCCTTGCCGCGGTATTTTGCCAGTTTGTGGAGCGAATGAATCGACACAAAAATCTTATCATCGTTGAGATACGTGAGTTTTATCATCTCCTGCATCTTTCCGTTGACGGCAGTGCGCACCAACCCGCCAAAGCGTCCCACTCCGTGGTCGACATGCACAATAAAGTCGCCAACCTCTATCTGCGACAACTCCTTCAGCGACAGTGCCAACTTGCCCGAACGCACACGGTCGCTCTTGAGCGTGTACTTATGGAAGCGTTCAAAAATCTGATGGTCGGTAAACGCGCAAATCTTACGCTCGTTGTCGACAAATCCCTCATGAAGCGTGCGCAGCACCGGCGTGAAGCGGATATCGTCCTTTCGGTCGTCGAAGATAGAGCGCAGACGTTCAAACTGAGGCTCGCTGTCGGAAAGTATGTATATTTTGTAGCCGTCCGACTCAAACTGACGGAACGTAGAACTGATGATGTCGAAATTTTTGTGGAACACGCCCTGCAACGATGTGTCAAAAGTCAGCGCCGCATCATAGTCGCCACGGTTGCTAACCGCATAGTCGGCATAGCGGTGGCTGTCGATGTCGCAGCAGAACTGCTCTGCGTCGACCACATTGTCCATAGCATGCTTGTCGCCCTCATCGGCAATCAACGCACTTTCCGACAACGTTTCCTCCGCCACGGCACGCACACGCTGCCGCAACCATTCGCGGTCGTGAATCAGCAACACCGTGTCGGCTCCTGCAAACCGCAGCAACGACTCGCCGCCTGCGCCGGTAGACAAATTATTGACCACCGTAATCTCATCGACCGACCGCTCCGACAACTGCGTTTCTATATTGAACGTGCGAATGCTTTCGATGTCGTCGCCAAAAAAGTCGATACGGTAGGGCTGCTCATTGGTGAATGAAAAAATATCAAGGATGGAGCCACGCACGGCAAACTGTCCCGGCTCGTACACGTAATCGACCGTCACAAAGCCAAAGTCGCGCAGACGCTGCGCCGTCGCCGTCAAGTCGGCTGTGCCGCCACGACGGAACGACAATGTGCTGTCGATCAATTGCTGACGCATAGCCACCTTTTCAGCAAGCGCCTCAGGATATGTGACCACAACGCGCAACTGAGGGTCGTCCCATCGGCTAAGCACCTCCGCACGCAGAATCTGCGACGGAGCGTCCTCCTGACCATATTTGATGTCGCGTTTATAGCCCGACGGGAAAAGCAAAGCCGCCTGTTCACCTAAAATCTGGCACAGGTCACTATATAAATATCCCGCCTCATCCATATCGTTGGCAACTGCAAGATAAGGCTGCTTCAATCGAGGCAACTGCGAGAACACGACTGATGGAGCCGAACCCACAAGCCCGTCAAGTTTGATTCTCTTTATCTTTTTATCTTTAAAGCATTTACCCAATGCCGCAACGCGGGCTGCCGGCATCAGCAGTCCGCAAAGTTCGGATATTTCCATATCTCAATATTTTTCAAGGACAAAGATAGTGCAAGGTAAGAGAAGAGCAAAACAAATTTATTTGATTTTGCCCTTCCGAACCGCAGCCTATATTATCAAATATTGCTGTCCGGCAAAACTTCCGTAACATCAGTACCTGTCTAATTTCTCCATAATTGGAAATATACCACCAAAAGATGAGTTTTTCGGATTTTTATTCATACTTTTGCCATGCCTGATGAGGTTTTGTTTAATTATTTTTGCAACACTAAGTTAAGTGAATCCTCTGGCACAGCAAAATCCTGGGTAAGTTTTTATTGCTCAAGATGTTATAAAAGTTAGAATTTATAGAGTTGTGGAATTAAGGTTCAAGAACGCAGCCCTCGACCCTTTCAAAGACGGCAACGGGACGGTCGCCGAGATTGCAACATCCGATGCAGCCGAATGGTTCGACCTGCATGGCAGGAAGGTCAACAACCCAGAAAAAGGCATTTACATCCGCAAGCAAGGCGCCGACACGCAGAAGGTAGTGCTTCGGTAAGCAGCGTCATATGGAGCGTCTGCGCCATGAGCCCCGGCGCATGTATGCTCCGCAAAAGGCAAACATCAGCGACCCGTAGACAATCTCCGCCGTCCATGCCCACATCACGTCGACACGCATGATGTAGACAACCCATGTGTTATATATCATATAGAACACCAGCGCAGCCATCTCAAGCCAGAATGCCATACGGGTGTCGCCGGTGCCCGACACGCTGCTGAACAGCACATTTGCAGGCACCAGCACCGTATAGGCGGAACACATCACCCACACCGTAGGCACTGCAGCGTCGATAAGTTGCGGAATGTCGGTGTAAATGCGTATAAACATTTGAGGGAAAGCCGCCACAACCAGCAGCAACGGCACCACGCAAAGATATGCGAGCCATATATGGCGGCGTATGGCAAGCGCCACCTTGTCGGTCTGACCAGCCCCTATCATATTGCTGACAATCGAGCTTGCCGCCGAGGCAAACGCTATCACCATCATAAACGGAAGTCCGCTGATGTTGCGTGCAAGGTTGGCTATGGCAAGCGACTCCTCGCCAAGATGCTCGATATAGACAAAGAAGATAAACCACGTGGACAGCGATACGAAACTCTGCACCATCACCCACATCGACACGCTGAGAATCGAGCGCTGACGCTTGATGTCGAGCGCGAGGAAACGCGACAGACCGAAATGTCGGCAATCGATTTTCGCACGCGTATAGCAGACAAAAAACACCAGCGACACAAGTTCGGCAAGCGACGAGCCTATCGCCGCGCCGGCGATTCCGAGCGCGGGCAAGCCGCATTTGCCAAACACGAGCACATAGTTGAACACCACATTCGACAGCACCATTACAATGGAGTTGAGCGTGAGAGTCTTTGTCTGCGTCGTGCCAACATAGAACGACCTGAACATACCGCCGGCAAAGGCAAAGAAGAAGCCATAGACACGCCAATGGATATAGTCCTCCGCCTTGGCAAGAATGTTGGGCGAGGAAATCATCATCGACAGAATTTCATCGGCATACATCTGGCATACGACAAACAACACCGCGGCAAGCGCCATCAAGAAATACAGCCCCTGGTAGAACACCTGCCCCACCTCACCGTAACGCCGTTCGCCATTGCGTCGCGCAATCAGAATCTGCGTACCCACGCAGAATCCGTGGCCAGCCATAAAGATTACCATATAGAACACGCCGGCGATAGCCGCCGCGCCAAGTTCCACCTCGCCGACACGCCCCATAAAAGCCGTGTCGGTAAGCGCTATCATCTGTTCCATCAAAAGGCTTACCAAAATAGGATAAGCCACTCGCCAAATCTGTTTATAACTATAATCGACCGTTGTTGCCATAGGGCGGCAAAGTTACTACAATTCGGCGAGAATCGGGCAATTCCGTTATAGAGAAATCACCCAGTCGTTAACCGGGGCTTCATTGCATACTAAAAAAGCGATGGAACGCGTCATCACATCCGCATTCCATCGCCACTTCTCTTTTTTTACCTATTGTCTAATTGTTCTTGTTGGCGCGCTTGCGTTCAAGCTCGTCAAGAATGATTTTGCGCATACGCATGTGGTTAGGCGTAACCTCGACATACTCGTCAGCCTTAATGTATTCAAGCGCCTCCTCGAGGCTGAACACAACCGGCGGGATGATGCGCGCCTTGTCGTCGGCACCCGACGCACGCATATTCGTAAGTTTCTTCGACTTGGTGACGTTCACCACGATATCGTTGTCCTTGGCATTCTCGCCAACCACCTGTCCGGCATACACCTCCTCCTGCGGGAAGATGAAGAAACGTCCGCGATCCTGCAACTTGTCGATGGCATAAGCATAGGCAGTGCCCGACTCCATTGCGATGAGCGAACCGTTGGTGCGACGTTCGATTTCGCCCTTCCATGGCTGATATTCCAAGAACTGGTGGCTCATGATAGCCTCGCCCGCCGATGCCGTCAGCACGTTTGTGCGCAGACCGATGATGCCACGCGACGGGATGTGGAATTCCATCTGCAGGCGGTCGTTCTGCGTGGTCATCGACACGAGCTCGCCACGACGGCGTGTCACCATATCGATAATCTTGCTTGAGTACTCTTCAGGCACGTTGACAGTCATCAACTCCACCGGCTCGCATTTCTGACCGTCGATTTCCTTGATGATAACCTGAGGCTGTCCCACCTGCAGTTCGTAGCCCTCGCGACGCATTGTCTCGATAAGCACAGACAAGTGGAGCACGCCACGGCCAAACACCGTCCATACGTCCTCGTGTGGCTCTTTCTTCACCCGGAGAGCGAGGTTCTTGTCGAGCTCGCGCTCCAAACGCTCGGCAATGTGGCGCGATGTCACAAACTTGCCGTCTTTTCCGAAGAATGGAGAGTCGTTGATAGTGAACACCATCGACATTGTAGGCTCGTCGATTGCGATGCGCTCCAATGGTTCAGGGTTGACCGGATCGGTCACAGTGTCGCCGATTTCAAAGCCTTCGATACCGACAAGCGCACAGATGTCGCCACTCTTCACGCTTTCCACCTTGCGGCGTCCCATGCCCTCGAATGTGTGAAGCTCCTTGATGCGCTGGCGCACCACCGAGCCGTCCTTCTTGCAAAGGCCAATCTCCATACCCTCGCGCAGTTCGCCGCGATGCACACGGCCAATTGCGATACGTCCTACATACGACGAGTAGTCGAGCGACGTGATGAGCATTTGCGGAGTGCCCTCGAGCACTTGAGGTCCTGGAATATATTTGATGATGGCGTCGAGCAGCGGGATGATGTTGTCGGTCGGTTTTTTCCAATCGTCGCTCATCCAGTTCTGCTTTGCAGAGCCATAGATTGTCGGGAAGTCGAGTTGTTCTTCGGTTGCATTGAGGTTGAACATCAAGTCAAACACCATCTCGTTGACCTCGTCAGGACGGCAGTTCGGCTTGTCAACCTTATTGATTACGACAATCGGTTTCAGCCCCATCTGGATGGCTTTCTGAAGCACGAAACGCGTCTGCGGCATCGGGCCCTCGAAAGCGTCGACGAGCAGCAAGCATCCGTCAGCCATATTGAGCACGCGCTCCACCTCACCACCGAAGTCGGAGTGTCCCGGAGTGTCGATAATATTGATTTTGTAACCGTTGTAGTTGATTGAAACGTTTTTCGAGAGGATTGTGATGCCGCGCTCGCGTTCAAGGTCGTTGTTGTCGAGCATCAATTCTCCTGTGTTCTGATTGTCGCGGAAAAGGTTTCCCGCAAGCAGCATTTTGTCCACCAATGTCGTCTTTCCGTGGTCCACGTGAGCGATGATGGCAATGTTTCTGATATTCTGCATATAAACTATACCTATTTTGAGCGCAAAATTACGATATTTTTAGCATTCTCCATTATTATTGTCATATTATTTTCGCCGACACGGTTAAAAAATCTGCTTAACAACATATTTTCCACAAGCATTTCTATGATTCTTGCCAACCGCACCGCCTACAATGCGCCTACGGCATACAGCGGGATGTTGCGCATCCAATCCTGCCTACGGTATGGCGACATTGAGAATCTGACTCCCTCCAGACCCTTGTGACTGTCAACAAACGAGCGAAGCGACTTTGACCTCAAATTCTCCTCTGCCTTAACCTCTATCGGCACTATTTCGCCCTTATATTGCACAACAAAATCTATCTCCAGTCTGGAATCATCGCGGCTGTAATAATAACAATGGATGTCATTTAGACACATCAGCTGGCACAGCACATAGTTCTCCGTAAACGCACCTTTGCTTTCCGCCATTGAATTGCCTGGCATAAGCATGTCAATCGGCTCCATCTCGCCCATTGCTCCAAGGAGTCCACTGTCGACAACAAACAGCTTGAATGCATTGAAATCTTCATAAAATTTCAATGGTTTTCCAACTGATTTCACACGCGGCACACGATAAACCAACCCGGCATCCACCAACCATTGTATTGCCAACTCGAAGTCCTTCGCCCTCGCACCGGCCTTGACAGCACCATAAACAAACTTCTTGTTCTCATGGGCGAGCTGCGTCGGAATCGACTGCCATACCATACTTATACGAGTTGCCACAGTTGGCGTCACATGCTTTGACATATCGCTGCGATAAACAAACAAAATGTCGTTTTGCACTTGCCTCACCGCATTTACATCATTTGTGTCGATAAACGTCTTCACAGCCTCCGGCATACCTCCGACAAAATAATATTCCCGGAGTAATTTAGTAAGCCTATCGTGAAGTATGTTAATCGACGCCCAATCTTTCTTGCCAAGCAGTCCACAAACCTGCGACTCTCCCCTTGCCATCAGATATTCTTCAAACGACATTGGAAACATCTGCATAACATTAACCTTCCCCACTGGCGCCGATTCACCTTGCCGCATCGCCACGCCAAGCAACGAGCCAGCCACCACGACATGGTATTCCGGAATTTCCTCACAAAAATATTTTAACGAAGAGAGGCCTCTCGGCAACTCTTGAATTTCATCAAGAATTATCAAGGTTTCGCCAGGGACAATAGGCTGCTTCGTAATCGCACCTATTATCATCAGCACCCTTTTCATATCATAATCCTCATCAAAAAGGCTTCGCACGTCAGGGTTGTTGTCGCAGTTTACGTATGCAACATTTTTAAATTCCTTCTTGCCGAATTCTTTCAGCACATACGTCTTCCCAACCTGCCTTGCCCCTGTCAAAATCAAAGGTTTTCTGAACTGACTGTTTTTCCAATTTTTCAATTGCATCATTACCGTTCTTTCCATATCTTTCAGACATTAAGGATTATTTTTCTATATTTTAGACAATTACATTGCAAAGATACACTTTTTTACACGATCTTTTGCCTAAACACTACATTTTTCTGAGCGATCTTTTGCCTAAACGCTACATTTTTCTGAGCGATCTTTTGCCCAAACACTACATTTTTCTGAGCGATCTTTTGCCTAAACACTACGAATTTTGGCGAATTTGGAGGTTTTTGCTACCTTTGGATTCCCCTTAAATTGCAAAGGTTATGAAACGATTGAATTTATCGACCAAGATGAAGGCTGCCGTGGGATATGCGGCGGTGATAGCGTTGTTTTTGGCGGCGGTGTGGCTGATTGTAGGCGTCCTCGACTCGCTGACACGCTCCGACGGTGCCGAACGCACCATCAACAACCGGCAACGCGCCACAAACGACGTTGTGAGCCAGCTGTATCAGGCGGAGGTGATTGGACAGGCGTTGAGCGCCGGGCAGACAGACCTGTTTCAGTCTTATGTCGATGCTATGATGCTGACAGCACAGGCAGTCGATTCGCTGCGCGCCATCGTCAACGACCGCGCACAGGTGGCGAGGCTCGACTCTGTGAAAATGCTGCTCGGCAGAAAGGTTGACAACATGGACAACCTGCTCGACGCAATGGAGGCCGACAACTCCGACGAACTTTACCAACAATATATCAGCGACCTCATAGCGAACCAGAACCGTGAGATAGCGGCGCCGAAAGTGCAGCATTCGCAAACGGTGCGCACAAGCGAATATGTGGTTCACAAGAAACGGAAAAACTTTTTCGGACGTCTGCGCGATGCTTTCTCAAAGGAAGACAACAATCCGCAGCACGTGAGCGAGACGGTCACGGAGCATCACACAGACACGCTCGCCAACACCATCAACCCCGCCGACACGGTGGTGAAAATGCTTTCCGGTGTGCGCAAGCGGGTCGACGGACACCGCATCGGACAAATCGCACAGCTGAAGCGGCAGACGGCGGAACTGCGCATCAACGGACAGATGCTGAGCCGCAAGGTGAGCGAGCTGCTTGCCGTGATTGTCGACGAGAGCTCGCGCACGGCAGAGACAAAGCATCTGCAAGCCGAATCGGTGCGACGCCATGCCGCCCGTGAAATTGCCGCAATAGCATTTGCCGCAGTGGTTCTGGCAATGGCGTTCCTGTTTATGATATGGCGCGACATCACCCGCAGCAACCATTACCGCCACGAGCTGGAAAAAGCCAAGAAACGCGCCGAGGACCTGCTCGACGTGCGCCAAAGGCTGATGCTCACCATCACCCACGACATCAAGGCTCCTGTCGGCTCGATAATCGGCTATGCCGATTTGCTCGACAAGACAGCCGACGGAAAGAAACGCGCGGCATACCTCGGCAATATGCAGACGTCGGCGAAACATCTGCTTGACCTTGTCAACTCGCTGCTCGACTACCACCGTCTGGACGCCGATAAGATGGACATCAACACCGCGGCGTTCAACCCGCAGCAACTGCTCAACGCCGTTGCCGACAGCTACCGTCCGGCAGCAGCCGCAAAGGGTCTGCGCCTTGAATACGACTGCGACAGCGCGCTCGACGGCTATTTCTCAGGCGATCCTTTCCGCATCCGACAGATTGTCGAGAATCTGATGTCGAATGCAATGAAATTCACCAAGGAAGGCTCTGTGTCAATGTCTGCAAAACTCGACAACGGACGGCTAAGCATCAGCGTAGCCGACACCGGATGCGGAATGACCGAAGACGAGCAGAAACGGATATTCCAGGAGTTTACCCGTCTGAAAAGCGCGCAGGGACAGGAAGGTTTCGGACTCGGACTGTCGATAACACAGAAACTCGTGGCTCTGCTCGGAGGCACGATGAGCGTGAGCAGCAAACCAGGAGAAGGCAGCCGGTTCGGCGTCGAGCTGCCGATGCCTAAAGCCGATGCCGACACAACATCTGCCAACGAACGCCCCGCGGCAAACGCCCGGTTCAGCCAGCCATGGAGCCTGCTGCTCATCGACGACGACAATCTGCAACTGCAGCTCACGGAAGCCATGCTGCGCAATCTTGGTGCCAACGTCACCGTATGCCGGCAGCCACAGGAACTGTTTGTCAAAATCGCAGAATGCCACCACGACGCCGTGCTTACCGACATCCAAATGCCAGCCATGAACGGCTTCGACCTGCTGCGCAACCTCCGCGCCCTCGGATGCGACGAGGCAGCGTCGATTCCCGTAATAGCCGTGACCGCACGCAGCGACATGGACGTAGACTCGCTGCGTGGCGAAGGCTTTGCCGGATGTCTGCACAAGCCGTTCCGCCAGCAAGAAATTGTCGACGTGGTTGAGGCTGCCATGGCAAATAACGAGACCGACACATTCGACTTCTCCGCACTGACAGCGTTCAGCGCCGACGACGCCGACGCCTCGCGCGAGATTATGCTCACGTTTGCCGAAGAAACGCGGAAAAACATCCAGCGCATGGAGCGCGCCATAGCCGACGGCAACCTGAAAGAAATGGCTGAGACCGCCCACAAGATGCTGCCGTTGTTCACCATGATAGGCGCCAAACGCGCCGTTGCGCCACTCTCCTGCCTCAACGACAAGCGTGCAGGCGGCGATGCCGGCTCTGCCGACACAGAGATGGCACAAACCATCGTGGATGTAGCTAAAAATATGGTAAACGAAATAGCGAAAGCGAGTCAGGATTAAAAAACTTTCAAAACGAAAGCAAAAAGTTTCGTTTTGATTTTGTTATAATAAACAAGAATCGTAATTTTGCACCACTATATAGTTATGGAACAATCGGCTAAAACAAAAGAGCGTTTCTCGGAAACCAACGAAAGTTTCACTATGCTTGAGGCTATCAACGAGGCAAAGCGATGCCTTCACTGCAAGGCACCGCAATGCAGCAAGGGCTGCCCGATCAGTCAGGACATTCCCGACTGGATTCACGAACTGTCGATGGGCAATCTCGGAAACGCCATGCACGTAATCAACGGCAAGAGCAACCTGCCTGCCGTGTGCGGACGCGTATGCCCTCACGAGCGTCAGTGCGAGGGGCATTGCGTGCTCGGGAAGAAGGGACGCCCTGTGGCTATAGGCAAACTGGAACGCTTCGTTGCCGACTTCGACGGCGACATGCAGCTCATCCGCGAGCGGCTGCCGCAGAAGACGCGTGGACGCGTGGCGGTGATTGGCAGCGGACCTGCCGGACTTGCCGTAGCCGGCGACCTTGCGCGAAAAGGCTTCGCGGTGGAGGTCTTCGAGATGGAGCCGGAACCGGGAGGCGTGCTGATGTTCGGCATTCCTGAATATCGACTGCCTAAAGAGGTGGTGCGCCGCGAAATCCGCAAAATCGAAGAACTCGGAGTGGTCTTCCGCTGCAACACGACCATCGGTCAGGACCTGACCGTCGACCAAATGTTCGACCGCGGCTTCGACGCCATCTTCATGGGCACAGGCACAGCCAAGCCCAAGAAACTGCAAATTCCCGGCGGACACCTGCGCGGTGTGCGCCAAGCCATATACTTCCTGCGCCGCGTGAGCCTCTACAACGAGGGCAACCTCGACCGCAACGAAGTGCCTGTGGGCAACGGCGACCGCGTCTTTGTGATAGGATGCGGCAACACGGCTATGGACGCGGCACGCTCGGCAGTGAGACTGGGCGCGGAGAAGGTGACGGTGATCTACCACCGCACAATCAACGATATGTCGGCGCTGCGCTCCGAATACGACGAGGCGGTTTCCGAAGGAGTGGAGTTTGAATGGCAGTCGAGCATTGTCGACATCCACGACGATGCAGGCGATATAACCGACGTGGTGATTGAGTGCAACGGCGAGCGCCACGAAGAAGACGCCGACGTGGTGATAATGGCTGTCGGCTCACAGCCAGCCAGCCGTATAGTCTCCACAACGGAAGGAATCGACGTTGACGACCGCGGCTATGTGCTGACACGCGACATGCCCTACGGCATGACAACCCGCAAGGGAGTGTTTGCCGGCGGCGACGTTGTCAACCGCCCGTCAACGGTGGTGCTCGCCATGAGCGACGCCAAGAAGGTGGCAGAAGGCATAGCGCAATATGTTGACGCCATCAAACTGCTGGAAGCAATTTCATAGACATAACATATACACAGAGATTGAATTACCATAGTAGCAGACCGCCCCGGATGTCGTGACGACAACCGGGGCGGCAATTTTTCCGCAAGTCAGGATTTATTTTTTTAGAATTTCACTTTCTTCACACCATCCACAATGTATATGCCTGCCGGCAGACTATCCCAATCAACGTCGAGCTTCACGCCCTGCATATTGAACGTGCCCCGGCGCGATTCAGAAATATCGGCCGTAATGTCGTGGATGCCGTCGGCATCAGGCCTGATGACAAGTTTTTCAACAGGCTTGCCTTCAAACACCAATGCCCTCATAGCGGAGTCAAACGCCGCGCCAACCGGCTCCGTGATGTGGCAGCCGTCAAGCTGCACGTCACCGATTGCCGGAACCGCGCCCAGCACCGAGGTTATCTCCACGTCAGCCTTGCGCACCACGAGCCGCTCATCGCCGACGTCGGCATCACCAACTATACACTTTGCTCCGGCAACACCCATTTCAGCATTGATGCTCACCTTGGCGCCGTCGATGACAACAGGCGAGGCAACGGTCATAATGCCGTCATTTTTTGCTTTGATGTTAAGCGTTCCCGGTCCCAATACGGTAAGCGCGCCTATCGTGCATATACCCTTATCGCTCGATATGAAATTGTTTTCGCCAATCAGCATAATCTTCAAGTCGGGAATCATACTATTCACAGCCACATTGCCTGTTATCGTCGCGTTCCCTAAGGAGAGAGTGTTTGTCGCAGGGTCAAACGACGCCATGCCTTCCACTCCAGGTATCACACTGAGGTCGCCGCAATTCTTGCCCGTCAAAGCCACGCCAGCCACATTTACACCATACGTCACAGGACCAATCACAACCTTGCCTTTCACCAACGCCCCGTCGAGAGCCACGCCACGCAGCGCGGCGTCGAATTTCGCGCCGACCGGCTCTGTGACGCCACAGCCTTCGAGCACGAGAGCGTCGATATTGATTATCGCGCCATTCTCTCCCTCAACACGCACCACAGCATCACGCACCGTCAGCGAGTTATTTTGCGCATCAATGCCGCAGATACACCATTTGCTTTTGACCGCCACTTCACAGTCTTCAATAGTCAATGCGGTACCTCTTATAGACACACAATATCCATCGCGGCACGATAGGTCAAGCTTGCCCGTTCCGCTGATTATTGTAGGCTTGTCCATTACAAGCGCCCTTCCATCAGAAGTAATTCTGTTATTGCCCTCCAGCCATATCGTCAATCCTTCGCACGCACTGTTGATGATGCCCGATCCAAACAATTTATTATTTATAATAGTAGCTCCATCAAGGATAAGAACCTTAGTTTTAGGATTGAACGACACTTTTCCTGTCACTCCATCTATCACACTGAGGTCCTTGCAATTACTCGATGTCACATTCACTTCGTTCACCATAATGCCATATTTTTCGTCAGGGGCAATCACAACATTGGCTTTCACCAAAAAACCATCGACTGCAATGCCCTGCAACACTGGGTCGAATGCAGCATTCTCGGGAGCACTGACGTAGCTGCCATCAAGCACGAGTCCAGAGATTTGACACACTGAGCCGCTTTTCGCGTAAGCCTCCACGTGAGCATTGCGCACTGTAACCACCTGACCGCTTTCGTTTGCCACGCCCTTTATGCCGTAGGTGCCCTCGGCATATACGCTGCAGTTCTCTATCGTCACCGGAGCCTGTTGCAGATGTATGCCGTCCTGCACGTTCGACTTGAGATTGAGTTTGCCACTTCCGCTTATCGTCGTAGCCTTTTCCGCCCAGATACAAGCGAGAGCGACGCTGATGCTATTTTCGCCAATCACATTAATTGTCAAGTCATTGCAGTCTGCATTAAAGATGCCCACTGTGCTTTTTCCAGGCGCAATTGTGGCATTTTCAAGAGTAAGCGTCCTTGTTATGCCGTCATACTTCACTATTCCGCTCACACCGTCAATCACACTGAGGTCGTTGCAGTTGTCCTTCGTGACAGCCACACCAGCCACACTGATGGCATAATTCGGCTTACCAATCACCAATCTGCCCTTCACAATCTCACCGTCAATAGCCAACGACATACATCCTTTATCGAACACCACCCCCTTAGGCTGCACAATTGCACAGTCTTCGAGAACAATTCCTCCGAAATATACAACACAACCATTTTTTGCATTTACATCGACACGGGAATTACGCACAGTGAGCACAGACTTTTCGCTAATAAAGCCTCCCACTATGCCTGTATGCTCACTATTGATTGTTATTTCGCAATCTTCAATGGTAAGTGGAACATATATAAACAGAATAGCTTCTTTTTTCTTTGTCCTAATGTCGAGCGTCCCCGGACCGCAAATAGTGGTAGCACTCCGGAACTCCATTCCCTCTCCTTCATTGTTAACAATCCTGTTTGAACCTTTCAGCACAATTCTAAGGCCTTCACATTCAGAATTAAAAAGACATCTTTCATCTCCGATTCCCGTTATGATAGCATTTTCGAGTGTCAGAGTTTTTGTTGCAGGATCGTACTTCACGCTTCCTGTCACGCCCTTGATTCCAGAGAGGTCGTTGCAATTTTTTTCCCATACGCTATAGCCATTGATTACAATACCATAATCCGCAGCCTGCATTGTGGCAACGGCAAACACAGCAAGCAGAACGACGAGCACCATGCGCATCCAAATGCAACGTCTCGGCAAGGGAGGACCAGCTTTTTCACTGGAAAGAGAGTCTGTCAGGTTGAATTGTCTCATAATAATTAGTTTTTGGTTTCGGACAGCCACAATATGCCCGATGGATTTGAAAAAAGGTTTAAATTGTAAAAACACTACAAAGCAGCGCAGATGTGGCACTACGCCAAAAAGCAGTCTAATCAATAACTTATGTTTTTCGCAAAGATAAAGGATAAACAACAAAGCAAATAACTAATCTCAAATATTTTTCGACACAATTCTTTCATTTTTGTATTTTTCATACATAAAAAACGTTAATAAGCTACAGAAGGGACAACAGCATCCTCTCTGCCGCCGACATGAAAAAGCGGCGCCGGATTTCCCCGACGCCGCTTCAAGCATTGCGTTTCTATGTTGTTTTTATTTTATTGCCACCTTACGGCTGTCGTCGCCGTTCACCACAATGTAGTAACCGGCAGGCAACGCGATTGTAGTCGAGCCGCTGACTGTTGTGCAGCAAGCCTCGCGCGCATCGACAGTATAGACGTGGATGTCGGCCTCGTTTGCCGTTTCCACCACCAATTTGCCGTCACGGCAGTAGGCATCCCATTCAGCATCCGCACCCACAGCAGCCACCGACGACACAAACGCCGTGATTCCAATGTCATCGATGTTCAAACGTCCGCCGCTAACTTGGTTCAGGCGAATACGCACCGGTTGCGAAGCATTGATTGTTGCCGAGCACTCAACAAGCTGGCTTTTGTCATCTACGCTGAACTCCTTCACTTTAATCCAATTGCTTCCGCGATCCACAGAGTAGCTTAGCTCCACAACCGGAGCTGCATCCGAGCCATAAGGAGCGGCGAAGAACGACACCTCTCCTGCGCCGTCGACCTTGTCCTCAAGCATCGTCAGCGAGCGCTCCCCTTTCTTTCCAGTGCAAAGGGCCTGCGTACCATGCACTTTATCGCCTTCACGGGCTGCGATGCCGGCATTCACAACGCTCCATTTGCAAGCCGAGCCATTATAGTTAAACGTGTTGTACGGTCCGGCGCCAGGTTTCTCAAAATCCTCAAAGAATGTCACAGGCGCGGTCACCACAGCCTTCACATCCACATCGTCGCCCTCGACGGTTGCCGTGCTGGCAGAGAGCGTGCCATCGTATGTGCCGGCGGCAGAAGCAGGTATGCGCACATAGATTTCGGCGCCTATTGTCTCAGCCGTTTTAGTGTCGACAGCGAGGCTGCTGCGCCAGTCGCTCTTGTCTGCGCTCACTTGGAAGCCCTTTGTCACACTCACATTGATTTCATTCTCCTCAACGTTTGAAGCGTAGACAGTCACCTTCACAGGAGCAGAGTCGACACCCGGAGCCGCCGACAACACGAGTCCGCCTTCCGGCAGGTCGAAACTGATTTCGCGGTCAAGGTCGGCAGTGGTCACGCTGACCAAGTTAGACTTCATGCCCTTGACGTTGCTGAGTTGATATTTATATTCTGTCAGATATTCAAGATCAGTCACGGCATATTGCTGAGCCGCAGCCTTCACCGTTTTCGGGAATCCCGGCACGAGCGTAGTGCCGTCGGCAAGATACACATTCAGCGTATAGTCGCCGCCGTTCTTGTCAACGTCGACCCAACGGGCTGTAAAGCCGTCGGCAGTCACGTTTGATGCAGAAAGAGCGGGAATGCCGTCGACAGCCTGAGCCTTCAGCGTCACTACCGACTTAGCCGAGCCGCTTGTCAGCGTAAGCGTTCCGGTGGCAGATGCCTGCACAGCCGAAGAATAGGTCAGATTTATCGATGTGCCCTTGTTGGCATCTGCGGCAGCGATGCTTGCAGCCGAAGCCTTGAATCCAGCTCCAGCCACGCTGACAGCCACATTCTGCGTCAAGCCTTCCGCCTTTACGTTTACAGTATAGGTAAGCGTCGTGTTTACAGCCGTCACACCGAAGTCGACAGTCGAGCCGTTGTAAGGCGACGTAATCTTCGGGTCGACCACACCGCCCGGAGTCCATCCGATGTTCTGCTTGTCGCCCCAGATATACTCCGCGAGCTCAGGATGGTCGATAAACGGGTTTCGGTTGTTCTGATGCTTGTAGACAGCGTTGTTGCGGTCAATCTCCTTCTGGCTCACCGGGTCCTGCTCGTTCCACTTCAAGAGCAGATTTACAGCCCAGGTTGTGTAGCAAGGATAGCTGTTTCCGGCAAGCATAGGACTGCTCCACGAAGCGATTTTGTCGTTGTAGCAAGCCGCCATATAGAAATACGTGCGGGCAAAGTCGCCCTTATACTCGTCAACCGGCTCGAAAACCGTACCCGAGTAGCCCGGGAATGTCGACTTTCCGAGTTTTCCGAGAGCGTCCACACCATTGCACGACGGCAACGTTGTTCCGTTGGCACACTCGCCGTAAGGGAAGCTGCTGCGCTGTCCGTTCACCTTACCGTCGGTAGGATAAATATGGAACGCGTCCGACACCATCGGCTGCCCCTTTTTGAACCAGCTTTTCGGGAACGAGTGCTCGCGGTTGACACAGTCGCCCACATTGCTGTAGTTGCCACACTTCTTCTGCCCCTCGCGGAATTTCGAAGTGGAATACATGTCCCAATAGTAATTCGTGCCAGGGCGAATGTCCGAATCCTTGTACACGTTCCACAACCCGTCGTAGCCCACGTTTTTGTGCGGTCCGACGATTTCACACAGTTGTTTCAACAATTCCTTCTGGCATTTGCCTTCCGCCTTCTTGTAGTACCCCGAAGGCTCCTGCGCATACGCCAAGCCCGAGAATAGGCAAATCAGCAGCGCAACCAATGAGAGTTTTGTCAATTGTCTGTTCATATTGAATAGTGATTTATTTGTTGTCTTTCAGTTTGCGTCCGGCAAGCATCCCGCAAGCCGCCATAATATCCTCGCCGCGCGAACGGCGGATTGTGCAAGTCACGCCGAGCGAGTTCAGCCTGTCGCGGAAAGCCGTCATCCGCCGCTCGTCGCTCGTTTTCAGTTCCGAGCCAGGGATAGCGTGGAAACGGATAAGGTTGACACGCACCTTCTGTCCCTCCAGGAGTTTTGCAAGAGCGTCGGCATGCGCCTCGTCGTCGTTAAGTCCAGCCCACATGATGTATTCCACAGAGAGGCGTCGCTGATGTGCGAAATCGTAGTCGCGCAGCATCGTCATCACCTTCTTTATCGGGAAAGCGTTCTCGACAGGCATCAGGCGTTTGCGCTCCTCATGATAAGGCGAATGCACGCTGATTGCGATATGCACGTCGGTCTGCTCCACAAGCCGTTTCAAATCGCCGAGTTTGCCGATTGACGACACCGTGATGCGCTTCGGGCTCCACGCCAGTCCCCAACGTTCAGTCAGCACGGCGATGGCACGTACCACCTCTATGTAGTTGTCCATCGGCTCGCCCATACCCATAAAAACAATGTTGGTGAGCGTCATCGACTCAGGGATGCTGAAAATCTGGTTGAGAATCTCCGCCGCCGTCAAATCGCCGTGATAGCCCTGCTTTCCCGTCATGCAGAAACTGCAGTTCATCTTGCATCCAATCTGCGACGACACGCACAGCGTGGCACGGTCGGCGTCAGGGATGTAGACACTCTCTATCATTTTGCCACCGGCAGTGCGAAACAGATATTTCACCGTACCGTCGACACTGCGCATAGCCTCCGCCGGAGCCTCACGCCCCACGCAGTAGCGCTCGCTGAGGCGCGCACGGTTTGACTTCGACAAGTTGGTCATTTCGTCGACCGTCGTGGCACGCTTCTCATAAAGCCATTGCGCCATCTGCTTCGCCGTGAACCTCGGCATCGCCATCTCAGCCGCCACCGCTTCCAAGTCGGCAAGCGACAATCCTAACAATTTCTTTTTCTCTTCTGCCATATCATCAATAAAGAGGGAACTGCAAAGTTACAAATATCATTTGGAAACAGACTGATTTTTTCTGACATATTAACGAAATGCCTCTTTGATGTCAGGAATTGATGTCAGGAATCGACCACGGCAACGACATAAAAGCGACAAAGCCCGGCACTAAGCCAAGCTTTGTCGCTTTCACATATTTTTTCTCAATCAGCCGCCAGCTCAGAGCGACGGATTATCATGCGGTATGTCAACGCACAACCGCCTTGCCCGTTGTTCCGTCGGCGCGGCGCACCACATAGATGCCAGGCGCCGGATTTTCCACCTTGCGGCCGTAGAAATCGAAGAAACCGACCACCTCCGCCTCACCGGCGGCAATGCTGTCGACAGCGCCTTCCGGCTGCACTACGAAATCGGCGAGCGAACGCGGAGCAACCGTCGCAACCGGAGTGAGATAGTAGCAGATGCCCGTCACTGTCCACACCTTGTCGAAATATCCATTAGTGGAACTGTTGTAGATGTCCGTGCCACGGAAATACCAAAGCTCGCCCGAGCGGGTTTTGTCGGAAACAAGATGGAACGGCACATTGAACTTTCCGTAATAGTCAGGGTCAGGGTAGTTGCCATATTTTTCATCAAACTTCACATCCTTCACCGTCACAAGCTGGAATATCACGTCGCAAGCCTCGGCAGCGTGGATCTGTTCGAACGTGAGCACCTTGGGTTCCACAACGTTTCCTTCAGAAACGACGCGCCATGCGTCGGCAGCCACCGGCACGAAATCGATGCCACCGTCGTCGGAGAAAATCACGTTGCCCACAATGTCGGTGATGTTGTCGCCCGGCTTCACCTTCGTCAAGTCGATCTCATCGTATCCGCAGCCCGACGCCGAACGCACCTCGGCAGCCGATTGGGAATCCTGCGCATAGAAGGTGTAGAAATTAGAGTCGATTGCCGTAACCGTAGCCTCACCCTTGTAGACGTAGAGAGTGGTCATCGAAATGTTGTCCTCGTCAAACAGTTCCTTGAACGAATTGACAGCAATCGTCTCAATCGGACGCCATTCAACAATCTGCGTGCGCGACTGCGCGCCGTCGGCAGCATATACAATCTTGTCGGACGTCATTGCCGTATTGTCGACTGTAAGAGTCAACACCACATCGCAACCGTTCTCGCTCTCAGCGTCGGCCTTTGCCACAGTGGTCGCGGAAACAGTCACCTCGCCCGACACCGGCGAAGACAACGAGATGTCGCCCTTCAGATTCTTACCCTTCACATTTATCGTTTTCGTATATGTCAAGCCCTTGTACACCTTTCCGAAATCAACCGACATATCGGTGATTGTGATTTCCGGAGTCTCCACAGCATCAGCCTTGGCGGGAGTGAATATCTCATTCCATGTCGACACCACACGCACCTCATCGATTACGGCGACCGGAGTTTTTGCCACCGACGACGAACCTTGTCGCAACTCGATGCCGCGCACGTCGGCAAGCGACTCCGAGCACTCTTCCTCCGCCACAACAGAAGCCGCAGGCTCAGCGTCGCCCTTTGCCGGGTTCACCCACAGCGAGATGCGGTCGTTGTCGGCTCCGTCAATGATTTCGTATTTCACAACGACAAGATATGTCGTGCCAATCGCACACTCCTCGTCGGCCCACGCTACAGACGTTTTCACATTGCCAAGGTTTGCCACATTGCGGCTCACGCCCAACTTGAAGCCCTCGCCGGAAGCCTGCGCAAACAAGCCTGCGCCTTCCGACCCGGCCTCGGTATCGCCAAACTTTGTGGCGTCGAGCGAATTGGCACCTGTAAGCGCCATAAACGCAGCCGTGCGCGAACCTGACGGCAACTCGCTCACGTTGACCAACGCAGAATAATATACCGTGCCTTTTGCCGCATCGGTGCCTTTGTCGCGGAAAAGCATCTGGCAATATTCGCCCGATTCCTTTGTCAGACGCACAGCCTTTCCAGCGGCGTTGTCCTGATATCCGGCAAACGTCAGCGGAGATTTTGCCAACTGAATAGGCGCCGTTGTTTTCTTTCCGTATTTAACCCATTTTCCATTGCCATAGAGATTACCTTCAGCATAATCAAACGACTCGGCAAGATAAGTTTCAGCACTTGCCGTCAAAGCCATCGCCATGGTTGCGGCACAAAAAAGTAGAAGTTTCTTCATTTATCCTAATATTGAAATTCTTCGCAAGTTACGAAAAAAAGGCGACATATAAAAGCGCCACGCCATGCGGAGCAAAAAGATGGCGGCTGAAGCCTCAACCGCCTCAACCGCCAAAGTTCTGCATTTCTGAATCTTATCTTAATTGCGCTCTTTCACCACTCCGAGTCTGTAAGCTGCAAGAAGTTGCTTCAACTCATCAATCTGCTTGCGCAGCACCTTGCCCTTGTCGGTGTCCTTCACAAGCATCCGCTGCGAATTGAACTCCACAAGGAATGAGTTTGACTTGATGTCGAGCCCCTCCTCGATAGCCTTCTGCCGCGACTCAAACGGTTCGTGCTGCACAAGCTGCAGCGCGCGCGAATGGAACACCAGCGTATACCCGGCGATTCCCGTCTCAGGCTGATATGCACGCGAGAAGCCACCGTCGATCACCAGCATCTTTCCGTTGGCCTTCACCGGCTGCTCTCCCTTTATGGTTTTCACCGGCACATGGCCGTTGATTATGTGCGAATGAGGGTTGTCGATGCCGAACTCCTGAAGGATTTTGTTGCAAATGTCCTCGCGGTCGCGAAGAGTGTAGTATGCACCTTTCTCCTCCTTGTGCAACTCCTTGTCGGCGATGAAATAACGCTCGAACGTAGCCATCTTGTCCTTGTCGAACAGCGGAGAGTCGGGACCGCACCACAAGTACCACAGATAGTCGAGCGCAAAACTCGTCGTGTCGTTGTTATCGTCGAAGAATGCAGCGCGCACCAGTTGGTCCACCCTGTCGAGCAGTCGCTTTCCGGCAAACTTCTCGCCGAGGATTGTCACCTCCTTGAACGAGCCGTCGGCATTCAACGGAATCGAGGCATGGAAAAGCAGATTGTTGTTGCACACAAGATACATGCTTCCCTCGGTCATGAAACAGCGGATATGCTTGCGCAGCTTTTCGCTGTGGGTGAACGAATTGTGGAGCTTCTCCACCAAATCGCACTCCTCCGCCGTCAGACGGTAAGGATCGTTGGGGTCGATTGTAGGGAACTCCGAGTCGAGCATCTTATACTCTTTTCCACCATAGCAAAGCATACCGCGCTTAAAGTCAATCTTATCAAGCAACAGACGGCCGTCCATGCCAAATTCCGGATGGCGCTTTATGATGCCCGCCTCCAGTTTGAACTGAATCACGGCTATCGCCTTGTGCATCTGCGCAATGAGGCGCAACGTCTTTTCCGGATAAGTTTTGTCGGCATATTTCTGCTTCAACGCAAACACCGTGCATGGGTCATTGGCATACGTATCCATTGCGAACGTGGCGAGAGGCAACAGGTTGATGCCATATCCCTCCTCGAGCGTAGTCAGCGTGCCGTAGCGCATCGAGATGCGTATCACGTTGGCTATACAGCTGTCGTTGCCCGCCGCGGCACCCATCCACAGCAAGTCGTGGTTGCCCCATTGGATGTCGACGTTGTGGTAGTTGCACAGCGTGTCCATGATGATATGCGCACCCGGTCCGCGGTCGAAAATGTCGCCCACGATGTGGAGCGAGTCAATCGTGAGCCGCTGAATCAGGTTGCACATCGCGATGATGAAATCGTCGGCACGCTGAGTTGAGATTATCGTATTGATAATCTGGGTGATATATCCCTGTTTATTCTGATCGTCGACCGTTTCGTGCAGCAATTCCTGAATGATGTAGGAAAACTCCTCCGGCAACGACTTGCGCACCTTCGAGCGCGTGTATTTCGACGACACGTTCTGGCAGACGCTCACCAGTTTGTTGAGCGTGGTCAGATACCAGTCGTTCATATCCTTCTCCTGCTCCTTGACAATCTGCAGCTTCTCCTGCGGATAGTAAATCAGCGTGCACAGCGCCTTCTTCTCCGATTCCCGCAGCGTGTTTCCGAAGATGTCGTTCACCTTACGCTTGATTGAGCCGGAGGCGTTTTTCAGCACATGCTGGAACGCCTCGTATTCACCATGTATGTCGGTCAGAAAATGCTCAGTGCCTTTCGGAAGGTTTAGAATTGCCTCCAGATTTATGATTTCCGTGCTTGCCGCCGCCACCGTGGGAAACAGGCGCGAGAGGAGTTTCAGATAATGAATATCGAGTGTAATGGCTTGTTCCTGAGCCTTTTTATTTTCAGACATTGTCAAATATTTAGTCTTTAGTTATTGTTTGTTAGAAACAGCACAAAACCAAATGTGTTTCGTTTTGCAAAGATAGTGTTTACAAATCAAAATTGCAAAAAGCGGATACATTATAATTGCGGGCGCCGCCACCACTCCGTCCAGCCAAATTTGTTCCCTTTTTTTCCATTAATTCATACAAAAAAGCGTATCTTTGCGAATGAATACAGGCTACTATGTAGAATTTGTCATAAAAACAATAAACTATTTCTGAACAAAAAACTTGAAATTACCGATGAAAAAGACTTTGGCAATAATCCGCCACGACCCGTGGCTTGAACCATATTCCGACGCAATCAACGGTCGGCACGACGATGCCGTGCGCAAAGAAAAAGAACTCGCCGGCAAAGGAGGCACGCTCGTTGACTTCGCCAATGCGCACAAATATTTCGGACTGCACAAGACGCGCAGCGGATGGGCATTCCGCGAATGGGCGCCCAACGCCACTGCTGTCTACCTTATCGGCTCATTCAACAATTGGACAGAAAAAGCAGAGTTCGCCCTCACCCGCATCGACGGCGGAGTGTGGGAAATCACGCTGCCGAAAGACGTGCTGCGCCACGGCGACCTGTACAAGCTGAAAGTGCATTGGGACGGCGGTTGCGGTGAGCGCATCCCAGCCTACTCCACACGCACCGTACAGGACGAGAAGACCCTGATTTTCTCAGCACAGGTGTGGCAACCGGCGCGCCCGTACAAATTCAAGGTCGCCGACTTCAAGCCCCAGACCAACCCGCTGCTCATCTACGAATGCCACATCGGCATGGGCGAGGACAAGGAAGGCGTAGGCACCTATGAGGAATTCCGCGTCAACGTGTTGCCGCGCATCGAAAAAGACGGCTATAACGCCATCCAGATCATGGCGATTCAGGAACACCCATACTACGGGTCGTTCGGCTACCACGTGTCGAGCTTCTATGCCGCTTCGAGCCGCTTCGGCACGCCCGACGAGCTGAAACGTCTCATCGATGACGCCCACAGCCGCGGCATTGCCGTGATTATGGACATCGTGCATTCCCACGCCGTAAAGAACGAGGTGGAAGGACTCGGCCGCTTCGACGGCAGCTACGACCAATATTTCTACGGCGACTCGCGCCGCGAACATCCGGCATGGGACTCGCTCTGCTTCGACTACGGCAAGAACCAAGTGCTTCACTTCCTGCTGTCGAACTGCAAGTTCTGGCTTGAAGAGTATCATTTCGATGGATTCCGCTTCGACGGTGTCACGTCGATGCTCTACTACAACCACGGACTCGGTCAGGCATTCTCGTCGTATGACGACTACTACAACGGCGGACAGGACACAAACGCAATCACATATCTGACGCTTGCCAACAAACTTATCCACAAAGTCAACCCCCACGCCATCACCATTGCTGAGGAAATGAGCGGCATGCCCGGACTCGCCAACAAGGTAAGCGACGGAGGCATCGGCTTCGACTACCGTATGGCGATGGGCATCCCCGATTTCTGGATAAAGACCATAAAAGAGAAAAAAGACGAGGACTGGAAGCCTACAGCCATCTTCTGGGAGCTGACCAACCGACGCGCCGACGAAAAGACAATCAACTATGCCGAAAGCCACGACCAGGCACTTGTGGGCGACAAGACGATAATCTTCCGTCTTATCGACTCTGACATGTATTGGCACATGATGGTTGACGACCACAACATGAACGTGGACCGCGGCATCGCGCTCCACAAAATGATACGTCTCGTCACGCTCGCCACAATCAACGGCGGCTACCTCAACTTTATGGGCAACGAGTTCGGTCATCCGGAATGGATCGACTTTCCGCGCGAAGGCAACGGCTGGTCGTACAAGTACGCACGACGCCAATGGAGCCTCGTAGACCGCGAAGACCTGAAATACAAATTCCTCGGCAAGTTTGACGAGGACATAATACACCTTGTCCGCTCAAAGCGCAATTTCCAGGCAACCCCTGTTGAGAAGCTTTGGGACAAGGACGATGACCAAGTGCTGGCGTTCAAACGTGGCGACCTCGTGTTTGTGTTCAACTTCAACCCGTCGAAATCGTTCTCCGACTATGGCATACTCGCGCCGGAGGGATGCTACAGCCACGTGCTCAACTCCGACCAGGACATCTACGGCGGCTACAACAACATAGACACCACAGTGAAGCACCTGACCATCAGCGACCCCCTGTATCAGCCCTATGGCATCGGCTGGCTAAAGCTCTATCTGCCGGCACGCTCCGTGCAGGTGTTGCGCTACAAAAAGTGACAATAACAAGACAATTAATAAGCCCTATTAATTCAAACAACCGCGGCGATTCTCTCTCACAATCTACGCCGCGGTTGTTTTTTTTATTATTTTCAAGATTTTGTCAAAAAAATACATCTATCATTCACACTAAAATACGTAACTTTACCCGCAAACCAAACATTTAATAACTTACGGTATGAAAAAACTACTATCGATCATGGCAATAGGGCTTGCGGCATTGACTGCCAACGCCGGTCCTGGAGTGTTCAACCACCTCGGTTTCGGGGCAGGAATCGGCACAAGCGGCATAACCATTGAAGCCGCCACACCGATTACCAACTTTGTCAACCTTCGCGCAGGAGTGTCGTGGATGCCGGCAATCACATTCAATGCCGACGCCGACTTCACATACACCGTGATGTCGGAGACACAAACCGGCACCGTCAACCTTAAAGGCGACTTCGGACGCGTGCAGGGGCAAGTTATTTTCAACGTCTACCCAGTACCCAAAGTCCCTGTATACATTGCCGCAGGCGCTTATTTCGGAGGCGACAAGCTGCTTAAAATCACTGGACACAGCTCCGACCTTGCCAATCCAGACGCGCAGGCAGTGATCGGCGACTACAAGATTCCTGCCGACAAAGACGGAAACATCTCAGGTGGTTTCAAGGTAAAGAATTTCCGTCCGTATCTCGGCATCGGATGGGGGCGCATGATTCCGGGCAAGATTGTGAATTTCTCAACCGAACTCGGCGTGCAGTTTGAGGGTACTCCGGAGCTGTATACCGACTATGGCGAAATCGATGAGTCAATCACAGAGGACGACAACACATTCAACAAAGTGGCCAACGCGCTGAAGGTGTATCCGACACTCACATTCCGCATCAACTTCAAGGCATTCTAAAAACGCCACCAATCAGTAACGACAAAGCCACTCAAATTTGAGTGGCTTTGTCGTTACTGATTGAGTATTTTCTCATATATCGCCCGGCGCTGCGCCATAGATATTGAGATATCGAATTTTTCCGCCATCGCCTTGCAATCCGGCTTCATCCGCCGGCGCAAGTCGGGATCGGCAAGCTTTTTGATACCATTTTTGAAATCCTCCACACTGAACGGGTTGCAAAGGAATCCCGTCACCCCGTCTTTGAGATATTCGCGTATGCCCTGCACGTCGGAGCCAACCAACGGCACACCTTCGCAAAGCATTTCCAAGCCAGCCATTCCAAGCCCTTCCCTAAGCGACGGCATCACACCTATGTCGGCACAGGCGGCAATAACCTCAGGCATATCGCTGTGGAAACCGATAAACACCGTCTGCACGCCTCCCTTCTCCGAGAGATCGACAAGTTCTTGCGCCACAGGGTCGGATGTTGTCTCATGTCCGCAAACCACAAAGACAAATTTGTCTTTGTCAGGAAGTTCGGCGAGAGCCTTGACTATAATCGTCTGATTCTTGTAATGCACCAGTCTGCCCACCGCCAGCACCGCTGTCTTGTCGACAGGCACGCCGCATTTACGGCGAAATTCATCCCTATCTGCCACAACGTTTCTGAAGCGTCGGCAATCAAGCCCCACACCACTTATCTGGAACACATTTCTGCAGTGCGTGGCTTTCATATAACCATAATCCTGACTGTTGACAGTTATTATGGCGTCGCAGAATCTCGATGCGAAACGTTCAACAGTGTTGCATGCAAGAAACAGTTTTCGGGAAGAAATTGGAGAATATGGCAATCCGTGGGTCGTATATATCACCTTCGTGCCCTTTCTTCTATATTTCCGCGCCGCCAACCGGGCGAAAAGCCCGACTGCGGTGGTGTGGCAATGCACAAGGCCAAAATGCCTCGACGCCAGCAACTGTTTCAGCTGCTTGTAAAACTTCAGATTGTTTCTCGACAGCATTGAATTGCTGTCCACGCGTGCATCGACAAACGTCACTCCCTTCTCCTGCATTATGCGGAGAGTATGCTCCTCCCGGGCGCTATTGTCGGCCATCGCAAACACACGATAGCCCATCTGATTGAGCATATCAATGTCGCTCCACAGGAAATGGAACATTCCTATGGTATTGGTCACAATCAAAGCGTTTCTCACAGCCATCGCAGAAGCCTTTACTTTGTGCGTCTCACAGAGCGGACAGCACCGCTGGAGCTGCTCGACGACGGTTTTTTCTTCTTTGTGGTCTTCTTTTTCTCCGGTTTCTTCTTCTCGGTCTTCTTTTTCGTTGTCGTAGACTTTTTCTGACGCACCGAGCGTTTGTTTTTCGGAGTTGTCACAGTTGATGTCTCCTCCTCGACCTCATCGGTGTCGCCACCACGCTCAGACACCACCACGTCGTCCGACAACCCCTCAGCCTTTAGGCGCGCCGCCTCTTCAGCCTCCTGCCGCTCAGCAAGCTCCTCACGCGTCGGCACCCACAGATTGCGGTCAAATGCACGCAGACGGTTCTCAATGCTGTCCTGCGCATGCTTCAAGTCGTCGGGGTCAGGAAACATCTGCATCAGCGACAGATTTCGCAAGTTGCGCGTTTTGTAGATGTCGCCCTTATACATTCCAAGCTGGAAATAATCGTCGTAGTTGTATTTGGCAAGATTGTTGTCGTCGTCGACAAAGATGCTCTGCTGTGCCAGATATGGGCGCAGTTGGTCAAGTTTCACCCAGAACATAGGATATTTTATAGGCTCGCCGCCATAGTCGTCCACACGGTGGAGCACAGGGCAAAGCGCCTGAATCTGCTTTGTGACACGATTTTCGAGGCTGTTGAACTCATAACGCTCAATTGCATAGAAACTGAGCACCTCGTTTGTAGGCACGTCGCTATCCTCGATGACATATTTCGGATTCTTCTCCGTGCTTCCACGACCGGTTGTATATATGATATGGAATCTGTCGAGCATCTCACCCACCTTTATTTTATATTGGTCGGTAAACACCTCGCGTCCGTCAAGATACTCGTAGGCCGGCACCTGACCGTTGCACACCACCCTCAGGATGATGCGGAACAGGCTCTCCTGCCCGTCGACCGGCTCGTCGGGATAATAGAGCGCAAGGTTTTGAGGCTGCGTCAAGTCGAGTTGACGGTAGATTATGCGTTCCCACATCTTGCTGGCATCGCTCACCTCAGGCTTCTCATAGAAGTCGCGCATGCGCTGCGTCACGCCAGCCGCTGTTTCGTCTTTCTTGGTTCTGTCGGTTTTGCGCGTCACCTGTGCCCCAGCCTGCAACGACAGGCCGGCGAGCAAAGCCACTGCAAATATGTATCTCAGTTTTTTCATATCTCAACTTGTTTCGTTGTCAATTTTTAGTTTACAATCACCTCCATCGGCGACAGGTCGCGGACAATGCCGTCAGGGCCCTTCGCACGTATACGCGTGATGTAGAATCGCTTGCCGCGCGAGAGTCGGCGGAAACTTGTCTTCTGACGCTCCGAGAATCGCGAGCCAGCCGATTTCTCCGGCATCGCGTTGCCCATCGAGTCAAACACAATAGTCTCGAAATCCACCACAGAATAGTGCACGTTCAGCAAATCGTCGTCGATAGCAGCATCAAGCCCGTTGGCAGCCAACAAAAGCGATTTTGCAAATGGCTTCGAGCCTTTATAGTGGTTTTCGTTTCCTTTCGAGTCCTTATATGCGATATATGCCGTCGGATCGGGCAGCTTGCGCACACGGAATGTAGACGTAGACACCGTCTGCGAACGGCCTTCGAGAGTGGCTGTCACCGTAATTACGCATTCCGCACCCACACGCGTAGGATGTGCGTTCCAATGGTCGCCGCTGCGCGTCAGCGAACCGTTGGTCATCGTGGCAGACACTGCATTTTGCGCCACGCCAGGCACTGATATGCTTATCGGGTTGTTGATTCCGGCATAAAGCACGTTCATCATCGTCGCCGACACAGTGGCTGTAGGTTCGATTACGGTGTAGTCCGACTGGAACGGATAGCGTGAAGTGGTACCGTCACCGCGGGTCACGTCAAGGTATCCGCTGTAGGTGAACGTACCCGTCTGTCCAGCCATGAACTCGTAAGTCCGGGTGTTGGCGGGCAGCTGGCGGCCATTGACGAATATTGCCGGACGCTGCGTAGTGTCGACCGCTGCAAGCACAATGTCGGCACTGTATTTTCCGCCCCTCATCACGAGTTTCGAGTTAGGAATCACGAATGCGTCAAGTTTGTTTACGCGCACGTCGCCCGCGTCCACACTCGCCACAAGCGTCTGCAAAGCCTCGCCCTCAGCAAAGAGCAGGTCGTTCTGCAGCTTCGACAGCAGCGTGACAGACGCCACGACAGGCATATTCTCAAACATTCCCGACACCCACGGCACTTTTATCATCGAGCCTTTCTGAAGCACCGGCTCCGTTGCCAGCGCCTTCTGAATGGCAGCCTGCTTCTTGGGGTCGGCAATGTAGGCGGCGATATACTTGCGGTATGCCGCCAGCCTACGCTCCAGCTTTGCGCCGTTTCCGTAGGTCACCATCACCTTCGACGAAGCCTCGAGGTTGTCCTGGTTCAGGATGTTGTCCACCTTACCATCCACGCCGTCGGCATCGCGCACGATGGCAAGTTTCAGAGAATCGATGTATTTGTAGAGCGACAGCGTCTGCCGGCGCACGTCGGCAGCCTTGTCAAGCCACGGCTTGCCCTTCTGCGGATTCTGCCGTGTGAATTCCTCCAATTGCATATAGAGGGCGGCATTACGGTCGCTGACGTTGCTGTTTGTGCGTTTCAGACCGTCTTCGACAAGCGTGAACCCGTTGAGCACGTCGCTCGACACGTTGAGCGCGAGCATCGCCGTCAGAACGATGTACATCAAGTTGATCATCTTCTGACGCGGGGACATTCTTGCCACATTTCCGTTTGCTCCCATATTGCTTTAAATCCTTTCGCTTTAGTTCTGTTGTTCAGTTTCTTCGCCGCCGGCTTTCTGTTCCGGAGCCTCCGCCGGTTTTTCAGGCTCGGCAGGCATCGCAGAGCCCATCGGGCGGTACATGTTGATGGTCATTGCCGTGATCATCTTCTCATAGACAGAGTTGAGCTGCTGCATGTAGCGCGCCATCTTCTGCGTTTCCTCGCAATAATGGTCGCTCTCAGCCGCAGCCTTGTCATACATGTTGCTTATGTCCTTCAATCCGCGGTTCACACGGTCGATATTGTCAAGCTGCGAAGAAATGCTCTTCAACTGGATTTCATAGATGGTGTTGAGTCCGGCAATGTTGCGGTTGAGGCTTGTCATCTGCTCAACGTAGCCAGTCGAGCTTTCCGAGATGTTTTCCGAGTTGTCGGTAATCGCCTTGTAACTGTCGAGCAGTACAGTTGAAACGCGGTTGAGCGCCTCCGTTGTCTGACGCAGCTGCTCCATCTGCTCAGAGATGGCGGCAAGCTGGTCGGTGTATTGCTGAGTGACGCTCGTCATGCCCTGCAAGTCGGGAGCGTCGCCGCCAACAACAACAGTTCCAGCCACGCCCGTTGCATTTGCTGTCTCGCCGCCAGCCACCGCACCTCCGCCGATAACGACAGAGCCGTTGACACCGTTTCCGCCCTTGAAATCAGGACGGTCCTCAGGATTTTTGGTGTTGAACACCTCAAACACCTCTTCCCAATGGTATTCGCGTGGCGGACGGTCGAACGCCGTAAGCACGAACATAAGCACCTCCGTACCCATACCGATTGACAACAGCGCGTTTCCACCCGGCAGGTGAAGGATTTTGAAAAGGGCACCCCAAATTACGACAGCGGCACCTATACTGTATGCGAAATTGAAAAAGCGCTGACCTTTTTCTCCAGAAAGAAAGGCCTCGACACCGTTTTTATATCTTTTAATCTTGCCCATGATGCAGCAATATTGTTTTGATTCTTACTTTATTTCTTAACTTTCACTTTTCCTTTTGTGAAGCCAATCTGAGTGCGCACACAACGGAAGCCTATGAATGAATGCTGCTCGTTCTGGTACTCCCAGGCACGCAAGTCAGCACGCACATTGTGGGCAATGTCCTTCCACGATCCGCCACGTATCACCTTGCGTTTCATCCGGTAAGGATCCTCGCCCGCGGCATTGTAGCGGTATTCAGGGTTGATGTCGCTTGTCAGTTTGTCAAGACTTTCGGTAAACGCCGTCGAAGTCCATTCGCTCACGTTGCCCGCCATGTCGTAGAGACCGTTGTCGTTAGGCTCATACGTGCCGCACTTCGATGTTATCAGGTTTCCGTCGCGCACGTAGTTGCCCTCTCCCGGCTTCAGGTTGGCATAGAAGCAGCCGTCGTCGGTCATAGGCATCTCGCCTGCCCACGGATACTTGTTCTCGTTGATACCGGCACGCGCGGCGATTTCCCATTCAGCCTCCGTCGGCAGACGGAACGGCTCGATGTAGACACCCTGCTTGCCCAGCGAGCGTCGCAGATAGTCGGTGCGCCAGTTTGCAAACGCGTTGGCCTGCTCCCACGACACGCCCACTACAGGATAGTCGCTGTAGCCCGGATGCGAGAAATACAGACGCGTGTACGGCTCGTTGTATGCGTTCTCGAAGTCGTTTATCCACACCGTCGTGTCGGGATAAACGTTGACAATATACGTGTTCAGGAAGTCGTAGTCGCTCGACAGGCGGCGCGTGATTGTCTCGCGCACGATGTCGCCATTGTCGTTGACATACGCCGTATCCTTGGATATGAACGGATTTTCTGTCGGCACAGGCACGTCGGTGTTGTAGTTGCGGCGTGTCGGGTCGATGCGGTTCTTGCGCTTCGCCGCCTCGGTGAGATTGTAGGTCTCGTAGCGGTAGTTCATCTGCGAAGCATCGAGTTCGGTCACACCCGTTATAGGATTCAACTTATAGACGCTCTGAATGGCGCGCTGCTCGTCTTCCGTAGGGTTTCTCCACGGAATAGGCTTTTTCCAGTTAAGATAAGGCTTGACAGGGTTTCCTTCCTTGTCTTCCTCGATTTTAAACTCCTCGTCGCCACCGTATGCAGGGTCGGCAAGACGCTCGCGGATAATTGAGTCGCGCACCCAGTAGACAAACTGCCGGTATTTGGCATTTGACACCTCCGTCTCGTCCATCCAGAAGGACTCCACCGAAGCGCCGTTAGCCTGCGCCTTGATGTTCCACGTGCTGTCGTCGGCATTCGGGCCGAGCTGCATCGACCCGCGTTCGATAAGCACCATGCCGTAAGGCGTCGGTTCGCCCAGAGCCGAACCTCTGACTCCCGTCACCTCGCCTCCGTCGCCGCCCATCGACGCTTTCGGAGAGAATGCGCAAGAAGTTGCCAACGCCGCCAATGCGATATAAGTTGCTGTTTTCTTCATATTCTTACATTATGCGAATGCTCTTATGCTTGTTTTTATTTTTCCCCGCAAGATTCAGCTTCATGTTGTATCCCACAAGGATTTCGTGGCTTCCGCTGCTTGCCTTCGAGATTGCCGAAAGCGGATAGTCGTAGCTGTAGCCAACGAAAAAGTTCTTATACTCTGCGCCCAGTTGCAGCGAGACGGCGTCGTTATAACGATAAGCCACGCCTCCCGAAAGGAACCTGTTGTAGCGCACGCGCGCCGTCACTTCCGCCTGCACCATACTCTTGATGTCGGAACGGAGCAACAAGGACGGTTGTATTTCAAATAACGTATTTTTTATCGGAATATTGCTGCCAGCCATGAAATAAAGCATTCTTCCCGCCTGCGACTCATAGCCTGAATCGTCGCTGCCCTCCTGGGTGTTGAGTTTCACGGTCGGTTGTGTGATGTGGGTCATCGACAGTCCAGCCCACAGGATTTTATGGGTGTACCAGACTCCGAAATTCAAGTCGAATGCCGTGCCGTGAAGGTCGTTGGTGGGGATTGCGTTGTCGTTTTTCTCGTGGTAGTCGTCACCGTCGGGGATATACACCTCAGAACCTTTGAATCCCTGGTCGAAAAGGCCGAGCTGCACACCGATGCTCAGCGTGCCTTTGAAAAGTTTCATCTTGTAGCTTGCCTGCGCGCCGGCGTTCAGGTTGCTGAACAAGCCGAGGCTTTCCTGCTGCACCATCACGCCCACGCCGATGCGCTTGCCGAAAAGCTTCACGGGCATATCGGCGCCTGCAAGAAATGCCTTTGGAGCTTTGGGAATGCCTATCCATTGCAGACGCGTTCCGCCGCCGATGTGCAGATAGTCGGTCGTGCCTGTGGCGGCAGGGTTGTAGTATGCCGGCATTGTCCAATACTGCGACAGCTGCGTGTCGAACTGCGCCGACACCGACAAGACGGTCAGCAGCGCGGCGAGCGTTGCCAGCAGTCGGCGATATGTATTGTCAAGTTTCTTCAATTTTCTGTCATTCAAAATAGAACGTAAACACCACCATGTTTGATGTCACTTTGTCGAGCGACTTGGTGAATTTCTGCTTGTCGATGTCGTCGACAAGGTCGGGGCGGTCTTTTTTCAGTATATTTTTAAGCCCGAAACAGAACTTAACCTCCGGCACGAACTTGAAAAACGGCACATACACGTCGAGTCCGAAACCGAGGGTAAGATAAATATCGGTGTTGCTCAGCTGCAGCAGCTCGCCGTCCTTGCGCTTCGACACGTCGAAAGCCGCCATTGCGCCAGCCGTGACGTAAGGGCGCAGATTGTGATAGCGTTTGGCCGACATTTTCACATCGACCGGCACCACGACGCTGCTGTTTTTCAGATTCTGCTTCTCAAGCTCGCCGGTGCTTGACTCGCGGAATGTCACGGTCTTGCTTCCAAAATACATTCCCGGCGACAGTCTGAGATTGAAATGCTCGGCAAGCCGCAAGTCGCCCATGATGTTGACGCAAAAGCCCGGAGCAAGCTCAGCCACTTCCGGATACCACGTCTCTCCGCTCTCGGTGACAAAACCGTTGCGCGTCATGCCAAGACTTTGATTGTGGAAACCCACAGAGAATCCGTAATGCAGACGTTTCATATCTGCATACGGACGGTTGAGTATCTTGTCGTTGTCCTGCGCCCGCAGAACGGGCACGGAGACAAACAAGACAGCAGTCATTATTAACAATCTCAGCATTTTCATATACCGAATAAACGCAAAATAGACGCCGTTATTGCAAACGCCGCGAAAAATCGCTAATTTTGAAGCCTATCTATTGACTAAGGCTACGATTATGAAAGATAACGACTGGAAACAACGTCTGAACATTGTCTATTCGACAAATCCCGATATGCAGTACGAAACCGACGACGTGGAAGAAGAAGAGACTCTGCCGCCTTCGAAACAGAAGTTGCGCATAATGCTCGACAAGCGCAACCGCAAGGGCAAGGAGGTGACGCTGGTCACCGGCTTTGTGGGGTCGGACGACGACCTCAAGGATTTGGCGCGCTCGCTAAAGACAAAATGCGGCGTGGGAGGCTCTGCCCGCGGGGGCGAGATCCTGATACAGGGCGACTTCAGGCAGCGTGTCAAAGACCTGCTCTCTGCCGAAGGCTACAACGCCAAAATCATCTAACCGCAAACTCCTGAATTATGAACGACTCTGTAAGCATTAGTTTCTCAGCCTTTGTTGCTGACATTAGAGACATTATATACAAAGGAAAAAACACGGCTATATCATCCGTCAACTCCGTGATGATTGCCACATATTGGAATATCGGCAAAAGAATTGTCGAGGAGGAGCAACAGGGCAAAAGTCGCGCAGACTACGGCAAACGCCTCATTGAGGCCCTTGCCTATGAATTGTCAAATGAGTTTGGATCAGGATTCAGCAAACGATACCTTGCATACTTTAGAAAATTCTACCTTTCATTCCCCGACTTGAAGATTTTGCAAACGCGTTTGCAAAATCTAAGATGGTCACACATCATCACCGCACTAAGAGTGGATGATGTGACGGCAAGACGATGGTATTTGGAAAATGCCGCATCGCAGATGTGGAGTGTCCGCACATTAAACCGCAACATATCTACCCAATACTATGAACGGCATTTCCAAACACCCGAAGCAACGACGTCAAACATTACCGACTCACCACAAGCCTGTGAAATACTCAAAAGCCCATTTATCGCTGAATTCCTCGGATTCAAGCAAGATGAATCCATCAATGAAAAAAGTCTGGAATCAAGTATTATTACCCATTTAAAAGAATTTCTTATGGAATTGGGAAAAGGTTTTGCATTTATGGGTCGACAACAACACATCCGCACTGATGCTGAAGATTATTTCATTGACCTCGTTTTTTATAACGTCATATTGAAATGCTATGTGCTAATTGATTTGAAAATTGGCAAAATCACTCATCAAGATGTGGGGCAGATGGATATGTATGTAAAAATGTACGATGAGCTAAAGCGGACTTCTGGCGACAACCCGACCATCGGTGTTGTACTTTGCTCCGAGACCGATTCTGACATTGCCAAATATTCTATTTTGAATGGAAATCAACAATTATTTGCCACTAAATACAAGCTCTATATGCCCACAGAGGAACAACTGCGCAAAGAAATCATACATCAAAAAGAATTGTTCAAACTCCAACATCAATCAGACGCCAAAATAATCTAACCGCAAACTCCTGAATTATGATTCTAATCAACAAAGCGTCAGCTGGCTCCGGCAAGACATACACTCTCGTAAAGGAGTATCTGATAATGCTGCTTGGCAAGAAGACCGAGGGCGGAAACTACATCCTCGACAAGCATCCCAACGACAACCACCGCTACATCCTCGCCATCACGTTTACAAACAAAGCGACGGAGGAGATGAAGAGCCGCATTGTCGAAACGCTCGATGTGCTTGCGTCAAATCCAGACGAAAGCCCTTACATCACCGATTTGACCACGATGTTAGGAGCATCGAAGGATGACATCAGTAAGAGTGCGGGAATTGCCGAACGCCAGATGCTTGAAGATTACACCAATTTCAATGTATGCACAATCGACACTTTTTTCCAGAAGATTCTGCGCACGTTTGCCTACGAGGTCAATCTGTCGAGCAACTACGGAGTGGAACTCAACGACGAATATGTTGTGGAGCTTGGCGTGAACAACCTGAAAACGAGATTGCACGACGAATCAGGCAAAAAAAACAAGAGCCTCAGCCATTGGCTGTGGATGTTTGTGCAGGATTCCATAAAGAACGGCAGTTCGTGGGACGTGTTCTATAAACCCAAGAGCAAGAAAACGGTCGACAATTCGCTGTATAATTTTGCAAAGGTGCTGACAAATGAGGTGGTGAAAAAAAACAGCAAGCAGCTGTTTGACTTTCTCGCCGACCCGAAAAACATCCAGGCGTTCAACATGGCGCTGAACAGCGGCATCTCCAATCTGATTCCAAAAGTAAAGGAATGCGTGTCTAACATTTACGAATTGCTGAAGGGTCCAGACATAAAAGCCAACAACTACTTCACCAAATTCCTTGATGCCCTGAACAACTCCGCCAATCCGTTCCTGATAAAAGATTTAGACAAAAAAGTCGAAAAAAAAATCGCCGATCAATCTTTCGTCAACAAAAATAGCGCGAAAGTAAACGAATCCGCCATTTGCCTCTATCTGGAACAAATTAGAGATTACGGCACGGTGTATGCCTCGTACAAAAAGATTCTTGACCTCACCTACCAGCTCGGTCTGCTGGGCGACATCAACGCCAGCATGCAGGATTTCACCAACGAGAACAACACAATATTGCTCTCCGGCACAAACGACATCGTGAAGCGCATCATCGATGGGTGTGAGACGCCTTTCATCTATGAGCGCATCGGCATGTATCTGCACAATTTCCTGCTCGACGAGTTTCAGGACACGTCGAGGATGCAGTGGGAAAATTTGCTGCCGCTTGTCAGAAACGGTCTGGCAAACGGCCACGACAGTCTGATTATCGGAGATGTGAAGCAAAGCATATACCGCTTCCGCAACTCCGACCCGCAACTGCTCCACTCGCAGCTGAAGGTCGACTTCAGCAACGACAGCATTAAATACAACGAGGGACGCAGCATCAATTGGCGCAGCGCGCGCAACATAGTCCATTGGAACAACGCGTTTTTCCGATTCCTGTCGATGGCTCTCAACATGGATGAGTTCTACGCCGACGTGGAGCAGGAGGTGTCGCCTAAAAACGAGAAGCTGCCCGGACATGTCGTTGTGGCAAGGAGGGAGATTCCCGACAAGAAAAAGGACACCGACGGCAGCAATGACTGTGAAATTAAAAACGACGATAACAGCAACGACAATGATTCGAATTTCAAAGAGTGGGCTATAGAAAAGATGATTGTCGACCTGCAATCGCTGCTCGCCCGCGGCTTCAAGCAGAAAGACATCGCCGTGCTGTCAAACACCAACCGTGAGGGTCAGCTTGCCATCAGCCGCATCATGAAATGGAACATCGAGAATCCAGACAAACAGATGAAAGTGGTGTCGGAAGAGTCGCTGCTTGTCATCTCGTCGCCGGCGGTGAGAATTGTGGTCAACATCCTGAAGATGCTCGACCGGTGCGAGGCGCACAACGAGGACGGACGCGAGATGCCTATGGTGTTGAGACGATTCGAGGCAAACCGCAGCGAGGGTATGGACACTTCGGAGGCTTTTGAAGACGCTATCGTCAGCAAAGACGAGGATATAGCCGACTATATCGACCGCTTATACGAAACGTCGAAATCGGCGTGTCTCGACAGTGTGGTCGAACAAATCATCAAAAGCCAGCTGTCGAAACAGATGACTGAGGAAAACACTCCGTATCTGCTTGCCTTCCTCGACAGCGTGGTCGACTTCATGAGCCGCTACGGGTCAAACATCCATCATTTTCTGAAATGGTGGGACAAGGTTGGTCCGGGCTTGTCGATTTCCTCGCCCGACAACATCGATGCCATCCGCGTAATCACAATCCACAAATCCAAGGGTCTGCAATTCCCTTGTGTGCTGATTCCAATGTTCGACTGGAATTTCGACCAATCGTCAATTGAATGGATTGAGACCGCCGGATTCAAGGACAAACTGCCGAAAGGCGTGGCGATTCCGCCTATCGTGCCCGTGAAACGCGACAATAAAAGGACCTTATTCGACAACGAATTCAAAAAAATTGCGCGCAGCAACATAATGGACTCCCTCAACAAAACGTATGTGGCTTGCACGCGCGCGCAATACGAACTTATTATATATACCGAAAACAATAAAGAATTGGGCTTGCAGCTATCGCAATTTCTGGAAACGTGCCGCAACGACAACAACGGCATTGCTCCGACGCCGACCGAGAATTGCGACCCTGATGTGGTTTACGAGCTCGGCAAACCAATGCTGCGCAGCGACATCCCTGCCCTCAACAGCGACGACAACGCGCTTCCCGACAATGTGGAGAGCCGGATAATGCCTCCCTACTCTGTGGTTTCCGACGTGGACAGGTGGAAACTGACGTCGCCCGACATCATCATCGACGTGCGCGGCACGACACGATGGGTTGGCGAGATGCTCCACAAAGTGATGGAGAGGGTGCGCACACCAAAAAATCTCAAAAAGGCATTCGGCCGCGCATTGCACCGCGGCATGATAACTGAAGAGGAGCACGATGAGTATCTGGCTCTGCTCAGCAAGCGGCTCGCCGACCCGCGGGTGGCTGACTGGTTTGCCAACGACAACCGCCTGATGCTCGAACGGTCGGTAACCATTGGCGGAAATGGGCAGAAACGCCCCGACCGAATAGTGATGAAACCGAACGGCGAAATCATTATTGTCGATTACAAGTTTGGCGACCGTAGTGATGACAACGATACCAAATACAAGCGCCAGGTGGCTGGCTACAAAAGGGCGGTCTGCGACGCACTGGGATGCCGACCCGACTGTGTGTCAGGCTATGTATGGTATATCCACTCGGGCGACATCTTAGCCGTATAACTTACCAAAAGCTTACATTTTCGAGCCGTTGCAATCGTAAAAAACGATTGCAACGGCTCTCGTACTATAAGAATTTGCGATAACCATTATCGTTAGAATCCTCGACCAACGCTTTACGAAGGATTGCACAGGCAGTAATTTTGCAATCGGAAAAAATGATACAGCAACTATAAGAACAACGACTATGCAAGTAACAACAACATTTCTTTGGATTGCCATCGTGGGCGCAATCATTCTGGCTTTCGCCTTCCACGCCATCTACAAATTCAACCGCGCCACGGGCAACAACCATGTGTTTGGCATGGACCATGATGAAATTTACTACCATGACAACGACATTGAAGATGACGAAGACTGATTCAGACGCATTGCACGAACATCTGAAAAGCGTATGTCTTTTCTTTGCCGACTATGCGGCAAACCTGCTGGCCTGCGGCGCCACAAGTATGCGCACACAGCGCAACGTGGCGCGAATGGCGGCGAAATGGAATGTGTCGGCGCAGATGATAATCCTGCCAAACACAGTCGACATGTGCGTCTGGGACGCCGATAGAGAGCATTCCTACAAGCAGACGGTCAGCGTGCCACACAAGCCCATAAGCTTTGCCATCAACACCAAACTGAGCAACTTGAGCTGGCTTGTGGTGGAAAACTCTCTGCCATCTTTCGACGACGCCCGCAAGGCATACCAAAAGATTCTCGACACAACACGCCCCGTCAACAAATGGCTGGTGATGATTCTGGTGATGTTTGCCAACGCTTCATTCTGCCGACTTTTCGGTGGCGACTTCCAGTCAATGGGCATAGTGGCTCTCGCAACGCTGGTGGGATATTATCTGAAAATCATTATGCTTGACGCGCATGCCGACATGAGAATCGTGTTTATCTGCTGCTCGTTTGTGTCTGCCGTGATAGGCACGGCTGGCTACGTGTTCGGCATAGGCTCAACGCCCGAGCTGGCTCTCGGAGCAAGCGTGCTCTACCTGATTCCGGGAATCCCCTACATCAACTCGGTGAGCGACATGATCGACAACCACCATCTTTGCGCGTTTGCGCGATTTATGAACGCCGTAATCCTGACCGTGTGTATCGCAATCGGCCTGACTGGCGGATTCTTAATAATGAATATTAGATTGTTTTAGACTACTTTTGTTTCCAATGGAGATTTTTTTAGCAATTCTTCAAGACGCTTTTTTTGCAGCGGTGGCGGCGATTGGCTTCGCAAGCATCAGCAATCCACCACGGTCGGCTTTCAAATATTGTGCGCTGATAGCCGCCGTGGGCCACGCCACGCGCTTTTGTCTCATGAATCTTGCCGGATGGCAGATTATTCCGGCAAGCATCATTGCGGCTCTGCTTATCGGCGCTCTTGCCGTCTATCTGTCGCACTACGCCAAGTGTCCGCCCGAGACGTTTTCGTTTCCGTCGCTGCTGCCGATGATTCCGGGTATGTATGCCTACCGCACGTTTCAGGCTATGTTTCTGTGCATGACAAACACGCTCGACGAGCAGGCGTTCAACCATTATGCATATCTGCTTGAGTTCAACGGTCTGGTGACGGTGTGTGTGGTCGGAGGAATGGTGATCGGGCAGATTCTGCCGATGCTGGCGATGAAGAGATTTTCATTCAGCGCGACAAAATAATTTCGATTCAATCAATCTCGTTTATATAATATTGGCTGCATCTCGGCATAACATTTTCAAACAAGTTTGAATGTTCTGCACTCGATTTGCACTATCTTTGCCCTATGGAATTAAGACAACTGAAATATTTCGTCAAAACTGCCGAACTGCTCAACTTTTCTGAGGCAGCGCGCAACCTTTACATCACGCAAAGTACGCTTTCTCAACAGATAAAGCAACTTGAGGCGGAACTCGGAACGCAACTGTTCGAGCGAAACACCCACGGGGTAGTGCTGACCGAAAGCGGTGAGGAACTGCTGCCGTATGCGCGAAAGACGCTCCACACCGCCGACAGCTGCGTGGAGCATATCCGCGACATAAAGAATGTGGTCACCGGTTCGCTAAACATCGGCGTGACATACACGTTCTCGCCTATCCTCACCGAAACGCTGCTGTCGTTTATGAAGCTGTACCCGAACGTGAAACTCAACATCTTCTACAAGACGATGGAGGAACTGATGGCGATGCTCGACAAGCGCGACCTCGACTTTGTGCTGGCTTTCAAGCCTACGGGGACGGCGCAATATGCGCGCATATCGTCACACATCCTTTTCGACAACCATTTGGTGGCAATCGTGTCGGAGAGCCATCCGCTGGCAAAGAGGCAGAAGGTGACGCTCGAGGAACTGCAGGGCTACGATTTCGCTCTGCCGAGCAAGGGCTTGCAAGCGCGAAATGCCTTCGACTCAATGGTGGAAGGCAAGGCATACCGCTTCAACACTCGCATTGAGCTGAACGAGGTCAACATCCTGCTGAAGCTGGTGAGGGAGAGCAATTTGGTGACAATCGTGTCGGAAGCCACAATCTACGGCGTGGAGGGAATCCATGCGGTGAGACTCGACGTGCCGGGCAACACCTACGAGATGGAGGGTTGCATACACGTGCTGAAGGATTCATACCAGAAAAGCAGTGCCAAGAAGTTTGTGCAACTGCTCAGCGAGTCTGATTCCATCAAGGAACGCGCGTTCAACTGGCTGTCGTCGGGATTTATGGAATAGACAATTATTCATCCATCTATTTTTAAGAATCAGCCCCCGGAGCATCCGTGCTTCGGGGGCTGAATATTATCGTATATGTGTCTATGCTACTTCTTCACCACGCGGCTCACCGTTGTGCCTGCCGCTGTAGCCACTTTGAGCATATAGATGCCCGGTGCGCATTGGCTCAGGTCGATTCCCGACTCGCCTTCCGAACGAGCGGCAAGGCGTCCGTCGGCGGCATACGCCTCTACCAAGATTACTTCGTCGGCTGCGTTTACGTTGACAAATCCCTCGGTCGGGTTCGGATAGACGCTTACGGCTGCCGATGTCTCGACATTGCCGACGCCTGCCTCGCCTGCCACAAACTCAAACGGCTGTGCGTCGGCTATCGCGAAGTCGGTGGAGCCGTTGTTGAAACTTACCACGTTGAACGAGTATTTACGTCCCTGCTTAACCGAGGCCTTCATCATTGTCATTGTCACGATAAGGTCGACTTTGTCTTTGTCGCCAAGCGACACCGCCGGTTTTGTTGTCGTAAGCACTGTGCCGGCCTCCTCGTCGCGCAACTCGCAAAGAAGATTGCCTTTCACGTTCACTTTGGTCTTGTTGCTGATGGAAACCGAGAACTTCACTTTGTCACCCGGGTTGATAGGATTTTTGTCGGCTGTTATAGGTGCGGCGAGCGCAAGATCGACCGACTCGCCGAAGGTGATGTCGTTGCCTTTCACGTTCATTATCGTTGCATCGTCGTAGTACATGCGAATCCAATCGTTTAATCTGTCCGCCTCGCGCGACACTGCCCATATCGTGTATTTGCCGTCAGGAAGGTTGTTCAGCTGTTCGTCAAACGAATACATCAGGTTGGAGCTAATCATGTTGCCTGCCGGAATCTCGGCATTCTTTATCGTCGAGAATGCCACGCAATTGAAGTCCTCGTCGTAGATGGCCACCGAAATGCCGCCATTAAAGTCGTGGACAGTAGACATGTTTGCTATACACTTGACATTGACGTCAAGCTGCTCGCCTTTCTTCAACGAGCTTTGCACTGGCTTTACTTGTCCGCCATAGCCAAACATGTTATAGATCATCAGCGGCATGTGTCCGCTGTCGCCTGTCATTGTCTCGTCTTTGACCACTGAGACGACGCTCTGCATTGTGTTGAAGCCGCCCGAACCGCCACCGGTGCCGAGTGCTGATGGATTCATGGCGTCGACATCGAAATATCCGTCAGAAACGCCGCCCCATCCCCAGTTGATGTGGAAAAAGTTGTTTGTGTCATATCCGTCGGCTACGAAGCAGTGGCCGCCGGCCGATCCCTGACCAGAGAAAAGCAACGGATGCGAAGCGTCGAGTTCTTTTTTGACTACTTCCACAAATGCCGCCTTGTCGTACTGCGCACGATAGTGAATCTGGCAGTTGTAGCCGAAGCGGCTGAGGGCATACGGTATGTCGGCATCCTGCGCGCCGCTGGCACTGGAGGCGTAGTCCATATTTACCGCCGCACCCAGGTCGAAACACAGTTTTGCCACTGCGTTGGCCTGTTCGTCGGTGTAGGCGAGTGTCGACACATAGGAGTCGAGCATCTTGTCCCAGTCATATTCCGACTTTGAGAAGTCAACCTGCACGCGTGTGCCGTTGGTGCAACGGTAGGATGTGCTGAATGCCTGTGGCTTCAACGGCCATTTCCAGTAGTCGCACACCTGTGCCATCGCTGTTGCCACGCATCCCACAACCGAACGTTTCTTGGTGGTGATGTCGACAGGACAAAGATTGTTGTAAGGTTCAGACTGGTCCCAATGCGCCTTGACCAATGGCTCTACCACGGGCGCTGCGCCGTCGGTCAATGTCTGATGGTTGGCTGCCGCTTCGCCGCTCTGCACCCGTGCCACATAGTCGGCATAACCGTCGAGAAACGCCTGCAGCTGCACCGGCATGTTGGATGTGTCGATGCTGCCGGTTTTTGAGTAGCCCACAAGTTCGGTCAACTGGTCGTCGCCGGCTACAATGACAAAACCTTTGCCATCGGCTGAATTGAAAATGTAGTACGGAGCGTCGCTGCCGCCGTATGATTTGTCAACTGCGCGGACAAGCTTCTGCGGACCGCTGACAGCCACATATTTCGAAGCCACTCCAAGGGCTTGCGACTGACTGATTTGCGCCGCCTGGATGCTGCCAAAAGCGAGACCGAGCAGCATCAAAGTCGAGATTTTCTTCATTATGTTGCGATTATTTATATTTTAGGCTACAAAAGTAGTGTTTTTTTCTTACTTCCGCCACGTTTCTTCCTGTCTTTAAGTTTTCTTCAACAATCGCAACACGTTCCTTAAACGACGGCAGGCGTCTCCCTTAATGGGAAACGCCTGTTGTCGTTTTGCTTTTCCTGTGAGGATTAAGCCTCGTGGATAGCGTCGCTTGGGCAGTTTTCTGCGCAAGTACCGCAGCTGATGCAAGTGTCTGGATCGATTTTATAGATATCGCCCTCTGAGATTGCCTCTACTGGGCATGCTGCTGCACATGTACCGCAAGCTACACAGTTGTCATTGATTACGTAAGCCATTTTTGTAAGTTTTATTTATTTGTTTATAATTGCTGTATGCAAAGATAATGCAATTCGTGTGGATTTGTTGCGATGTTTCATCCTTTTCTTCTTTTCAATATTATATCACACTATATTTCAATAACTTATATTTTGTTATTTGGACTGATTGCAATTTATTCGTATTTTTGCACCATAATTTATAGTCAAAAGCAATGAATCCACTGTTTTCCATCATAACCATCACGTTCAACGCCGAGCAGGTGTTGCCGCCGACGCTCGAGAGTGTAAAGCGTCAGTCGTTTACCAACTTTGAGCATCTTGTGGTCGACGGAGCGTCGAGCGACGGCACGGTCGAGATTGCGGAGCGGAGCGGAATAAAGGGGATTAGCGTGGTATCGGAGCCCGACCGGGGGCTTTACGACGCTATGAACAAGGGCATCCGCCGTGCCAAGGGTGAATATCTGATTTTCCTCAATGCCGGCGACGCTTTCCATGCGCCGTCGTCGCTGCAGGAGATTGCCGATGCCATAGAGCAAGGCGCACAGCCCGACATAGTTTACGGGCAGACGCAGATTGTCGACGCCGACCGCAATTTTGTGGCGATGCGCCATCTGACGGCGCCGGAGCATCTGACGTTCGACAGCTTCAAGCACGGCATGCTGGTGTGCCATCAGGCGTTTGTGGTGCGCCGCGCGCTGGCGGAGCCTTACGACCTGCGCTATCGGTTCTCCGCCGACTACGAATGGTGTCTGCGCTGCTTGAAAAAAGCGAAGCGCTGCGCCTATACAGGCACAACGCTTATCGATTATCTTGCTGATGGGCTGACCGACAAAAACCACAAGGCGTCGCTGCGCGAGCGCTACGACATCATGTGCCAATACTACGGCACGCTGCCCACCATCGTGCGCCACATCGGGTTCTTTGCCCGCAATCTGAAGCGCAAACTGTTGAAATAGCGGTTATTTTCTCACTTTCAGCCATCCCGTCGTGTCGCTTTCCACAACGCGGCGGTAATAGTTTTCGTTATATCCCGGCGACAATGGCGCCACGGGATAGCCGTCGGCTGTACGCTCAAACTTGCCATCCTTTTCCTTCTTGATTCGGCCGTCGAGGTATTTCACGAGCAGATACTCGCCGAGTTTGCGGTAGCTGTCGGTTGCCGACATGGCGCAGCTGTCGCTGTAGGCGGTGAGCATCTCCACTGCCTTGGCTGGGTTTTCCTTGTATACTTCGAGGGCGCGTGCCTCAATCTGTGGTGCGGCTGTCTCGTAACTGTCTTCTATGCGTTTCTGCACGGCGCGCACGTCGGGATACATCTGCGAATAGCGCGAATAAACTTGGTTGGCTACCCAGTTGTTGACCCAGAACGCCGAGGTCCACGAAAAGTTGTAGAAGTCGCCGTTGCCCTGACGGAAGCATTCAGGCACTTGCGTAAGGCAGCAATACATCGGGTTGTAGACCGACAGCGACGAGTCGTCGACGCCAAACCACAGCACGCCGCCCACGGCGTCGGGCAGCCACGAGCGCATCTGTGCCACGAGGGTGAAACCGGTCTGCTGTGTGGCTATCGGACGTTCGTGCATATATTCCACCGAATCCTGTGTCCACGTGAGCGGCGCATAGCGCACGGGCGAGTCCCAGTCGCCGGCGCCCGGCTCCTTGCGCATGTCCATCGGAGTGCCGTCAAAATGGTCGCGCATCATTTCCTGAAGGTCTCTGACGCTGAGTTTCTTCGTCGGCTTCACGTAGAGCGGAAGCGCGTCGCCTTTCATCTCTGTCACCCACGGCAGATAGCGGTCCATACCGTTGGCAAAGCGGTTGAAGTAAGCCCACACGCGGCCGTCGCATCCGCGATACGCCAGATAGTCGCTGACGGCGTATGCTTGGCAGAAGCTGAAGTCCTCGTCTTTGCCCTTGAACCAGCCTTTGCGGCGTGCATACTTGACTACGTCTTTGGAGTAGAGGCAGTTTTGCTTGTCGCCAAACGGGATGCGGTGTATGCGCGACTGGTTGGCGTGGCCGCTGATGCAGTCGTCGGGGATGCGGATGGCTGCCCACACGGCGCCTTTCTCATCCATGCCTTTCGACACCATCTCGAGCACCCACACTTCGTTAGGGTCGGCTATCGAGAACGACTCTCCGCCGCTGTAGTAGCCGTAGCGCTCCACGAGCGACGTCATCACGCGGATTGCCTCGCGGGCGGTGCGCGCACGCTGCAGCGTGACGTAGATAAGCGAGCCGTAGTCCATTATGGCGGTGGTGTCTGCAAGTTCGGGGCGGCAATCGAATGTGGTCTCGGTTATTGCCAGCTGATGCTCGTTCATATTGCCCACGGTGGCATACGTGTGCTCCACCTGCTCGATCTGTCCGAGATATTTATGAGTGTCCCACTCCTTGATGTCGAGCATCTCGCCTTTCTTATGGTCGGCGGCGGGCTGACGGTAGAGCTCGCCGTAGAGCACGTAGGCATCGGCGTTATAGGTAATCATTGTCGAGCCGTCGGCTGTAGCGTTTTTTCCTGCTATCAGGCTGGTGCATGCAAATGCCGCCTGCACGCCCGCAAGCATCAAGGCGAGCGTTGAGATTAGTTTTTTATTCATTTATTGTTTGTTTGAAGTTACGGAAAGGATACGGTTGCCACTGCTGAACGAATGCACGTCGTAGCTGGTGCCGAACGCTTCGGCTTGATAGCGGCTTGCCTTGGCGCCGTCGGCAAGCGTATGGAGATCGAGACGGAGGTCACTGCTGAAGTCTACGCCTTCCTTGCCGGCACACTTGAAGATTGACTCCTTGGCGGTCCATGCCACGGTGGCTTTCCAGGTCGACGTGCCGATGAAGCGTTGTTCTTCTGCCGAGAACACGCGGTCTTTCACGCGGTCTACGCGCTTGTCGACGATTTCCACATCGACGCCGACGCGCTCCGACGCCGACCATGCGGCAACCACCCACCCTCGGCAGTGCGACAGGCTGAAGCCCATATCCATGCGCGCGCCTGCCTTTTCAACATAAGGCGCGCCCGACGGCTCATGGCAGAGCATGGCGTCGTCGCCAAACAGTTCGTGGACAAGCAGACGGGTCACCATTATTTCCGTGCGGCGGTTCACCGACTTCACGCCGTCGACAAATCGGTGCATACCGAAATCGTCGCCGGCGGCTTCGACACTCATCATATCAGGAATCTCCACTTCGGCAATCTCGATATCGCCTACGGAGGTGCGGTGTACTCTCATTTACTCTTCTTTTGTTTCCGGTTTGTCTTGCAGTATCTTCACTTTCACTTTCTCTATGCGGTGGCGCTCCACTGCCATCACACGGAAGCGGCAGCGTCCGTATTCTATAAGTTCGTTTTCCTGTGGGAAATCGTGCTTTATGTTGAGCAGCAGTCCGGCGATGGTCTCGGCGTCTTCGTCTACGTCGGCAAACTCATCGTCGTCAAGCCCCGTGATGCGGTAGAAGTCGTTGAGCTGAGTCTTGCCCTCAAACTCATAGATGTCCTGCGACAGGCGTTTGTAGTTTTTCTCGTCGTCGTCATATTCGTCGTTGATCTCGCCAACAATCTCCTCAAGCACATCCTCAAGGGTGACAACGCCTTGCGTGCCACCATACTCGTCGACCACTATCGCCATGTGCATCTTCTTTTTCTGGAAATCCTCGAGAATGTCGTCAATCATGCGGCTCTCGGGCACGAAGAAGGCGTCGCGCAGCAGCGACTGCCATTTGAACGCGGCGTCTTTCTTGCCCACAAACGGCAGGAGGTCCTTGGCATAGACTATGCCTTTGATGTTGTCCTGATTGTCGACATAGACGGGCAGACGCGAATAGCCCGACTCGCGCACGGTGGCGAGAAGCTGGTCGAAGGTCATATCCCAGTCCACGCAGGTCATGTCGACGCGGGGCGTCATGACGTCGCTGACGGTCTTGCCGCCGAACTTCAGAATTTCCTCAAGCATGTTTTTGTCTTTCTGTTCCTCCACGTCGGTGATCTCAAGCGCGTGCGACAGGTCGTCGAGCGACAGACGCTCTTCTTTCTTGGTCACGACTCGGTTGACAATAACCGTGCTGCGTGTCATCAGCGACGTCAGCGGACGCAACATATGCGACAGAGAGCCTACGCCGCCCACAGCAAAAACTGCCCATTTCAGGCGATGCTCGTTGCTGTAGAGCTTGGGGAGGATTTCGCCGAAGAGAAGCAGGATAAACGTGAGCAGCACTGACTGCAACACAAAGTTGACCACGGGGCTGGCTATCACAAGAATCTGCGTAAGGGCATAGTTGAGCAGAAGCACTATCGACACATTGACAAAATTGTTGGAGATAAGGATTGTGGCGAGCAGACGCTCCGGCTCTTTGAGCAGGCGCGACACTGCCGCGCGCTTGTCTTCGTTCTCGATATCGTCGATGTCGCTTTGAGAAAGGGCGAAGAACGCTGTTTCTGAGCCAGACACGAAAGCCGAAACCATCAGAGCCACGCATGCCACTGCGAGAGCCACCATACTCCCTGCCGTAGGCACATTGAAGCCTATCCAGCTTGTGCCGCCATTCAGCGAGGCGGCAATAAAATTTAAAATACTCGGGTAAGGGTCTAAGTCCAAAATTATTATGCTTTTATTAATCTGTCTGCAAAGATAGTGCAAATCGAGCGCATAACAACAAGCTTGCTTGTATGTTTTTCGCTCACCTTGCACTATCTTTGCTTTTTTTCATTATATTTGCATCACTTTAGAGACCTTAGTGTCACTAAAGACCTTAGTGTCCCTAAAAAGATCTTGAAAAAATCATTACAAGAAACCACTAAAAAACCTGAAATCGATGGAAGATCTAATCCCCAACAAGTGCAATTACGAAAATCTCCTGTCATATAAAAAAACAAAAGTAATTTTTGAGTTAACCTACTACTTCTGCCACACATACCTCTCTAAAGGCGACCGCACTATCGACCAAATGATACAAGCCGCTCGCAGCGGCAAGCAAAACATTGTGGAAGGATGCGCAGCAAGCCCCACTTCTGCAAAAACGGAAATCAGGCTGATTAGCGTTGCTAAAGCCAGTCTGCAGGAGCTTTTGGAAGATTTTAAGGACTATCTTTCCACTCACAACCACAGACAATGGGAAATGGACTCGAAAGAGATGGCTGCAATGCGACGCATTGGAAAAGAGCACACCGATGCAAATTTTTTTATGGAAATTGCCAAGACTCGACCGCCTGAAACAATTGCCAATATGGCTATTGTGCTTATCAAGCAAGCTGACTTTCTGCTCTTCCGCCAACTCAAAACGCTGTCTGACAAATTCAAAAACGAAGGTGGTTTCAGCGAGAGAATGACTCGCATACGCATCTCGGAGCGAAACAAGAAATAACCTCAATTGATTCTCCCAATCAAAGGCCTTACTCCCCCCCTCAAAAAAACAAAAGCGAGCGGAAACTGTCGCTTCCGCCCGCCTGTTCTGTCTTCAAAAAAGATTATTTCACGATAACTTTCTTAACAACATTGTCGGCACGCACGATATAGAGACCTGCTGCCACACGGGTGCGGGCGTCGGTGCTTACCAATGCGCCGGCTGCTGTGTAGACTGCTACGCTCTGTGCGCCGTCAACAACGATCTCGCCGTTTGCTGCTGCGATAACCACGCCTGCTGCGTCAACACCTGCAACGCTTGATGTCTTTCCTGTTGCTGCCTTAACAGTCCAGTTGTCGCCATCTTTAGCAACTGTGAGGATTACTGACGCTACGTCGCCTTCAGCGATGAGAGTCAAGTCATTGCCATGTCCTGGGTTACCTGTCAAAACTACAGCATCGCCATCCAAATCCAACACAGTGTTTCCAGCATAGAAGACTCCATTAATCACAATGCCAAAACCTTCTGACAATGCATTCATATTTTCTTCTACCTCATATGTATAAGTACCGTTTGGATTGCTTACCATATCGACACCATTCCAACTATTAAACTTACCTGCAATCTGAACCTTGTCTGGTTTCTCGCCAACAACTTTCAGTTTCCAAGTGCCATTGTCATTCTTGACAGTAAGAGTGATTTTGTCATAGTCAGCTGCGTCGGTAATCTTCATATCACCATAATTATCATTCATTGCAACAAAATCCAAAGAATTGTCAAGAGCTTTTCCAACAAATTCCTCAGCCTTATAATATGTATTATTTACTGTCACCTTGAAATCGTCTGCCAATTTCGCTGGCTCTGTTTCCTCATAAACATATTCGCCTGTTTCAGCATTATAGGTAAACGCTGGAGAATTTGCATCATCAGCCCAAGAATAGCTTGCTCCGCGCAACTGAACAGTATAAGTTTCTACCGGTTCCGGAGTCTCAGCACCTGGTGCGCCTTCTGTCTTTGTAAAATTCCAATCTGCATTCAGCACGAAAGTATAGTCGCCTGCCAAGCCTAGAATATTAGCAGTTCTATTAGTATTCTCTTTTTCGTTATTATTAAAAATAATATTATACGAGCCTTCTGTATTGACGGTATATACAAAATAATCTGCAGTTCCGATTGTTTCTTTTTCTATCAACTTATCGCCAGGCCACTCTTTATTTGTGCAGAAATTATTTTTGCCTTCCCATACCCAAACTGCAAGATTACTTTCTGCAGTCACTTGGCCTTCTCCAATTTTCAAATACACCTTTGCAGCTTGCGCAGAAACGATTGCCATCAAAGCAAACAACAACGTAAAAGTAAGTTTTTTCATAATAGTAAAATTTTAATTTTTTCGATATGTATATTACCAAACTATGGTGCGCATTTCCCACACGCACCATAGTATTTTTGTAAATTTATCTTCTGTTATTTCACGATAACTTTCTTAACAACATTGTCGGCACGCACGATGTAGAGACCTGCTGCCACGCGGGTGCGGGCGTCGGTGCTTACCAATGCGCCGGCTGCTGTGTAGACTGCTACGCTCTGTGCGCCTTCAACAACGATTTCGCCGTTTGCTGCGTTTACAGCCACGCCTGCTGCGTCAACACCTGCCACGCTGCCTTCTGTTGCAACAAGCTTAAACGCGCCTGTGTTGATGTTGAATGTCACCTTGTAAGTGCCGGGAGCTGTTGTGCAGCATTTTTCCAAGCCCTTTGTGAATGTGCCTTCGAGAGTGCTGACTGTTGTTTCTTCAGCAAAGCCCCAAGTGCCTTTGCCACCGAGACCTTCAAAGATACGCCAGTAGCTCAACTCGCTCTCTTCGGCGGCAGGGAAAGTTATCTCTCCGCTGAACTCGCCGGCTGTCTCTGTTGCAGTGAGCTTGCCGCTTGGGTCAGTGAAGTCCCAACCGTTGTTGTTGCCCATCACGTAAACCTCTGTCACTTCGCCTGCTTCGCCCTCTGTGCCTTCAAGGAGGAGAGATGCGTTGCCTTCACCATCGATAGTAAGAGTGATTGTTTTGCAATTGTAAGTTGCGTCGCCAAGGTCGATGTTTGCACTTGCCCCACCCGGAACGAGTGAGTAAGACATACCGAGTTGTGGCACTGCTCCCGAGATACCGCCATAGTTGCAGGCATCGCTCCAATTAGCGTCTGCCACCTTGAACTGTCCGAAAAGTTCTTTATCTGCAAGCGTATAAACGCCTTCCTTTTCAGTTGTCTGGAATTCCCATGCTGGATCTGCATTCCAGTTTGTCACACCACCGCGAATAAAGATTCCTGATCCTGCGGCGTTACCAACCAATGCGCAGAGTGCGCACATCAAAAAAAGAGTAAATTTTTTATTCATAGGTTCTAAATTTTAATTAGTGAATCATTAACACCGCAAAGATACACCTTATTTTCACAAAGTGGTCAATAAAAAGATATGTTCTTCAACATATTTTGGACATAATTACAATTCTAACATCATCAACGCTCTAAGAACCGCCTCCACCAGCAACCGCCTCCAACAGCAACCGACCCACGCCAGGGGATATCCGCGCCGGCGACGCGACTGCCGACCGCGCGAGCGGTCACGTCTTCAGTTAACCCCCGACAGCGTCGGGGGTACACGCACCGACGCACATGCGCCGCGGAGCGCCGCCGCTGAAAGAAGCATCGCATAAAAAGAAAGGATGCTCCGCCGCAAGGCGAGGCATCCCTTCTCTAACAATAAATTATTCTGGTAGATTAGTCTTTTAACTTCATCTTCAGATATTCACGGTTCATACGTGCAATGTTGCTCAACGAAATGTTTTTCGGACACTGAGCGGCGCAAGCGCCAGTATTTGTACAGTTACCGAAACCAAGCTCGTCCATCTTGCTCACCATAGCGCGGACGCGGCGTGCTGCCTCGACCTTGCCTTGTGGGAGAAGTGCGAACTGGCTGACCTTCGCTGAAACAAACAGCATAGCCGAACCGTTCTTGCAGGCTGCCACGCAGGCACCGCAACCGATGCAGGTAGCTGAGTCCATTGCCTCGTCGGCTGCCTCCTTTGAGATAGGTATTGCGTTGGCATCGCCGGCACCGCCTGTGTTGAACGATACGTAGCCACCAGCCTGCTGGATTTTGTCGTAAGCCGAGCGGTCTACCATCAAGTCACGGATTACGGGGAATGCGTGCGAACGCCATGGCTCGATAGTGATAGTGTCGCCGTCGTTAAACTTACGCATGTGCAACTGACAAGTAGTGATGCTGCCAACAGGTCCGTGAGGATTACCGTTGATGTAGAGTGAGCACATACCGCAGATTCCCTCGCGGCAGTCGTTGTCGAACACTACTGGCTCCTCGCCCTTCTCCACGAGCTGCTCGTTGAGCATGTCGAGCATCTCAAGGAAGCTGATGTTGGTCGGCACATTGTCAAGTGAATAATCGACGAATTGACCCGGCTCTTTAGGACCGCGTTGACGCCAGATTTTTAACTTTATGTTGATTGTCTGTTCCATAATTAGCTAAAATATTAATGCCTAAAGGCGGGTTGTTATGACTTATAGTTACGTGTTTGAACCTTGATTGCCTCATAGTTGAGCGGCTCTTTCAGCAAGATTGGCTTTTCGCCCTCGCCGGCATACTTCCAGCAGCTTACATACATATACTGGTCGTCGCGGCGCTGTGCCTCGCCATCCTCTGTCTGATACTCCTCGCGGAAGTGTGCGCCGCACGACTCGTTGCGGTGGAGCGCATCGATTGCCATAAGGCGGCCGATAGTGAAGAAGTCCTCAAGACGGAGTGCCTTTTCAAGCTCTACGTTGAGTGTGTCTGCCTCGCCTGGTACAAACAAGTTGGTGTCGAATTCTTTCTTCAAGTTGTCGATTTGCTCGATTGCCTTGATCAAGCCTTCTGCCGTACGTCCCATACCTACAAGGTTCCACATAATCAAGCCGAGTTCCTTGTGGATTGAGTCGGCTGAACGTTTGCCCTTGATGTTCATCAATCGCTCGATGCGTGCGCGAACCTTTTTCTCTGCCTCAACAAACTCAGGGGCGTCGGCTCCCGGGTGTTTAACCTTAATCTGGTCAGAGAGATAGTTCTGCATTGTGTAAGGCAATACGAAATAACCGTCGGCCAAGCCCTGCATCAACGCAGAAGCTCCGAGGCGGTTACCGCCGTGGTCGGAGAAGTTTGCCTCACCGATTGCAAACAAGCCCTTGACTGATGTCTGGAGCTCGTAGTCTACCCAGATACCGCCCATTGTGTAGTGCGATGCCGGGAAGATCATCATCGGTGTCTTGTATGGGTTGTCGTCGGTAATCATCTCATACATCTGGAACAAGTTGCCATAGCGGGCTGCGATGACATCCTCGCCCAAACGGTTGATTGCGTCGGAGAAGTCCAAGTAAACGGCATTGCCTGTTCCTACACCGTAGCCTGCGTCGCAACGCTCTTTGGCTGCACGGCTGGCGATGTCGCGAGGACAAAGGTTACCGAATGCCGGATAGCGGCGCTCCAAGTAGTAGTCGCGGTCTTCTTCCTTGATTTCTGTCGGTTTGAGCTTGCCGGCGCGGATTGCCTCGGCATCTTCTTTCTTCTTCGGAACCCAGATGCGGCCGTCGTTACGCAACGACTCTGACATAAGGGTAAGCTTCGACTGGTTCTCGCCATGCTTTGGAATACATGTCGGGTGAATCTGCGTGAAGCAGAGGTTTGAAAGGTATGCACCGTGCTTGTAGCACTGCACTGCAACAGAACCGTTGCAACCCATAGCGTTGGTCGACAGGAAGAAAACGCGGCCGTAACCGCCTGTTGCAACAACAACTGCGTGTGCGGCGTAGCGCTCAATCTCACCGGTGATAAGGTTGCGCACGATGATACCGCGTGCGCGGCCGTCTACAACTACCAAGTCGAGCATCTCGCGGCGTACGTAGCTCTTCACTGTGCCCTTGTTGATCTGACGGTTCAATGAAGAATATGCGCCGAGAAGGAGCTGCTGGCCTGTCTGACCTTTAGCGTAGAACGTACGTGACACCTGGGCGCCACCGAAAGAACGGTTGGCGAGCAAGCCTCCGTATTCACGTGCGAATGGCACGCCCTGTGCAACGCACTGGTCGATGATGTTGTTTGACACTTCTGCCAAGCGGTATACGTTGGCTTCGCGTGAGCGGAAGTCTCCACCCTTGACTGTGTCGTAGAACAAACGGTAAACGGAGTCACCGTCGTTCTGATAGTTTTTCGCTGCGTTGATACCACCCTGCGCGGCGATTGAGTGCGCGCGGCGTGGAGAGTCCTGGATACAGAAGTTCAATACGTTGAAGCCCATTTCGCCGAGTGTCGACGCTGCCGACGCTCCTGCAAGGCCTGTTCCTACAACGATGATGTCGAGGTGACGCTTGTTGGCTGGGTTCACGAGTTTCTGATGTGCCTTGAAGTTTGTCCACTTCTCAGCAACTGGTCCTTCAGGAATTTTAGAGTCAACTTTCTCGTCCGAATAAACGGCGTATTGGCTCATTATGCTTGTGCTATCAATAATTTTTTCTGACATGTCTCAATTAGTTTGAAGTGAATTAAAGAGCAAACTGAACTGTGAATACTACGGCTTGAATCAAGAACAATCCGATTACGATTGTTGCCCACCAGTTGCCAAGTGTTTTGAAACGTGGAATCCAAACGTTGTTGGTTGTGCCGAGCGACTGGAACGCGCTCCAGAAGCCGTGAGTCATGTGGAACCAAAGTGCCACAAGTCCGATGACGTAAACTGGCAATGTCCACATCTGGCCGAAAGCGTTCTTGATGTGGTGCATTCCGTCGGCTGCCAAAAGAACTGCGCTGCCGTCACCACAGCTTGCGCCCAACTGATGGCATACCTCTACAAACTGCATCTTTGCCCAGAATTGAGCGAAGTGCACAATCATGAAGGCTACGATTACGACACCGAGCACGAGCATGTTCTGCGACGCCCACTCTACGCTTGCTGGCTTTGTTGTTACCGCGTAGCGGTCGTTGCCGCGCGCCTTGCGGTTCTGCATCGTAAGCCAGAATGCATAAATAATGTGTACAATGAAGCCGGCGGCAAGAATCGCTGTAGCGACCAATGCGTACCAATTAGCACCCAAGAACTCGCAGACCATGTTGTATGCGTCCGGAGATATCAGGGCTACTGTGTTCATTAATACGTGAAAGGTTACAAATAGGAGCAGGAAAAGACCGGTTACCGACATAACCACTTTTCTTCCTAAGGATGAATTTGTTAACCACATAGTAGTTCTGAAAATTTAGTTATTAATTAAGTTTATAGTTTTAATCCAAAATGCACGGGGCATAGTTCCCCGTGCAAAGTTACCTTTTATTAACCGAATATGGAAATTATTCTATAATTTTTTTACGCCTCTCACTTTTGCCGCTTTGCGGTCGCGCTCGCGGCGGAAACTGTCGAAGGTTTCAAAGATGTCGCCGAGGGCGATGGTGGAGTTGCTGACCTGACTTTCGTAGAGCTGGGCGCCGGTGGTACCGGCGGATGCCTGCCCTTGAAGGGCGCCGCTGACACCGCTTATCTGCTCAAACAAGCGCATCTGAAGATTGACCATCTCGTAGGCGCCTATGTTGGTGGCGTTGCCGCTCACTTGCTCCGGACGGTCGTTGCCGCCGCGGGGATGGTAGGGGACTATGCCGTTGGGCTTCGACCATGCATAGCGGAGGTCGTTCCATGTGAAGCCTTCGGGAAGGATATTGTCTGGATAGAGGAGCACGCCTTTCGCGCTGGCACCCATCACGTGGTCTACAAGGGTGACGAGGCGATTGACGTATTTCTGCTGGTCGATCACGTCCTCAACCATCGAATGCACCTCGCCGTCGGTCAGCGGATAGAGCTTCAACGCGAAGGGGTGGCTGCCGTGGCCGTAGGGACTGTCGTACTGGCTGAGGACGGCGCCGTCGGGGCTGAGCCAATAGCATCGCCAAACGTGGCGCAGTTCCCAGCGGCGGTCGATGTCGGGGTCGTGGACAGGCTCTTCGGGTGTGCCGGGCTGGAAAAACCATTCGCCGGTGCGCCGGTTGTGGCAGTCGTAGCCCTCCCGGCTCTCGCGCCGCCACAGCTCGACCACGCGCACTCGCCCTGGTTTGCCGCTGCGGAAGAAGTCGGCGGTGCCTGAATCTACGGCATCGGGCTGTGCCTGATAGTGGCGGCAGATGTCGAGGGCGCGGGTGCGGCTGCCGTCGCTGAGCCGCTCAACAAGAGTGGCAAGCGGCATGTCGTGCAGCTGACCGACAAGGTCGAAGTCGCGGCAGCGGGGGTCGTCGCCGCCGCGGAACAGCATCTGCGACGGCGACACGTTGCTGAGCGCAACCCGTCCTTCCTCGCCGAAGTCAATGCGCTGGAAGCAGCACCCGGAGATGAGAAATTCTTCCATCAGACGGCTGTCGAGCTCGCCCACAAGGTTGCCGTGCAAAGGCTCCGCAGGTGCGGGTTCGGCGGCGAGACGGCTGCGGAACCGCCCCACCACGCTCTTGACCAGCTGGCGGATAAGGTTGTTGGTCAGCGGATCTTTTCCGTTGTCGCGCAGATGCTGCCACTCGCTGACGCGCCGACCGTGCTCGTCGGTCATCATGTCGCACCACTGGTTGCCATAGGTGAAATTCTTGTTGCGCTCGCGTTTTTCTCTCAGCGGACGCATCCGCTCCCATGCCCTGTGTGCTTCGGCAAGCAGGTGCATGGCTTGGCTTGTATTCTCTGTGTTTTCCATAGTTTTCTTTTTTGGCAAAAATACACCTACAACAATACAATCTGTCGCAAAAAAGAGACAAAAAACAAACTTTTCTCATCGTCTTATTGTTGTCTACATATAAAAAAAATGAGAAATCTTTTTTTATTTGAAAAAAAATAAGGCTTTATCAAAAAACAAACGTATATTTGCAGAAAGAATATACAAATTCAAAATCATCAATAACTATGAACAAAAAAATCAGTTTGTATGTATTGGTCGGTGCTGTTGCATTGACTGGATGTAACAAGAAAATGCAGGACTTCGCTGCCGAGCATTTCACCACCAACCCTAACCCACTCGAAGTTGTGGGCGACAACGTTCCTGGCACAGTAACTGCCAATGTCCCTCAAAAGTTCTTCAAAAAGAACGCCGAGGTTACTGTAACTCCTTACCTTTCTTATGGTATGGACAACAAGGCCACTTCTCAGTCTTACACTTTCCAGGGCGAGAAGGTTAAGGGCAACAATCCTGTTATCAACTACAAAGAAGGCGGTACAGTGACAATCCCTGTAAACTTTGTCTACACTCCGGAGATGATGAAGAGCGACCTCTACCTTGACTTCAACGTGGTTCAAGGCAAGAAAGTCTACACTCTCCCTGCTGTGAAAGTTGGTGAAGGCGTTGTAGCCACTTCTACTTTGGCTGACGCTACTACTGTCACTCCTTCTGCTGCTGCCGACAAATATCAGCGCGTAATCAACGAAATCTGCGACGCTAACCTTATGTTCCTTATCAACCAGGCCAACGTTCGCGCTTCTGAGTTGAAGAAAGGCACAAGCGTTTCTAACTTCAACGAAACTGTTGCCGAGGCTTCTAAGGCTGACAACAAAGAAATTGAAGGCATCCACGTTTCTTCTTTCGCTTCTCCTGAAGGTGGTGTGAAATTCAACGCCAAGCTGTCTGAAAAACGTGAGCACTCTACTGTTAACTACTTGAACAAGAACCTCAAGAAAGAAAAAGTTGACAACTACGGCGACATCACGTCTGAGTTCACTGCTCAGGACTGGGACGGCTTCCAGAAACTCGTTTCCGAGAGCAACATCCAGGATAAAGACCTTATCCTCAGCGTTCTCTCTATGTACAGCGACCCTGAACAGCGTGAGAAAGAAATCCGCAACCTCTCTTCTGTATTCGATCAGTTGGCTAAGGAAATCCTTCCGCAACTCCGCTACTCTCGCATCTCTGCTTCAATCAACACTATCGGTCGCAGCGACGAGGAAATCGCAGCTCAGTACAAAGCAGATCCTACTCAACTCTCTATCGACGAGCTCCTTTACGCTGCCACTAAGACTGACAACGTTAACGAGAAAGAGGACATCTACAAAACTGCCGTTAAGCAATATCCTAATGACTACCGCGCTTACAACAACCTCGGTATGGCTCAGTATGTAAAGGGCAACTACAACGATGCTAAGGCTAACTTCGAGAAGGCTGCTTCTCTCAACCCTAACAGCGACGAGGCTAAGATGAACCTTGGTCTTATCAAGATGATGAACAAGGACTACAACGGTGCTCGCGAAGCTTTCGGTAACGCTGCTAACGCTGAAGGTATCAACGAGGCTATGGGTGTTTACTACCTCCGCCAGGGTGACTACCAGACTGCTGCCAAAGCTTTCGGCGACAGCAAGTCGAACAACGCGGCTCTCGCTCAAATCCTCAACAAGGACTACAGCGCCGCTCAAAGCACTCTCGAGGCTGTAAAGGCTCCTAACGCTACTACTTACTATATGATGGCTGTCGTTGCTGCCCGCACTAACAACGAACAGGCTGTATACGCAAACCTCCGCAAGGCTGCCGCTCTTGATGCTTCTATCAAGGACCGCGCTGCCATCGACAAAGAGTTTGCAAACTACAACGTAGCAAACCTCTAATCTGAGCGTTACAACAATTTATAGAAAAGGCGGCTGTCGGACAGCCGCCTTTTTGCTTTTCATCATCACCACATCCTGACATTATGAACCGAATCAAAACCTTTCTGCTCCTAATGATTGCCGCGGCTATCCACTGCAATGCCGCAAATTATCTGCGCGTGAACCAAATCGGATACCTTGTCGACGACGTGAAAGTTGCCGTGATTATGATGGAACACGGCGACGCCCCGACCTCGTTCTGCGTGGTCAACGCCGACTCCGGGAAGAAGACCGTGATGCACTCGGTGAAACCTACGGGCGAGTTTGCTGGCTTCGCTCAGACGGCACGGCTCGACTTCTCAAAAGTAAAGACTCCTGGCACATACTACATTACTGCGGCAGGGGCAAAATCCTCATCTTTCCGAATCGCCAACGACGCCTATGCCGGCGCGCAGGAGGTGCCGCTGAACTATATGCGGCAGCAACGCTGCGGATGGAATCCGCTGATGCGCGACTCCTGCCACCGATACGACGGACGCCTGCAGCTGTGCGGCGACCGCGACGGTGAGCACGTTGACGTGCGCGGTGGATGGCACGACGCAAGCGACTATCTGCAATATCTCACCACTTCTGTCAACGCTGTCTACCAAATGCTGTTTGCCTACTCGCAGAATCCGTCGGTGTGGGCGGACAACTTCCAAGCCGACGGCACCGAGGGCGCAAACGGAATCCCCGACATACTCGACGAGGCTCGCTGGGGTCTGGAATGGATGCTGAAAATGAATCCTGACGACAACACGTTCCTAAACCAGATTGCCGACGACCGCGACCACCGCTCGCCAGGACTGCCCAACGAGCAGATGGCCGACTATGGATGGGGTGCGGGGAAAGACCGACCTGTATACCCGTGCATCGGTAGCCCGGCGGGACTGAGAGAATACAAGAACCGCAGCCGCGGACTGGCTTCTTCGGTGGCGAAATTCAGCTCGTCGTTCGCTCTCGGCGCAAAGGTGTTTGAAACGCTCGACCCTGCTTTTGCCTCTACGCTGCTTAGAAAGTCGGGCGTGGCATACGATGTGGCGAAGGCAAACCCGGGCAACTGCCAGACGGTATGCACCGTGTCGCCTTATTTCTACGAGGAGGACAACTGGACCGACGACCTTGAGCTGGCGGCAGCGACAATAGCGGCTTGCTCTGGCTCGGAAAAGATGATGACGGAGGCGGTTGATTGGGAACGCCAGGAACCCGTGACTCCGTGGATGGGTGCCGACAGCGCCCGACACTATCAATGGTATCCGTTTGTCAACATCGGACACGCATTGGTTGCAATGCACGGCAACGAGCGACAGCGCGCCGAGGCACTGCGCAACATGCGCTGCGGCTTGCAGCGCGTGGCCGACAGAGCCGCCGACGTAAATCCTGCCTTCAAACACGGCATCCCTTTCATCTGGTGCAGCAACAACCTTACAGTGGCGTTTGTGACGCAGGCGATGCTCTACCGCAAGCTGTCGGGCGACTGCCAGTTCCAAGAAATCGAGACAGCCATGCGCGACTGGCTCTTCGGTGTGAATCCGTGGGGTAAATGCATGGTCGTGGGGCTGCCCGAGAATGGCGACTATCCGCGCGACCCGCATTCAATGATAAGTCACGGACACGACTATAAAATCACCGGCGGACTTGTCGACGGCCCTGTCTACACTGCCATCTTCAAGTCGTTGCGCGGCGTGGTGCTGAGCCACGACGACGGATATGCCAAGTTTCAAGGCGGCGCGGCGGTCTATCACGACGACTATTGCGACTACAGCACCAACGAGCCTACGATGGACGGAACGGCCTCAATGACGTGGTTCCTCGGAGAGCTGGCGAAAGCCGCCCGCAGATAATCCTTCCGCGGCACTCTTACAAAGGCGTGCATCAATCAGCAGATCATTCCTTCATCAACTTATCATATAATGGCCATATCGCCCATTATATGATAAGTTGATTTTATTTGGAAGCTACCCCTCATATAAAATAATCTGAATTCACTGCTCGCCGACACTTATTGCAACTTGTCTGCCGCCGGTTACTTTCCGATGCATTATTTTAGGGGTAACGGTAAAAAAGGAGAGGAAAATCCTCTCCTTCATAAAGGCATCCACATTATACCTCAAACTCCTTCAACGACAACCCATAATTATATTGTCTGAAAAATCCTCTGTGGATAAGTTTCAAACCAAGGGTCTGATAATACTTGTAGTCGTCATTCTCGGTGCAGAGGTATTTGTAACCATAGCGCGGGGCGTACTCCTTGAAGAAGCGGGCAAGGTCTTTCAGATTTTCCTGCTGGTTTCGTTTGAAGTTGCTGCGCACAATGATAATGCTCCAGTCGAGGATACTGCTGACACCGCAACTGTATTCCCAGAAACGAATGTATAAATCCATTTCGCTTACATATTCGTTATCCATTCTTTGGGCTTATTCTCATTATTGGAAACAATCATGTAGTCGACATCTTATCACTATCCAAACGCCGTACAAGCGTTTTTCCATCCAATCTAACCGCTTTGATTTTCGGGTTTCTGATATACCGATAAATTGAGGTTCCCTCTGACGTTGAATGCTAGTCTCTTTACCCCTCGGTCTTGTACTTCAATTGTTCAAATCTACAATTTTGCTATTTTATAACTAATAACTTTGGACAGTTTATCTCTGATATTCATTACCTTTGTATTCTGAATCAACATATAAATATATGGAACTGAAAGATTTTATAAGCAATACTATTGAACAAATATCATTAGGTATATTAGAGGCATCTAAGAAATGTAATCAGTGTGGCGTTATTGTAAACCCTAATATTACAATTGGGGAACAAGGAGATTTTTGTATTCCCAAACAACCAGAACACGTTAATATCCAAAGACGAGTACAATTGATAGATATGGATATCGCTGTTACTGTTATTGAGTCAGAAGAAGGAAAGATTGAAGGTAAATTAGGAGTATCATTTATAGGAGTTGGTGGAAAATCTCAAGAAGGTAAAAGTACATCAAATGAAAGTAGAGTGAAATTCTCAATCCCAGTCTGTTTACCTGTAACAGATATAATTGGGAAGTAATACATAAGCTGCTTTTATAGAGTAGGGGATATTTTAGGGTAATGTCGTAAATAATCACTTTATTTCATTGGCATATCCTAAAGGAACATCCAATAGTCAAAAAAGGATTTCGCCAAATGATGTTTAGACTTAAAGGTTGGTTGCCCAAAAGAGTTACAAGAGCAAAAGCTATTTTTCAAGCATGGACAGAGAAATAGACGCCTTTGAAGGTAAAAAAGGCTAAATATGAGCAGATAAAGCAGGATATGATGCAGCAGTTGCTGATTGGAAAGATTAGATTGATTTAAAAACGAGATAGGATAAAATATGATTAGAGCATTAAATCCAAAAATTCTGACTTCTGACGAGTCCTCTTATAAAACGGTTGAGGAATTAAATGAAGTAATTGAAGAAGCCTTGAAAAAAGGAGAAATAAAAAATATAGCTCTTACTGGGCCTTTTGGCTCCGGTAAGAGTTCAATTCTATTGACTCTCAGGAAGAATTTTGGTAATTATGAATATCTTCCTATTTCATTAGCAACTTTAAAGGCAGATGAGGAGGAAAATCCTCCTCAAAAGACTGATGAAGAAATTGAAAAGCTGAACAGAAGAATTGAATATAGTATATTACAGCAACTTATATACCGGGAAAAAACTTCAACAGTTCAGAATTCAAGATTTAAGCGAATTATACACATTGATGAGGGGACATTAAGAAAAATCTCATTAAATGCAATCCTGTTTTTTATATCGTTTTTAATAGCTTTTGAACCAAAATGGTTGAGAGTTGAAAGTATATGTAATGCACTTAATTGGGGGGATTATAATATTATATTTGACAGCATAGCGATATTATATATGTTAACAATCCTTTGTTTTGTTGTGAAACATTTTGTGCAATCATATGGTAATTCAAAACTCAATAAGTTGAACCTTAAAGATGGAGTTATTGAAATTAAAGAAGAAACTTCAATCTTTAATAATCATTTGGATGAAATTTTATATTTCTTTCAAGTAACCAAATATAATGTTGTCATTATAGAGGATTTGGATAGGTTCGGCAGTCCAGATATATTTCTAAAGCTAAGAGAGTTAAACCAATTACTCAATGAATCTAAAATAGTTGGTAGAAACATAGTCTTTGTATATGCTGTAAAGGATGATATTTTCCTTAACGAAGAACGCACCAAGTTTTTTGACTACATTACTACTGTGATACCTGTTATTAATCCGTCAAATTCTAAGGATATACTAAAAACCGCATTAAGGGACAGAGGTTTGGAGGACAATGTGATTAAGGATGGTGACTTAAGAGATATGGCCTTCTTTATTCAGGATATGCGCATCTTGACCAATATTGCCAACGAATTTCAGCAATACAGGGAAAAACTATGTACTGGGAATAATCAAAAATTGAATCTGACAAAGTTATTGGCCATGATAGTTTATAAGAACTATTATCCTAAAGATTTTGCAATGCTTCATAGACGAGAGGGAAAGGTTTATAACTGTATAAAAGAAAAACCGAACTTTGCTAAAGGTGCTTTGGATGAAATTGCTAAAAAGGAAGAAACATTGGAAAATGAATATCAAGCATTTCTTAAAACGAAACACTTAAAAGAGTCCGAATTACGCCTTATTTATTTGTATAAAATAAGAGAACGTATAAATAATAAGGTCACAGAATTTAATATTGACAGTCAAAGTTATTCTTTAGATCAAATTTCTAAGAACAAAGATCTTTTCAACAAATTGATATCAAAACGTGAAGTTTACTATTCGTATTGGGGGTATTATAATCGAACTGAACATACTTCTTGTTCTTTTGATTTTAACGTTATAGACAAAGAAATTAATTTTAAGAGACGTATAGCTTTACTTGGAATACCGGAAAGTAAATTTGAGCGAGATAGAGCAAAACTATATAAGCAAAAGCTAAATGTTTATAAGTATAGATTAAAGGTACTTATAGGTTACTACAAACAAGGAGATAGTGACTTATACAAGGGCATAGGACTATCTGAGATGATGGATGTATTTATTCGTCGTGGATTTATTGATGAGGAATATTATGACTATATTTCATTCTTTTATGAAGGAATGGTCTCTTTAGCAGACAGAGAGTTGTTGTTATCAATCAAGAGAGATATACCAAAGGAATATTCTTATCATATTGATAAGGTAGAAAATTTCGTTAAGGAACTTCTTCCTTATATGTTTGAAACAAAGGCTATTCTAAATAATGATTTGTTGGATTATGTATCATCATCTCATAAAGACTATTTTAATCTAATAATGAACATATTGGAAACAGATCAAGCCCCCTTAGATTTCCTTGCTCAATATTATCTTTATGGTAATGCTCAGAAACAAGTTTATGAACATTACATAGAATGGGATGAGATACAGTCATGGACAAATATAGAATCATGGAACAATAATGATGAAAAAAATGCATTAATAGAGGGTTGGCTTCAATACAGTAAGGAAATTTGTAAAGAAGCTAGGGGATGGCTAAATAATCATTATGAGTTTCTAACTGATAGATTCGAGAATATAGGAAAAGAACGGTGTTTGGATTTAGTAATAGACTCTGAGTTCAAGAAGCTTAATGACAAGAATTCGGAACTTCTTAAGCAGTCAATCGATAATCAGGCATACGAGATAAACAGCCATAATTTATGTATTATCGCAAATTTCATTTTTAATGATTCACAGGTAGAAGAAGGAAATTTAAATCTAAGCAGAATTAGGGATACAAAATACAGTATCTTTATAGAAGATATTGAAAACAATATAGATAAAGCTGTAATGCACTTCTCGAAAGATTGTAAAGATGAAACGAAAGATTCGCTTTTGTTCATTTTAAATTGTGAGAAGATAAAGACTGATGATAAGGAAAACTATTTAATAGGGCAAAAAGAACTGTTAGATGGTGATAGCAATATTGATACAGACGAGCTGAAAACACTTGCATATAATTTGTTTTTAATTAATCCAACATGGAAGAATGTTATTTCATACTATAACAATAAAAACAAAGATGAAAATATTCTGATAAAATACATTGAACACTTCTCTGATAATTTGGGCAACCAAATGATTGAAAAAGATGACAGTGAATATTCGTCATTGGGAGCTTATCTACTGGGAACAACCAAACTGACTATCGGTACGTACTCTTCCATTATAAAATCCTTCGAGATTGAATTTGAAGGATATGATGGACTAAGAGGATTAGATCGAGATAGATTACTGTTATTATTGTCTCATAATATGCTGCCATTCTGTGAGGAGAACACTAACCTTTTGAAGGAAACAGATATTTATGCTGATTACTTAATAAAATACAACAAACAACTATTAGAAAATCTATCAGCTTCATATATATCTGACTGTGAAGTTGCATACAAAATTCTATCTTCAGAAGTATTCACTTATGAGCAAAAGAAGAGAATAATTTCTATTACTCCTAAAGACATACTTATTGAACTTGATAAATTAGCCAATCAGGTTCTGGATATAATAATAAATACTGATTTAAAAAATATAGAAGAAGAGGCAATAATTGAAGTTTTAGAAAATGCATCGAACGAGTCTTATCGGGTATATATTATTTCATTGCTTATACTTGAGTACGATTATGATGACAATAAAATAGCTGAATTATTGAGCTTATTGGGAGGTAAATACATAGACATAGCTGAACGATCTAAACATCCAGTTTTGGAGGAGACAAAATGGAATATCAAATTAGCTGGAGCCCTTAAACATAAAAGGTTTATATCTTCTGCAAAAGAAGATAAGGATGGTATTAGAATTTATCCGAAAAGATAGGGAAATATTATTTGAAGTTTATAGGGGGAGAAATGAATCTCTCTCCCCTATAAACTCAACAAAAAAGTATTACACCTCCAGCTCCTTTAACGGCAACCCATAATTATATTGTCTGAAAAATCCTCTGTGGATAAGTTTCAGACCAAGGGTCTGGTAATACTTGTAGTCATCATCCTCGGTGCAGAGGTACTTGTAACCATAGCGCGGGGCGTACTCCTTGAAGAAGCGGGCAAGGTCTTTCAGGTTTTCCTGCTGGTTTCGTTTGAAGTCGCTACGTACAATGATAATGCTCCAGTCGGGGATGCTGCCAACGCCGCAACTGTATTCCCAGAAACGGATGTATAAATCCATTTCGCCTATATGGACAGAAATACAAATGCCGTTGGCGTTGTGCATGACGGAACAGCAGTTTCTGTAACCGAATCTCTCACACAAATAGAGATTGAAATCGGAAATAAAATCGGAAATAAAATCGGAAATAAAATCGGAATAGTTCATAATAATTTGAATTTTGATGGTTAATAAAAAATTGATTATAGACTTAAACCTCGCTTGCGTTTCGGTTTCTTTTTCTTCTTTTTCTTTTTAAGCCGGTTGGTCTGTATTGCTTCCTCCGTATTATAATCCGTTGGAGAGGGCGTGAACAATCCCAGACCGATGCCGGAATGATTCTCTTGCTGATATTCATGCCGAGATTCCTCGCGTATGGTTTCTGCCTGTGTCTGACGCTGGCTCACGGTAGCAGAAAGAGCGTTATATCTCAATTCCTGGTCGATGTTCAGGAAACTGAACTGGCGGTCAATCTTGGAACCGCTAAAGGTCAGTTGATCACATGTGAACTTGACACCTTGCATCTCTCTGGTCGTGCGACTTAGCTTCCATTGCGTATCAATTCCGTACTTCCGTAAGGTCAGTCTCAGTTCACTCCAGCTTCGGGCGTTCGGAACTTCTCGTTTCAAGGCATGATAGATAAAATACTTTACCTTATCGTGATGACGTAACCGCATGAAATTGACATGCTCTTTTCCTTCGGCAAAATGCAAGCGGTAACGAGCTGTCAGCATCTTGCAGACCTTTTCATTCCGGTAACGGTCGTTCTTGTCGCTGATGGTGCGGCCGTCATTATCCACCCGGTTGTAAACGATATGACAATGTGGATGATCACGGTCGGTATGTCGAGCGATGATGAACTGTGTGTTCTCGATTCCCATCAGCTTCATATAGTCGTGGGCGATCCTCAACATCAGTCCGTCATCGTCACGGATGCGGTCTCCGTCTTCTGCGGAGAAGCTCAATGATATATGACCGACCGTGTTCTTGACCTTGTCATTCAGTAAAGTCTGTAACTCGAATTGTTCCGCTATTTCTTCAGGCGAGCCGTAGACACCAACCGCTTTCAGCAGGCGCAATTTATCTTCTTTCAGCACATAGTTTACGCACCCGGAAAACGATGTGCCCTTTACAATTTTACCTATCATCTTTGAGCAGTTTTATAATGAGCAGTTTTATAAGTTGTGAAATCTGTCGAACGGCGGTACTGCACTCATCGGCCACACGATAAAAACCGTAAGCTTTGGCTCGTCTGGCAAGCTGATTTAGGTTTGTGCTTTCTCCAATCAGTTTACGGATGATGTCAAGATTTTCTCTCGTAATTCGTTCGCGCACCGTACCGTGTTCGATGAGTGAACGCACTACTTCACTTTGACTGCGTTTGCAGCGTCGACTGAGTGCTCTGAGCCAGCCGAACTGTTCGTCTGTAAGGCGGATTGTAACTGTATTTTTCTTGTCCATAATATTTGCTTTTGAGATTAATAATTGTGACCATCGGGAGCCGTCTCACCGTCTTTTGAGGTGAGCAAGTGGCCGGAAAATGTAATACACCGGCATAAACTTGCTCCAGTGAAAAAGAAGTGAATCAGACATCTGACAATCATCGTTTGAAAAGTCCTTTCCGGGTATGTTGAACCGTTGCTGAAAGAGGTGCTTTCTCCAGATTGACAAGCTGCAAATCGAAAGTTTCGGCCAGCGTTTTACGGCCGGATTCAATGCGATAAGACGATTGAAAATAGCCACCTTTGTCTCTTCTCTCAGCAGAAAATCGGCGATGTCATAACCCGCATCCCGTTCTTCTTTTGTTGCGTTTCTTTCCATAAAATCGAAGAGAGAGGCCTCTATTTCCAGGCTTCGGATCATCTCCATTTTACTGTTCCAATAGTCGGTTGCACCCAGGTCGGGAAAAAACAGAACACGTCGGTTTCTCAATACGCTCATGGCATCCCGATTGAACGCACCGTTCTTTCCGCCCGAAGCGATCCGTAGATATTGCGGCAGATAGAAGCTGGATATCAAAGCGCTTTTCTCACTCTCCACAAGGGCAACCGGACGTTGCTGGTCATAGGACAACAGGTGTTCACCAAACAGGCATTGCCGAAGGTTGAAATTCTCTTTCTTCAAAAGGGAATGTACCCACGTGATGTCGTTGTGCGGCTCTTTAATCCGTCTTCCGCTTTCAGGATTGTAGAGCATCACTTTTCCGGTGCGTACCCGTCCGGAAATATCGACTTGCCAAAAGACCGTAGCTCCCGGCCAATGCTTCGAGGTTCCTACATGGTAGCGCAACATCAGCTCTTCGGTAGTCTCCTGTCCGAAATGGAAACTCAGGAACTGAAATAGCTTGTTCGTGTAATACAATTTCAGGGACTGCCTCATGATTTCCGGCTCAATGAATGAAGGTTCAGGAGGCAGACTGATGCGTGGCTTTGACACCGGTACAAACTCTTCGCTCAATCGTTCCTTGGCCATCAGGTTCTCGTCAAAGTACATTTTGGGCGTATAGTTGTAGCCGCACGTTTGTTCATGGTTGCACCTTCCTACATAATCGGGAAAGCAGATTTGCTTTTCCGTATCGATGTATTTGGCGAAACAACTTTTGCGGTGGCAGTTCGGGCATATGTGCCGGGTGCTGACACCTTTGTATGGTTCTAATATGAATCTATGTGTACTCATTGTATGTTTCTTTTTGGGTGTGTCACTTTTGTCGTTATTGTCGTTTTCGTTTGGGAAGTGTCAAAACCGACAAAAATGTCACGGGTTGATCTTTGAATATTCTCCATGTTTCTCTTTGCGGAACAAAGTCCCGATGTTGTCATTGAGAAAGCGTTGAAATGTTCGTTCCTTCATTCCACTCTGCTCGGCTATCTGTATCGCTTGGGCAGTTGTAAAGGCTGGAGGAAGTAGATTGACTATCGCCTGTTGTTGGCTGTTGAGCGCATTTTCATTGAGGATATTTTGAACGCTCAATCGGATTCTTTGAAATACTCCGTCAGTTTTATGGTTCGTTCTACCGTCAACAGGTCGATATAGGTTTTATCACACTCTCCGCAAGTCCATCGGGCTAATTGGATAATCAGGCAGAAGCGGATGATGTATATCTCTAGCTTGCAATAGATACTCACGATTGTATCGTTTGTTTCTCGGTCGCACAACTTAGAAAAATGGTGTTCCATTCGTAAAGCCGTTTCTTGGCATCCTCCGTGAAGAGAAGAATATGCGGTTCTATCTCTCCAAACTCATTAAGGGCATACTCCTGTTGTATCAGTTTGTCAATAATGGCATTCCTTTCTTGTTCGATGTTCTCCGGTAGTTCCTTGTCATTCCAACGTGCTTTCTGTTGCAGATTGGGCATCACGAACAGAATACGGTCGATGAATCCGTTACTGGAGCGTTCTCCTTTAGCCAGTTCACTGAGAATCTTCTTTTGAATAGTGCTGATAACCGAGATATACGGTCGCTTGATGAAGATAGAACTTTTGGCATTCTTGCGGTCGGATATCGTGGTTTTGGCACTGAACACTGACAACCAGAATTGTTCCTCCGAACCGTTGTTGTAGCGGTTGAAGTTCTTGAACCAAGCGAATAACTCGTCAGCCCACAAGCATAAACCACGTTTGTTTTGCGCATGAATGAGTATTAATCCCTCAGGTGTTACATCCGAAATCAAGAAGCGTTTACGGACTGGTTCCTGTGGAAATTGCTCTTCACCGCTTTCCGTTCGTTCTTTGCGGCTCATGCTCATTAATTCATCATATTGGCAAGCATCTCCTCGTATGTCTGCTCGGCAGTCTTTCTCCGCCCGTTCTCAATCCAAGCAAGAAGCTCGTCCTCATAAAAATAGAGTTTCTTGCCTTTCTTGTAAGCCGGAAGTAACCCTTTGCGTACCAATGTATAAATGGTAGGCTTGGCTTTTCTGAAGATACGGCAAGCATCCTCTATTTCCACCAATACATGTTTGTCAGATGGCTGTGGCTGGAGTCCCGCTACCATCTTTTTCAACTCGATGACCTGTTCGGTCAGAGAACCTACCGCTTCGGGCAGCTTATCAAATGTTACTGTTTCTTTTTGCATACGTCGCTCGTTTTTAATTGTTCGACGGCAAAGGAAACAGGTGTTTCAATGGTGGAAAACATCACCGGAATATAACTGTGAGATAACTTTTGGAGGTGATAAATTAGTATATTTGCAAAAAAGCAGATTATGAACAATACAGATAAAGTCTATCTAATAAAATGGGTTGGACCATTCTCATATGATGAGTTATATAATTGGGAAAAGAAATGGCTGGAGAATAATAATGAAAATTTTAATTTGTACTTGTTGCAAGGAAAAAGAAAATACGCTAGAAAATTTTCTTATTATTGTGGACAAACTATTAGATGCGTATATAGAAGACTAAAAGATAAGGATCATCATTTTAAAGAAATAGAACATAGCGATTATTCTATATGGATTGGTAAATTTTCCAATGTTGTACCGAATAAAACAGATATAAATGTAGTAGAGAAAATCATAACTTCAGAGCTAGCAGAATTGGAATTAGGATTTGAGAATATGATGAATGAAATAAATTTCCATCGCACCAGTTTTCGATGTATATATTATTAATCAGTGGTATCATCCTATAAAAAATAGCGAATGGAAGAGGATTCATTATAATTCACCTGCTAATTATATTCCAGATTTAATGATTTATGATTCAAACTCAAAAGAAATGAAGGGAACTAGAAAAATAAGGAGATTAGGAATATTGGAATAAGTTTCATGTAATATTCAGATTTAGTCTGATTTTACATCCAGATTCTGTATGTGACATCTTGCGCTCAATAGTTGAGATTTCCAAGTCACGTAGGGTATGGGAAAAGACATTCTTGATGAAAGTTGCAGTATGAATACGCTTTCTGCCAAAAGCCTTGCCGATATTCCATCCAAAATGCATAATATCAATGCTTTTAAGTTGTGTGTCAACCTTTACGGGCGATATCTTTTGTAAGGTATCGCCTGTACTATATTCTGCAACGTATGCGCAAAGACGGTTGAGATCTTCTTCACTCATATAGGCGACCATTGTTTGCTTCGTATAGCTAATGACCTTTTCTAATTTGGCTTGAATAGCATGATCCTGTTTTGCGATAGCGTTGGTTCGCATGACTTCATATTCTGAAGGTTCAGAGATTGTTTCTTCAGCGGTAGAAGCAGGAGCAATGACATTGTGAGTATGATTTGAATCTTTGCTTGTAGGAACTTCCGGAACAGAAATGGTGTCATTTTTATCTTTTATCCTTTGAAAAGCAGGAAGATGTAATAGAAAAACTTCTATGTGTGGCAATAGTAACTGATTGAAAGTTGTCTGTAAACTTGCATAAATCGCCATCAAGACAATTACTGTTGCAAAAAATGCAACGGTACTACTGAAATCGTCAAAACCTTTGGATAAAACAAACTGACGAGTTAAAACGCCAACAACAAGAGCACCTACCAATACAAGGGAATAGAGTGCTATATGTTCTATACATTTCTGATTCATAGTGATATTTGCTAATTGTTTGTGCGCAAATATATGTCATTTCATATATACCATGTTATAAATCCAAGAAAGTGGTAGCATTTGTCCTCGATATGTAGCTTATTTCCTAGTTAATAAGCCAGAGTCAAACGAAAAAATCCCAATTATATTCTAATTGTGTGTTTCGTATAAATTGGAGGGGGTAAAATCAAAATAAATCAGTATCTTTGAATTACTTATGAGATTGTAGATAACAATATGAATTATATATGGATTTGAAAGAATTAATAACAGAAGGTGAATCATTCCTAATGAGTGTGAGAAGGACTTCTTTTGGAGATTATATCGCAGATAGTAAAGGCTATGCAGAATGGGGAGCAAAGTCTTTGATGTTTTTGCAATCATTGTATCCGAACCATCCTCAGACTGAAAGATTTGATTTTTGGGTCAAGAGAAATATGTGCGATGAAAATGGATGCGAACAACTTATTGCAATATTAAAAGCTTTTCATGAGATAAATCCTAAAATAGCAGAAGTGGACTATGATAAAGTTCTAAGTAAAATATTTGAGAAATTTCATATATGTGCAAGACAATTAAAGCGTAGGCATGCAGGACGCCCTACGTTAGAGATTAAAGATGAATACGATGTTCAAGATTTATTAAACGCTATTTTACGATTACATTTTGAGGACGTCCGACCAGAAGAATGGACGCCTTCATATGCAGGCGGTAACAATCGTATGGACTTTTTGTTGAAAAATGAAGAAATTTCAATAGAAGTAAAAATGACACGCGATGGATTAAAAGATAAAGAGCTAGGTGATCAGTTAATCATTGATATTGCTAAATATAAGACTCATCCAAAATGCAAATTTTTATATTGTTTTGTATTTGATCCCGAAGGATATATACGAAATCCTCGCGGCCTTGAGCATGATTTGACAAAAGAACATGATGGACTATCTGTGAAAGTCTATATTAGGCCTATATAATAAAAACGACTTTACTTGTTGAGAATGAAATTGATGTAGTGAATAAATTACTTATGAGGTTTGAATCGGATTAAGGAGAAACGGAATGCCTGTTTGGGAGGAATATTACATAATATCAACTAATTAATGCACTTTCTTTTTGATAAGATTCATAGATAAAGTATATTTGTAATTTAATAGATAGATATTATTATGACGAAAACTATAGGAGATTATATTATATTACTTCTTTCTATTATAGGAAGTATAGCTTCCATAATAGCTTTTGGAATTTATTTCGCTCCATATTTGAATGACCAAGGAATGTGGGGAGTAATCTTTTTAGGCGTAATTTCATTATTTTTCTTAGGATACAATTTTTATTTAATTTCTACTTATCGTAAAAAGGTTAGATATGCAGATATTTATGCTGATATAAATACTGGATTCTCTTATTTACACAGTATTAATCGTCAACAAGAACAAAAGCCAGAAACAATACTTCAAAATTTATCAAATTTATGTGATTCATTGGCGGAAGCGTTTTCAAAGATTTATGGAGAAAGAGTTGGAGTTTGTATTAAATTTCTAATAAAAAATGAACAAAAACAACGTGTTTGTGTTCAAACATTGGTGAGGGATAATTATTCAAAAACAATTCAAAGGAAGACTGGTACTAATGATAAGATTGAACATTGGTTAGACGGTAATTCTGATTTTGAATTTATTTACTCTAATTTTGATAATGATAATATAGATACTACATATTTTCATGAGGCACATCTACCAATATGCAAAGATTACAAGAATACCCGCTTGCAAAATAATTGGTTACCAAACAAAAGGTTCTCTATATTTGAGAATATAATGCGTAGAAAATGTTGGCCTCTTAAATATCGGTCTACATTGGTCGTTCCGATTGTACCCCTTTTAGCAGATGAACAAAGTAAAGATAAAATCAGAGGATTTTTATGTATAGACAGCCCTAAAGAAAGTCGTTTTAAAGGAGGAATAGACACTAATATATTGAGAGGAGTAAGCGACGGCTTATTTAATCAGATTGATACTTTATACCATCTTATTAAAATTCAACAAAACAATAATGGAAGTAACAACTAAAAAAGAACCTAAGGTTAAAGTTAAAGGAAATGGGATGAATGGTAAAATTATTGTGCAAGCACGAAAATTTTATAGAGAGATTCCTGTTGTTTTGTTCTCTTCGGAAGAAGCAAATACTTTATTAAAAATTGTGGATAAAATGGAAATCGAACAACATACCATTTTTAACCATAAAGGCAAACTTTAATTATACACAATGCTTGGTACAATAATATAGTTGTAATTATAGATTTTATATATCAAAGATAATCCCTACTATTTTCAGTTTTATAGTATAGATTATCTTTGATGTAGTGTTTTTACTTCAATGAAATCTTATTCGCCGTCTCTCTCTTCTTTGAGTTAACCAAATCAGCATATATCTGTGTCGTGGTGACATTCTTATGCGTTAGCATCTTCGATACTGTGTAAATATCTGTGCCTAAAGAGATTTGGATGACGGCGTATGAATGACGAAAGCAATGGAAGGTTATGTGTTTTCTGATTCCGGCTTCAGAAATCCACTGTTTCAAGGGATGATGAGTCATGGATCGGGTTAAACCTTTGAATACTTTTCCGGAGCCCCATTCGCCACACAACTCCAGTGCCTCTTGACTGATGGGGAGGGTGGCCTCGGTTTCTGTTTTCTCGGTACAGATACGGATGTAATAGCCTTGATCTGGCCCGACTTCAAAGTCACGCCAGTCCAGCTTCAGAATATCACTGATACGGAGACCGGTCATACAAGCGAACAGGGAGGCTTGTTTCAAAACTGGAATCTTGCAGGGCGTAGCTGCCAGTTTCTTGACTTCATCAAGTGTCAGATACTCTTTCTTGACCTCTTTCCATTCAATCTTTTCCAGAAAGTCGTTCAAATTCTCACGCAACATCTTTTCTTTATAGGCTATCTTCAACAGGGCTCGAAAAGTTGAATAATAGCCAGCTGCCGAATTGCGTGAGATATAAGAATTGGGATGATTGATCTGTTTACATTTGAGCAGGTAATCCTTGAACTTCTCGCACAGCTCCACGGTGACATCTCCAAAGGTACATTTGCCGCCGACAAATTTCTCAAAGTGATTATAAACACAATCCCATTTCTCATACTTTTCCCGTGCCTTTGTCCGGAAGTAGGCGAGGAAATCTACCTTTTGCTTGTTCTTGTCCAGGAACCCGAATTCTTCATTGATAAGCGACTGTACACGGATACAGCGGATTGCCTCTGCCTTGTTCAGCATATCCTGATTGAACATTCTTTGCAGCTCATTCTTTGGCTTGGCATAGATGTAAATGCCGAGGAATTCCCGGCGACTCATCTTCATCGTATAAGGATTGCGGATGGCCGGATAATAATCCAGATAAAGAGATATGCGGTCGTTACGCAATGGCTTTTGTCTCAGAGTTACGTTGGTGCATGTAAGTGTCATAGCTATATTGTTTTTTGATTAATACTTGTTTTTGTTGCAAATAAAATAGGTGTTATGATGGTGGCATTTATCACCGGAAAATAACTTTTGCCTCATTCTATTTTGGGAGGTTCAAAGAACTTGTCCAACTCTGCCCGCAGAATCTTGGTATATTTACCGACCTTGATACGGGGAATATTATGGTATTTCACATAATGGTAGAGTTGATCCCGCGTCAGATTGAATCGCTCCATCGCTTCGGCAATAGTGTAGTATTTTGGTTCTTCGGGAGCTATGAGACCTTTGGCAATGTCCACATGCTTTTTGGAGTAGTACACCATGATGCCAACCTTCTTCTTGGGGATGGCATTCTTTGATACAAAAGAATAAATGGCCGTCAGCGTCATACCGAACTTCTCCTGCATGTCTTGCGTGCTGTACCACTCCTTGATTTCAGGATCGGGAGCTTTCTTTGCAAAGTAGTCATCAATATGCTTTTTGCTCCAATAGGTTTTTCCACGGTGAAAGGTTCGTGGAATATTATGTTCCTTAGCGATGTGAAATATCCAGGAATCCTTTACGCCATACTTTTCCTTAACTTCAGCGGTGGTATAGAAATCATTAATGGAAGGTTTGTCTCTGACCGGAATCTTAAATTCTATAGGCTTATTGAATAAGTTATCAATATCCTCCTTTTTCAATAGAAATTTATATCCAAGTCGGGTGGCTTTAAGTTCACCTCTTTTCAGATAGCCATAAAGAGTAGGTCTGGTTACTCCAATGTATGTGGCAGCTTCTGTGATAGTAAGCATAGGCTTGTCTCTGATTTTTGCAACCGGTTTCTCCTTGATGACTTTTTCGACAATTTGGTTGTTAGCCTTAATAGAAGCTTCACGTTTCTTCCGTTTATACAGAAGGTTTGCACATCTGTGCGAACGACAGGTTGTAGTTGTTTTATGCACAATGAATTCTTGCTTGCACCACGCACAGATTCGTCTGATTTCAATGTTGCTACTCATGTTATTTCTCCTTATTTCTCCAATATTTTTGTATAACTCCGTAAAATCCCGTAAAATGGCGTAAAAGTTCTCCACGACCTTGCCAACGATAATCCACGGATTTTCGTGGTGAGGTACACAGGAGGTACAAAAAATGGCGTAAAAAGGCCTAGCAACGATTATCAACGATACTTGAGCAACAAAAAAGGCGCCCCGTAAAGAGCGCCATACCAATCGATTATAATCAATTTAACTCATTAACAATCAGATGGTTACTTGCCGTTTGAAAAAGTGTTTGTATGCCATAAATGGTACACTCCTATTCGGGGGAGACCATTATATCCTATCGGGTATAATTCCGCTTTTTATTTCAATATTATACCCGAAATGGTATAAATCAATAAACTTGGCGGAACTCCATAATGTCGAGCATCTGATATAGTATTCCGTCAATAGCGGAATGCCAACTTTGGTGAAAATGACCATAATACCAATGGCTCACCGAGTGGTTGTTGGTTTTGAGATGGTTAAGAAGCATATCCATTACTTCTCTTTCAAGTTGTACATCCTCAAGAAGTAATGGATCGTTCTCTGCCCATTGATTGAGGTTGCTTTTTAAGAATAGCTCACAATGTGATGGCGCGGTATGTGTGACAACTGTATCAATTAAGAAATCTGCACTGATGGTGTTTATCTTATCAGCGTCGTAAACAGGAACTTCATTCTGCCAATATAAATTGCGAGGAATATCATTTTCTTGCGACTCATTGGAGTGAACACGATATTTCCGTTTGTTCCATTCATTTATGCGATAAATACGGTCAATAGGGATAGCTCCACCTACACAAAGGATGGTATGATTGCAGGCTTGTAGAATGGCATAATCGGGAACGGCGATAAAGCGTTTGAAGTTGAACATTGAGCCATCGAAATAAGCGAGATTATCATGATTACCTCGCACAAACACAATCCAATTGTTGGCTTGGTTCATTCGCTTGACATTTCGTCTAACCATCTGTTCATAGTACTCTTTCTTTTCGAAGCCAAAGCCACAATCTCCGGCTACAATTAGTAGAGTGTTCGTAAGCTGATATTGGATACATAGTTTGAACACTAACTGATTAAAGTCTCCATGAATATCACCGGAAACAATAATTGTCTTGGCTTCGGGAAAAGATAGTGAGAATATGTCGTTATGATTCATCCTATGTTCCTGTTAATAGTGCTTATAGATAGAATTAATTCTTACCAAACAATCCTTTCTCTTTCCACTCCTTGATTTCCTTGTCAAAATCAGAAAGATATTCTTTGTCTTGAATCAAGCGGAATTTGTCGTATTCAGCGTATGCTTTTTCTTTCGCTTGTTCTGCGGAAATAGTTCCAGCACTATTCAAGGTGTCATATTTGTATAAAGCCAAGAACTCATCCAATTGTTTTTTCCAGTCTGCCATCGTGGTAATAATCTGTCGTTCTGCACGAAGTTCCGCAAAATCAAGGAATGCAGTTGATAGATGATTTAAGGCAGAGGCTTCCTTGTCGGACAAGTAGTTTTTGGCAACTATTGTGTCTGACTTTTGAACTCTGCCATCAGGTGCATTTTTCCAAGTGGTAAGTCCCATGTGAGGCATTTTGGTATCTGCTCTTGAATATACGATTTCAGCAGCCGTTTGATGGGTAACAGCCCAATGCATCATATTCTGTACCATTTTGAAAAACAGTTGGGTCGTTTCAGATTTGGGGTCATAATCGGCACTACATTCGGCATATACATCAGTGATTTTTTGATAATATCGGCGTTCTGAAGCACGTATTTCCCGGATGCGTTCTAATAAATCATCAAAATAATCTTTGCCAAAATGTTTTCCTTGTTTCAATCGTTCATCATCTAACACGAATCCTTTGATTATCATTTCTTTCAGAACTGATGTTGCCCAAATCCGGAATTGGGTGGCTTGGTAACTGTTTACACGATAACCAACGGCAATAATTGCATCCAAATTATAGAACATTGGGGTACGCTCTACATCTCGTTCTCCTTCTGATTGAACTATCCCAATTTTTCGGATAGTTGCTTCTTTTGCAAGTTCTCCCGATTCGTAAATCTGCCCAAGATGATAGTTAATAGTCCGAACATTCACCCCAAACAAATCTGCCATGCGTTTTTGAGACATCCAGAAAGTTTCACTATTGAAGATAACCTCAATACGTGTTTCTCCTTGTTTTGTCTTATACAACAAAATGTTGGAAGCTAGACTATTATTGATTAACTCTGTCGCTGGTGTTTCCTGTTTGAAATACTCCCTTGCCATCTGCACTTGCGGTTTCTTGCTATCGGAATTTTCCGCAATTATCAGACAAGCCATGCGAGACAGATGGATATTCTCCACTTTACGAAATGCGCCAGAACCCAGCTTAACCATTTCAACCATAAGGTTAAAATGCTCTGCCGTATCAAGTCCCTTATTATTGGCTATCGAAATAGCTTTATTTATTATGCGGGTAAACTTCTGATACGTACTATAGCCTAATGCTGTGCATAAATCACGAGAAGGCCAATACTCTTGTCCGTTTTTATTGAGCTTCTTTATTTGCTCAAAATCAGATTGTATGGGTGATATGTCGTAATCTTCCATTATTTCTGTGTATTATCAGTGCTACAAGTAGCCAATTCTTTCACGGTCAAAAATATATCCGATGTGAATGTCGAAGTTTATCGGGGATAATGTAAAAGGACAAATCTAACTTCAACGGTATATCAATCATATAAGCGATTAAGCTACTAATGCTATTGAAGATATAATATAATTATAACTTTCAAATTCTTCATCCCATATGTCTAAGTTCTTCATTAACCGAACAATTTCAGTATATTCAGTACTACTTATTAGTTCAGTTGAACATACCGCAGAGTATTCTGCTTCAGGGAGACATTTCTTCATCAATTCTCTCATTTTATTTTTAAACCGTTTCTTTGCACCTGCCTGGGTTAACCCATCTTTTATTTCATTTAATCGATCCTCTAATCGTTTATTGATTTCCGTTCCCAATGTGCATCGAGCAATTACAAGCCGTGTACAATCATTTAAATCTAACACGTCAATTGTACTTTTCCCCAATTCATCTTTGGGCTTATAAAGATAAGATTTCAGAAAAATATGCTCTCTCGGAACATCAACAAAAGGATTTATAATAGGTTCGCTAACCACATCGTGAGAACTTTTGTTCCCGTTGCAATGTTTGCAAGAAGGTAGTAAATTTTCCCATATTAGCACATCATTGGGATAATCCTTTTTGTCTCGGAAATGTTCGACCTCCATATAATCACTCTTTAAATCAAGTCGTCCTTCGCAATAAGCACATTTTTGATTAGACATATCTAAAAGAGCTTCCTTTAACCAGTCAACATTCCATACACTCTCTTTTGTGTTTTTATATTTTTCGGTTCCTTTTTTTACAAATTCTTCCGTAAGTTTATCGGGTGCTGTATTTCTCGTAAGTTTAATCATTGCTCAAAGATGTTAGATGTAATTCAATTACCTTCTTTAAAACATTTGATGGATGTAACATTTGTAAAAGCTGTTTCCCTATTTCGCTAGCTTCGGAGGTGTCTTCATTTTCGATAGCTGAAGTAAATTTAGCCCAAAGATTTTGAAAAAAATCAGAATTCGTATTGTTCATCCCCATGACATCTCTTAGAATTTCTTCAATAGTCCAACCAATATATCCATCTTCATTAACTAATAATTCTCTACGAACGATATTATTGTCAACTTTTTCTAATGCAATTAATTGATTAGGTGGTAGAGACTGAATTACATGTGGACTATGTGTTGATACGAAAAATTGAACTTTTGGGAATATTTTTTCTAAGACATCTAAGATTTGTGTCTGCCAAGTTGGATGAAGATGCACATCTATTTCATCAATAATAATAATGCCATCAAAATCCTCAACTTTGATGTCTTGATCACCAAACCTAAATTCTATTTCCATGATTATTCCTAAAACCAAAATAATCAATGATTTAAATCCAGAAGAAAGGTATTCGAAATAAATTTGTCCAGAAGGTGTTTGAAGCATTATATCCAGCGAGTGGCTATCGACTCGACTAAAGGTAATTGTACTATCTAAAATTGAAAATGCTTTTTGAGCATGTTCAAAATTGGCATATTGAGATTTAGTCAGACCCGTAGGATGAGCTGAAAATAAATAACGATTTACGAACCATCCTTTAATTTTGTTTGCATCAATGCCATGAAGAGCCCCATATATATAATGATTGTCATTATGTATAAAATCTTTAGGAATACTAGATAATTCTATATATTCAAATTCTCTATTGTCTGATAGATAAATAACCTGTCGTCCTTTACCAAAACCTCCTCCAGATGCTTCATCTTTAGGGGTAAAAGCTTTTAGTGTTTGAGTACATTCATGTATATTTCCATCATCATTTAATATACCTCTTATTATTCCGCCATCGCTTAATGCATTTCGCTTTAAATTGACCTTCGACGCCGATGTCAAAATAGAACAAACCGACTTTAACAGAGTTGTTTTACCAACCCCATTAGAACCCGTAATTACATTCATATTTGGGTTTAAAGCTTCAAAAGCAAGGGAACGTATGCATCCAATATTTTCGATATTGATAGATTGTAATTTCATAATGTTTATTATATTTGAAAATTTATCGTCTTTATATATTTTTTACTATGCCGCAATCACCTGACTGATAAGTTTCACATAGTCAATCAATGATTTAGGACTATCTCGGAAGATGGTTGTGAACCTATTGAAAGGCGGTTGCTGCAATACAACGGTGGCTATATCTCCATTCTCGCATACATAGCGGATAAGTGTGCGCAGGTACTCTTCCTGCATACGGGTCAGTTCCGCACCATGAATCAATGTTCTGTATTTTTCTAGTGCAATGTCCTGCTCTATACCGATGATTGAACGGATAAAGGCAGCAACATTGTGCTGATAGGGCTTTGTTCTTGTCTGTGCCTCAAACTCCTCCTTAGAACCCAATTCTTCCCAGAAAATCTGTTCCAATCGGCTGATGTCCTGTTCGGAAAGAGGTTCAAGGTGATAGATTTTCTGCAAAGCATCATCGTCAGACAGGTGCTCCTTGAGATAATCTTCCACCCGGCGGCGATAGGTACGGATAGGGGTTATGTTGACTCCGGAACTGTCTTCTACAAAGGTATCAGTTACATTAATGGTAAATTTTTGTCCAGCAACACCTCCATCCAGGTATTGGATAAGGTCACGAAGTTCCTTTCGGATGCGTTCAAGAGAACCTAGACTTTTCGATTCCCAGAAATGAGCGGATAACACCTCGTTCAGTACATCCATCTTCGCCATCACTTGCGGAATAGAGGCTTTCTTCTCTTTGAGGTAGGCGGCTATGTCCGTTATCTTCCTTTCGGATGAAGCGGAACTTACCGTGTCATCTACCAATGCAAGTTGGGATTTCAATACCAGAGCATCAAACTTCAGTGCTGCCGTGTCAGTGGTGGCGTTCTTGAACAGTGGAGAGATATTGCCTTTCATTGCCATCACATCGCCAAGTGTCAGGCATGTCATGGCTTCCGGATTGGAATATGTTTCTACGGCTCTCAGTTGCAGGCGCACATCTATCCGGTTTCTGTTCAAGTCGACTATTTGTTGATGCAGGATGTCGGCAAGATTGTCGTGAAACGCCTTCGACTCCTCATTGCTTTGATGTTCTCCGTCCTGCAAGGCAAATTTTATATCCGTGCGCAAATTAAACAGCAGGCTTACGATAGACTGTGACTGTGTAGGTCGTGCGCCTTCAGGATTCATTTCGAAATACTCAAAGTTGCGGTAGAAATCGAATATCAAAAATTCTTTCTTGTCCCTGCCTTCGCCAAACAGGTTTTCGCACAGGCGTGTACCTCTGCCTATCATCTGCCAGAACTTTATCTTGGAATGGATTGGCTTAAAGAATACAAGATTCACGATTTCCGGTACATCAATGCCGGTATCAAGCATATCTACCGATACGGCTATTTGAGGCTGCTTTTCCACGTCGGCAAAGCGGTCAAGAAGGTCGGAAGAATACTTTTCGTAATTGTCTATCACACGGCAGAAGTCCGCTCCGAGGTCGGGATAAAGTGCGACAAATCGCTCGGCTATAAAGACGGCGTGCTTGTGGTTATAGGCGAAAATGATGGTTTTGCCTATCATCGTGTCGTCTTTCACCCGAATGCCTTCATTCATCAGCCTGTTCAGCACATGGTCAACTGTGTCTTGATTGAAGATGTATTTGAAAATTTCTGTGGCGTTGATGATGCGGCTATAGGGATCGTCCGGTTCCAGTCCGGCTTTCATCTTCTCATACTCGAAAATCTCTTCCAACTGCTTCCGTTCTTCCGGCGTGAGTTGGTCGGGATTGATTCCTTCAGTGAGAATCTTTGAGTTGTCTTTTATCGCCTTAAATGGGTTCAGATAGCCGTCGGCCACCGCTTCGTCATACTCATAACTATCAGTCGGCTCTCCTTGTTCCATGCCAAAGAGGTCGTAGGTGGAACGGTCTACTTCATCGCGTGGGGTTGCTGTCAATCCCAAAAGGAGTCCATCGAAGTACTCAAAGATGGCTCCATACTTGCCGAACACGCTACGGTGAGCTTCGTCAATGATAATCAAGTCAAATCTGCCCAGTGAGAATGTCTTGGTGTCCTTGTCCAAATGGCCTATCATCGTTTGATAGGTGGAGAACAGGATGCGTGCCGATATGTCCACATCGCTGTCGCGTAGGGAACTGACCGTCATATCGGGTAACAACTTGGTGTAGTTCTTTTTCGCCTGATTGACCAACTCGATGCGATCGGCAAGGAATAGTACATTCTTTACCCAATTATTCCGTACCAACACATCCACGAGTGAGATACTCACACGTGTCTTTCCCGTACCTGTCGCCATTACTAACAGGGCGCGGCGGTGCTTGTTGTTGTAATGCTTGCAGACCGATTCAATCACCCGCTTCTGATAGTTGCGATTAGTTATCTTGTCCGAAATCTGCAAATCGGTGATGTCACCCCGTCCACGTTGGGTAATCATCCTACGTAACTCATCAATGGTATGGAATCCCATTACTTTTCGCGACGGATAGCCGAGACCGTCTATGATATTGGTCTCAAAACCGTTTGTGTAATATATTACCGGGCGAGGACAGGCATAGCGCGCGGCAAGACAATCGGCGTACAATTCCGCCTGATGGCGGCCTACGGCGGCATCCACACTGGTGCGCTTTGCCTCCACTACAGCCAGCGGCGTTCCGTCTGCATCAAACAGTACGTAGTCGGCATATCCCACACCGCTTTCATTGGGCATACCCTGTACTTCAATCTCGATTCCGGCTTGGCGAGGGATAATTTCACCCTCATGCTCTGATACTTTCCATCCTGCTTCATGAAGCAACAAGTCGATGTAAAGTTTACGGGTCTCAGCTTCCGACAGGTCGTTTACAACAGGCTGCGCCTCTACCGTCGTGGGCTGTGCATCGCTGCTTTCTTCCACCGCTTGCGCCACAGTGTCAGCCGCCTGCGTGGTGACGGCTTGTGTTTGACCCGTTGGAGAAACAACTGCAAGATTTCCGGGCTGGAGTGATTGAGGTATCAGTTCCTTGTCAAAATCCGGCAAGGTATCAATAACTTGCCATGCCAACAAAATGGAACCGATGATATAATAGAGGTTAAGCGTAGCAAAGAAAGACTCTCTGCAGCCCACAAATCCATCATCGGTATGGGCGGCATTGTTTCCGATTTTGCGCACATAGTGGACACGCTTCATCAAATCTTCACTGGTGATGAATGCAGTAAAGCGTTCATCGGTGGTGAGCGAGAGCAGTGAAGCACGTTCTCCGATTTGCCATCCCTTCAGGCGGTAAACGGTCTTGACCATTGTTTCCAACGCAAGACGTGCATTCTGAGCGGAGATTATGGGATTCACTACTTGGAAATCTTCCGCTGTCGAACAGTACTTATAGACCGTGTTCAATCCGCTTATATCTTTTATGATGTCAAAGTTCCTCATACCTCAATCATTTAATAAATTTCCAATAACCGTCTTTGTCAGAGCCGATGCGCTGAATGATTGTTCCATTCAGTTTCTTGATGTGTCGGGCAACGGTAGCACGGCCAATGTGCAACGCCTGTGCATATTCATCGTATGTATATTCCGGGTGCTCTTTGATGACGGCAATGAGTCGGGATGTTGTATCGTTTGGCTTTACAGTATCGGTTACAGTATCACTTACAGTGTCATTGGCCGTTTGCTGATACTGTAAGATGCGGTTTTCCAAGTTTTCGATATGCTGTTCCATCATTACATCTTGAATGATTGTGCTGTCATCTTGCTCGCGACTGTCAATCAATGCCTGTATGTAAGTGCCTTTCTCCTCTTTTGTCACAATAGACGGGATAAGTCCTAATTGTCGTTGCACCATATTCATCAGCAGACGTGTGGCGCGACCATTGCCGTCCACCCACGGATGAATGGTGACCAAGCGGAAATGGGCTTCAAAACTCAGTCGATAGCAGGCCGCAATGTCGTTTTTATCAATGGCTGATAATGCTTCGTTAAGCCATGTGCAGAACTCGGCAGTTGCCTTGGGTACTTTCTGAAAAGCCAAATAACTTCGTCCGCCTATTCCAGCACTCACATTGCAGAGGCGAAGTTCACCTTTGGACGAATCGAATGTTCCGCCTAAGGTGGAGTATTCCGAACCTGTCCGCCGCATCACTTTGGCAGACAGTTCACATAGAAACTCTACCGTGTAGGGCTTGTTAGACTTTACCCAATCAAATCCAAAGAGATAGGCATTTTTCAAGTCCACATTCATCATCTGCTCCATAAGGCTTCGCCCCTTGGCGGCAATACCTTCATCGAAAAGCAGTTGGTTCTCCACTTCTGTAACGGTTGAGCCTTCAATGGCGGTGGAATGCGTGATAAGCGAATACAGGTAGAATTTCTCATAATCCACCTGTTGCTCTATCCCCGAAGCAATATATCGAATGATAGTATCTTTTAGTCTATTGTCTATCTCTTTCATTGTACGGTCGTTTTTATGAGAAATAATACTGCATCCGTTCTGCCATCAGCGTTTCAGCATCTTGCAGTTGTAGGCGTAGCTGCTCTTTTTGCTGCTCAATAGTCTCTACTTTGAGGGCAAAGAGTTGTTGCAAATCAGCAGATGGGACTGGTATAGGAAGGCTACTTAATAACTTTTGATTGATGTTTTGAATGCCAATTCCATTTGATTTTAATAGATGTGTTTTCTTGAATCCAGAATCCGTTAAAAGAGCAATAAGATATTTGTTACTTATTTCAACAGATTTCCTAAATCTAATGCAGAAACCGCTAAAAGTCACTTCCGCATCATTAGGGTAAACTTCAAGGCATCTTCCGACAAGATTTTTATTTCCATTTGAACGCACAAATACTATATCTTCATTATGAAGTAGGTATTCTTCTGAAATATGTTCAACCTCAATGGAAGAAATATCATTGAAAGAGGATAGGCTTTTTATGTTTTGGAAATCTCCTACACCAATTATTTTTATGCTCTTGCCTTGTTCTCCTTTATTGTAATTCAATCCGTTTTTGAAATCACCCAGTTTGCCCATCGGAATGATATTCCATGATTTATCATTCATTGAAACATTTCCAAACATATCAAGAAATATGGATTGCGCAAGTGCATCAAGGTCGGCAATCTGTGCCCTGTAGCCGTCAATCATCGTTTGAATGGCATTCAATTCTGCTGCGATGGCTTGCTGTTCAATATGTGGCGGAATAGGTATTATATATGATTTAAGCCATTCTGTACTCATGTTAAGTTGTGCGACACCTTTTGACGACTTTATACAATCGTCTTTAAAAGTCTTATTCATCATGAAAAAATACAGAAATTCTAACGAAATGGTAGTACTATTTTGGGACCTGATACATGCGACCCGTTGATTAAGAGCTGCGGGAAGCATCTCTTGAGGTAAAAAAGCTACACGCCCAACATTACCTGTCAAAGATATTAGTAAATCGTTCTCATGAAGAATATACTTTGAGAGTTCGTTACTATATGAAACAGGGTAAAATTTAGGATCTGTATCTTCGATGTACCCGTCTTGTACATTAGTAATTCTAATAACACGTATTCCTTTTTGACAATAGCAATCACTCTTAAATGCAAAACCATTTAAGATATGAACCAAATTATCCAATCTGGTATATTTCCATTTCGTCTTATCCACCTTCATACCTTCAAGAATTTAGCAGTTTCTTAAACTCAGCAAAGGCTGCATCGATGGCCTTTTGCCTTTCTTCCATGCGAGCAATAATTACCTCCGGGGCATCATACTGAACCGCTTCGCGCTCCACTTCGTGATAACGTTTGTAGCTGAGGTCGTAACCATTCTCCCTAATCTCATCAGCATTTACAAAGAAAGATTGTTCTTTACGGTTGCGGTCTACCTCCGCATCCAAGTGATGGAAACGGGAGATGACGTCAGGAATATCGTTTTGCTCCGGGGTAGGAATGCGTTGTGTGGTGAGGGAGAACCCATCGGCACGCATATCGTAGAACCAAACCTTGTCCGTTCCGCCTGTTCCGGTCTTTGTAAAGATTATAATTGCCGTTGATACGCCGCTGTAAGGCTGGAACACGCCTGACGGCATCGTGATAACCGCTTGCAGACAATGCGTATCAACCAATGCTGAGCGGATGGTCTTGTAGGCTTGGGCATCGCCTGTCAGAACAGTGTCGGGCACAACGGAAGCGCATCGTCCACCCGTCTGCAACATGCGCATCATCAGAGCAAGAAACAGCAACTCCGTCTTTTTGGTCTTGACTGCCGATTTCAGTGTGTGCGCTATATCATCCTGATCCAGACTTCCTGCAAAAGGCGGATTGGCAAGGCAGAGTGTGTATTTGTTGGTGTCGTTGTTTTCGTCCGACAATGAATTGCGATAGTAGAGGTTAGGTTCGTCCACATCGTGCAGCATCATGTTCATACAGCCGATGCGCAACATAGACGCATCGGAGTCCGATCCGTGGAAGATTTCGCTGCGGAACCGTTTCATTACATCAATGTTCAGCAGCTCATTGCCCTGATGCTCTTTGATATATTTTGCAGCCTCCATAATGAATCCGGCAGAACCCATGGCCGGGTCACAAATAGTATCGTCAAGTGTGGGTCGCATCAGTTCCACCATCATGCGGATAATGTGGCGAGGAGTGCGGAACTGCCCGTTTGTCCCAGATGCAGCCATCTTGCTGAGCATATACTCGTAGATGTCACCCATCATGTCGGCACCGTCAGAAACCAATTCTTCTATACCCTCCACCACACGCGACAACAACCGGGCATTGGTTATCTGAAAAACCGTGTCCTCCATGGCACGGCTGTATGCAGAACCCTCACCACCTATATGGCGTAGGAAGATGAACACATCGTTGCGCACACGGTTCAACATCCGTGCAGGCTCCATCTCTTTGAATATATGCCAACGCATTTCGCTATAAGGCACATCCTGGTCTGTCGATGGGTTGTGCCACACGCCTTCGGGAAAAGTTGGGTCGAGCAACTTGTCACCCGTCAAGTTGGCAATGGATTCCTTTTCCTGCTGTTTCTCATCCAACATTTTCATAAAGAGCAAATAAGTCATCTGCTCAAAGATTGCCGATGGCTGGGTAAAACCATTGTTCCAGAATGTCTGCCATACGGCATCCACCTTTTGTTTTATATCGCCTGTAATCATATTATTGTCTATTTATTCAATGTAAAATTAGGTAAAACAAAGATGCTCGCTACTTTTCGGGAGATTGAATAAGTTCCTTTACATCAACATTCAAAATCTCAGCTATTTCAAACAGTACCTCTAAACTTGGTTGCCGTCTGTTACAAACGTATGCATTAACTATACAGAAACTCTTGCCAAGTTTATCTGCCAACCAAGTCTGCTTGATTCCTCTTTCTTCAAGCACCTCTTTTATTCGATTCATGGGTTTATCCATTACACTAATTTTTACAAAAGAAATCTATTGTCAAATCAACCATTAACGCTGTTATGGAAACTCCACGTTTTTCTTTATCGTTCTTTACAGATGATTTTACAACGGAGGAAATGAAACTTGTTGCCAAATGCAACATCTTGTTGACAGGCTTATCTTCTGGTTTATTGTTGAGAACCGCATCTATTCCCTGCAGTGTTGTAATTACTGCATTCGCTTTTGCAAAATTTTCATCCTCTGGTGCTATTGTTTCTGCAATACTTATCGCATATTTCATTACAGAAAGCACGTCGGAAACTTTTAATTGTTGCCCCTGTGGATTCTGATATACAACGTCTTCTTTTCTAAAAATGCGATTGGTCTGATAAAGAATATTTTGCGCATATGCGTAATGAGTTCGATATATGTCGCGAATATTAATCTCATTTTGCAAGGCTCTCAAGCACCCCACAATGTTCATTCGCAATGATGTGTCATCCTGGATATTGTCGATAGAAGTCGGTGACACCCCAGGTATAAATCCATTTGACAGCATTTCCAGCTTCGTTTCACGTTGCACCAAGTCTGCAAACCCCGGAATACCTATATTGAGTGTTGCTATATAGTGTTTTCTCATTCCATTTCTATCTCCCAGCATATATGCTTTATAAAGATTGGAATACGCAATCTCCAATTTTAAGACATCGTTGGCTTGTTGCTGTTCAAGTATGCTTATTGCGTTCATATATTTATCGTTTCATTTTTTGCAAAGATATAAAATTATGTGCTATATAAAGAGAAAAGGAGAGGAAAAAATCCCCTCCTTAACTCTAATACATATATCAGACATTCAAATCTTTCAGTGCCAGTGCATAATTGTGTCCGAAAAGGTCTTTCCTGACGAACCTCAAGCCGAGTGTTTGGTAATAGCCGTATTCATCTCCTTCGGTACAGAGATACTCGTAACCGTAGCGGGGCATGTACTCCTTGAAGAAGCGAGCCAAGTCTTTCAGATTTTCTTCTTGGTTCTTCCTGAAGTTACTGCGCACGATGATGATGCTCCAGTCGGGGAAGTTGCCCACGCCGTTGCTGTACTCCCAAAAGCGAATGTAGCAGTCTAAATCACGCTCACTGATGTTTACGCAAAAGCCATTGGCATTTTGCATTACGCTACAACTGTTTCTGTAGCCGAACTTCTCACACAGGTAGAGATTGAAATCACAAATCAAATCTTTTTGTAACATAATTGATAAAGTTTTAATTGTTAATAAATTGATTATAAATGAAAGCCTCGCTTGCGCTTAGCCTTTTTCTTTTTCATCAGGCGATTGAACTCGGCTTCTTCTGCGGCAGTGGCATCGTAAGATGAACTGCCGTTTAGCAGACCGAGACTAATGCCAGCCCCTTCATCAAGATGAGAAATACTTTGCAGCACCTCTGCCTCTTCATACTTAGGCTTCTGTTTAGCCGATTCAAACAAGGATGCACAAGCATTCTCTTCCAGACGGTTGTCAATGTTCAGGTAGCTGAACTCACGACCGATTTTTGAGCCGGAGAACGAGAAACCGCCATACTCGAACTTGACACCTTGTATTGTACGTGTGGTGCGACTGACCTTGAATTTCATATCAATGTCCCGGTCGGCAAGAGCGTCTTTCAACTCGCTCCAGCTCCTGGCATTCGGCAGTTCTTCTTTCAAAGCCTTGTATATCTCGTGCTTTGCCCGGTCGTATGGGCGCAGTCGTTCTTCATTGATATGGTTTTTACCATTTGAAAAGTGCAGTCGGTATTTTGCTGTCAGCATCTTGCAGACTTTCTCATTTCGGCGGTAGTCGTTCTTGTCGCTAATTGTTTTACCGTCATTGTCCACCCGATTGAAGACGATGTGACAATGCGGGTGTTCACGGTCGATGTGTCGGGCAACGATGTATTGCGTATTCTGAATGCCCATCAGCTTCATGTAGTCATGAGCGATTTGCAACATCAGCGCATCATCGTGTTTCAAGCGGTCGCTATCTTCTGGAGAGAAGTTGAGCGAAGTGTGTCCGACAATATTCTTTACTTTCTCGTTGAGTAACGATTGTAACTCGAATTGCTCTGCCATCTGTTCGGGTGTTCCGTCCACTCCGACAGCCTCCAGCAACTTGGACTTTTCTTCTTTAAGGACGTAGCAGACGCACCCGCTGAACGATGTACCTTTCGTTTGTTTACCTATCATCCTTCAGTCGTTTTATAAGTTGGTTAATACGTTCCGCCATTTCTTCGCATCGCTTGGCAACGGCTGAGAACCCATAGGTGTTTGCCTGCCTCGCCAACTGGTTGAGATTGGTGCTTTCGCCAATCAACTGTCGGATGATGTAGATGTGCTCTTGTGAAATCCGTTCACGTACCGAACCGTTCTCGATGAATGAGCGGATGACTTCACTTTGAGTCCGTTTTGTCCGTCTGCAAATAGCACCAAGTAATGTGTACTGCATGTCTGTCAGACGGAGAGTTATCGTATATTTCTTTTCCATTTTGATTCTGTTTTTAGTGAATAATTTGTGACCATCGGGAGCCTTCTCCTCAGACTTTTTGAGGAGCAAGTGGTCGGGGAATGTAATACACCGACATTAACTTGCTACAGTAAAAAAGTCTCAAATTTCTTCCCTTCGGTCATAGTCTGAAACCTCGTTTATTAGGTGGTGAAACCTTTGGATGAGGGATGACTCGTTGTACACTGACAAGCTTCAAATCGAGTGCATCTATCAGTATTTTCAGAGCGGGATTCCTCTTAATCATCTGCTGAAGTACAGCTTCATCAGGTTTCACTTTGAGCAGATAATCGGCAATGTCATATCCCTCTTTTCGCTCGGTTTCGCTGGCGTTGGCCTCCAGATAATCGAACATCTGCACCTCAATTCCGTAGCTTTTCATCAGTCCGATTTTACTTTGCCAATAGTCGGTTGCGCCCAAGTCGGGAAACAGGACAACGCTTCTCTCGGCAAGAACAGACAAGCTGTTGGCATTGAAACAACCGTTCTTTCCGCCTGAGGCAATCCATAGGAATTGGGGTAGATAGTAGGAGGCGATGAGGGTGGTCTTCTCACTTTCGACCAATGCAACCGGACGATTCTTATTCTCGGAAAGCAGATGTTCACCGAAGAAACATTGCTTCAGATTATAGCCTTTGTGAAGAACGGAGTGTACCCACGTGACATGATTGTATGGTTCTTTTATCCGCTTACCCGTTTCGGGATTGTAAAGCATAATCTTTCCAGTTCGGACTCTGTTCTGATTGTCCGTCTGCCAGAATACGGTTGCACCGTCCCAATACTTGGATGTTCCGACTTTGTACTTCTTCATCAGCTTCATTGTTTCGGTCTCTCCGAACTGAGCCGATAGAAATTGGAACAACTTGTTCGATGAATAGCCTCGTAATGATTGGTTGACGATGTCCAAATCAATATAAGAGGTGACCACGGGCTGCGCCTCCTTAACAGGAGCATAGCTTCTGAAAGTGTTCTCCGAAAACTTTTCTTTTTCCGTCGGGTTCTGCTCGAAGTAATCACGGGGCGTGAAGTGATAACCACATTTCTGCTCGTGGTCACATCGTCCCACGTACTCGGGGAACTGAATTTGCTTCTCCGTATCAATGTACTTGGAAAAACATCTTTGGCGGTGGCAGTTCGGGCATGTGTGCCGGGTGCTGACGCCTTTATATGGTTCTAATATGAATCTATGTGTACTCATTGTTTTTTGTTTTTGGGTGTGTCACTTTTGTCGTTATTGTCGCTTTTGCTTGGGAAGTGTCAAAACCGACAAAAATGTCACGGGTTAATCTTTGAATATTCTCCATGCTTCTCTTTGCGGAACAGCGTTCCGATGTTATCATTGAGAAAGCGTTGAAATGTCCGCTCCTTCATTCCGTTTTGCTCGGCCAACTCTATTGCTTGGGCGGTCGTAAAGGAGGACGGAAGCAGATTGACTATCGTCTGCTGTTGGCAGGTGAGGGCATTCTCATTGAGGATGTTCTGTACGCTCAGTGCAGACTCTTTGAAATACTCTGTCAGTCTGATTGCTCGCTCCACCGTCAGTAGATCGATATACGTCTTGTCACACTCTCCGCAAGTCCATCGTGCCAATTGGATAATCAAGCAGAAGCGGATGATATATATTTCCAGCTTGCAGTAGATACTTACAATGGTGTCGTTGGTTTCCCGGTCGCACAGCTCTGAGAAGTGGTGTTGCCACTCATAAAGCCTTCTTTTAGCATCCTCTGTGAAAAGAAGAATTTTCGGTTCAATCTCTCCATATTCATTGAGGGCACATTCTTGCTGTATCAGCTTCTCAATGATGGCTTTCCATTCCTGTTCGATGTTCTCCGGCAATTCTTTGTCATTCCAACGTGCCTTCTGTTGCAGGTTGGGCATCACAAACAGAATACGGTCGATGAAACCGTTGCTGGAGCGTTCGCCTTTTGCCAGTTCGTTCAAAATCTTCTTTTGGATAGTGCCGATGACTGAGATGTACGGACGCTTGATGAAGATGGAACTCTTGGCATTTTTGCGGTCGGATATAGTGGTCTTGGCACTGAATACCGACAACCAGAACTGTTCTTCTGAACCATTATTATAGCGGTTGAAGTTCTTGAACCAAGCGGATAACTCATCAGCCCATAAGCATAGTCCTCGTTTGTTCTGTGCATGAATGAGGCTCAATCCTTCGGGTGTCACATCCGAAACCAAGAAGCGTTTGCGGATAGGTTCTTGTGGGAATTGCTCTCCACCGCTTTCCGCACGTTCCTTGCGGCTCATGCTCATCAGCTCATCGTACTTGGCAAGTGCCTTTTCGAATTCTTGATTCTGTTTGTAATCATAATCAAGAAAAGGCTTCATGGCGAAGCTAAGAGGGTGACTCTTGTTAGCTCCCGGTCTTCCTATCAATGCCATATACAGGATAGGGCTTTCCATCCAGCCTTGTTTAATTTGGACAAGATGTGTATTTCCTATACCGACCGCTATTGCCGTCAGGATAGCTGCGGCAATGTAGTCGGTAGGATAATTGTGGCATTCGTGTACCTCATGGATGATGCGTTGAATCTGAGTAGGGAATATACTGATGGGAAATTCCGTACCAGCCAACCGTGTACTCAAATCAATCGCTTCATCAATGACAGATGCAGGGTTGATAGAACTTGTTTCCATACGTCAGACGATTAGAAGTTAAAGGAAGATTTGGGCTTATGCTTGACTTTGCCTTGCATATTGGCCAGCATCTCCTCATACGTTTGTTTCGCAGTCTTTCGTCGCCCGTTGTCAATCCATGCCAACAACTCGTCCTCGTAGAAATAGAGTTTCTTGCCTTTCTTGTAAGCCGGAAGCAGCCCCTTGCGTACCAATGTATATATGGTAGGCTTGGCTTTTCGGATAATGCGGCAAGCATCCTCGATTTCAACCAACACGTGTTTGTCTGATGCTGGAGGTTGAAGTTCCGACACCATTCTTTTCAACTCGATGACCTGTTCGGTCAGATAACCTACCGCCTCGGGCAGCTTATCAAATGTTACTGTTTCGTTTTGCATACGCCAATCGTTTTTAATTGTTCGACGGCAAAGGAAACGGGTGTTTCAATGGTGGAATCATCCACCAAAATGTAACTGTGATATAACTTCTGGATGGTGAATGACCGTAACGAGTGAGCAGGGAAAAACAAAAAAACTTACGGGCACAGACAAATTGACATGTGGCTGTAAAATATCTGCCAATCTGACGTAATCGCCATTATGCATGTCAATTGGCATACTATATGCATTTATATTTGTAATAATGATTAAAACTGGGACAAGACCGATGGATACGTTTTATGCAAAGTACACAAATGTGTTCCACACGCAGAACTTGGCTGACGTGTGAAGAAAGATTCCGATTCTCCAAACTTCGGACAATAATTTAACAAGTTTTATTGACCATAAGGTAACGAGAAGAAGAACAATCTTGGGTTCTAATGTTGTGCATTCTGTCATATTGCATAGTCTGTACAAAGTTACGAATTTAATTCTATCAAAGAGTAGCGTTGTCTATTGTGTAAACAAGAAGCAACATCAGGCATGTATCTGTCAATAGGTATGCTACGACCAGTTTTAATCATTTTAAGTTGAAATTTATGTATGAAGGAAGATTGGCTCAAGTTTAAGAAATATCCACATATTGGGAAACCTTTAACGAGTTCTAATGATAAAATTTGGGTCAAGAATTATGTTCAGAATCCCCAAAATATCATTAGACATAAGTTTGTCCCACTACTGCATAGAGTTTTGACTCAAAGAAAATTTAGAGCTGACGAATCTGCTATCAAAAACGCAAGTGGAAAACGTAACCGTGTCAATAATGTTTGAAAGGAGCGCCATATATATTACCCTTCACATTTGGATTCTATTATATATAGCTACTATAATAGCATCCTCGTTCAAGCATACGAAGAATATTTATCCACGAAAGACTATGTAGACGTTGCAGTTGCGTATCGAAAGATTCCCAAGGATGATATGCAAAATGGCAACAAATGCAATATAGAATTTGCGGCTGATGCATTTCAATTTATTATAAACAACAAACATCGTAAGTTGTCTGTGATTGTTGCTGATGTAACATCATTCTTTGATAATCTTGACCATCGGTTACTACATAAACAATGGAAAAAGATATTAAATATTGCGGATTTACCTGCAGACCATTATGCAATTTATAAGAATTTGGTTGATTTTAAGTATGTAAACGAAAATGAATTATTCAAACGTTTTAGACATAAATTGATTGTAGAACGCCATAAAGCCAATGATGCTAGCAGCATTGAACTGAAACGTAAAAGCGTTAGTAAGATTTATCATTTACGACATGAGAATGTCGTATCATTTTGTTATGCAGATGAATTCTTTAGAGAGGCTACCGACTTGATAAGAACTGACAAACCATTTAATAAACAAATTCGGGAGAAACAAGGTAAACTGGATAAGAAGGGCATACCCCAAGGGACACCACTTAGCGCAACACTGGCTAATATCTATATGCTTGATTTTGATGCGAAGATTTATGCAGAAGCATCAAAGCTAGACAAAAACGTTTATTATCAAAGATATAGTGATGACCTAATTCTTGTATGTGACCAGGATGATGAAAAATTTTTCTATGATTTAATACGTGAAGAAATTGAAAATAAAGCAAATCTAGAAATTCAGGAATCAAAAACCCATATTTATCGTTATGAATTAGACCGAAACAATGTTCTAACTGGAGGTATTGTTAAAGATGGAATTGTACAAACCAATAAACAGCTGGAGTATTTGGGGTTCGTTTTTGACGGAGATAAAGTCAAAGTGAAAGCTTCTGGATTATCTAAATTCTATAGAAACATGAAACGCTCATTTAGAAGGGGGGTACATTTTGCAAAACAGGCACACATCCCGTCTAACTCGCTATTCGAAAGACGGTTATATAAGAGGTTTACTCACCTGGGGGCAAAACGTAGATTAAGATGGATAGCAGATAGTAGTAGCACTACTGGATATAGACGAACAACTCTTTATGATTGGGGAAACTTTATTAGCTATCTAAATAAAGCAGATTCAGTCATGGCAAGAATAAATCACAGTAATAACATCGTTAGACAATATAGAAAAGTTTGGAAGAACTTTCACATGTTGAAAAAGTTGGCATATAAAGAGATTGAGGAGAGTAAACCGTAACCTAGCATTCCCTCTTTTGATTTAATATATTTCCATTAAGTCTGATTTTGCACTCCGATTCTGTATGTGACATCTTGCGTTCAATGGTAGATATTTCCACATCACGGAGGGTGTGAGCGAACACTCTCTTTATAAATGTGGCTGTCTGTAAACGTGGCTTGCTAAAAGCCTTGCCGATGTTCCATCCGAAGTGCATGGCATCGATGGATTTTAATTGAGAGTCAAGCTTTATCAGTTCTACTTTTGGCAGGGAGTCAGATAGATAGTATTCTGTAATATATCCGCATAGGCGACGGAGGCTTGCCTCGTCTAAATAGGGAACTAAGGTTCGTTTTGTGTATGTGAGAACCTTATCCAACTTTTCTTGGGACGCACGTTCTTTCTCAGCAATCGCATTGGCACGAAGTGTCTCGTATTCTGATGGCTGCTTAGGTTCTTCAATAGAAGGTGTGGCGTCTTCCTTTGGAAGGTTTGCCTCTCCTTCGTTGGTTTCAGAAAACATGGGAGTCGAAACCTCTTCTGACGTGTCAGATGTGGTTTCGGCTTCAACCATAGGTTCAGAAACGACAGGTTCTACATCTACAACAGGGGCACGGAAATCTTCTACTACTATAACCTTATTGCGATAGCACTCAAATCTCATGAAACACTTTTCTATTACAGGTGAGAGGATTTGACTAAATACCATTTGCAGATTGAAATAGATTGCACCCATGACGATGGAGCAGACTACGAGAATAAGGTAGCTGCTGAACTCGTCCCAACCGTAGCGTAATGCGGTCTGACGAGCTAAAATGCCAATGACGACTATTGTACTGAAAACCATCAGATACAATGTAATATGTTCTATCTTTTTCTGCTCCATAGTGATATATGCTAATCGTTTGTGTGTAAATGTATATCATTTGGAGAATACTCGGTGCGTTTTTCTGAAACTGGCAGCATTATGCGTCAATACCCTGGACAACCTGTGCCACTTTTTATAAATAGAAGCCCGAATCTGACCTTTAATATCAAATTCGGGCTTAGGTTATCTATTTATTCAACAAAAGAATTTACATCTGCCTAAGGAAATAAACAATGGTGTCTCGCTTATTTGTAAGGATTGAATTTTATTCGCTATCCATTTCCTAAACCGTATAGAGTGTCCTGTATCTATCTGATAAGATAGGGCGATAACCATATCCAAGTTATACACATCGGCATTGTTACCTTTCTCCAACTTGATGTACTTGCATACTTCGTACTCTTTCAACACATTGACCCTCAATATTCTTTTGATGGCTGTTTGAATATAAGCTGCCGTAGTATTAAACAAGTCGGCAATCTCCCATGCGGTCATCCATACCTCGCCATCTGAGATATGGATACCTTGTCTGTTATTGATTATGATTCCTCGTTTCATAGCTGTAATTTATTTGAGTGATATTTTGTTTGCTGTCTCTCGTTTCTTGGAATTTACTAAATCTGCATAGATTTGGGTAGTAGTGACGTTCTTGTGCGTTAGCATCTTTGAAACGGTGTAAATGTCTGTACCCAAGGAGATTTGAATTACTGCATAACTATGCCGGAACCCGTGGAAGGTGATGGGTTTGGTTATTCCTGCCTTTTTGATCCAGTTCTTCAGCGGGTAGTTAATCATGCTCCGCTTCAATCCTTTGAATACTTTGCCAGTCCCGGGCGTACCACATAGTTCGTAGGCTTCGTTGCTGATGGGGAGTGTTGCTTCTGTTTGGGTTTTCTGTGTTCTGATACGCAAGCAATAACCTTGGTCGGGTGCGATAGTAAAATCTTCCCATTGTAGGTTTTGAATGTCACTGATGCGTAAGCCTGTCAGACAAGCAAACAGAGAAGCGGCTTTCAGAACAGGAATGTCGCAAGGAGTGGCGGCAAGTTGTTTCACCTCGTCCAGTGTCAGGTACTCTTTTTTCACCTCTTGCGGTTCAATCCTATCAAGGTAGTCATTGATGTTCTCCCGCAACCACTTGTCCCGATAAGCAATCTTCAATAGTCCTCGGAATGTGGAGTAGTAGCCGGATGCTGAATTAAGGGATATGGAGTGGCTACTGCGTTTGAGCTGTTTTGCGTGTAGCAGGTACTCACGAAACTTATTGCACAAGTCCACATTCACATCGCCAAACGTACAATGCCCTTTGACGAAGTTGTGGAAGTGCTGATAGACGAACTGCCATTTCTGGTCTTTGTTTCGGCACATCTTTTTGAAGTAGGCGAGGAAGTCGGCCTTTTGCTTGGTTTTGTCCAAGAAGCCGAACTCTTCATTGATGAGCGACTGCACCCGGATGCAACGGATAGCCTCTGCCTTGTTCAGCATATCGTTGTTGAACTCTCGCTCCATCTCGTTCTTCGGATGGGCATAAATGTAGATACCGAGATACTCCCGTCGGCTCATCTGCATAGTTTCGGGGTTACGGACTGCCGGATAATAATCCAGATATAAGGAGATGCGATTATTGCGAATCGCTCTCTGACGAACTGTTACTTTTGTACACGTGTGTGTCATGCTGTTTGATATTTAGAGTTTTACATTTGTTTTGTGCAAAGGAATCGGGTGATATGATGGTGGCAACACCCACCGAGAAATAACTTAATCAATCTTTGGTGCTGCAAGCAACTTATCCAATTCGGTTTTCGAGATAAGCGTATATTTGCCCTTCTTCACCTTCGGGATGTTGTGATACTTGGCGTAATGGTAGAGCTGGTCACGAGTAAGGTTGAACTTCTCCATTGCTTCCGCCACCGTGTAATACTTCGGCTCTTCGGGCGCAGCTACTCCCTTGGCAATATCCACGTGCTTCTTGGAGTAGTACACCATGATGCCCTCTTTCTTCTTCGGGATGGCATTCTTGGAAACGAAGGTGTAAATGGCTGAGAAGGTCATGCCGAACTTCTCCTGCATTTCTTGGGTGCTGTACCATTCGGTGATGTCCGGGTTCGGGGCTTTCTTGGCAAAATAAGCATCCATGTGCTTCTTACTCCAGTAGGTCTTGCCCCGATTGAACGTCCGAGGGATGTTGTTCTTCTTGGCTACTGCAAATATCCATGACTCTGCCACATTGAACTTCTCTTTGATTTCGGCTGTGGTGTAGAAGTCGGTGATGGGAGCCTTCTCTTTTGTCGGAGTGTGGAACTCTGTCGGATTATTGAAAAGCGCATCTATATCCTCTTTATTCAAAAGGTATTTGAAGCCCAAGCGAATGACCTTTAATTCACTACGTTTAATGTAACCGTAAACGGTTGGTCTAGTTACTCCGAGATAGATAGCCGTTTCGGTGATTGTAAGAAATGGTTTGTCTTTTATTCTTTCAATAGGCTTTTCTTCTATCTTCTTTTCTACGATTTGATTGTTTGCTTTGATTGCTTCATCACGCTTTCTCTTTTTATAGAGTGCGTTGGCACATTGCTTGGAACAACACGCAGTAGTTGTCTTTTGGGCGATAAACTCTTTACCGCACCAAGCACAAATTCGCTTAATTCTCAGGTTGCTGCTCATTTTAATTCATCTTTATTTCTCCGTTATTTCCGTAAAATCCCGTAAAAACGTGTAAAATGGCGTATAGTTTCTCTACTACCCTTCCACTTGATTTTCGAGCTTCAACAAGCGAGCAACAAATGCGGTACAAAAATGAGCTGAAAAAGCCCTATAAACGATAACCATCGCTTATAAGGCTAAAAAGAAAGGCGCTCAAAATGAACGCCTTGATAATCATTGATGATATATGCTAATCGTTGGTAATCACCACTTATTTGCCAACGCAGAAGCGGGAGAAGATGGAGCCGAGGATTTCGTGGGTTGTGATTTCGCCGGTTATTTCTCCGAGATAGTGCATGCATTCACGGATGTCCTGCGACACGAAGTCGCCCGAGATGCCGCTGCGCAATCCGTCGAGGGCGCGTCTGATGGCTTCGCCGGCATGCAGAAGCGCGTCGTAGTGGCGCGCGTTGGTCACGATGACTGCATTGGGGTCGGTGTCGGCAACGGCGGCAGCTTCAATCAGGCTTTGCTCAAGCGAGTCGACGGCGATGTCGGCTTTTGCCGAGATTGTGGCTATCGCTGCCGACGGGGCGGCAGTGGCTACGGCTGAGCGCAGCGCGCTGATGTCGGCATCCGAAAGACGGTCGATTTTGTTGATTACGGCAACAAGATGCTTTCCTTCGGCGTGCGGCAGGATGTCGGCGGCAACGGTGGCGATGTTGGCAACAGGCTGTGTGCCGTCGATCATCCAGAGGATTATCGCTGCCTCATCGAGTTTTTTGAATGTCCGCTCAATACCCATTGTCTCTATAGTGTCGGTGGTCTGGCGTATGCCTGCTGTGTCGATAAACCGGAATGTCAGTCCGCCAAGAATTATGGTGTCCTCTATCACATCGCGCGTTGTGCCGCGGATGTCGCTCACGAGCGCCTTGTCGTCGTGCAGCAACCGGTTGAGGAGTGTTGATTTTCCGGCGTTAGGCTCTCCCACTATCGCCACGGGAAATCCGTTTTTGATGGCGTTGCCGACGGCAAAAGAGTCGGCAAGGCGTGTCACGGCTGTGTTGATTTCTTCTGCGATGGCGATTAGACGTGTGCGGTCGGCAAACTCCACATCCTCTTCGCTGAAATCGAGTTCAAGTTCCATTAGCGACACGAATTCAAGCAGACGTTCGCGCAAAGTGGAGAGCATACGGCTGAATCCGCCTCGCATCTGGCTCACAGCGATGCGGTGTGCCGCTTTCGAGCCACTTGCTATCACGTCGGCTACGGCTTCTGCCTGCGACAGGTCGAGACGCCCGTTCATAAATGCGCGACGCGTGAATTCGCCTCCCTCGGCGGCGCGGCATCCGTTGCCGATGAGCAGTGCTACAAGTTGCTGCTGCACCCATAGCGAGCCGTGGCACGACAGCTCGATGACATCCTCGCCAGTAAACGACCGTGGACCGCGGAATACGGCTGCCACAACCTCGTCGAGCGTCTCGCCGTCGGTGTCGACGATGCGTCCGAGGTGCAGCGTGTGGGTCTGCACGGCATTAAGGTCGGCTCCGCGCCATGATTTCATCACGCACTTCACGGCGTCGCGTCCGCTGACGCGCACCACTGCTATTCCTCCCACTCCCGCCGGTGTCGACACGGCGCATATTGTGTCGTCGTTATGCTGGTTGATGTCTAATTGTTCCATTCGTAATAATCGCAAGTTTTTTCTATTTCATTTTCCTCGTCGTCGGGCAGCGAAGAGAAGAAGTCAAACCCCGTGAGAGCCTCCACCTCGTCTACGCTTACTGCCTGCCGCTCAATCACCTTTTGTCCGCCTTCGTTCTTGTAGATGAATGCGATGGCTCGCTTCGGGGTGGCAAACGGAGCGAGCAGCACCTTGAAAAATCCGGTAGGCACAGACACTCCGCTTTCCAAACGGTTGATGTGGCCTTGCACGATTGGCCCGGAAACTACAATGACTGCACTGTCGCGGTCTGCCCACAGGCGCACTTTCTCCTCCAGACGCTTCCACCCGCCGCTGTTGAGCGAATGGTTCTGCGGACATATATTTGTCAGAAAAAATGACTCCTGCATCGCCTTCTTGCTCCATTTCATATCGGCAGCGGGAGCCATATGACCGCGGTCGTAGCCCGAACCCTTATAGTCGTCGGTAGTCGGGCAGCCATCCACTTCGGTGTCGCACATAAACTTGTCGTGACGCTGCTCCGCACCCTGGGTCTCGAAACGTGTGAGTTCGTAGACAACATAGTTGGGAATACGCAGGTCGGCGTTGAACGACGCGGTGTAGCCCTCATACGCAACAATCTGCTGCCGCAACCCCTCTGGAACATTCACTTCCATAAGCGCCTCTACATCGACATTGCTGGCGGGCGTACCACTCTCAACACGCTTGAAGCCCAACTCCTTCGCATGTCCTATAAACCACCACACAGCCACGATAACCGCCACAACAATCACGGCAGTTCTCACCTGACGCGCGGTGCTGTTTCTTTTCTGATACTTCTTCTTTGCCATATCGATATTGATGACCGTGCAAAGTTACGACAAATAAACGTCAGTGGCAAGAGCATCAATCCCCTCCACCCACCATTTATTTGCACCCATACAAAACCCTGAGAAGCATCCTGTTTCTCAAAAGCTGCAATACAGGCGGGCAAGGAGAACTGCGGATTTTCCGTTTCCGTTGGCGATATACTGGAACGACGGTTGTATCGACAACACTTTATTAAGACACCTTTTCCATATAATCTCAAACGAATGTTCCATGTCATGATGGATGCTTTTCCAATACAGGAAGTTTGTCCACCCATTAAAAAGATAGCCCGACGAACCAATCGCCGGGCTATCTTTATTGTCAGTTTTTTCAATCAGTTTCTTTATTTGCCTTTCTCTTCAGCCTTCTTGATTTTGGCAGCGTCTTCAGCCGCTTCAGCCTCAAGACGGGCGTCGAGACTCTTGTCGAGATATTCAAAGTCTTCCTTGCTTCCTACAACAAGCGAGTTGTAGTCGCGCAGACCTGTTCCGGCTGGAATCAAGTGACCGCAGATAACGTTCTCCTTCATGCCCTCCAGATTGTCGGTCTTGCCGTTGATTGCCGCCTCGTTGAGCACCTTCGTGGTTTCCTGGAAGGAAGCCGCCGACATGAAGCTTGAAGTCTGCAATGCTGCGCGGGTGATACCCTGAAGCATCTGGTCGGACGTTGCCGGAACGGCATCGCGCACCTGTACGAGATTCAAGTCCTTGCGCTTCAAAGCGGAGTTCTCGTCGCGGAGCTTGCGCGCTGTGATGATTTGACCAGCCTGGAGATTCTGTGAGTCACCGGCGTCGGTAACCACCTTCTTGCCCCAAATGCGGTCGTTCTCATCCATAAAGTCGCGCTTGTCGACAACCTGCGACTCAAGGAAGCGGGTGTCGCCCGGATCAAGGATGCAGACCTTGCGCATCATCTGACGCACAATCACCTCAAAGTGCTTGTCGTTGATCTTCACACCCTGCATGCGATAGACGTCCTGAACCTCGTTGACGATGTATTCCTGAACGGCTGTCGGGCCCTTGATGTTAAGAATGTCTGACGGAGTGATCGCACCGTCTGAAAGCGGTGTGCCGGCGCGCACGTAGTCGTTTTCCTGTACGAGGATTTGCTTCGACAACGGCACGAGATATTTCTTCACTTCGCCAATCTTCGATGTCACGCTGATTTCGCGGTTACCACGCTTGATTTTTCCGAACATAACCTCGCCGTCGATTTCTGAAACGATGGCTGGGTTAGACGGGTTGCGTGCCTCGAAGAGCTCAGTGACACGTGGAAGACCACCGGTGATATCACCTGCGTTACCAGATGCGCGCGGTGTCTTCATAAACACCTGACCTGCCTTGATTTCATCGCCGTCCTCAATCATAAGGTGGGCGTTGACAGGAAATGAATATGTTTTCAGCACCTGTCCGTTGGCGTCAACGATGTTGACCTCCGGCACCTTGGTGCGGTCTTTCGACTCTATGATAATCTTTTCGTGCAAACCGGATGTCTCGTCGGTTTCCTTGCGGTAAGTAACACCTTCAATCACGTTGACGAATTGTGCCTTACCGGCAACCTCGCTGACAACAACGGCGTTGAACGGGTCCCATTCGCAGATTACGTCGCCTTTCTTGACTGTTGCTCCGTTGCCGAAGTAAAGTTTCGAACCATAAGGGATGTTGGTGTTTGTCAGCACCATGCCCGTATTGGCGTCGACGATACGCATTTCTGCCAGACGGCCTACAACTACGTCGCAGTCCTCTGTCTTAACCGTGCGGAGCTCTTCAATCTCAAGCACACCGTCGTAGCGTGATGTCACTGACGATACGGCTGCGATATTGGATGCCACACCACCGACGTGGAACGTACGGAGGGTCAGCTGCGTACCCGGCTCACCGATTGACTGTGCCGCGATTACGCCGACAGCCTCGCCTTTCTGAACCATACGGTTGGTCGACAGGTTGCGGCCGTAGCACTTGGCGCAGACGCCCTTCTTCGACTCGCAGGTAAGCACCGAACGCACTTCAACCGACTCAATCGGCGACTTCTCGATACGCTCTGCTGCTGCATCGTTGATTTCCTCGCCGCTCTTCACGATGATGTCGCCTGTCAATGGGTCTATCACATCGTGAACCGACACACGTCCGAGAATGCGCTCGCTGAGAGTTGCAACAACGTCTTCGTTGTTCTTAAGTTCTGTGCAGACAAGTCCGCGAAGCGTGCCGCAGTCCTCCTCGGTGATAATCACGTCGTGGGCTACGTCGACAAGACGACGGGTAAGATAACCGGCGTCGGCGGTCTTCAATGCCGTATCCGCAAGACCCTTGCGGGCACCGTGGGTAGAGATGAAGTACTCCAACACTGAAAGGCCTTCCTTGAAGTTCGCCAAAATCGGGTTCTCGATAATCTGACCGCCCTCGGCACCGCTCTTCTGCGGCTTGGCCATAAGACCACGCATACCGGCGAGCTGACGAATCTGGTCCTTAGAACCACGGGCTCCTGAGTCAAGCATCATGAAGATTGGGTTGAAGCCCTGGTTGGCTGCTGTAAGCTGCTTCATCAATGTGCTTGTCAAGCGGGAGTTGACGTGCGTCCAAATATCAATAATCTGGTTGTAGCGCTCGTTGTTGGTGATGAATCCCATGTTGTAGTTGTTCATCACTTCTTCAACCTGCGCGTAACCTTCTTTTACGTATTCTTCCTTCTCGGCAGGGATAAGCACGTCGCCCAAGTTGAACGACAAGCCGCCCTTGAATGCCATGTAGTAACCGAGGTTCTTGATGTCGTCAAGGAACTTGGCTGAACGAACCACACCGCAACGCTTGATGACGGCGCCGATGATGTCGCGCAACGATTTCTTGGAAATCAATGTGTTGACATAGCCCATCTCCTCTGGCACGTTCTGGTTGAAGAGCAAACGTCCGACAGACGTTTCCTTAACCATTGTCTTCACGAGGTTTCCGTTTTCGTCAAGGTCGTCGACAACAACAGAGATTATAGCGTGAAGCGTACATTTGCCTTCGTTGTATGCAATCTGAGCCTCTTCCGGTCCGTAGAACACAAGACCCTCGCCCTTGTCGCCCTTGCGGAGCTTGGTGATGTAGTACAGACCAAGCACCATATCCTGCGACGGCACGGTGATAGGAGCGCCGTTGGCCGGGTTAAGGATGTTGTGCGCACCGAGCATCAGCAACTGCGCCTCGAGCACGGCCTCGTTGCCGAGAGGCAAGTGAACTGCCATCTGGTCACCGTCGAAGTCGGCGTTGAACGCCGTACATGCCAACGGGTGCAACTGGATAGCCTTGCCCTCGATCATGCGTGGCTGGAATGCCTGGATACCAAGACGGTGAAGTGTCGGGGCACGGTTGAGAAGCACCGGATGACCCTTCATCACGTATTCAAGGATATCCCATACAATCGGCTCCTTGCGGTCTACAATCTTCTTGGCGCTCTTCACTGTCTTCACAATGCCGCGCTCAATAAGCTTGCGGATGATAAACGGTTTATATAGTTCGGCTGCCATGTCTTTTGGCAAACCGCATTCATGCATCTTCAATTCCGGACCTACAACGATTACCGAACGCGCTGAGTAGTCGACACGCTTACCGAGCAAGTTCTGACGGAAACGTCCCTGCTTACCCTTCAAGCTGTCGCTGAGTGACTTCAACGGACGGTTGCTCTCGGTCTTTACAACGCTTGACTTGCGTGAGTTGTCGAGCAATGAGTCGACTGCCTCCTGAAGCATACGCTTCTCGTTGCGGAGAATCACCTCTGGCGCCTTGATCTCGATAAGGCGTTTCAAGCGGTTGTTACGGATAATGACTCTACGATAAAGGTCGTTCAAGTCGCTGGTGGCGAAACGGCCGCCATCCAACGGTACGAGCGGGCGCAATTCCGGAGGAGTGACAGGCACCACTTTCAGCACCATCCACTCCGGTTTGTTGCGGTTTTTCGACGCACGGAACGACTCTACAACCTGCAGACGCTTCAATGCCTCCGTCTTGCGCTGTTGCGACGTGTCGGTGTCGGCACGGTGGCGCAACTCGTAAGCAAGGCTGTCAAGATCTACGCTCTTCAACAAATCGTAGATTGCGTCGGCACCCATCTTGCAGATGAACTTGTTGGGGTCTGAGTCCTCGAGCATCGAGTTCTCGCGCGGCAACTTGTCCACGATTTCAAGATATTCGTCTTCCGAAAGGAGGTCGAGACGGGCAATGTCCTCATGACCCTCAAGCTCGGCTGCGGCTCCCGGTTGGATTACGATATAGCGCTCGTAGTAGATTACAGAATCAAGCTTCTTCGACGGCAAGCCGAGAAGATAACCGATTTTGTTAGGCAATGAGCGGAAATACCAGATATGGGCTACCGGCACGACCAAAGAGATATGGCCTGTACGTTCGCGGCGCACTTTCTTCTCTGTAACTTCCACACCGCAACGGTCGCAGACGATGCCTTTGTAACGGATGCGTTTGTACTTTCCGCAGTGGCACTCATAGTCCTTTACCGGACCAAAAATGCGCTCGCAGAACAGACCGTCGCGTTCAGGTTTGTAAGTTCGATAGTTGATCGTCTCAGGCTTGAGCACCTCGCCGTATGACCGCTCAAGGATTTCTTCCGGCGAAGCAAGCCCGATCGTAATCTTCGAAAAGTTACTTTTTATTCTATTATCTTTATTGAATGCCATATTCTTTTGTCGTTTTATTCCAAGTTTATGCTAAGTCCCAGACCACGAAGCTCGTGCAGAAGCACGTTCAAGGATTCAGGTATGCCCGGAGTTGGCATAGGCTCGCCTTTGACGATTGCCTCGTATGCCTTGCTGCGGCCAACCACGTCGTCACTCTTGATTGTCAGGATCTCTTGAAGGATGTGGGATGCGCCGAATGCCTCAAGCGCCCAAACCTCCATCTCTCCGAAACGCTGTCCACCGAATTGTGCCTTACCGCCGAGTGGCTGCTGCGTAATCAATGAGTACGGGCCAATGCTGCGGGCATGCATCTTGTCTTCAACCATGTGGCCGAGCTTAAGCATGTAGATTACACCAACGGTTGCCGGTTGGTCGAAGCGCTCGCCTGTGCCGCCATCGTAAAGGTATGTCTTACCATAACGTGGCACTCCCGCCTTGTCGGTCCATGAATTGAGGTCGTCGAGGCTCGCTCCGTCGAAAATCGGAGTGGCGAATTTCTCGCCAAGCTCGCGGCCTGCCCATCCGAGAACGGTCTCGAAAATCTGTCCCAAGTTCATACGTGACGGCACACCAAGCGGGTTCAAAACGATATCCACTGGCGTTCCGTCGGCAAGGAACGGCATATCTTCCTGACGCACTACGCGCGAAACGATACCCTTGTTACCGTGGCGACCCGCCATCTTGTCACCGACACCGATCTTACGCTTCTTGGCAACATAAACCTTGGCAAGCTGCATGATGCCTGAAGGAAGCTCGTCGCCGATAGAGAAGTCAAACTTCTTGCGGCGCAATTCTGCATCGATTTCCTTCGACTTGCGCAGGTAGTTGATGATCGTGTCGTGGATCATATCGTTCTTGTGAGCGTCTGTTGTCCACTTGCTGAGGTTAATGGTGTCGAATTCCTCGATGCCCTTCAAATACTCTGCCGTAAACTTCTCGCCCTTAGGAATAACCTCTGTGCCGAGGAAGTCCTTCACGCCTTGCGAAGTCTTGCCGTCGGTAAGCGTGATGAGTTTCTCGATAAGACGTGCCTTCAAAGCCACCTGACGCTGTTCAAATTCCTCGTCCATCTGCTGAAGCTCAAGGTTTGCCGCCTTGCCCTTCTTCTTCTGTGCCTTTGCATAAAGGTTGGTCTTAACAATCACACCCTTCAACGAAGGAGAAGCCTTCAACGACGCATCCTTCACATCGCCGGCCTTGTCACCGAAGATGGCACGGAGAAGTTTTTCCTCCGGCGTCGGATCGCTCTCGCCCTTAGGTGTGATCTTACCGATAAGGATGTCGCCCGGCACAACGTGTGCGCCCACACGGACAATTCCGCGCTCGTCGAGATCCTTTGTAGCGTCCTCGCTGACGTTTGGAATGTCTGACGTAAGTTCCTCCATTCCTCGTTTTGTCTCGCGCACCTCAAGAGAGTACTCGCTGACGTGGACAGACGTAAGGATATCCTCACGCACCATGCGCTCGTTGAGCACGATGGCATCCTCGTAGTTGTAACCCTTCCATGGCATGAACGCCACCTTAAGGTTGCGGCCGAGTGCGAGCTCGCCGTTTTCCGTGGCATAACCCTCTGTCAGAATCATTCCCTTCTCGACGCGCTGTCCCTTCTTGCAGATTGGACGCAAGTCGATTGTGGTGCTCTGGTTGGTCATGCGGAATTTCGGAATGATATATTCTTTAACCGAGTCCTCGAAATTCACGAATTCCTCGTCCTCAGTACGGTCATAGCGGATTCTGATAACGCTGGCGTCAACAAACTCGATGACACCGGCGCCCTCTGCCATAATCTGTGTGCGGGAGTCGTGGGCAAGCTGCTTCTCAATGCCTGTGCCGACAATAGGAGCCTCGCTGCGCAACAACGGCACAGCCTGGCGCATCATGTTCGATCCCATCAACGCACGGTTGGCATCATCGTGCTCAAGGAACGGAATCAAAGATGCGGCGATTGAGGCAATCTGCATCGGCGACACGTCCATAAGCTGCACTTCTTCCGGTGCTACCACAGGGAAGTCGGCGTCAAGACGCGCTTTAACCTTATTTTTTACGAAAGTGCCGTCATCGTTAAGCGGAGCGTTGCCCTGCGCGATGATCTGACCTTCCTCGATTTCCGCTGTCAGATAAGTGACGTGGCTGTTGTCGAGATCCACCTTGCTGTTCTCAACCTTGCGGTAAGGGGTCTCGATAAAGCCGAGGTTGTTGATTTTAGCAAACACACACAACGACGAAATCAAACCGATGTTAGGACCCTCAGGGGTCTCAATCGGGCAAAGACGTCCGTAGTGGGTGTAGTGCACGTCGCGCACCTCAAATCCGGCACGGTCACGCGACAAACCGCCAGGACCGAGAGCCGACATTCTTCGCTTGTGAGTAATCTCGGCAAGCGGGTTGGTCTGGTCCATGAACTGCGACAATGCGTTGGTTCCGAAGAACGTATTGATAACGGAAGAGATTGTCTTGGCGTTGATCAGGTCAATCGGAGTAAACACCTCGTTGTCGCGGACGTTCATACGCTCACGGATTGTACGCGCCATACGTGCAAGACCCACTCCAAACTGGTTGTAGAGCTGCTCGCCGACTGTGCGCACACGACGGTTCGAAAGGTGGTCGATATCGTCGACATCCGACTTCGAATTGATAAGCTCAATCAAATACTTGATGATGGCGATGATGTCTTCCTTAGTCAACACTTTCACCTCCTCCGGCACTGTAAGCGACAATTTCTTGTTGATGCGGTAACGGCCCACATCGCCCAAGTCATAACGCTTCTCGGAGAAGAAAAGGTTGGTTATCACCTCACGCGCGCTCGCATCGTCCGGTGGCTCCGCGTTGCGCAATTGGCGATAGATATAGTTGATAGCCTCTTTTTCAGAGTTGCTTGAGTCTTTCTGGAGTGTATTGAAGATAATCGAGTAGTCGCTCATGTCTACATCCTCCTTGTGCAGAAGGATGGTCTGAAGTCCCGAATCAAGGATTTCCTGGATATGCTCCTCCTCGATAACGGTCTCGCGGTCGATGACCACATCGTTTCGCTCAATCGAAACCACCTCGCCGGTGTCTTCGTCAACGAAATCTTCAACCCACGTTTTCAACACACGGGCGGCAAGCTTGCGGCCAATGCATTTCTTCAGGTTCGTTTTGTTTACTTTTATTTCCTCAGCAAGACCAAAGATTTCTATGATGTCTTTATCGCTGTCAAGACCGATGGCACGCAACAATGTTGTTACCGGCAATTTCTTCTTGCGGTCGATGTAGGCATACATCACATTGTTGATGTCAGTGGCAAACTCTATCCATGAGCCACGGAACGGGATGATACGTGCTGAATACAATTTGGTTCCGTTGGCGTGTGTGCTCTGTCCGAAGAACACACCAGGCGAACGGTGCAGCTGCGACACGACAACGCGCTCCGCACCGTTGATCACAAATGTGCCCTTTTCCGTCATATACGGAATCGGTCCAAGATAAACATCCTGGATTACGGTGTCGAAGTCCTCATGGTCGGGATCCGTACAGTATAATTTTAATTTTGCCTTCAACGGCACACTATATGTCAAGCCGCGCTCAAGACATTCCTCTATCGTATATCTCGGCGGGTCGATGTAATAGTCTAAGAATTCGAGCACAAAGTTATTCCTTGTGTCGGCAATTGGAAAGTTTTCCGCAAAAACCTTGTACAATCCCTCGTTCTTTCTCTTCTCTAACGGAGTGTCCAACTGCAAGAAATCGTGAAACGACTTCAGCTGAATCTCCAAAAAGTCGGGGAAGGGCAACGGATTCTTTACGGAGGCGAAATTTACGCGTGGTTTTACTGTTGAAACTGACATAAAAATAATATTAATTGAACCCGAAATTGAAAATAACACAAAAAGGTTAAGAATCGACTTTATAGGGGATTCTTAACCTAATTACCTGAATTTCAGGCAATATTATTTAAGTTCAACTTCAGCTCCAGCCTCTTCGAGTTGTTTCTTAAGAGCCTCAGCCTCAGCTTTAGCAACACCTTCCTTGATTGTGCTAGGTGCACCGTCTACCAAGTCCTTAGCTTCTTTCAAACCAAGACCACAAGCTTCCTTAACGGCCTTTACAACCTGAAGCTTAGAAGCGCCTGCGCTCTTCAATACTACATCGAATGCTGATTTCTCTTCCTCAGCAGCAGCGCCGGCAGCAGGACCAGCAGCAACAGCTACAGCTGCAGCAGCAGGTTCAATACCATATTCGTCTTTCAAAATCTGAGCAAGTTCGTTTACTTCTTTTACTGAGAGGTTAACTAATTGTTCTGCAAATGCTTTCAAATCTGCCATAATTGTATAATTTTTTATTGTTATTTTTTTGTTTATTATTTGTTAGAGAGTGTTTCAAGAATACCATGCAACTTGTTGCCTGACGACTGCAGTGCGGAAACAACGTTCTTGGCCGGTGACTGGAGCAATGCAACAACCTCTGCGATGAGCTCGTTCTTGCTCTTGATCTTCGACAATGTGTCGAGCTGATCAGCACCCATATAAACTGTTTCTTCCACATAAGCGGCCTTCAAAACTGGCAACTCTGATCCTTTCTTGTGGAACTCCTTGATTGCTTTGGCAGGAGCGTTTCCTACATTTGAGAACAGCATTGCAGTTGTTCCAGTCAACGCTGGATACAATTCTGAATAATCGCCTTCCAATTGCTCTAAAGCCTTGTGAAGCAACGTATTCTTAACAACCATCATCTTCACTTCCGCGTTGAAGCAAGCGCGACGGAACGCACTTGTCTGCTCAGCGTCCATGCTGGTAGTGTCGGTGAGATAAAAGCAGCTGTACTCCTTGAGAGTCTCGCCGATTTTCTCTATTATTATCGCTTTATCTTCCTTTCTCATGATTCTCTTAATTTAAAAATTCGTTACACATCAAGTGATTTTGTATCGATCTTCAGACCTGAGCTCATTGTACTCGAAAGATATATGCTCTTCATATAAGTACCTTTGGCGGTGGCCGGCTTCAACTTAATCAGCGTGTTGATAAACTCGCGTGCGTTTTCTGCCATTTGGTCTGCCGTGAAGGAAACCTTACCGATAGAAGCGTGTACGATACCGTTCTTATCTACTTTAAAGTCAATCTTACCTTGTTTTACCTCTTTCACTGCCTTTGCTACGTCTGGTGTAACTGTGCCGCTCTTTGGGTTAGGCATCAAGCCACGAGGACCGAGGATGCGACCGAGAGCACCGATTTTACCCATAATAGCAGGTTGAGTGATGATTACGTCTACGTCTGTCCAGCCGCCCTTGATTTTCTCAATATACTCGTCCAAACCTACGTAGTCTGCTCCAGCTTCTTTTGCGGCAGCTTGATCTGCCTCTGTGGCGCACAAAACCAATACGCGTACCTGCTTGCCTGTTCCGTGAGGAAGAGAAACAACGCCGCGCACCATTTGGTTAGCCTTGCGAGGATCTACACCAAGACGTACATCGATATCAAATGAAGCATCGAATTTCGTAAAGGTGATTTCCTTTATTTTTTCTGCTGCTTCCTTCAGTGTGTAAATCTTTCCAGCTTCAATCTTCTCTAAAGCCAACTTTTGATTTTTTGTCAGTTTACCCATGTCAATTGAAGTTTTTAATTGTTTTCAGGGAAAGATCCCTTAACTGTGATACCCATACTTCTCGCTGTACCAGCGACCATCTTCATAGCTGAATCTAAAGTAAAACAGTTCAAATCCGGCATTTTGTCTGTAGCAATTGCCTTTACCTGCTCCCATGTAATCTCTGCCACCTTCTGACGGTTAGGCTCTTTCGATCCCTTTTTCTGCTTTGAAACCTCAAGCAACTGTACTGCTACAGGAGGGGTCTTGACAACGAAGTCAAAGCTCTTGTCGCTATAGTAAGTGATTACTACAGGAAGCACTTTGCCTGCCTTGTCCTGGGTGCGGGCATTGAATTGCTTACAAAATTCCATGATGTTGATACCCTTAGAACCCAAAGCAGGTCCTACTGGGGGTGATGGGTTTGCCGCACCACCTTTAATCTGCAATTTGATCTGTCCAGCAATTTCTTTAGCCATTTCTGTTTTTGTTTTTTTGATAAGTTAAATTATCACAGTCATAGTCGTGTTCGTAACAACAAAACTATTCCCGCTCTACTTGCGAATTTTCCAACTCTACCGGTGTCTTGCGTCCGAAGATGCTTACCATAACCTTGAGCTTCTTCTTCTCGTTGTTGACCTCGTCGACCGTTCCAATCATGCCCGTGAAAGCGCCATAGTTTACCTTGACAGTCTCACCGACCTTGTAATCAATCAAGTCGGCCTCATTAGTTTCCTGAAGCTCGTCCGCAATGCCGAGCATACGGTTAACCTCCCCTGGTCGCAACGGCTCCGGACGCTTTGCCTCCGAACCCTTTCCGCAGCCGAGAAAGTCAATCACATTGGTCGTATTGCGAAGGATATGAGTTACCTCACCGATCAACTCAGCTTCCACAAATACATAGCCTGAATAGAGTGTGCGCTCTTTGACGACCTTCTTTCCAGACTTTGTGGTAGAATAAATCTTTTCAGTAGGAATCAATACTTGTGACACATAGTCGCCCAGCGAAGTATTCTTGATTTGGGCATCGAGCAATTCTTTTACCTTTGCCTCCTTGCCTGATATGGCACGGAGCACATACCATTCTTTCTTACCTGCCATGACTTACTTGTGTAATCCGTAAATCGTTTCCATTATGAAATTGATCACCTCGTCAACACCCCAAATAATCAATGAAAGAATGATGGAAGCTACCAATACAATCATTGCGCTGTTGACAAGCTGTGTCCTCGTTGGCCAAGAAACCTTATAGACAAGCTCGCTATAAGACTCCTGGATATCCGCAAACAGTTTATTAAATACTTTCATTTCCTTAATTCTTAGCACAGGACGAGAGGCTCGAACTCCCGACACCCGGTTTTGGAGACCGGTGCTCTACCAACTGAGCTAGTCCTGTATATTAGCCGGCCGTTGCCGACCGGCTGTTGTTTTTATTCTTCTATCGCTTGAGTATTATTCAAGGATTTCAGTGATCTGACCAGAACCTACTGTACGGCCACCTTCGCGGATTGCGAAACGAAGACCCTTGTCGCATGCTACCGGAGTGATCAACTTAACTTGGATAGTTACGTGGTCACCAGGCATTACCATTTCTACACCTTCTGGAAGAGTGATCTCACCAGTTACGTCGAGCGTACGGATGTAGAATTGTGGGCGATAGTGGTTGTGGAATGGAGTGTGACGTCCACCTTCCTCTTTCTTCAAGATATAAACCTGAGCCTTGAACTCATCGTGAGGTTTAACCTGTCCTGGGTGGCAGATAACCATACCACGCTTGATTTCGTTCTTGTCGATACCACGGAGAAGCAAACCTACGTTATCACCAGCTTCACCTTCGTCCAAAATCTTGCGGAACATCTCAACGCCAGTTACAACTGACTTCTTGTCTGCACCAAGACCAAGGATTTGAACTTCGTCGCCAACCTTAACGCGACCAGCCTCGATACGACCAGTTGCTACAGTACCACGACCAGTGATTGAGAACACGTCCTCAACAGGCATCAAGAATGGTTTATCAACGTCACGTGGAGGAAGTGGAATCCAAGTGTCTACTGCATCCATAAGCTCCATAACCTTGTCTTCCCACTTAGCCTCACCGTTCAATGCACCAAGTGCAGAACCGCGGATGATAGGAGTGTTGTCACCATCATAATCGTATGACGAAAGAAGATCACGCATTTCCATCTCAACGAGCTCAAGCATCTCTTCGTCGTCTACCATGTCGCACTTGTTCAAGAATACAACCAGACGAGGAACGTTTACTTGGCGAGCCAAAAGGATGTGCTCACGAGTCTGAGGCATAGGACCGTCAGTTGCAGCAACCACGATGATTGCACCGTCCATCTGAGCGGCACCAGTTACCATGTTCTTCACATAGTCGGCGTGTCCCGGGCAGTCTACGTGTGCGTAGTGGCGGTTAGCTGTTTCATACTCTACGTGAGATGTGTTGATTGTGATACCACGCTCTTTCTCTTCAGGTGCGTTATCGATAGAGTCAAATGAACGCAACTCAGAAAGACCTTTCTTTGCCAACACTGTAGTGATAGCGGCAGTCAAGGTAGTTTTACCGTGGTCAACGTGACCAATAGTACCGATGTTAACATGCGGTTTGGTTCTTTCGAATTTCTCTTTTGCCATAACTTTATGCTTTTTTATTTATGTTTGACTATTTCAAGTACATTTTTCCTATTTATTGAGCCGATGGCGGGATTTGAACCCGCGACCTCTTCCTTACCAAGGAAGTGCTCTACCCCTGAGCTACATAGGCAACTTGAGCGGAAGACGAGGCTCAAACTCGCGACCCTCAGCTTGGAAGGCTGATGCTCTATCAACTGAGCTACTTCCGCAATTGTGTGGGCGAAGATGGATTCGAACCACCGAAGGTATAAACCAGCAGATTTACAGTCTGCCCCATTTGGCCACTCTGGTATTCGCCCTTTCGAGCCTCTTGTCGGATTCGAACCAACGACCCCGAGATTACAAATCACGTGCTCTGGCCAACTGAGCTAAAGAGGCTTGTTGCACACCGACATAAGCCGGAAAGCGAGTGCAAAGTTACGCAAATAATTTTATCTCCAAAACTTTTCTCTATTATTTTTCAAAAAAAATCTCTTTTTCGCGTTTTTTATTCCGCAACATGCCCTGCACAATCACCTGCCACCAACCGACAGCCGGGCGGCGTCACAAAGACACCGCCCGGCTTCTCTCGTTTTCACACCTTAATATATTATTTCTTCTCTTTAAGTTTCACCAATTGACGGTCGAGCGCGTCGATTGCCAAATCAACCGCTTCCTCAAACGTGTCGGCCACCTTCGAGGCAAACAAATCCTCGCTGTTTGGCACGGTCAGCTTTATGGAAGCCTCTTTATTCATTGCGGTTTCCGGTTTCACCACTTTCAAGGTCACGTCAAAACCAGTGACCGACTCATTACGGCGAGCAAGTTTCTGCGCCTTCTTGTTGATGAACTCTTCCAATTTTGCAGTTGCATCGAAATGGATGGCTTTAATTCTGATTTCCATTTTACCCTCCTTTTTTTAAGGCTCTTGGATGAGCATGTTTATAATTACGTTTCAGTTCGCTGTATGTGATATGAGTGTAGACCTGCGTTGCCGCAAGCGACTCATGTCCCAACAATTCTTTCACACTGTTGATGCCGGCTCCGTGGTTGAGCATCACCGACGCATACGAATGGCGGAGCGTGTGGGGCGAACGCCGCCCGCTGGTAACCGCCGACAGCGTCCGGCTAACCACGTTGTAGACCAGCTTGTCGTAGACCGGCGCGCCTTTTGTCGTCAGGAAGAAGGCGTCGTTGCCGGGTGCCGACAGCTTAGCCCTCAGAGGCCGGTACAGTTCTATCAATGAGCGCAGCTCCCCGCAAAAAGGCACTATTCTGTCTTTATTACGCTTTCCATGCACTTTTAGTTCACACCGTCGGGTGTCGATGTCTGCGTCGGTCAAGCCCACAAGCTCGGCGCGGCGCATCCCCGTCTCATATAGCATCGCCACTATCAAGCGGTTGCGCACCTGCTCAAAATCCGTATGGCTGAAGCCGCTGTCAAGAATCTCGTCCATTTTTTTCTCGCCGACAAACTCGGGCAAACGCTTTGGCAGCTTAGCCATCGGAATGTCGTCAACCGGATTCTGCGCCACCTCGCCGCGCTTAAGCAGGAATTTGTAGAACGCGCGCAACGCCTGCATCTTTCTGCGCACTGTCCTGACCGCCAGCCCGCGACGCTGCGACAAGTCGTAGACCCACGCCCGCACATCGGCGGTGCCGACGCCCGCAGCGGCAAACTCGCTGTCGCCGTCGGCGGCAAACGCGGCAAACTGTTCAAGATCCTTCTTATAAGACAAAACGGTATGAACCGAATAATTCAGTTCATACCGCATATAATATAAGAAAGATTCTATCTGCTTCATCGTAGCGCGTTTTTCTTCATTCCGCTACGAATTTAAGCAAAAACTTTCAATTTTGCAAGTTTTCCGACGGAATTTTATTCCTCCTCTGAGCGAAGTTTCTGAACGTAAACCGCTTTCATCATTTTCTTACGGTTTGCCACAGATGGTTTCTCAAAAGCCTGGCGTGCGCGCAATTCTTTCACGATACCGGTTTTCTCAAATTTTCTTTTGAATTTCTTCAATGCTCTTTCGATGTTCTCGCCTTCTTTTACTTGTACAATAATCATTTCTTTATGTATTTATTTTTTTATTATTCTGTTGTTTTTGGCGCAATAAAAATATGCCCGGAATGCCGCGCCAGCCCTTCCAAGCCAAGGCAAAACCCGCGATTGCGCGTCCGCCCGAATTGATAATATGAGTTATTTACCTGTTTCTGAATCGGTTATATCTCCACAACCTCCTCTCTATTTTTTTTGCGGTGACAAAGATAGTGCAAATTGAGAGAATAAAAAAACAACTCGTTGATTTTTTTTGTTCCGAAATGCAGCCTATCTTATTAAAAGATAGTGCAAATTGAGAGAATAAAAAAACAACTCGTTGATTTTTTTGTTCCGAAATGCAGCCTATCTTATCTAAAAGATAGTGCAAATCCGGGCTCGACAGCGAACACGGCCACAGATTTTGTCAATAATAATCACCGACGGCAGGCGGTTGTTTGAAGATTTTTGTGTAAGTTTACCGCATAATTTCTACAACTACTTTATGGACGAGATTTTTTACGATGTGGTAGACCTGCTGAAGGCTCTGATTTCAACACCTTCGGTGAGCCGGGAGGAACAAGCGGCGGCAGACATAATTGAAAATTTTCTGAAAGCAAGGGGATGCACGACGCAGCGCTGCGGCAACAACGTGTGGACAATAGCGCCTGGCTACAGCCCGCAGCGGCCCACCCTGCTCCTTAACTCGCATATCGACACCGTGCGGCCTGTCGACGGATGGACGCGCAACCCTTTCTCGCCCGACGACGACGGCGAACGCATCTATGGTCTCGGCAGCAACGACGCCGGAGCGTCGGTGGTGAGCCTCACGGCGGCCTTTCTGTTGCTGTCGCAGCGGCAGCAGCGCTACAATCTCGTATTCCTTGCCTCGTGCGAGGAGGAAGTTAGCGGAAAAGGAGGCATCGAGGCGGTTCTGCCGTTGTTGCCCAAAATCGATGTGGCTTTGGTGGGCGAACCCACGGGAATGCACCCCGCTGTGGCTGAGAAAGGACTGATGGTGCTCGACGGCGAGATTGCCGGTAAGTCGGGACACGCCGCACGCGACGAGGGCGAAAATGCCATCTACAAGGCTCTGCCGATGATCGAACGGCTGCGCTCGCTGTCGTTCCCATTGACATCTGCCCATCTTGGACCCGTAAAAATCAGCGTCACTCAAATCTCCGCTGGAACGCAACATAACGTGGTGCCCGACATGTGCCGTATAGTGGTCGACGTGCGCACCACCGATGCCTACACCAACGAACAGACTCTCGAAATGATACGGCAGGCTGTGCCCTTCTGCAAGCTCACCCCGCGCAGCGTCCGTCTCCGCCCGTCGGGCATCAGCGAGCAGCACCCCATCGTGCGCCGCCTCGTCATAGCCGGGCGCAAGCCTTTCGGGTCACCTACCCTAAGCGACCAGGCTCTGATGCCGTTCCCGTCGCTGAAAATAGGCCCGGGCGAATCTGCCCGCTCGCACACGGCCGACGAATACATCACCTACGACGAAATCCGCGAGGCTATCCAAATCTACTTCACCACTCTCGACGGGCTGGCTCTCTGACCTGCATGCCCGCCGCACTGACGGCTTTATCATTCTAAAATATGCAAAATAGGGCGCAACATTGCGAATGTTTCGTCCTATTTATTTACCTTTGCACCGTATTTGCAGAGAAAAGAGGAATTTGAAGCGCTTTCATATATATATAATCATACTCGTGCTGCTGTCGACGGCTCTTTTTGCCATGCCGCAGACGGGATTGCACAAACACCATGCCGACAGCATCCCAGATGCTGCCGCCATCGTTGTCGACTCTGCTCTGATACGCGCTCGTGCGCAAACATCTCCACGAATCGACTCGATACGAAACGTAATGGCTTCGCTCCGAGAGAGGGCGCGCAAGCAACGGCCTTCGCTCCGCACGGGCGAACGCCTCGACTCGGTGGCTGAATCGGTGGTGAACCACTCTGTCAGCCCTGCCACTCCCGCCGATTCCATCCTCCCCGCCGACACGCTTACCGACAGCGAGATTCTTGCCCTGGACTCAATGCCGCCGGCGCCAAAGAAAAGCCGCATTGTGCGCGAGAAGGTCGACATCGACAATGCTGTGGATTTCGCCGCCAAGGACTCGTTGGTGATGATGGGTCAGAACTCCGCGTTCATGTATGGCGCGAGCAGCGTGAAATATGCCGACATCGACCTGAGCGCCGATGAGATACACATGGATATGAAAGAGAGCCTTGTATACGCCGTAGGCCGGAAAGACTCGACCGACGAGGTGGTTGGGTCGCCGGTGTTCAAGGACCGCAGCGGCGAATACCAGTCGAAGACCATGACCTACAATTTCAAGACTTCAAAAGGATTCATCACCGACGTTGTCACGCAGCAGGGCGAGGGATACCTTACCGGCGGACAGACAAAGAAACTTGCCGACGACTCTTACAACATCATCAACGGCCGCTACACCACTTGCGACGACCACGAGCACCCTCACTTCTACATGCAGCTGACAAAGGCGAAGATGCGCCCTAAGAAAGACATCGTGACGGGTCCGGCATATATGGTGCTGTGTGATGTGCCTCTGCCGCTCGCCGTGCCGTTCGGCTATTTCCCGTTCACTTCAAAATACTCGTCGGGCGTGATTTTCCCCACATTCGGCGACGACTACAACAAGGGCTTCTACCTGCGCGACGGTGGTTATTATTTCGCGCTCAGCGACTATGCCGACCTTGCCTTGACGGGTGAAATCTACACCAAAGGCTCATGGGGGCTGGCGGCGCGCTCCACATATCGCAAACGCTACAAATTCTCGGGCTCGTTCAACATGAGTTTCCTGACCACAATCACCGGTGACAAGGGTTCGCCCGACTATATGAAGCAGAAAAACTTCCGCATCGCATGGACCCACTCGCAGGACTCAAAGGCGAACCCGAAAATGACGTTCTCGTCGAGCGTGAACTTCGCAACCAGCGGATACTCGCGCAACGACCTTAACAGCTACTACAACGAGTCGTTTACCGAAAACACGAAAAACAGTACGGTGAACCTCTCCTACCGTTTCTCTTCAAAGTTCCAGATGTCGACAACGGCGTCGCTGGCACAGCGCACTCAGGACTCAACCCTCTCGGTGTCGTTTCCAAACTTCACCCTGTCGCTGTCGCAGATAGCGCCGTTCAAGCGCAAACGCGCGGTCGGAGCAGAGCGTTGGTATGAGAAAATCAAAATGTCGTACACCGGTTCGTTCCAAAACAGTTTGACAGCCAAGCAAAACGAGTTTTTCAAGAAAAGCCTCGTGAAGGACTGGGCAAACGGCATGCGCCATTCCGTGCCGGTTTCCGCCACATTCAGTCTTTTCCAATACATCAACGTGTCGCCGAGCATCTCGATGAACGACCGCATGTATACGCGCAAGATTCGCCGGTCATGGGACCCCGCGGCGTCGGCTGAGGTGCAGGACACAACCTACAACTTCTACAACGTGTTCGACTTCAATGCGTCTGTCTCGCTCGACACTAAAATCTACGGTTTCTTCAAGCCTATGAAATTCCTCGGCGACAAGGTGCAGATGATTCGCCACGTGATGAGTCCGTCAATATCGTTCAGCGGCTCGCCCGACTTCTCGCAGCCTGGATGGGGATATTACGGCACCTACGACTACGTCGACCAGCAGGGACGGGCTTTGCAACGCAAGTACAGCTACTTCGGCAGCAACATCTTCGGATCCGTGGGTCAGGGAAAAACGGGAATGGTGAGCATGTCGCTGTCAAACAACGTGGAAATGAAAGTGAAAAGCGACCAGGACAGCACTGGCGTGAAGAAGATATCCCTCATCGAGAACTTCACGATATCGCAGTCGTACAACTTTGCAGCCGACTCGCTGCGCTGGAGCAACGTCAACACGTCGCTCTCGCTGCGCCTCGTGAAAAACCTCAACCTCAACCTTTCGGCAACGTGGGATCCATACACCTACCAGCTCAATGCGTCGGGCGCGCCGGTGCGCGTCGACGTGCCGCGATGGAAAGCCCACAAAGGATGGGTGAAACTGTCGAGCACGGGAACTTCGTTCAGCTACACGCTCAACAACTCCACTTTCAGGCGCAAGAAGAAATCCTCGTCGACCGACTCCAAAAAGACCGACTCCCCCGACGACAATCTGGACGAGATGGACGACGGAACGGGCAGACAGAACAACCAGAAAAAAGACGACAATCTGGAGCTTGACAGCGATGGATATGCCCATTGGAGTTTTCCTTGGAGCCTGACGCTCAACTACTCGGTGAACTACAGCTACGGAGAGTTTGACAAGCAGAAGATGGACTATCGCGGAAAATTCACTCAGAACCTTAGCTTCAGCGGCCGCATACAGCCCACCAAGGGCTGGAACTTCACATTCTCTTCAAGCTACAACTTCGACACGCACAAACTCGCATACATGAACTGCACCATCACGCGCGACCTGCACTGCTTCTCGATGAGCGCAAGCTTCGTGCCGGTAGGACCGTACAAATCCTACAACTTCCATATCGCCGTCAAGTCGTCGCTTCTCGCCGACCTCAAATACGACAAGCGCAGCAGCTACAGCAACGGCGTTGACTGGTACTAATCCCCCCCAAACTGTACAATCAAAAAAAGCGGCTGCACATCACAAGACGTACAACCGCGTAAAAAACATTAATTGCTTAAACTTTTCTATTTCTCTCCAAGATAGATGGAACAAGTGCCAAACGTCATCGTGCGGCATGTGCAGTTATTGAAGCCTGCACGGCGCATGATGTCGAGCATGTCGTTGCCCTGCGGCACGGCTGCTATGCTCTCCGGCAGATAGGAATAGGCACGGGCATCCTTCGAGATGCTGCGTCCGAGCAGCGGGATAAGCCTGCGCGTATAGAACCGATAAAACCAGAGCACCAACGGATTGCGCGGCGTCGACAGCTCGATGACACAAAGCGTGCCTCCCTGACGGAGCACACGATGCATCTCGGCATATCCCTGCTCGAGATGCTCGAAATTGCGCACACCGTAAGCCACCGTAACAGCGTCAAACTCACCGTCGCCGAAGTCGAGCGCAAGGCAATCGCCTTTGGCATACTCTATCACATCCTCAAGACCGGCGCGCTGCGCCTTCTGCTGGGCGATGGAAAGCATATTTTCCGACAAGTCGACGCCCACCAGACGTTTGGGATGCAGTTTGCGGCAGAGGAGCATGGCAAAATCGCCGGTACCTGTGGCCACGTCAAGCAGCGACTGCACGTCTTTCCTGCGCAGAAATCCCACTGCCTTGCGACGCCACAGCTTGTCGATGCCGAAAGTCATTGCGCGGTTCATAAAATCGTAAACCGGCGCGATGGAGTCAAACATCTCGCGCACCTGTTGCGTCTTGCTCTCTTTTTTGCCGTATGGCATAATTTTCTCCGCCTTGTAGTCCATCCCGTCTGTTTGTGAGTTTTTTTACTTCTTCAAAGAGTTGAGATATTCAGTCACATTCTTCTCTATGCGCGCAGCAATGTCGGCATGCTCCTCCTTCTGGAATTTCAAACCGGTGATATGCTCATAAAGCTCGATGTAGCGGTCGGAAACCGACTGGCAGTATTCATCCGTCATCTCAGGCACAGTCTGACCGGCCTTGCCCATAAATCCGTTCTCGATAAGCCACTGGCGCACGAATTCCTTTGAAAGCTGGCGTTGAGCCTCGCCTTTCTCGAAACGCTCCTCATAGCCGTCGGCATAGAAATAGCGTGAAGAGTCGGGAGTGTGGATCTCGTCGATGAGATAAACCTTGCCGTCGCGCTTGCCGAACTCATATTTGGTGTCAACCAGAATCAAGCCCTTCTTGGCAGCCATCTCCGAACCGCGGGCAAACAATGCGCGCGTGTAGCGCTCCATCGTCTCATAGTCTTCCTTCGAAACGATGCCCTGCTTGATTATTTCCTCGCGAGAGATATTCTCGTCATGTCCGGCTTCAGCCTTGGTGGTAGGAGTGATGATAGGTTCCGGGAATTTCTGGTTTTCCTTCATGCCCTCCGGCAGTTTCACGCCGCAAAGCTCACGGCAACCATCCTTATAGTCGCGCCAAGCGCTGCCCGTAAGATAGCCGCGGATAATCATCTCTACGCGGAATCCCTCACATTTCAATCCCACAGTGACCATCGGGTCGGGAGTGGCAAGTTTCCAGTTTGGAACGATGTCGGCTGTAGCGTCAAGGAATGTTGCCGCAATCTGGTTGAGCACCTGCCCTTTGAACGGAATGCCCTTCGGAAGAATCACGTCGAAAGCCGAGATACGGTCTGTCGCCACCATCACCATCAAATCATCGTTGATGTCATACACATCGCGTACTTTCCCGTGATAAACGCTCACCTGTCCCGGGAATTGGAAATCTGTCTTTACTAATGTTGTTGCCATAAACTTTTATATGTTATAAAATCATTGTCGGTTGTTTTCTATCCGTCGCTCCTTCTGCTCCTGACGCAAAGCCTTCTGCTCCTCGTCGTGCTTCTCGTATGCCTCCACTATCCGCTGCACAAGAGGATGGCGGACAATGTCTTTTTTCTCAAACTGCACACGTCCCACGCCATTGACGTTACGGAGCACACGCAATGCCTGCACAAGTCCGGAAGTGACGGTGTGGGGCAGGTCAATCTGCGTCACGTCACCGGTAATCACCATCTTGGCATTCATGCCAAGACGCGTCAAAAACATTTTTATCTGATGCGTGGTGGTGTTCTGCGCCTCGTCGAGGATTATCACGGCTTCGCTCAGGGTACGTCCGCGCATAAATGCCAACGGCGCAATCTGAATCACTCCGGTTTCCATATATTCCTTCAGTTTCGCCTGCGGAATCATATCCTCCAGCGCATCGTAGAGAGGCTGCAGATAAGGGTCGATCTTGTCCTTCATATCTCCGGGAAGGAATCCGAGCTTCTCACCGGCCTCTACTGCCGGACGCGAAAGTATCACCTTGCGCACCTCCCTATTTTTGAGAGCACGCACGGCAAGGGCTATCGCCACATACGTCTTGCCCGTTCCCGCTGGTCCGAGCGCAAACGTCAAATCGTTTTCCTGAAATGCCTTGACAAGTTTCTGCTGATTGGCTGAACGCCCCTGGATGGGCTTGCCGTTGACGCCGTAGATAATCACGTCGTCCATCTTCAGCTCTTTGGGCGGCTTCCCTTTGACCACATCGAGGATTACCTCCTCTCCCAGCTGATTATATTTCGAGCAATAGTCTTCAAGTTCTTTGATTTTTTTCTCAAACTCCGCCGTTTCCTGCTCATCACCAAGCACTTTGATAAGCGTGCCGCGGGCAGCGACGCGCAACTTCGGAAACAGGCTGCGTATCAACTGCATGTTTGAGTTGTTCACCCCATAGAATATAACGGGGTCTACACTATCGATTACTACTAACCTTTCAATCATATCTCTTTTTGTTGCCACAAAATTACTAATATCCGCCGACATTACGGCACGATAGGCTCAGAAGATTGGAATTTTTTTTGTTGCAACCAGTCGCACATCCTCCAACTCCAAAAATATTGCGATTTATTTGGAACACGTTCCAAAAATATTATGATTTATTTGGAATGTATTCCAAAAATCTTTAGTTTTGTGCCTAAAACCAAAGATTTGACAGCTTATGATAGACCGAATCTTGACAAAATCCATAATGGAACGGATGTGGCACGGCAAAGCGATTATCGTGTTCGGTGCACGCCAAGTAGGCAAAACAACAATGGTCAAGGAAATGCTGCACGGCCGCGACGATGTGCTGTGGCTTAATGGTGACGAACCCGATGTCCGTAATTTGTTTGACGGCGCCACATCGACGCTTCTGAAGTCAATTATCGGAAACAAAAAAATTGTTGTAATCGACGAGGCACAACGCATATCCGACATAGGCATATACATCAAGTTGATTGCCGACAACATTCCAGACATTCAGGTCATAGCCACCGGCAGTTCTTCTTTTGATTTGTCAAATAAAATCAACGAACCGCTGACAGGCAGGAAATTTGAATATTGCATGTATCCGCTGTCGTTCGCCGAGATGGTGGCCAACACAGGGCTGATAGAGGAGAAGCGTATGCTACAGCAACGACTTGTTTATGGATATTACCCCGACGTTGTGTGCAATGCCGGCGATGAACGCGCCATACTCAGCGAGTTGTCCAACAGCTATCTTTACAAAGACATCCTTTTGCTCGACAAGATAAAGAAGAGCGAGAAATTGATTAAGCTACTTCAAGCACTGGCTTTTCAAGTCGGTTCCGAAGTGAGTTTCAACGAGTTGTCGCAGATATGTGGACTTGACCCCAAAACAATCGACACTTACGTTTCCTTGCTCGAACAGTCATACATCGTTTTCCGACTTGGATCGTTCAGCCGGAATCTCAGAAACGAATTGAAATTCTCCCGCAAAATTTATTTTTGGGACTGCGGAATCCGCAATGCGATAATCAGCAATTACAAATCAATCGACTCCAGAACTGACGCCGGGGCTTTGTTTGAGAACTTCGTGATTTCCGAGCGTATGAAAAAAATTCAATATGAAAAAACGTATGCAAAAGGTTATTTCTGGAGGACCACAGCGAAGAGCGAGATAGACTATGTCGAGGAGACCGACGGCAAGCTTTCTGCTTTTGAATTCAAATGGAATCCAAAGCGGAAGGCATCTATCCCGTTGACTTTCTCAAGGGCTTATCCCGGCACGGACTTCAATGCCGTGACTCGCGACAATTGCGAATCATTCCTGCTATAACGGCTGCGGCGCACCGACTCGAGTCGGCGCGCCGTTATGTTTTTTTCAAGCCTTTCCGAAGTCTCTATTTTTCAGTCGATGTTTCAAGCACACCAATCTCCTTGACGCTGCCGCTCTCAGGATGGAACACCACATACGCCGGCTGTTTCTTATCGACAAAAATCTTTGGATCAAGACCGAACTGCACGCCAAACTGCGCCACTTCCATCTGTTCGCGTGCCAGCACATTGCCGTCATAGGTCAGCGTCACGGTAGCGCGTCCCGGGATGTTGTACATCACCGCGCCCTTTGGCAATTCCTTCTCCTTGCCCTTATCATCGACAGGCAGCTCGCCCTTTTGCGTTGTTTTCACTGTGATATATACAGGTTCGCCGCTGAGGTCATTGCTGTCGACAATGCCGTTCACGTCCGACACACGGAACACCACCTCGCCGTCGACATCCTTCTTCGGCTCATAGTCGAAACGCACCACGCGCGTCTCCAGTTGCGTTGTGCCAACAAACATCGCCGTAAGCGTCTGTTCCTGACGGTTGAGCTCATCAAGCATCAGCTTCAGCGAAGCCCCATCGGGAGGCATCTGGTCTGCGTTGCCGCTCACAAGGTCGTTGCGGCTCTCGCGCAACTCGAAAATCTTGGCGGCGGCTGTTTCGGCACGCTTCATCAGCGACTCGCTCGCCACCATGTCCTCCGTAAACACGCTTGAATAGTCTGTTCCGTCAAGCACACTCTTGTCTGCCATCTGGTTGCGTTTGCGTTCCACCACTTCGCGTTCGGGGTCGGTGTTGATTGCCAACGGCAATCCTGCGGCGTCGAGCACCACAAAAGGCGACGACCCTGCCTTGAATTTCATCAGCCACTCACTGTCCTTGTCGGGCACACCGAATGCCGACATCTGCACGTCCTTGACAGCCCACGTCTGGCTGTCCTCGGTAATCGGATTCTTCACACCGAGATACTTCTCGGCGTAGCGGTAGTAAGGTCCGGCTTTCTTCACCGTACGCACCGCCTCTACCTCAATGTTGACATGCGTTTTAGGCAACGAATAAATCAGTCCGTATTCATTGTGCTTGTTGGCTGTGAGCCGCTGTGTCTCCTGGGCGAATGCCGGCATCGAAGCCGTCAAAGCCGCAGCCAGCGCAATTATCTTAATTGTCTTCATATCTTATTGTTATTATTGCATTATTTCCTTTATTGCCTGACCTATGCAGTCTATGATATCGCCTGCCGTAAGCCCGTATTCGCCATGCTTCTGCGCAGCCAGATTGCCTGCATAGCCATGGATAAACACGCCCATCGACGCCGCCACATCGGGTCGGTATTTCTGTGCCATAAGCGCTCCTATGATTCCCGACAGCACGTCGCCACTGCCCGCGGTAGCCATTCCGGCATTGCCCGTGGTGTTGACAAACACCTTGCCGTCTGGGCGAAACACAAACGTGTAATGCCCTTTAAGCACTATCACGATTTTCAAGAACTTCGACATCTCGACCGCACGGTTAAAACGCTCCTCGTCTGTAAAATGTTCGCCAAACAATCGGTCGAACTCGCGCACATGGGGCGTTATCACGGATCCTTGCGGAATATTGTTGATTGGAGTGCGCAATCCAGCTATACAGTTAAGTGCGTCGGCATCAAGAAGAATAGGCGACGCCGCCTGCCGCAGAAAATCATCGATTGCCGACACCGTTGCGGCATGCGTGCCGAGTCCAGGACCGGCGACAACCGTATACTTCTTCTCCGGCACAATCTCTGTAACATAACTGCTTCCCCTGTCCTGACGCACACGGGCCTCAGGCACTGCCGTCTGAAGCGGGATGTAGCAGCACGACGGCGTATGGACATCGACAATGCCCACCCCCGTGCGCAACGCAGCCTTTGCCGCAAGCACTGCCGCGCCTCCCATTCCGAAACTACCTGCCACAAGAAGCATCCGTCCGAAATCGTGCTTGTCGGCAAACGGATTGCGCGGCTGCAGTCCGTCCTTGACTCCCACACGGTCAATCAGATAATAGTTCGACGGCGTCTGACGGATAGCCTCCTGGCTAAGACCGATGTCGAGCACCTTCCACTCTCCCAAACACCTGGCATTCTCTCTGAAGAAAAACGCCAGACGCGGAAACTGGAATGTCAAAGTCAGGTTGGCATGGACGATATTGTTGAGAATATTTGTTGAATTAAACTCCGGAAACAGTCCCGACGGCAAGTCAATCGACACGACAAACGCTTCCGACTCATAGATAAGCTTCGCCAATGCCGTATAGCCGCCACGAAGGTTGGACGACAAGCCATTGCCAAACAATCCGTCGACAACAACATCACGTTTTGAAATCTCCGGAACCGTAAACTTCTTCTGCACCTCGACAAACGACGGATATTCCATATCGACAAGACGCTGACGGTTGATGGTGCAATCGTCCGACAGATCCTTCGTTCTGAACAGAAGAACCTCCGGCTTGTATCCTTGGTCAATCAGCAGGCGAGCCACGGCAAGCGCGTCGCCGCCATTGTTGCCCGGACCCGCAAAAATAATGATACGCTGCGACGGCACCCAACGGGAAACAATTTCAAACGCCACAGCCGAAGCCGCACGCTCCATCAAATCAATGCTCGCTATTCCCTCTTTAGCCACCGTTGCTGCATCAATGGCACGTATATCTGTCGCTGTAAATATTTTCATTCTTGTCTGTAATTAGCCAAAGGACAAAGATAGTGCAAGGTGAGCAAAAAAGAAAGGAACTCGTTCATTTTCTTTTTCCGAACCGCAGCCTATCTTATTCAAGCTCGTCTTTTTCATCATTAAGGACCTTAAAAACTTTAAAGACCTTACCCCTCCTTACCATTGTCTAAAACGATGTACGGAAAGCACGCAGCTGCGACCGCAGCTGCAACGCCATGCCATCGGTCATCGAGTTGAGCAACGCATAGAATTGCTGACCGTGATTCATCTCTCGGGTATGCGCCAGCTCGTGAAGCAGCACGTAGTCCATCAGATGTGGAGGCAGCAGCATCAGGTAGCACGACAGGCTGATTGTGCCTGCGCTTGTGCAACTTCCCCATTTCGACCGCGCTCCAGTGACACGCACTTTCTTATAGGTCAGACCATGCATCGAGGCAAGTTCGGCGAGCAATGGAGGCAAAAACTGCTGCGCCCGGCGTTTCATTGCCCTGACAACGGCTGCCGACAGCAACTTCTGCACTTCCGGACGGCTGAACTGAGTGTCAGGCGGGCAAAACACCGTTGCCTTGTCGTCGTCAAACCGCACCGAGAAAAATTGCCGTGTGCCCGAGGCGACACACAGTTTGAAGCACGGCGCATCGATTGTGAAATCAAGGTCAATCAGCCGCGGACGCAACTTCTCGCATCCCTCACGAAGCGTCTGCCGATGCGGCTCTATGGCTTTGAGGACAGAGGCAAGCGACGTGTAGGGAGGCACAGTCACGTGCAGCCCGTCGTCCTTCGGACGCATTGTGATGTTGCGCGCGCGCCGGTTGGTGCGTATCTCTATACGTCCGAAATCGGGGTCCTGAACAATTCTCTTAGTCGGCATATCCACAAGTGTCTACAACCTCAACTTCACTTCGCGTGGCATCGACACGCTCCACACGCACCTGCACCGGTATGCGGTGTGAAAGCTCATCGACATGGCTGATGATACCCACACGGCGTCCGCCCATCTGATGCAGCGCCTCGAGCGTGTCCATCACGTTGGTAAGGCATTCGTCAGACAGTGTGCCGAAGCCCTCGTCGATAAACAGCGTGTCCACTCCGTTGTCGGCAGCGTTCAAGCGCGACAGGGCAAGAGCCAGCGACAGCGAGACCATGAAACTCTCGCCGCCGGAAAGGATGTTGGCGCTCTGCGACACTCCCGGATTATGAGTGTCTTCAACAAGAATAACCAACGAACCAGGCTGACAAGTCAGCGTATAGCGGTCGCTGAAGCGGCAAAGATAGCCGTTGGCAATGTTGAGCAGGTGCGACAGGATAAAACTCTGCGCCACCTTGCGGAATTGCTTTCCCTCTCTGTCACCAAGATATTTGCACAGCGTGTCCCATTTGTCTTTCTCCGCCCTGGCTTTCTCCGCGGCTACCAATGCGGCGGCATGTGCCTCCGCCTGTTTCTTGTCGTCGGCAAGCCGTTGCGCGTCAAGGGCGTTGCTCTGCAGCAACGCATCGGCTTCAGCGCGTTTTTCTGCCACAACCGTCTGCAGACTGTCGGCTGTGTCGGCCTCAGCCAGCGCCGGACGGTTGGCGCGATGGTTCTCAAGCATTTTCTCAACCGAGGCAAGCGCACCGGCGCTTTTGTCGGCATCCGCCATTATGCGTTGGCAATAATCCCTTTCGGAGTCTATGCGCGCTCTGCTTGTCTGCGACAGGCTTACAAGCGCGGCTTCTCCGATTTGAGGATTGGCTGCGAAAAATTCAGCGAGCGCGGCTTCAGATTCCGCCGCCATCTTGTCGGCATTGGCAAGTGCCGCACGACGTTCCGACAGCCGGGCTGTGATTTTTGCAATCGCATCCTTTGTCGCGGCAAGCAGTTTGTTGGTATCGTCAAACCGGCGGCGCTGAGTGTCGCACTCCGTCTGTGCCTGCGCCGCCTCGCGCAACTTCCCGGCAACCACCGCAAGAGCGTTGTTGACGGCATCGATATCGACAGCGGTTTCCGCGTCACGGCATGCCGTCGACGCTTTTTCCACCATTGACGCATAGTCCGCTCTCGCCTTCTCCAATTTCTTTGTCGTTCTGTCGATTTCCCCACTTTGCTGCGCCACCTCCTTTTGTGTCACAGCAAGGGTGGTGGCAGCCTTGCGCAGGCGTTCCTCTGCATTGACCTTGCGCACTCTCACCGGCTCCAGCACCGACTGGAAATGCTCGTCGGCAAGCAGCTGCCCTACACGCTGTCCGCACACGGGGCACTCCGCTCCAACAACAAGTTTGCTTCTCAATTCTTTGGCAGCGTTGCCAACCGACATCTCCATCTGTGCGTACAGTGCCGAGCAGTCGCGGAAATCCGTGTCGGCAGAGTCATATTCAGCCTTTTCCACCGATATCCTCTCTTGGGCGGCTTTCAGTTTTTTGCGGCTTTCCGCAATCGTTTCCGCATGGGTGTCGATAAGCTTGCGCTGTCCGTCAAGTCCGGAAACAAGCACCCGCGCATCATTGAGCTTTTTCAGCCGGCAGTCGAGCGCAGGTTTGTCTATCGCCACCAGCCTCTTTGTAGCAGCGTCCAGAGCCTTGTTGGTCAAACAGATGTCGCCCTCAAGGGCTTTTCCCTTGCCATCCGCGTCTTCAAGACTGCGCTCAAGTCCGGGCAACTCCTTCTTCAATGCCGCCGCTTCGGCACGCGCCTTGTCGCGCTGGCTGAGATAGACGCGCGCTGAAGCCGAGCGGTCGTAGTCGGCGACAAGCTGCCGGCGCTGCTTGAACTCATCCGATTCCATCGCTGTTTTGAGATTGTCAGCCCGACGGCGCGCCTCCACGCATTGCGCTTCAAACGTTGCATTGTCGGCAATCCATTTACGCTTCGCATCGGCGGCATCAGCCTCCGCCTTAACCTCTTCAATGCGTTTTTTCCGCACGCCGATTGCCTCTGCCACGGCTGCCTTTTCCTCGTCGGAGAGCAGACTGATGCCGGCGACAGCCTGACAGCAACGGTCATAGGCGTCGGATGCCGCTTTGGCATGCTCCGCTATCTTCCGCCCAACAGCAGAATAGATGTCGATACCCGTCAGACGCTCAAGAATCTCCGCCTTCTCATCACTTTTACTTTGCAGAAACCGGGTGAACTCGCCCTGTGCGAGCAGCGAGGTGCGGCAGAACTGCTCATATTTCATTCCGACCACCTCCTGCACCTTGCCTTCGAAATCGGCCTTCTTTGTCCACGTCTCTCCGGTTTTCAGAAGAGTCAGAGTCCGTTCCTCTTTCTGGAATTTGCCGGTGGCTTTGTTTCGCGACCGATGTAGATGCCACTGCGCCTCATAGTCGTTGCCGTCGTTGCCCTCAAACAGCAGTTTGGCAAAGCATTCTACCGTGGAGCGGCGCATCAGCTGCCTGTTGGCGTCCACTCCCACATTGCGGTCGTCTTCCTTTTCAACACCGACGAGTGTCGAATCCTCATATTTCTCATCCGTTTTGAATCTTGTCAGCCTCGGAGCACGCGCGTAGAGAGCAAGACACACGGAGTCGAGGATAATGCTCTTGCCGGCGCCTGTAGGTCCGGCAATCAGAAACAGCGGAGTGTCGGCAAGCGGAGAGGCGACAAAGTCGATTTCCGCGTCGGCAATCGACGCTATGTTGTGTATCGTGATGCGTTTCAGTTTCATTGTGCGTTCTCCTCCTCTATTTCTTTTTCAATTTCAGAGATCATAGCCAGATAGTCTGCCGACTCTTTCTCCAGAATCCCTTTGGCGGCGAAAAAGCGCGCCGCCACTTCTCCTACGGTCATCTGACGCAGCTGTTCCGGTGTGACATCGGGCAAGGCATTGGCGCGCGCCGACCGGCGGCGGTCGGTGACGTTGATTGTGCAGTAGCGGCACGCCTTGCCTTCGAGTGCCTTCGCCACCTGCTCGTTGTAGTCGGACGGGAGCGGCTTGTCGAGCAACACGTTCAACCGCATATACGCCTTTCTGTCGGCAGGAAACTCACGCGCGGCGGCAAGTGCGTCGTCGAAAGCCGCAGGCTGGCTTGGAAGCGTGACAAGCGGACGCGGGTCATTGATGCCAATGGCACGCGCCTCCACAGGCTTGCCTTTCTCGAGGTCAACTATCACAACTCCGTGCTGATAACGCTCGTCAAACCCCACAGCAATCGGCGAACCGCTGTAAGCAGCCCTGCCGTCGCTTCCACGCAGCGTTTGGGGATGGTGGATATGTCCCAATGCAATATAATCGTATGCGGTGCCGAGCGTCGGAAGCTCAACATAATCGACCGTGCCGAGCGAGTCATTCTGCATGCGGCGGTGTCCCGTCAGGTCGCACCCAAGCACCGCCAGATGCGCCGCCAGCACAGTTGGCAGCCCATCGGTATTCATTTCACCCACAGTCTTCTCCAAGCCTTGAAAAAACGCTTGCTGACGGTCGCCGTCGGCTGGCGGGAAATTGTGGGGATAGACATAGGGCACTGCGGCTATATAGCCTTTGCCAGGCACGGGGACGACATGCGCTGAATAGTCGGCGCTATTGTCTGCAAGACGGCGCAAAGTGCCGATGACAAACACGTTGTGCGACCGCCAAAGGTTGCGGTATATCTCAAGACGCGAGGCGCTGTCGTGATTGCCGGCAACAATGACTATGACCATCTCGGGGACGGCGGCATGGATTGCGAGCAGCCCTTCGGCATAGACGCGCTGAGCCGCTGCCGACGGCATTGATATGTCGAACACGTCGCCAGCCACGACCATCGCGTCTGGACGTTCCTCCGCCACCACTTCGCACAATTGCCCAAGAAACCGGCGTTGCTCGTCGAGGCGGTCAAAGCCATAGAGCGACTGTCCTAAATGCCAATCGGCTGTATGCAGTATCTTCATCTTCTCAATATTGGAGTTTTTATCCACCAAAGTTACTCAATTATTCGCGCAATCATATCAGTTTCTCGTTGAAAAAGCAATAAAACAGAGGGCGCAAACGTTACTTTAATTATGAAGAAAGCCGTATATATCATCGTGTGTCTGCTGCTGACAGCCGTCGCTGCCGGCTGCCGCACGCCCAAACTTTCCGAAGCCGACGCTCAGTTTCAACGGGGAGAGTACTACGACGCGTCGGTGACTTACAAAAAGGTTTACAACAAACTGCGGAAAAAGGAGGAGCGTCCGCAACGCGGAGAAGTGGCGTTCAAGATGGGACGTTGCTACAGGCTGCTCAACATGTCGGCGCGCGCATCGGCGGCTTTCCAAAACGCGCTGCGCTACGAATATCCCGACAGCACGACCCACTTTATGCTGGCTCAGGCTCTACATGCCGACGGCAAATATGCCGCCGCTCTGCGATCGTATGACAAATATCTTGAATTCTGCCCCGACGACTCCCTTGCCATCAACTGCGCGGAGGGATGCCGCACGGCCCAGGAGATACGCGCCCGCGGGTCGCGCTATGTGGTTAAACAAGCCAAACTTTTCAACTCGCGCCGCGCCGACTTCTGCCCTATGTATCTCGGAGCTGACTGCGACCAGATTTATTACACGTCGACTACCGAAAAGGCTACCGGCGACAAGAAAAGTGAAATCACGGGAATGAAGAATGCCGACGTGTTTTTCTCCAAAAAGAACGAGAAAGGCGAATGGGAACGTCCGGAGCCGGTTGAGGGCGAACTCAACACGGAATTTGACGAGGGCATCGTTGCATTCTCGCCCGACGCACAGACAATGTATCTCACCAAAGCGCGACGCGAGCTCAACGCTCCGACATCGGTGGAGATATACACATCAACACGCTCCGACGCAAAATGGAGTGCCCCTGTAAAATTTGAGATTACAGCCGACACGCTGTCTACATTCGGACATCCGGCGGTGTCGCCCGACGGCGAATATCTCTACTTCGTCAGCGACATGCCAGGCGGATACGGAGGCAAGGACATTTGGCGCATATCGCTGAAGGAAAGACAAGGTTCGCTCGTCAACCTCGGTCCCGACATCAACACTGAGGGCAACGACGATTTCCCTTATGTGCGTTCCGACGGCTCTCTATATTTCTCGTCCGACGGACATCCGGGGATGGGCGGTCTCGACATTTTCCGTGCCACGGCTGTCGGCGACCCTGCCGACCTGCGATGGAAAGTGGAGAATATGGGCTTCCCAATCAACTCCGCCGGCGATGATTTCGGAATCACTTTCGGGAAGGGCGAAGATGGATTTTTCAGTTCCAACCGCGGCGACGCGCGTGGCTACGACCACATCTACAGTTTCGAATACGACCCCGTGAGAATCACCATCGAGGGATTGGTGATGGACAAAGACGAGGAGCCGGTGAAGAATGCAATAATACGCATCGTCGGAAACGACGGGTCGAATCAGAAGGAAGTGGCACGCGACGACGGATCGTTCTCGTTCGCGCTGCAGCGAGGCGTAAAATACGTGATGCTCGCCGGCGCGAAGGGCTACTTGAACCAAAAACAGGAATTCGCTTCCGACTCTACGATGGAAGACGCGAATTATTGGGTGGAGTTCATTCTGCCGTCAATCAGCAAACCATCGGTGGTTGAAAACATATTCTACGACTACGACAAGGCCGACCTGAGGCCGGAGTCGAAAACGGCTCTCAACGAGCTGATTGCCGTGCTGCACGACAATCCCAACGTGACAATCGAGATGGCTTCTCACACTGACCGATGGGGTTCAGACGCCTACAATATCAACCTGTCGGAACGAAGGGCAAAATCGGTGGTTGACTACCTTGTCGAGAACGGCATCAGCCGCGACCGGCTGCAGCCGCACGGCTACGGCAAGTCGCGTCCAAAGACAGTGACCAAACGCATCGCTCGCCTGTATCCGCAGTTCAAAGAGGGCGACATACTGACCGAAGAGTTTATAAAAACACTTTCCGAGGAAGACCAGCAAGCAGCCGACCAGATTAACCGCCGCACGGAATTCTCAGTGCTATCGCTCACCTACAACATGAAATAATCCATCTGACTTCATCATTGCGCACCCCAAAATGAGGGCACACAAAGATACATAATACTGTTTATCAATTAATTATAAAGAGTACAGCATTTACCCCGCCCGGTCAATGTCCGTTAGATTCGTAAATTTTTGCCCGTTGACATAAAATAATTTATTTTCCAGCAGCAAGGTAAAAAAATGGATATTTTCTGCGGCCTCATAGAGTTACTTATTTTTTGCTAAATTAAGCAATCTTTTGAATACGTAAAACAAATAAGATATGTTACACAACATATATGCGTTGCTTTTGACAATCAATCTCTTGGCCAGCACAAATGATAAAATTGCGCATTGCGCCGACATCTACAGCCACGTCCGTCTGCCAATACCCTCGATTGATTTATGAGGCGGTTTGCGCCAAACGTGGTAGGAATTTCTTGCAAACGCCGGATTTTCGGAGGATTTTTTGTAATTTTGCAAGGCATTGTATAACCGAATAGCAATTGCTCAATTATGCAGAAAGTAAAACCAAAGAAATTTCTCGGGCAGCATTTTCTGACCGACCTTCACGTGGCAGACCGTATAGCTGCCACGCTCGACGATTATCGAGGAATGCCGGTGCTCGAAGTGGGACCGGGAATGGGCGTGCTTACGCAGTTCCTGCTCGAACGCGGACATGATGTGACTGTCGTGGAACTCGACCGTGAGTCGGTCGAGTATCTGGAGCACAACTTTCCGCAACTTGACGGGCGCATCATCGGCGAGGACTTCCTGGAGCTCGACCTCGGCTCGATGTTTGAAGGCGACTTCTGTGTGATAGGCAATTATCCATACAATATCTCGTCGCAGATATTCTTTAAGGTGCTCGACTGGCGCGACCGCATCACGTGCTGCAGCGGAATGCTGCAGAAAGAGGTAGCAGAGCGCATAGCCGCCAAGCCGGGGTCGAAGACCTACGGCATCCTGTCGGTGCTTCTGCAGGCGTGGTACGACATCGAATATCTGTTTACCGTCGATGAGCATGTGTTCAATCCGCCGCCAAAGGTGAAGTCGGGCGTAATCCGTCTGCGCCGCAACGGTGTAAAGACTCTCGACTGCGATGAAAAGCGGCTGAAAGCGGTGGTCAAGACATCGTTCGGACAGCGCCGCAAGACGCTGCGTAATTCGTTGCGCTCAATGGCACGCCGTCCGGAAGTGCTGCAGGAAGAGATTTTCAACAAGCGTCCGGAACAGCTGTCGGTGGCTGAATTTGTAAGACTTACGAACCTTTTAAACGAGTAGAACGGCATGAGAGAATTTTCAGAGGAATTTTTGGATGAACTCAGACATCTCATACAGGAAAACAACGAGACGCAGGTGATGGCAGAACTCAAGGAGCTGCACCCTGCCGACATTGCCGAACTTATACAGAAGATGGACCTTGAGGAGGCGGAGTATGTGGTGTCGCACCTTGACAGTGACGCTGCCGCCGACACCTTGATGGAACTTGATGAGGACGACCGCCACCGCCTGCTTGAGAATATGCCCAACAAGGACATTGCCAAGCAATTCGTGGAGCACCTTGACACCGACGATGCCGTCGACCTTATCCAGGAACTTGACAAAGAAGACCAGGAGGAAGTGTTGTCGCATGTCGACGACGTTGAGCAGGCAGGCTCGATTATCGACCTGCTGAAATATCCTGAGGACACCGCCGGCTCTCTGATGGGTACGGAGATGATTGTGGTCAACGAGAACTGGAGTATGCCGGAATGCGTGAAGCGGATGCGTGAGCAGGCAGAAGACATGGATGAGATTTTCTATGTCTATGTTGTCGACGACGACCGCAAACTGAAAGGCATCCTGCCGTTGAAAACGCTGATAACCAACCCTTCGGCGTCAAAGATAAAACATGTGATGGAGCCCGACCCCTACTCCGTGAAGGCCGACGAGCCGCTCGACGACGTGGTGCTCACTTTTGAGAAATACGACTTGGCGGTTATGCCGGTTGTCGACGGCATCGGACGTCTTGTGGGACGCATCACCTTCGACGACGTGATGGACGAGGCACGTGAGCAGACCGAGCGCGACTATCAGTTGGCTTCCGGTCTTTCCACCGACGTGGAGACCGACGACAAGATTCTCGACCAGGCAAAAGCACGCCTGCCGTGGCTGATCATCGGAATGATAGGCGGACTGTCGAACTCTTGGATTCTCGGCAATTTCGAGGGCAATTTTGCCAACAATCCCGCCATCGCGCTTTTCATCCCGCTTATCGGCGGCACTGGCGGAAACGTGGGAATCCAATCGTCGGCAATCGTTGTACAGGGACTTGCCAACGGCTCGCTCGACCTTAGGAAGTCGTTGTCGCAGATTGTCAAGGAGCTTGGACTTGCGCTAATCAACGCAAGCATCATCTCGCTGCTTGTGTTTGCCTACAACTTCTTCATTTTCCATCCCGATTTCAAGATTACGATAGCCGTGTCGGCGTCGTTGTTTGCCGTAGTGCTGTTCGCCGCTACGTTTGGCACGTTCGTGCCGCTGACACTTGAGAAGATGAAGGTGGACCCGGCGATAGCCACAGGCCCGTTTATCACCATAACCAACGACATTATCGGCATGATGATCTACATGACAGTGTGCATGATGCTGTTGCAATAGAATCAAAAACAAAATAATCCTATAAAACTTAGAAAAGCAATGTCAAAAGTATTAATTATCGGAGCCGGCGGCGTCGCTACGGTGGCAGCCCACAAGTGCGCCCAGAATTCCGATGTGTTCAGCGAAATCGTTATCGCATCGCGCACGAAGAGCAAGTGTGACGCCTTGGCTAAAGCCATCGGCAAAGACAATGTCACAACCGACCAGGTTGATGCCGACAAGGTACCGGAACTGGTGGCTTTGTTCAAGAAGCACAAACCCGACTTGGTGGTAAACCTTGCGTTGCCATATCAGGATCTTACGATAATGGATGCCTGCCTCGAGTGTGGAGTAAGTTATCTTGACACCGCCAATTATGAGCCTCTCGACGAGGCGAAATATCAATACTCATGGCAATGGGCATACAAGGACCGCTTTGAGAAAGCCGGACTGACTGCAATTCTCGGTTGCGGTTTCGACCCTGGAGTGTCGGGCATTTTCACTGCCTACGCTGCAAAGCACTATTTTTCAGAGATGGAGCATCTCGACATCGTGGACTGCAACGCCGGAAACCACGGCAAGGCTTTCGCCACCAACTTCAACCCGGAAATCAACATCCGCGAGATTACACAGCGCGGAAAGTTTTATGAGAACGGGGAGTGGCACGAAACCGACCCTCTGTCGGTTCACAAAGCGTTGAACTATCCAAACATCGGAGCCCGCGAGTCGTATCTGATGTATCACGAAGAGCTTGAGAGTCTGGTAAAGAACTATCCGTCAATCAAGCGCGCACGTTTCTGGATGACGTTCGGCCAGGAGTATCTGACACACCTGCGCGTGATTCAGAACATCGGAATGGCAAGCATCGAGCCTATCAATTACAATGGTATGGAAATCGTGCCTATCCAATTCCTCAAGGCTGTTTTGCCAAACCCTAAAGAGCTTGGCGAAAACTATACCGGCGAGACATCGATTGGCTGCCGCATCAGCGGTAAGGACAAGGAAGGCAAAGAGATGACCTACTATGTCTACAACAACTGCTCTCACCATGCCGCCTACCTCGAAACCGGTATGCAGGCTGTCAGCTACACCACCGGTGTGCCGGCGATGATTGGCGCGATGATGTATCTTAAAGGCATTTGGAAACGTCCGGGCGTGTGGAACGTTGAGGAGTTTGATCCGGATCCATTCATGGAGCAGCTCAACAAGCAGGGTCTGCCTTGGCACGAAATCTTCAATTCCGATCTGGAAGTGTAGTGCAAGAAACATAGAATCACAAAAAGTAATCCCGCATTGTCAACAACAGTGCGGGATTACTTTTTGTCGATATGTCATGTCGCTGACGCTTAGTCTTTGACAAGCACCTTGATAGGACGGCGGCATTGGTCGCTGTAGACCATGTAGGCACCGTAAGGCAACAGTTCGCAGTGGCCTTCGCTCACTGAGTCGATAACCTTTATCACGCGTCCTGTCATGTCGATGATGCGCACGTTGGTGTGGGCTACGGCGCAACGGAAATAAATGCCGTTGCCGATAGGGAGCACGGCGAGCGGTTCAGTAGCCTCGATGCCGTTGACGCCAGCTGGATCGACAGTGATGACGTTTGATTCGTCCGACATGCGGTTCAGTCTTACCGTCTGTATGGTATAACTGTAGGTGGCACCCGATTTTGCTTCCCCGAAATCGTAGAAAGAATCCTCGCTACCATCGGTGTAGAGAGTCATGCAAGTCGGTGTGCCGTTGACGTACTCGGTCAAGTTTATGCGGAAGCAGTCGATTGAGGCTGGTCGCGACGGCATAATCCAGTTGATGCGGAATCCGGTTGATGAGATGTTTGTGGCCGCCGTGGCCTCCACGCGGTCAAACACCGGCGCTTCGACGGCAGTTCCCTCAAGGTTGACCACATAGCTTGTAACGCCTGTCAGGCCTCCGTCGTAGAGCAGCAGTTTGGTGGTGCGCTCACCGAGTCCCTTAGGCTCGAAAGTGATTTTCAGATTGTAGTTTCCAGCGTTCACCTCGCTCCAAGAAGCGGAAGTCGACGGGATTGAGAAATCGGCAGCATTGTTGCCGTAGACTGTCATCGACAGATTTGCGGAAAGATTTCCGCGGATAGGCATTTCCAGGGTCACCCGATCGCCGTAGACCACCTCGCCGAAGTTCACGGTCGAGTTGTTTACGGGCGCAATCAGCGAGCCGTCGCCGATAGGCGGAAGGTCTTCGTCGGTGTAAGGTTTGCCCTTCATCGAGCCCCAGATATACTCCACAAGGTCAGGATAGTCGATGAATGGGTTGCGGTTGCTCTGCAGCTTGTAGACCTCGTCGTTTCGGTTGCGCTCCTTGTCGCTCACAGGGTCCTGTCGGTGCCACTTCAAGAGCATTTCCACCGCCCAGCCCTGCATCGACGGATAAGAACCTTTTTGCGCCATATATTCGTATTTCCAGTCCAGGTTCTGATAGCATGTCACCATATAGAAATAAGTGCGGGCAAAGTCGCCTTTGTATTCATCGGCAGGCTCAAACACGTATTTAGAGCCGCCGCCCTGTCCGCTGACAGGGTTTCCCACCAGCACAAGATCGTTGTCGAAAGTGATTCCCGACGGCGACACCTCTCCGAGCGGATAGTTCAATTTCGCTGAGTTGGCGGTGGCATCGGAAGGATAAAGGTGGTTCAAGTCGGTGTATGCGCCCACTTCCGTATCGCCGCCCCACCAGCTTTTCGGGAAACTGTGCTCACGGTTCATTCCGCCCCATCCGCTTCTCACGTAGCGCTTGATGTTGGAATACATGTCCCACCACGTTCCGTCGGGACGCACGTCGGTATAGCAGAACGATTCTTTGAACAGTCCGCTGTAGCTGTTTGTCGAATGCTTGCTTACAATTTCATATAGTTTGTTTTTCAGGGCTGCGTCTTTCAGTCCAGAGATTCCGTTGTAGTAACCATTTGGCGCGCCGGCGCTGGCAAACAGAGCGGTGACGGCTGCCGCGATTGTGAGCAGAAGATTTCTCATATATGATTTATTTGTTGATAATGAACCGCAAAGGTAGCAAGAAATTGCTGAAAAACAATTTATTTCGGTATGAATGAAACAAAAAAACGTGTTTGCTCGTTTATAAATAATAACTTTGTGTCACGAATCAACAAAAACAATCAAAAATATGAAGAAAGTATTATTGGCGGCAGCAGTGGCATTGACACTTGCCGGCTGCGGAAAGACAGGAAATAAAGACGCGGAAGCAGACAAAAACGTAAGCATGTTTCGCACGGAAGAAGTTGTTGCCAAGAAGCAATTGTCGTTGCCCGACAGTCTGAACTTTTATGGCAAGGACGCAAAAGTGTTTACAGAGACAACGGTTTCTGTATGCTGGCCTGAAACGCTTGGAGGCAAGGAGCCGAAAGAGCTGCAGGACAGCATCCTCTCGATAGCCTTCGGCACAAGCAAGCGCGCCACGCTCAAAGAATCGCTGGAGGCGATGCTTGCTGAGCCTCTTGGCTTTGAGGGAGAAAAGGGCATCACACAAAAAGACGTTGACAAACTGCCGGAGCTGTCGGAGACTGTGCACCGCCACAGCGCCCAACTTACGGTTACGCCTACGAGCATAGGCAAGCGTCTTGTGACCTACAGTGTGTATTCCTACGCATTCCTCGGCGGAGCTCACGGCAACTATGCGACAACCTATGTCAACTACGACGTGGAGAAGGGTCAGGTGCTGACCGTGGGACGTGTGTTTGCCGACGTGCAGGGGTTGAAGACCGCAATCATGCGCGAGCTTCAGCTGAAGCCGGAGTATGCCGGAAGTCTGCTTGTCGACAAGGTGCCTACTGTGGGCAACTTCTACATTGAAGGGGCGTTGATTACGTTCTTCTACAACCCGTATGACGTTGCATGCTATGCTGCTGGCGACATCAGAGTGGCGCTGCCTATCCATGAGGTGCGCGAATTTATGAGCGACTATGGCAAATCGCTCTTCCCCGAGGAAGACTGACGTGATTTTTGAATAAAGAAATGCCGGAGGCGCATCGCTTGTTGGGTGATGCGCCTCCGGTTTGTCATGTGTGGCCTACGCTATTTCTTCAACCTCACTTCGTAGAGGTCGTTGCGGCGGTCTCTGAGATTCTTCACGCTTCCGTAGGTGTGGAGGTGGTTGAGCCGGTCGAGGTCTACATCGCTGACAAGAATCATCTCGGTGTTTGGCGTAGCCTCTGCACGTGTGCCGTCGGTGGGGAATTCAAAGTCGCAAGGCGTGAACACGCCCGACTGTGCATACTGGATATCCATATTGTGGACTCTCGGAAGGTTGCCCACGCTGCCGGCAATCACTACGTAGCACTCGTTTTCGATGGCTCGCGCATGTGCGCATACCTTTACGCGTGAATATGCGTTCTGTGTGTCGGTGAGAAATGGCACAAAGAGAATCTGCATTCCCTCGTCGGCCATCAGACGCGACAGCTCGGGGAACTCGACATCGTAGCAAATCAGGATGCCGATGCGCGCGCAGTCAGTTTCAAACGTCTGAATCTTGCTGCCTCCGCACAAGCCCCAGCTCTTTATCTCGTCGGGGGTGACATGAATCTTCTCATACGACTCATACGAGCCGTCGCGGCGGCACAGGAAGCCCACGTTGTACAGGCGTCCGTCTTCTTTCACCTGAGGCATCGAGCCGGTGATGATGTTGATGTTGTAGCTGATGGCAAGTTTCACGAAACGGTCGCGGATTTCGGTGGTGTACTGCGCCAGTCCGCGGATTGCCTCCGCCTCGCTGTCGTCGTTGAACCGCGCCATCAGCGGAGCGTTGAAGTATTCAGGAAACAACACAAAGTCGCTTTGATAGCCCGACACCGCGTCGACGAAAAACTCCACCTGTTCGAAAAGGTCGTCGATAGTGCGGTATGAGCGCATCTGCCATTGCACCAGTCCCACGCGCACGGTAGTCTTCTTGCTCACCACATCCTGCGACGGCGCCTGATAGTAGATATTGTCCCATTGCAACAGGCAGGCATAGTGTTTCGACTCCTCGTCGTTGGGCAGATAGTTGCGCATCACCTTGCGCACGTGGAAATCGTTGCTCAGCTGGAACGTCAGCACAGGGTCGAAAATCTCTTTTTGACGCACCTTCGTGATATATTCCTTCGGGCGCAGCTTGTCGGCATACTTATGATAGTTCGGTATGCGTCCGCCAAACATGATGGCTTTCAGGTTCAGCGACTCGCACAAGTCCTTGCGGTATTCATACATACGGCGGGCGAGGCGCAGTCCGCGGTATTGCGGATGGATAAACACCTCTATGCCATAGAGAATATTGCCATTGGGATTGTGGGTGCTGAATGTCTCGTTGCCCGTCACCTGAGCGTAAGTATGGTCGTTTTTAACAAGGTTGTAGTCGACAATCAGCGACAGGGCGCAGCCCACAATTTTGTCGTCGACAACCGTTACAATCTGACCCTCCGGAAAAATGTCGATCAATTTCTGTATTTGTCCACGGGTCCAAAACACATCGCTGCCGTCGGCGTATACGCGCGTGAACGACTGCGACAGCTGTTCGTAATCCTCCATTTGAAGATTGCGAATCAACACTTTATTGATTTTAATAGAATCTTCCATAGCGTGGCGAAATTACAGCGAAAATAAGACCTAAACAAGATTTTCGGCAAAAAAAATAGCACCATACATTTGCAATTTCCGCAACTTAGATGTATCTTTGCACTCGCTTCAGGCAATAAAGCCTCAGCAGGTCCTATAGCTCAGTTGGTTAGAGCATCTGACTCATAATCAGGGGGTCCTTGGTTCAAGCCCAAGTGGGACCACACAACAGAAGGTAGTTAGCTTCGCTGACTACCTTTTTTTATCCACATTCCCGCATGCCCGGCAGATTTCCAATCTTTAAATTGCTGATCTATTTTTTGCTTCACATCGACGTCTTTCTCACCGTTTTGAGATTTCTTGCGGGAATCGCATTGAAAATCTGCGAATTTCAAGTCCGCTTTAGCTCAAAAAACTACACTTATTCCATTTTCAACACCCTCAAAAAATACACTTATTCCACTTTTCCGGAAACAAAGACATAAATTAGGGCTGACACCTCGCAAGTCAGCCCTAATTTATGTCGCTTATAAAAGTTTTATCGGACAAAATAATCAACCTTCCCTCGTAGTTTTATTGTGCAGTGCCGAAAATGCTTTTGTTGTATTTGTTTTGCGAAATGCACAACGAACATTCATTTTCGGAAAGTTACAGCAATTTATGGTATGATAAAGCTGTCGGGATTGCTTGGTTTTAGGAACATTGCGTAGTATATCGGCATGTAGACCACCTTTCCGCTTCGTTCCACCTTGTTGTCGTTTGAGAATAGTATTGCTTTTTTGATGTGATAATCCTCATTTTCAACAAACTTGTCTAACGCCCGGTGCTGCCTGAAGTCTTTTCCTGACTTCACTTCGATTGGCATTGCGCTGAGCGCGTCATAGTCATCTACGAGAAAATCGACTTCACCTTTTGTTTTATTGTCGTAATAACGCAAAGAGTAGCCGTGCGCGCTTAACTCTTGGGCAATTACCGTTTCGTATACAGCGCCAAGATTAACATTGCTTTCCGCTCCGATTACAGCTTTGACATTATAGCGATATAAGATGTTTGTCAGAAGTCCGACATCGTTCAAGTATAACTTTATCAATGTTTTTTGAACCGACTCTTTAAGAGGAAATTTTGGATTTGAAACGGCAAGAACCTCCAATGATATTCCGGAACTTATCAGGTACTCCAATTCTGCCTCGTAGTCAGCACTTCTTTTTCCTTTTTTGTTCTCTATCTCACTATAACAAAGTCGCTTCTTTTTGTTTTCCATATTAGATGGAATCATCTCATAAATTCGCTTTATTTTTAATGAGTTTTCATTGTCATATTGAGAGGCGTCGCCTTTGTATAATTCATAAATTTCATCGTGAACGGCACGAACGGCAACAATATTGCTTGTTTCAATAAAAGTATTTACAGCATCGGGCAGCCCCCCGATAAGAAGATACTTCTTGAATAAGTCGATAAATTTATTGTGGATGGCTTCTTCTATCGACTTCTCTTTGGCAAATTGCTCCCGCGCGTAGGCTATTGTTTCTTCACCGACGCCATTTGCCCACAAAAACTCTTCAAAATCAAGCGGATGCATTTTCTTTTTGATAATACGCCCGCCCGGCTTTGAAAGTGTCTTGTTAAGAGTTACGCCGAGAAGCGAACCGCTTGCGATATATGTAAAGCGGTCCTCGTCTTTCAAGAACTTAAGCAGAGTGAGAAGTTCAGGATACGCTTGTATCTCATCAAGAAAGACAAGCGTATTTTCTTTTGAACCCATTTTGTCTCCTGCATAAGCACTTAGTCTGAGATAAAAATCTTTTGAGTTAGAGACTCCTTCAAATAATTTGTCACCATTTTTGTCTTCCAGAAAATTAATCTCAATATAATTTTTGAAGAATTTCTGTCCTTCATATCTGATAATGAAAGATTTTCCTATCTGTCTTGCTCCATCAAGCAGCAACACTTTATTTGATTCTGAACGATAGTAATCGTGTATTTCTTTTTGTATTTTTCTACGCAGCATAACACTTATTCCATTTTAAACACGGCGTAAAAGTACATTTATTCCATTTAAAAAACAAGAAAAAAATACACTTATTCCATTTTCAACACCCTCAAAAAATACACTTATTCCATTTTCCCGGAAACATAGACACAAAGGGCTGACACCTCGCAAGAAGTGTCAGCCCTTTGGTGTAGCTTATAGAAGCAATTATAAATTACTTTTTCAGGAACTTGCCTCTGACTTTCGTGCCGTCGGCAAATGTAGCTGAGTAGATATACATTCCGTTCTGGAGAGAGGCAACGCTCACTGCGTCGGTGTCGCTCTCTGCCACTTTCGCGCCGCTGAGTGTGTAAACCTCAACCGACGCTACTCCCTTGTCTGATTTCACATTTATCACGTCGGTGGCAGGGTTGGGATAAACTACCAGCTCACCGCCGGTCACTGACGCAACGCTGCTCTGTGGCTTGAACTCAGTCACCGAGATGCTTTTGCCAGTGTCGCTGTTCAGACGGAAATAGTGCTTGCCGTAGCCCACTTCGCTGATGTCGGCAGTCTGCGCTGTGCCGTTGTTGAAGATTATGCTGATTTCAGGATACTGTGTTCCGAAATTGTGGTAATACATTGTCTTGCCGTCAACGGTTGCTGTCTCTGTCATGGCATCGCCTGGCCAAGCGCTGGTTATCTGCTCTGAAACCCACGCGTAGATGTTGATGCTATTCCACGACTCCGGCTTCTCAACGTAGATTTCAACAGGCTCTATCGATGTGATGTAGTTTGCCTCCTTGACGCCCGACACGACTTTGCCGTCGGCCACCACCACTGCCTTGAGTTTGGTGTTGGTAGAGATGTCAAGTGTTGTGCCAGGAGCCGCATGTGTGCCGTTGGTGAGCGAAGGGATTGAGCCGTCGGTAGTGTAGACAACCTCAGGATTGTTGAAATCCTTTGCGTTTGCCACGTCCATTGTCACCTTGACGCCGCCGACATAAGTGCCGCCGTCGGGCGAGAATGACAGTTGAGCCACCTGGCTTTCAAGATTCTTGATAGCCACCTTTGTCCAGATGGAGTAGAGTGCGTTGCCAGCCACCTTGTCCGATGTAGAATAGCCTTTCGCCGAAGGGTCATAAGAGCCACGTCCAATCTTGATGAGCAGCTTGCCGTTATTGCCTGTCACCTCAGCCACATAGCGGTTATTGGTTGTCTCAAGCACATTGACAGTGCATTGGTTTGTCAAGCCGACCGACTTGCGGATGGCGATGAGTTTCTTGATGGCGTCCTTTTTGTCGAGCCAGTGCTTGTAGAACACGCACGGAGTTCCTGGTGAGCAGAGCATGAAGGCATTGGCAGCCTCAACGTCGCCGGTAAACATTTTGTCCGACTCCTTGTAAGTGTCGTGGTTGTCGACGAAAGTGACAGCATAACGCTGGTAAGTGTCCATGTGGATAATTCCGGCAGGCTGGTTGAGCGAGCCGTTGCGCTTCCACACGAGTTTTGAGAAGTTCATTCCCGGGAAAGCGGCGTTGAGCGCCCACTTGAACTCAAAGTCGAAGGCAGCCGATGTGCGGCCCGTACGGTCAATCCACGATGTTGTCTTGTCATAGTTGTCCCAGTACTCACCCACGCTGTATGATGCTTTTGCCGATTCGTTGTAGATTTTGGTATATTCAGCACCGTAGCCCTTCACCATGTCATAACGCCAACCCGTGAAGCCGAGGTCGTTCTTCAAAAAGTCGAGATAAGCCTTCACCGCCTCCTGCACTGCAGGATTTGTGTGGTCAAGGTCGCGGCAGCCGTCAAAGTTGTCGCCGGTGTCGTATGCGCCGGTAGGCTGCGGCATACCAGTCTGGTTGGCAAGCTCGTCGTTCTTGCAGATGGCGTCAAGACCGAGTTTGTAAGTTTTTCCATTGTAAGTCTCTGCAGGGAAGTCATACCAGTTGGTGGCGCCGTTGCGGTGGTTGACCACCACGTCTTCGATAATGCCGGTGCCGAACTGCTTGAATGTGGAAATCATCGAGCGCAGCTCCGCCTCGTTGCCAAACGAAGAGTTAAAGTTGCTGAACCAGTAGACAGGGTCGTAGCCCATTGACGGATTTGCCGACGATTTGCCTGCGTTAGGCACCCAGATCAAATTGAAATAAGACGACAGTTCAGCGGCATTTGCCTTAAGTACAGTCCATTTAGAATCCTTGTAAGAGTCCCAATAAAAGCCCTGCAGCATCACGCCATCGTAATTTGCAGGCCAGGCATATTCGCCCTCCGCCTTTGCCTTGGGCGCGCAGAGCAACAACAGCGCCAGCAAAGGAAGCATAATCTTTGAAAATGCTGATTTTCTCATAGAATAATAGGTCAGTTGTTTATAAGTGATTAAATAGTTCGCAAATATATCAATTAAATCAATACACAGCCAACAATTGGTCTCTTTTATTTTTAATTATGGTAAAATAATGGCTTATTGGTTCAAAAAACGTGTCTGTTTCGGCTTCGACACGACACTCTTTGCCCATCTGCTTTCACAATTCAGTGGAAATGACTAATTTTGACCCCGAAAATTTATTTATCAACAATGAAGAGAATATTTTTATTGGCGGCAGGCTTGCTCGTAGCCACAAGCGGACTGCTCGCCGAGACTAAAGAGAAGGTCGCATTCGGCGACTTTGAGCATTGGGTCACAAGAACCATCAAAGAGTCCGCAATCATCGGCGGAAAATCCAAGACATTATACGAAATCGGCCCGACACAGACAATCCACGGCAACAAGGCTTACAGAAACCTCGGAGGCTCGCCTTGGGCTACGTCAAACGTGTATGCCAAAGTGGCTGGCGTGGTGAAGGGCAGCAACGCCGTGTTCCCAGCGCAGCGCGCTGCCGGAAACAAATGCGTGAAGCTTTCAACAATCATGGAGAAGGTGAAGGCACTCGGTGTGGTGAATATGGACGTATTGGTTTCGGGAAGCATCTACTTCGGCACAATGGTGGAACCGGTGAGCAGCACCAAAAATCCATACAGCAAACTGGACATGAACGTAAGGTTCACAAAACGCCCTAAATATCTGACCTACGACTACAAAGTGGAGATTCCTGCCAATGCACAGATGATATATTCAAGCGGTTTCGGAAAGAAGAAAGTTCTCAAAAAGCAGAATGCATGCGAGGTATTCGTGTTGCTGCAACGCCGATGGGAAGACGCCAACGGCAACATCTACGCAAAGCGCGTGGGAACAGGCCGCGAACGCTACACGAGAAGCACTGGATGGGTCAACGGACACCGCCTGCGCATCTACTACGGAAACATCGTCGGACAGCCTTACTATAAAAGCTACATGAACCTTGTCGACAGCAGCCGTCCATACTATGCGCGCAACAGCAAGGGCAAAATCGTGCCTATCCATGAGGTTGGTTGGGACAGCCCGCTGGCAACTCCAACCCACATCATCATGATGTTCTCTGCCGGCTGCGGCACGGCTTATGAGGGCACTGTCGGTCAGAATCTATACGTCGACAACGTGGCGTTTATCTACGACTAAACCGACTCGTTTATAAGCATAATGGGTGCATCCGCTAAGATGCGCCCATTTTTTTGCACTTATTGCACTTCATTTAGAAAACCATAGAAAATTTCTGAGTAATTTTGCATCCAGTTTTAGGTTTGTAGGTATAAGTATGGCAAAATGCAATGAAATGACAAGCGGTGCCACGATGCCGCTCATTTTCAAATTCACTATGCCCTTGCTGCTCGGCAACCTGCTGCAGCAGACATATTCGCTGATTGATGCGGCTATTGTGGGCAAATTCTTGGGCATAAGCCCATTGGCAGCAGTCGGCGCCAGCAGTTCGGTGATCTTTCTGATTCTTGGCTTCTGCAACGGCTGTTGCTGCGGATTCGGCATTCCGGTGGCGCAGAAATTCGGAGCGCGCGACTATGAGTCAATGCGCCGCTACGTCTACAGCAGTCTGAAACTGACGGCATGGCTGTCGGTGTCGATAGCCGTGGTGACGAGCCTGCTGTGCGCGGCCATCCTTCGATGGATGAGCACTCCCGAAAACATCTTTAGCGACGCCTATTGGTATCTGCTGATCACGTTTATCGGCGTGCCGGCAACGTTCTACTACAATCTGCTCTCAAGCATAATCCGCGCGCTCGGCGACAGCAAAACCCCGTTCTGGTTTCTGCTTTTCTCCACCATCCTCAACATCGTGCTCGACATTTTCTGCATCGTCACCCTCGGATGGGGAGTGGCTGGAGCCGCCATTGCCACGGTGTTCTCGCAGGCGCTGTCGGCTGTGCTGTGCTACGTCTATATGATTCGTAAGTTCGACATCCTCCGTGCCTCGCGCGACGAGCGGACAATGTCGCGGCGACACTGCTCGACACTGCTCAAAATCGGCGTGCCGATGGGTTTGCAGTTCTCAATCACCGCCATCGGCAGCATTATGCTGCAAAGCGCCAACAACGCTCTCGGCACCGACTGCGTGGCTGCCTTCACCGCCGCCATGCGCATCAAGATGTTTGCCATCTGTCCGTGCGAGAGTCTGGGCATCGCCATGGCCACGTTCACCGGTCAGAACTATGGAGCCGGGCGTCCGCAACGGGTGTGGATGGGCGTGAAATCGAGTATGGCGATGGTGATGGTCTACGTCGTGGCGGTAAGCACGACAATGCTGCTGTGGTCGGAGGAAATGTCGCTAATGTTTGTGTCGGCCTCCGACACGGCGATAATCCGCAACACGGCTTTGTTCCTGCATGTGTCAGCATATATGATGCCTCTGCTGGCTCTGTTGTGCGTGCTCCGCTACACCATCCAGGGCGCCGGATTCACCAACTTCGCAATGCTGTCGGGCGTGATGGAGATGGTGGCGCGCGGCATTATCAGTCTGGTGTTTGTGCCTGATTTCGGCTACATTGCCGTGTGCTTCGGCGACTCTGTGGCGTGGTTTGCCGCCGACATCTTCCTGGTTCCGGCATTCATCTACGTCTACCGCCGCATCCGTCGCGACTGCACAATGCCGCAAACCGAAACGGCAAAAAGCTTCTGACAGACAAAAGGCACCGCAACAACCCGTCGCAGTGCCTTTCCCAACCTATATCACCTTGCTACAATACTATTTTCGTCACGCGATGTCCCGACGTTGTGGCAACGACAACGACGTAGACTCCATGTGGCAACGCCCACCGGCAACGCAACGCATCGCCGCGGGCATCACTGCGCATCGCCACCCTTCCGTCGGCAGCAAACACCGTCACACCCGTAAGTCCGTCGGACTCAACCACAAGGCTGCCGCCGTCGAGATAGATGCACGAGTCAACGCTCGTTGTGGTTATTACCGATGTCTGACATGTCACTTCGATTTGCGACACCGCTTTCGCAAGCATCGACTCACAGGCAATGCCGAACGTTCCGGCAATCTCGCTACTGTAAGTGCCGCCGGCAAACACACCTCCTGTGGCTGTCCACAGCCTCGGCGCGGAGGTCACTTCATTTCCGTCACAGTCTTTCACCTCTGCTTCAAATTCCACGCCTACACCGACACTTGTCTCTCCGGCATGCGGCAGAATAGCCACAGAGCAAGGTTCGCCGGCAAGCATACGGCGGCCATACAGCTGCCATTCATAAATGGAGTATGCCCATTGTGTCGCCTTGCGCGTCATCGACAGACGCACATAGCGGGCTATGCCATTGACCGTCGTTTCATCGGTGCGGTCAGCACCGGTGTCTGAGAGCCCTTCCGTTGCCAACATTGGCTGCCAATTCTCGCCGTCGAGCGACACAGCAACCGTATAGTCGGCGGCTGCGGCACGCTCCCACAGGATGCTTGACCGCATCAGATGATAGACTCCGCCAAGATCCATTGTCAAATCGACGGTTTCTCCGTTGGCAATCCAGCGCGAGCCGCCGTTGCCGTCGTTGAGTGCCGTCACCGCCGAGCCATCGGATGCCGTCACCGTCTTTTTGAGTGCGATATTGTCGGTCAGGCGTGGCAACACTTTCACTTCTGCCTCGGCTTTAAGCGAGAATGCCTCAGCTGCGACCATATAAGTTCCCGGCGCATTTGCCGTCAGTTTTCCATTTTCGACAGCCAAACCTGCAGGAACAGTCCATTCCGCAGCGTCGACAGCCACTGACTGCCCATATTGGTCGGCTGCCAGCACCGCCACTTCTGCAACGGCGCCCTCCTCAACCTCCATGTAGGCCGGCGATATCCGCAAAGCAGACGGAACGAGCGTTGAGAGCACACGCACGGTGCGGCGGTCTACGGCTGTGCCGCTTTGCGCTGTCACCACACACTCGCCTTCCGCCACAGGCGTAAGTATTCCTTCGCCGTCAATCGTGGCGCACGAGCCATCGACAGCCCATTCCACGCCAAACTCATCGGCGCATCCCACTCCATACTGGTCGGCCACACTGGCAGTCATTCTCACCGGAGTGCCGACAAACGCCGCCATACCGTCGGAGGCGTCGATAGTGATGGCTACAGGCTTGGGATTTAGGCGGCGGGCTTTGCCATAAACCCTCAATTCATCAATACACGAGCCGTACTGATTGTGGCGCGACATGCAATACACACGCACATAACGGCTGGCGGCAACTCCGAACCGATGTGTTTTGGAGCCTCCAGCAGATGATTTTTCCTGCGCCACCGTCTGCCATAGGTTTTCATCGCGCGACACTTCCACACGATAGCTTGAGGCATAAGCCCCTGCGTTCCAATCTATTTCCACACGGTCAAGCACATATTCCGCGCCGAGATCGACAACAAGATATTGATTGTCGGCGAAATCACTGCCCCAACGCGTCGAGGCATCGCCGTCGACGGCATATTCCGGCACTGTGCCTGAATTTTCATAACTTGATGCATAGACAGGCTTGCCGAGAGCAAGGTTGGTGTCGGCAAACTCGCCCACCTTCACCGTTGCCGTGGCACTCACCGTGCCGTCGGTAGCCACAACGGTATATGTGCCTGCGCGCTTGCCGGTAAACACCCTTCCGCTAATCATTTCGGGTGCGTCAGCGCATGTAAGCACAAAATCGTCGGCAGGAAATGCCACAGAAAACTGGTCTACGGCTGCCAGACTGAACTCCACCGATTCGCCCTTCACAATCTCCGCCTTCTTCGGCCCGATTGCAACCGTCTGTGCGGCAATGCGTTCCTCAACCACAAATTCCTGCGTGGCAGCATGCCCTCCTGATGAGGCTGTGACGGTGGCAATGCCGTAGCCCGATGGCGTAAACACCCCGTCGGCAGCCACTGTACCGGCATCTGCGCTCCATGTCACATCACGGAGAGCCACCCTGTTGCCGCGTCCGTCAAAGCCGCGTGCCGCCAAAGCCACTTTCGCCCCTGCCTTGACGATTGTTGCCGGCGCATCGATGGATATTCCCATCAATGCCGACGGATCGGCGTCGGGATCAATACCCAGCACCTGCAGCTCCCACATTGAATACCCATAGGTCGTGGCGCGCGAGCGGCAGGCTATGCGTATGTGGCGCGCAGAAGCACCGACAATCGTCTGCTCTACGCCACCGCCGCCGGCAACGGTTTTCACCGTTGTCCATTGCTTTCCGTCTGCACTTGTCTGCACATCGTAGAGCGACGCATAGGCGTTTTCCCACACTATATTCACGGAATTCACGTATGCCTCCTTGCCGAGGTCAACAGCAATCCATTGGTCGTCGGACGCCGCACTGCTCCAACGGGTCGTGCGGTCGCCGTCGACGGCATTTTCCTTATGCGTTCCGGCGTTTTCCTCACTGCTTGCAGTCACAACCGCCCCGATAGCAAGATTCGGCATCTGCGGTGTCATAAAAATCCGATGGCTGTAGGTCTTTGCTCCGGCAATGGCTTTGACGGTGTATACGCCAGCCTCCTTGAGATTGAGTATGGAATCACTCTTCACCACCTTGCCGTCGCGCTCAATCGCCCATGTGTGAGCCACTGGAAATGCGTCGCCATACTGGTCTACCGCCGACAGCGAGAACTCAACCGTCTGTCCGGCAATCGCATAATCCATTTCTGGAAGCAGTCTTACGCTCTTAAGCGTCGGAACGGCGTCTACACGCACATCAACCGATGCCGACAGCGTGCCGCTGACAGCGGTTATTGTCGCCATTCCCTTTGCCGACGGCGCATGCAGCGTGCCGTCGGAATCAATTGTGCCGTATGTTGTGCTCCAAGCGATTTCCGCAGCGTCGACAGTCGCTCCATACTGGTCGCGAACCGTTGCCGAGAACTGCGTGTCGCTGCCTGCACCCACCGTCTTTACCGTTGCCGCAATCTCTATCGACGATGCCTGAGGTGCTTCGCCATAGACCGTCAGCCTATGTGCCGGAGCCTTGAACTGCGCCACTTTCACCCCGTCCTTGAAAAACGTCACGACGCGCTCTGCCGCATCAGCATTGTAGACCACATAGGTGTAACGTCCGTCGGCATTGCAATACGCCGACGACGTAGGAATGTCGGCATTGACCGCGAAATCACGGTCGCCATAGGTGCGGTGGCTGTGGGTAATGAAATAAGAGATGCCGTTGGTGTCGGTCTGACGCGCCACAAGAGCATTCGCATCCCACATCTCGTCCATCACACGCGCCGCCTGGTCGGGATCGAAGCGTTGCAGATATGACAGCACCACATTGCCGAGACCAGGCTCCTTGCTCAGTGTCGACTCCCCTTCGGATGGATTCACCACCCATCCGCCAATTTCTTTCGCCGCCCACATTTGCTCATAGTCCCACTTGGCGAACTTCAGATCCTCGCTCAAATAGTCAAGACATGGCGACACGGGCATCCACTGGATGGAATGCATCCAGACAGGATCACCGGAAAACCATGTCCACCAACCTATGCCGGCGGCGGTAAGATTGGAGCAGTAAGGCTTGGCATACAGTGTGCGGTCAATGTTTTCCTTGTCGCGGTCAAACCAATATTCAGCCACACCTTTCGACTCCGTGACCCATCCGAAAATTCCTGCGTCGCGCATTGCCTTGTCGCCAAGCGCCACACCGAGCAGATACACTCCGCCCCAGCCCTGCATAGACTCCGACGTCGACTCCTGACCATTGCCATTGCCCGTGTTGCCGAGTCCTCCGGCATAGGAATGTCCCGACCACGGCGTGAATGTGCGCAACCACGGAAAACGCTTGTCGGAGCGGTCCCAATTGGCATAATCTTTCACTACAAGACGCAACATATCGCCATATCTGGCACGGAAATCGTCATCAACAAGAGCAAGCAGCGCACCGGCATAGGTGAAGTAGCCGTAATGGAAATGATGGTCATTGAATGTGTCGCTGTCGTAACTGGTGTCATAGCCCACAAGTGCGCCCCAGCGATCGTAGCGGGCAAAGAAGCGCGATTTCTCGCCAGGAGTATATGTCAGCCAGTCTTCAAGTGCCTCGCGCAAGCGGCTGCGGCATTGCTCAAACAAAGCCTCCTCGCCCATTTCGCGTGCGAATGTCATATATAATGCCATCTGTGTAAGTCCTTTGCCTCCCCAATATGTGTCGGCTCCGAATGCCCCCTTTTGCGCATAGTCGGCAATCATCTGCCGCATGCGCTCCCGATTGTACGGGTTGCCGAGGTCTGACATCTCTTTCGGCGCGGCAAACCACGGCAGCACTCCGCTGAACTTGTAAGCCGTCGAGAAACGCCGACCGGCAGCCATACGCATCTTGCCTCGAGAAGTGGCATAGGTATAGTCAATGAAGTCGATGTCGGTCACGGAATTTTTATAATGGTGCGGCAGAAATCCCTGCAGCACATTGCGTTCCGCGCCTCCGTCAAGATTTTCAGTGACAATGCTCCATGTCGATGTCATCATGCCACTGCGCTCGTCATAGCGCCAGTCAACGGTGGTGTTGCGCGGCACAACAGAGGCATAGCGGGCATAAAAATCGGCGGCATCGGCTGCCGGAAGCACGGCTATCGACAGATAATGAGCTTTGCCGTCGGCAAACTCCACCCGGAGGTCGCCGTCGCCGTTGTCGGCGAATGCCGTACCCTCAGGAGCGTATATGCCATACGTGTCGCTGCCGTTAGTCACAACGATACGTCCGTCAACAGAAAGGTCGGCCTCCCCACCGCCGAGATTGAGCAGCAGGTCAAGACCGTCGGCTTCCACCCATGTGAACGGCACTCCTTGCGCCATAGTGACATTCATGCGTTTATCACCGTCGGCAAGCTGCATACGCAGCCCCCAGTCGCTCCAATCATCAGCTATCGCTTCCGCTGGACGGAAACGCCTGCCTTTCACCGTAATCCTTGTGTCGTACTTCATTTCACAGCCATCGCTGCTCCAATGGTTTGGATGCGCCACAAAAATGCCGCTGCCGTCGGCTTTCACCACCTGCGGATAGCTCCACAGCACACCGCTGTAGGTGTCGACAAGCAAGTTTGTCCACCAATCGTTGGTGGGTATGGGTTCTCCCTGCTTGCTGTCGGAAATATAGATGCGACGGGTCTCCATAATGCGGCTCTTGTCGCCGCCATGCTGGTCGGTCTTCGACTTGACCAACGGCGTATACTCCGCATAGCTGCCGCTGCCCACCGGCACGGGCTGCTGCGCCGTTACAATAGCAGAAACGGCGATAGCGGCTGTCAAAAGCAGATAATTTCTCATAGTTCAGTTTTAAAAAAAGCTTCCGCCGCGTCATGACACGGCGGAAGCCATCCATATTATTTGCAATCAACGAATTGCGTTACTTAACAATCTTTGCCGCCACCACTGTGCCGTCAGCCTTAACGGCTTTGACAACATAGACACCCGGCTGAACCGTTGCGATGCTCATTGTGGCTGTGCCTTCAGCGTGCGCCACAGCAGCACCGTTCAAGTTGTAGACAGCAGCCTCTACAGTGCCTTCTGGAAGGACGACCTCGTTGCCGGCTACGAAAATTGTGCCCTCGGCAGCGATTGCTGCCACGCTCGATGTTGTGCCGTTTACGTCATAAACGTAGAGTTCCTGCAATTTTGTGCCATAGCCAGTAGAAGCCTTGGTGGAATAAACCTTGATATATTTCGCTTCAATGCCTTTGCCGGCAAACCAATCGGTACGAGCCTCCAGTCGTGCAGGTTTGTCGTAAGAGCCAAACACAGTAAAGGTCTTGCCGTCGGTCGATGCCTCTACAGTGTAACAGCAAGAGTTTGCGCCTTCCCAAGAAGCCTTGACAGCATCGATTTTAAACACCTTTTCCAATTCCACTACAATCCAGCAGTCGTAAGTATGGTCTTTTGAGCCTGCAGGCTCGGCTGCTCCCCACAGAGAGCCGGCAGCATCTACACCGTCGACAGCATTTTCCGGCTTTGAATCACCGGTCTGGTCGCCCTCTGAAACAGTCACCGGACGGTTCAACGCAAGGTTGTCGCCCTTTGGATTAACCACATAGACTGTCACCACGTTTGACTGCAATCCATTTTCCGCAGTATAATACACTTCATAAGCGCCTGCCTCTTCGGCTGTCAAGACATTGCCGTTCATCAAGCCGGCGCTTGCTTTCCAGACTCCTTTGTCGCCACTGATGTCGTAATTCCCACCGAATTGATCCAAGCCTGTGAGTGTGAAAGTGTAGTCGCCAGGGGTGCCGCACTCCTTGTCGGCAGCAATCATGACACTTGTCAGCTCCGACTTCGAGTTTGAATAAACTTCAAGTTCATATAATTTTGTACCATATTGTGTCGCGGCACGTGTTGAGTGGAATTTCACATAACGGGCCTTTACAGCTTCCTCGCTTGTAAGCCAATCGTGACGATTTGTCATACCTATACCGTTTGTCACAGTAAATGCAGGCACAGGGTCGGAGAACGTCACATTGTCGGTAGAGAAGGTGATAGTGTAATCTGCCGACGATGCTCCCTCAAAGGATGTATGGACGCAGTTCACATCATATACATCACCGAGGTCTACAACCAACACTGCATCATACTCATGGTTTTCCACACCGCTCGGCTCGTCTGTAATCCAGAGGCTTCCAAGATTGCCGTCCACTGCATTTTCCGGGTTTTTAGAACCTTCGGTTGCAAAAACGATGTCTTTTTTCAAAGCCAGATTCGCACCTTCTGCCTTGACCTCTATTTTCAGCTCGTTGGACTCAATGTCGCCGATTTTCATCTTCACTGTATATGTGCCACGGCTCGTTACGGTAAGTTTGTTGTCGACAACAGATGCTCCTTCCGAAACAATCATCTGACGGGATGCGTTTTCCTCGGCTGTCAGAATATAGTCCATTTTATATTGGTCGAGGAATTTGTAACCGAGCGTATAAGTGTCGGCGACAGAGCCTTCAAGTTTGTCTGCCGTAATCTCTATCGATGAGAGTTTCGAGGCTTCCTCCGCCATGTCATACACACCGAACTCCCAGAAACTGAAACCATAAGGCGAGCCTCGCTCTATCAGCTCAACTGCCACATAGCGGGCTGTAACGACATCCGTCGTAGATACTGCTATGGTCTCCGATGCTGGAAATCCCGACAGAGTCTTGTTGACTTCCGCAATTTCTGTCCATCCTGTTGCGAAATCGTTTGTTTTGTCATCGTCTGTAAGTTTGAGAGCCATCTCGGCGGTGATTTCATCGGCTACGTGTATTTTATAGTGTTTGCCGTATGCGCCTTCCCAAACAATTTTCAAGTGGTCGATGATGGTTCCTTTCTCAAGATCCACGTAGAACCACTGGTTGTCGCCGTCAGAAGCTTTCGACTCCCAACGTGTGCCAAGATTATCGTCAACCGCCAGTTCTGGAGGCTGCTGGTTTGAAGACGCATATACTTTTTTCCCCAATGCCACATTGGCGGCTTGCGATGAGGCTGCGAGCATAAAGAACGCTCCCAATAATAAAGTAAAGTTTTTAAATCTCATAGTTGTTTTTAAATTTTATGGCTTTATTAATAATTATCTGAAAAATGGTTTTTCTCACACCGCAAATTTACACATACCACATCTTTCAACACTCACTTTTTCATTCACAACAACTCAACATCAACAAAATCCGGCATTCTGAAAGTTTAACGCAATCAATTATATATCAAATAATTGCACCATTATTATGTTTTAAAACACATCTCACAATGTTGAGTTTTTTCCTCAACATCGCGTTTTTCCGCCATTTTTCGTGTGTTTTCATCATCCACCTCATTGTGGAATCCTCAGAAGCCGGCTTGCACCAACTTTCGACTGCTTAGGCAGCGCCTCCTGAAAGCAAAATTAAGCGCGCTTAATTTTGTTTTTACCTCGGCTTGCACTAACTTTACATATTGAAATGGAAACTGCTCTTTACTTAATCCCGGTGATGCTCAGCGATGAGCCTTTAGACAAAGTGCTGCCGGCATACAATCTTCAGATTGTCAAGGAAATAAAATATTTTATAGTTGAAAACGTTCGTTCTGCACGACGTTTTCTCAAAAAGTGCGACCGTACAATCGACATCGACTCGCTTACGTTCTACACCCTCGACGAGCATACACGCCCAGAAGAAATTGGCGACTATCTGAATCCTCTAATCGAAGGCAATGCCATGGGTGTGATTTCTGAAGCAGGATGCCCGGCAATTGCCGATCCGGGAGCCGATGTTGTGGCAATGGCCCAACGCCGCGGGCTGAAGGTGGTGCCTTTGGTAGGGCCGTCGAGCATATTGCTGTCGCTGATGGCTTCGGGATTCAACGGACAGAGTTTTGCATTTCAAGGCTATCTCCCTATCGATGCTGCAAAACGGCAGGAAAAACTGCACGAGATGGAACGCAACGTCGCTGCCGGACAAACGCAGATTTTCATCGAGACGCCCTACCGCAACAACAAACTGGTGGCTGAACTGAGCCAGCAGCTGCGCGGCGACCTGCGCCTGTGTGTGGCTTGCGACGTGACCGGCGCAACCGAGGAAATCACCACGCGCCCGGTGCGCGAATGGGCGAAGGCGAAATACAACTACGACAAGCGTCCCGCTATTTTCCTGATTTATCGTTGACGTGACTATGGAGAAGATTCGTAAAAACTCGCGCAGCCGCTGTCCGTATCAGCAGGGGTCGCTGTTTGGCGACGACGAGTCGGCGGCTCTGATGACGGGCGGCATCAACACACGAGGACGCAGCAAAAAAAGACTGTCGGAGCTTGACACTCCGCTTGAGATAAGCAACGACACCGGCAGTTTCCGATTTATCAGTTTCGGCAGCGGGAGCAGCGGCAACTGCTCATACATAGGCAACGAGCACGGCGGATTTCTGATCGATGCCGGAGTCGACATAAAGACTGTGTTGGCGGAGATGGAGAAAAACAACATCCGTCCGGAGTCGCTACTTGGCATCTGCCTCACTCACGACCACGGAGACCATATCCGCTATGCTTACTCTTTCCTGCGACGATACCGCACGATGGCGCTCTACTGCACAAACCGGGCGTTCAACGGGCTGCTGCGCCGACACAACATCTCACGACGCATAAAAGACTATCACCACGCAATATACAAGGAGATTCCTTTCAAAGTGGGAGATTTCGAAGTGACGGCGTTCGACGTGCCCCACGACGGCAGCTGCAACTCCGGATTCTCAATAACCTACGGCGACGCCAATTTTGTGCTCGCCACCGACTTGGGAAGCGTGACCGACCGCGCTCGCCACTACATGTCGCTCGCCAACTATCTGGTAATCGAGAGCAACTACGACTCTACGATGCTCGACAACGGCTCTTATCCGGAATACCTCAAAAGCCGCATCCGCGCTGGTAACGGACACATGGACAACGCCGCAACGGCGGCTTTCTTGAAGGAGATTGCCTCGGAAAGGCTGAAATACGTGTATCTTTGCCACCTCAGCCACGACAACAACACGCCCGACACGGCACGAAGCTGCGCGATGAAGGCTCTGCAGGAGGCGGGACTTTCGGTTGGCGAAGGGACGGAGTCGCTGACCGACAATGCCAAGGACGTGCAACTCGTTGTGCTGCCGCGGTTTGACGCGACTCGCTGTTACAAGTTTCACGTCAATTTGAAATAATTCGACTGGAAGTCTTGCCAAAATGAAAAATTGTCATTACTTTTGTACCCGATTTGCGCATGTGGCGTAATTGGTAGCCGCGCTAGACTTAGGATCTAGTGACGTAAGTCGTGGGGGTTCGAGTCCCTTCATGCGCACAAAAAAAGATTGTATCAGTTGATACAATCTTTTTTTGTGTGCCTTCAACTTTCCAGCCTTTAGAAATATCCGACGATATGCAGAATCGACGGAGTGAGGATGGCTGTGAAGATGCCGTTGAGCGTGAGTCCGAGACTGGCAAAAGCGCCATAACGGTCGCTGATGCCAAACGCCCGCGACGACCCTACGGCATGCGCCGCCGTGCCCATCGATAAGCCTTGAGCTATCGGGCTATGGACGCGCGACCAGCGCATTACGCCAAAGCCCACAATGCCTCCGAAGATGCCTACGCTGACCACTACCGCCGCCGTTAGCGACGGGATGCCGCCAAGCGAGCTTGTCACCTCCATGGCTATAGGCGTGGTTACCGACTTTGCGGCAAGCGACATAACCACGTCGTGCGACGCGCCGCAGACATCTGCCACCCACACCACCGAGATGATGCCGGAGATGCAGCCTCCGAGCGCCGACAGCGTTATGGGAAGCAGCTGCTTCTTGACGGTCGACAGTTGCTTGTAGAGCGGCACGGCAAGCGCCACGACTGCCGGCTTGAGCCAGAACTCAATGTAACGGCCATACTGGTTGTAGGTGTCGTAAGGGATGTCGTAAGCCATCAGAAACACTATGATCAGCGCGATGGTTACAAGTATCGGGTTGAACAAAGAAAAGCGCGTGCGGCGCTGTATCAGTTGCGCTGAGCCGTAGACCACAAATGTGAGCGCAAGCAGGAAGTATGGGTTGTTAATGTATTCCATGACGTTTCGTGAATTGACGATGTTGATATTTTCTTACCAGTTGGTGAATCCAGCCGGTGACCACGATAACCACAACGGTGCTGACCGCCGATGCCACAATGATTGGCAGCAGCTGCGCCTTTATGACATTGAGGTGGAGCATAAGCGCCACGCCTGGTGGAATAAAGAAGAATCCAAGATTCTTGACCAGAAAATTCGCTATACCCTCAACCCATCTGAGGCGTATCCATTTAAGCTGCAGGCACGCTGTAAGCAGCAGCATCCCGATGATGCTTGACGGCAGTTTGATGCCCGTGAGCCACACTATCAGCTCCCCTATCGCAAGGAAGCCGAAGATGATTCCACATTGATAAACCATTCTGTAATTTTTTTCTTTCCTAAAACAATCAGCTGCAAAATTACTGCTTTTATCCGGATTGGGACGCATACATAGCCTATAAACTGAAGGCGGGCACGCCAATTTCTTGGTGCGCCCGCCTCATATAGGGTTGTTGCAAGTGTTATTTCACACTGACAATGCGTGCCATCGAGCCGTCGGCGTTTTCAACGCGCACGGCATAATAGCCTGTTGCCATCGGAATTGTTGTATCGGCTGAGATATTGCCTGCAAACACACGACGGCCGTTCACGTCGAAGATTTCAACCTTGCTGTCGCTTGCCACGCTCACGCGCACTGCTCCGTCGGCGCCGGCTATAGCCACACCGTCGAGCGCCACGTCGCTGACACTGCCCATAACCTTGAAGAGGGCTGTCACCGTAGTGTTGCGCGAAATCTTGAACTCATTGCCTTCAATCACCTTGCTGTTGGCTGTGATTTTGTCGAGTTCGTATCCAGCGTCAGGCGTTGCCTTGATGGTGATAGGTGACATACGTTTCACCTTGTCGCCAGAGTTGATCACCTTTCCTTCAGCGTCTTTCAACTCGATAGAGCCATTGACTGTCGGTGTGATGATAAGGCGTGCCACGTCGCATCCCGAGCCGTTGCCGCTCATGCTTGGCGTCCAACCTTTCTCTGAAGCGATTGATGTGTCGGAATTTTCCGCATCGTTAGGAGTAGCCTCCGTGCCTGTGAGCAGCGTCAAGTTGGCAGACGGTTGCTCTTCAACCACCTGCGCGCGCTGCGGAAGGGTATAGAAGAAGTCGTTGAGTTCGCATGCAGTCATACCGTTGCCGCCGCAGTCAATCTTGTAAAGGTCGGTGTTGGCGCTGAGGTCGAGGCTGCGGATTGCGTTGTCGTTGAACGAGAGCATCTGCACCTTCTTGTTGGCTGTAAGGTCGAGTGAGGTGAGCAAGTTTCCGCCCACGCTGACATCTATAAGCTCTGGATTGTGCGAGAGGTCGACTGTGGTCAGCTCGTTGTTCATCAATGTAGCTTTGCCAAGCGCTGGAAGCATCGACAGGTCGATGGCTGTCAGGTAGTTGTTGGCCACATTGACTGATTCAAGTTTCGGGTTGTTCGACAGGTCGATGGCCTCAAGCTGGTTGACCTTAACGTTGCATTCCAGAAGCTCAAGGTTCTTCGACAGGTCGACAGACGTCAGCCTGTTGCCGTAGCAAGAGAATGAGCGGAGCTCAGGGTTGTGGGTCACGTCAATCTCTTTCAGCTCGCAGTAGCTTGCGTCAAGCTCCAGCAGGTAAGGCTGGCCGCTGACGTCGATCGTGCGGATAGGGTTCATGTAAAGGTTCAAGTTGTTGAGCATCGAAGTCTTCGACAGGTCGATGCCGGAAATCTTGTTGTTCCACAGTCCCATCGCCTCGCCGTATTCGCCATAGCTCTCAAGGTTGAGGGCATAGACGTCGCCGGTGATGGTGATTGTCGATTCGGTGGCGGCAGGGTCGACAGGCGTAGCCGCCGTGCCGTCGATGCGCACATAGTTTTTGCTGCTCACTTCGTATTCCTGACTTGAACCGTTACCCCAGTCAACCGTGATTTTCGGAGCTGTGCCGCCTTCGGCTGCCGCTGCGAATGAGATTGTTTGGCCGATAGGAGCGGTGAACGAGATTGAGCTTGTCGCGCCGCGGAACACTACCTCGATTGTCGACTCCTCGTTGACGACAAACCATTTGTCGCTGCATTTCTCGCCATTGATAAGCACATAGTCGAACGTGTAGCCCTCGTCAGGCGTATCGTTTACCATGATGGCGACGCCTGCCTTTGCAGTTGTCGTCACATCGGCAAGCTCCTGGTAATAGTTGCCAGCCCACTGAGAAAGGTAGAATGAACCGTGGGTTGTGGAATATTTAGTAAAGTTGTAGTTGCGCTCGTTTGAGATGTCGCCGCCGAAATAGCCGGTAACATTCACCTTCTCGCCTGTGTCGTTAGCCTTGACGGTCACAGGCACAGCCGGACAATTGGCAGTGCCGTCGCCTGTAACGTCGATTTTCCACTTCATTTCGTTGCTCGTCACGTATTCTGTGTCGGCAGTCTCGGCATTCGAGCCTTCAACAAAAAGATTGGTGCTGTAGGCATCCTTGTTCAACGCCGGCAGTGTGTGCAGCGTGAATGTCATCGAGTTGCCTGTCATCTTCGAGTTGTTGCGCATATCAAGATATGAGAACTTTCCGCCAGGAAGCACATAGTTGAAATAGAAGAACGGGCAGAGAGTGTTGGCAGCACGGAAATCGCGCAGAAACTTCGTCTTCGTCAAGTCGATATAGCTTATCTGCGTATCGCTGATGTTGATTGTGCCCAACGATTCATTGTTGGAGATGTCGATGCGCGACAATGGGTTGCCGTTGACCAATAGCGAGCCGAGCTCCTTGTTGGTCGACACATCAACACTTGTCAATTTATTGTTGCCGCAGTTTAAATAGTTGAGTTCCGGATTGTTGGCTACATTTATGTCTGTAAGCTGGTTGCTGGAGCAGTCGAACGAAAACAGCTTCGGAAACTTGGTCACGTCAATCTCAGAGAGATAGTTGCCGTTGACCGACAGCGTCGACAGATTGGGATATGTGCCGTTCTCAAAATCGAGCAACGCGTTGTTGGAAAGGTTGAGCGAGCTCAGATTAGGCAACGAGATGGCATAGAAATGCATAATGTGGCAGTTGTTCATGCTTATCTGCTTCAAATTGGTGCTTCCGTCATAGAACACAACTGTGGTAAGCTCCGGGTTGTCGTTGGCAGTGAAGTACTGCAGCTTGTCGAAATTGATAAGGTTCAACGCCACAAAATTCTCTCCGTTTTCCGACACATTGAGCTGCTCGAGGCTATTTGCCAACGAAGAAATCTCAAACTGATGAGAGTCAATCTTGTTGCTCTTCAACCCGAGATTCTTCAAAACAGAGTTGCCGGTCGATGAGAATGTTACAATAGAGTTTTCGTTAAGACTCAATTTGGTAACCTCCGGGAGTCCGCTGAGATTGAAATCTGTCAGCTGATTCTTTTCCATATCCACCTCTTTCAGCTTAGTGTTGGCGAAAGTGGCGGCAGAAATCTGCATCTCTTTAATCTCAAGATAAGTGATGTCGCCCTTGATGGTGATGGTCTTGCTTGCGCCAAGCTTGCCGGTGATCTCCGAGCCGTAAGTCCAGCTAGGCTTCACTTTGTTGTAGATTTTCTCGACGCCGTCACCCCAGTCGATGGTAAACGCATCGTCCATAGAGTCAGCCCAAGTATACAGCTTGATGCTTGCTCCCTCGTCGAGGGTTGTGGTCAATGTGACCACGCTCTCTTCCGCATTGGCGATAGGAACCGCCAAAAAGGCAAGAAGAAATAGGAGTAAGAGTTTCTTCATAAAAATAGCATTTTATATTGTATTAATTTTTTCCCAAAACCACTACAAAAGTAATAAAAATAAAGCAATTAGCGCAACTTTTCTCACTATTTAACACCATCCACCTACAAAGACACGCTCATTTAATGACTTTTTATAGACGTAACGGCTCATTTTTTATACAAAAACTGCTGTAAAACATATCGTTGCGGAATTGCAGTACGAAATTTTCATTTTAAATTTGCACTGGAGAAAAGGGGTATTAGCTCATCTGGTAGAGCGCAACACTGGCAGTGTTGAGGTAAGCGGTTCGAGTCCGCTATGCTCCACTACGGAAGTCTTGACTGCGGCAGGGCTTCCGCTTTTTATTTACTTGCGTCGGATTACTCCAGGAGCCACAAGAAGGAGCATCACACACGCCACAACAACCATTACGACATCAACCACAATAGAGTCGGTCAGATAAAACAGCCCCGCACTCACCGCGGCAAACAACATGGAAAACATCGACTTTGCCGAAAGCCGCAACTTGAAATACCGCTTTGAATCGTGCAGACGATATGCGAGCAGCACGGCATAGGTGACAACAAGCGTGATGGCGACACCAAACACTCCAACAGTCTTTATCAATGCGAAATTAAGCGCAATGTTGACCACCGCCGCGAGCATCACGCCTGGCAATGCCCGTCCAGTCTCCTTTGAGCATTGATAGCCCATCTCCAACACGTTAGACATTGCAAACAGCACTGCTGCCGCCGCAATCGGAAACACATAGACAATGCCGGTTGTATAACATTGGTCGACGATATATGGATACAGAATCTTCAATCCAAAAGAGAATCCAACCAACACCGTCGACATAAAAATGGCAAACAGATTTATCATCCGCGAGAAGAAATGGTCGCGGTCCGGACTGCTGTACTGCCGCAATGCCATCTCCTGCCATGCCTGGAAAATTATAACTCCTATTATCTGGATTATACCGCCAAAACGTGATGCAACAGCATAAATTCCGTTGTCAGACAATGTGAAGTAGTGCTGTATAAAAAAACGGTCGCTGCTCGTGGTCAGCCACCAGCACATCACCGATGGCAACAACGGCAGGACGTAGCGCAGCAAATCCCTGGTCATACCTGAGCTTTTCAACGAAACGTTGAAATATTTGCGCAACAACCCCACCCTGATCTCAATATACACTACGGCTATCATGCGCGCAAAAATATTGGCAAGGAAGATTCCTGTTATTCCCCATCCGCACCAAACGACAAACACCACGCTGAGCGCGCCTATGGAAAATGCCGAGATTATGTTGCTGACAACAAACGTTTTTGTCTCGCCCACTCCTCTTGCCATCTGCCCGAACACTTCAATCAACGCCATCGAGACCAACAAGCCGAACGAGAGCCACAGGCACCTTATCGGATAAACAAACGACACAATCGCCGACAACAGCATGAAAACGAGCAACGAGCGGCTCAGCAGCCTCATCGTTGCGCTGACCACCTCGGTTTTTTCCTCGTCAGTCTTGCTGTCAATCAAAAAGCGGAACGCCCCGTCGCGGAGTTGCAACGAAGCAAAACTCGTAAGCAACATAACCGCCGTAAGACACAGGTCGTAATAACCGAACTCCGACGTCTCGACAAAAAACGTGTACAGCGGAATCATCAGGAACGTAATCAGTTTCGACCCGATATTCCCGACAGCATATATTCCTACGGATTTCAGAAATTGCTTTCCCCTGCCTGTCGTCTCCGTCATTTCCGCATTGCTTTTTTATAGACGGCTATTGTCTGTTCCGCGATATGATTCCAATCATAGTTGGTCAAATCATACACCCTTTCCTGCACCAAGTTTTTCTCCTTTTGATTCAACACCTTTGTCAAACTGTCCATTTCGCCGCAACGGAAGAAATCAGCGCTGTCAAGTTCTGGCAATTTATTGGCCGGTATATCGCTGACCACAACATCTATATTATAACTCATTGCCTCAAGCAATGAGATTGGCAAGCCTTCGTGATAGGACGGCAGCACAAACAACGCCGCATTGGTTAGAATCTGATTCAGACGTTCGCCTCGAATAAAACCTGTCAGAACCACGCCGCTGTCTTTAGCTTTTTTCTTGAGCATCTGAGAATATTCATCCTCATGGTCAGCATCTCCCGCTATGACCAATTTGAATTTTTTGGACATGTCCGACGCTTTGAATGCATCGATAAGCAAATCGAACCCTTTTTCTTTGACAAATCGACCTACTGCAACCACATATTTCCTCGACTCCAGTCCAAGGCCTTCAATGTAGTCCGTCGCCGACGACTTTTCCGGGGTGGTCACCCCATTGAAAATCAAATTTGAGTCACGCCCATATTTCCGATGAAGAATATCCTCTATCACATGGGATATCACTATCACCTCATTGCTGAACATAGCGCCCATACACTCTCCCGCCTTGAGCATAAACTTAGCGAACACGCCCCATTTCTGTCGGTCGTAATCAGGTCCGTGGTGCGTAGTCACCACTTTCAAGCCAAGCAACCGTGCGAAAGGGGTCATCAACGAAGGTCCAATGGCATGGATATGCAGGATGTCGGCATGCATACGCCGAGCCGACAAAACGGCAAGAAACGTGTGGACTATAGCCTCCAAGCTTTTCTTTCTTGGTGCATAGATGTCTTTCAACGCAACGCCCTTATATGACGAGATATGATTGTCGTCACCGACATAACAACTGCGGCGTATCACCGTAACGTCGTGCCCCGCAGCAGCAATGCGCGGAAACAGCTCCTCACAATGAGTTTCTACGCCACCCATAATATTTGGGATTCCCCGTGTTCCTGTTACAACGACCTTCATATCTTAAATCTTTTCAAAATTTCTCACGCAAGTCGCCCTGGCATGGATCCTGTCCCACATCATACCATTTCTTGTCGAGACAGGCTGGCTTGCCTTGCAGACTGCGCAACTTGTTTTTCAAAGCCCAACCAAGAGGTGCTTTGATATATTTATGCATTACCGGCGACGCAGTGCCAACCATCCAACAATTCTTAGGACATTTACGCACCTTTGCACGCACCTTCTCCGCCTGCTCACTCGTCCAGATGTCCATAAAATCATGGCTGTCGCGGATATTGCCCATTGACTCCTTCCAATAGCGTTCCTCAAGACCATTGCAAGGATAGACCTCTCCATAAGGGTCAATGAAAAAGTTCATCGTCCCGGCCTCGCAGGGAAGCATTCGTCTACCCCCTTCAATATAGTTTATCAAGCCCATATTGAAGAACGCACGAAACCAGGATTTCGGATGCGATTCCTTCAACTGAAGGTTGATCAATTCTTCAAAATCACGACACACTTCATCCTTGTTTGTAACAACGTTGTCCTCTTTGTGGAAATAATATGAATTATGAAACGATGCTGTCGCAAACTCCATTCCAAGAGAGCGCGAGAGGCTATAAAGCGACAACATGTCTTTAGAGTTGTAGTTTGACACCGTGCAGCCGAAGCCTATGTCTTTCACTCCCATCTCTCGAAGTTTCAACAACGTGCGCAATCCTTTGTCAAAACCGCCCTGACGACCACGCAGATCATCGTTCTTCTGCGACAAGCCCTCTATCGATATGCGGATGCCTATTTGCGGATATTTCTTAGCCAAAGCAATAACACGGTCATCAAACCAACCGGACGTAGAAATCACTATGCGGTCAGTTTTTGTGTAGCATACATCCACAATTTCTTCCAAATCCTCTCTGACAAACGGCTCTCCGCCAGTCAGATTTATAAATTTCAATTTTGGAAGGCTCCGCAATTCCTCCGCCTTCAGTTCTTTATGTTTGTCCGTCGGATTTTTCCAGATATTGCACATCTTGCATTGCATCGGGCAACGGTAGGTGAGAATAATGGAGGCGTCTGTCGGTTTTGATATATTTTTGTCCATACAATATGTATCCTTTCACATAAGCACTATACAATATAACGAATTGCAAAGGTAATTATTATTTCCCAAACAAACTAATTTAGGAGATGTCGACAGATGTTTAGATGATAATTCACTACCTTTGCACAACGTTACTATTTGTTTTCATCAATATGCAAAGAATCGTTCTATTCGACATAGCAAAAGCCTTATGCATCGTCCTGGTGGTTGTAGGCCATTACTTTCCCGAGAACTCTCCAGTCTGGTATGAATGTTTGAACAAACTCATTTATTCTTTCCACATGCCGTTGTTCATGTTTGCCAGCGGCTTCATCTATATGGCGACAAAAAAGGAAGGAGAGTCATACTCGAAGTTTTTGGTCAAGAAGCTGAAGCGTTTGATGCTCCCGTATGTCGTTGTTTCTGTGATTGTCATCTCAATCAAGATGCTGACAGAAAAGCATGCGTTTGTTGAGAATCCAGTAACTGCCTATGCATATATAAAAATGCTGTATTTTCCTGAAGCGGGATATTTCTTATGGTTTATCTGGGCTTTGTGGTGGATGTTTGTCATCGCGCCGCTGTTTGCGACGAAACAAAAAAGATTATTGCTCCTTGGTGCGGCATTGCTTCTGTACTGCATTCCTCCGTTTCTGCCGGAAGTGTTTTGTTTCAAACAATTCCAGAGCATGTTGGTGTTTTTTATGCTTGGTGCTGTTTGTTGCGACTGGAGCAAGATTGCAACATCCGTAAAAATTCCGTTTTGGACTGTATGCCTGTCATTTGCCGCGCTTGAATACTTTTATATAAGATTTGACGCATGTCATTCAGTCATTCCTTTTGTCGGGATTGCAACAATAATTTATTTGTCCGACATCATTTCAAGAGGAGCAAAAAAAATCAATGGTTTGCTGACAATATCGGCGACAAGCTATATAATCTATTTGTTCCACACCACATTCGAGGGCGCTGCAAAGGCTGCCTTACAAAAATTCGCGCCCATTCTGCTTGACGACCCGTTTTTTGCCGTCGGCGCAGTGCTTGTCATATCAGCAGGCGTTGCCGGACCTATGGTCCTTTACCGCTATATCCTCGCAAAATATAAATTAACCCAATTCATTTTCGGCATAAAACGACAGCAGGCTGCCTCTGACAGGCTGCCTGCTGCGTAAATCCGGCCAACAGGTCTTCTAACCTTGATATATCTCCAGCACGCTGTCAAGATAGCGCTCGGCACTGAAGCGTGGCAGCGACTGCGCTGAGATTGCCGCATAGTCGAACGGCGACTCCCATGCCGCGGCAATGTTGTTGGCAAGCGAGTCAACGCTGCCGCTGCGGAAAAGCATTCCGCTGCCTGGTTGTATCAGTTCGGGGATTCCACCGATGCGCGCGCCCACCACCGGTGTGCCCAGACACAACGATTCGATAACGCTCAACGGATTGTTTTCGTAGCATTCCGACGGCATAACCGAGAAGCGTGAGTTTCCCAGCAATTCTTTAACCTGCGCTGCGTTCTGATGCCCAAGAAATTCTATGTTGTCACAACGCCCGTAGCGCGATTTCAAACCTTCGGCAAGCGGCCCGCCGCCGGCTATCTTCAATGGTATCTGAAACTGCACGGCGGCCTTAAGCAGCGTCTCCACTCCTTTTTCTGCCGACAGCCGTCCCACATACGCATAATAGTCCTTACGCTCGGTGTTCACTTTGATGTCTTTCACTTTCTCTGGATCGACAAAGTTGCAGACCACCTTGATTTTTTTCTCATCAAAGCCCCCCTGCTTCATTTTCGCTGCCATAAACTCGCTTGGGCAGACAAACGTGTCCGTGGCGCGCTGCAAGCGCTTCGTATTCCATTTTTCCGCCTCAAGCCATGCCAGCAGGCTCGCCGCACGGCTGCCTTTCATACAACGGTTGGAATAGACTCCACGTTTGCTGCCTTCTATACATTGCTCGCACACCTTGCCGCCATTCAGGCAGCTGTATGACGGACATACAAGTTTGTAATCGTGCATCGTCCACACTGTCCTGGCTCCGAATTTCTTAGCCATTTCCACGATTACTGGCGACAGATAGGAGTGGATGTTGTTGAAGTGCACCACGTCTGGCTTGAAATCGCTGAGAAGCCTGGCAAATGCCGCCTTAACACCAGCACCGCCGAATATGCGCCTTGCTGCTGCCAGTTTGCCGCCAATTCCTCCGGAGAACGACACCTCCGGAGCATAATATTGATTGAAATCGGTTGCTATATTGTCAGGATAGTCCATTGCAAAGACCGCTGTCTGATGTCCCCGCTCGCGCAGCAGTCGCTCAAGCGACATTGCACACACGCAGTCGCCGCCGCGCGGATAATAGAACTTATTTACAATCAGTACTCTCATAACTATTTTTGAAAGACATATCCACTCGGCAACGAAAGTGCCTTCAACTCATTGTCAAATTCCGTAAAGTTTTCTCTAAGCTCACCAGCCTCAACATAGCCGAGCATGCGGTCTGCCATTGTGGCTACAACGCTGAACGAGCTATAGTCGCCAAATGCGTCGCCGGCAAGGATTACATAATCATAATTCTTGCGCAGGCTGTCGACAAGCACAGCAAACTGTTCCGAAGCAATTAAATCGATTGATTGGTCGCCTCTGGACGCAATTACATCAAACCCTCCTGCGTTTTCGCCGACAACACTGTCAATCGTCGCTTTTCCAACGAGATAGTCATCAAGAGTGGCTGCCGCGCTTGAATTTCCGCACAAATCAACCACGACCGCCTTTCTCAAAGCATTACCGAACGAGGTGGCGAGAGCGGCGGCAATGCCGGCTGTTCCCGACTCCGACTTGACACAGGCTATGGCTACCACGCCTACTCCTTCGGAAGCAATCAGACGGTCGCGCACTCGGCGCATCCCTGCCAGCTCATTGTCTGCCACTTCTCCTACAATCTCAAAATCGGTCAATTTCTCCAAATCCTGACGAATCATTATCCGTTTTGTGCGGATGGCGCGCAGCATGAGAATCAGCAACGGAATTATGATTGCCAGAACCAAAGCCGCGCCAAACACAATTGAGCCCTTAGGCCAAGCCTTTTTAACTTCATGATAAGCGGGGTCAATAATGCGGCCTATCTCCTGCACTCCAAATTTCAACGCATTCGACTCGCGCTGCTCAAGCAGGAAGATGTAAAGATTATTCTTTATTTCAGTATCCCGGTAGAGATCGACATAACGACGCTCGTGCGACGGCAACTGTTTCAACCTCGACGCATATTTGCCATCTTCTCGAACGAAGTCGTTGTAGGCAATCTCCGCACTTTCACGCGCCTTGCGCATCGTTTCTATCACACCTCCGCGCATACCGTCAATCTGCTTGTTGAGAGCCTGCAGAGCCTTGTTGTCGTGCTTGGCTGCCATGTCAAGTTTGGTGCGTTCAAGAATCAACTGATTGTAGGCTTCAATTGATTTTGCGGCACTTTCGTAGTCCTGTCCGCTGGTAACAGGAATCATGGAATACTTATTCTTCGGATCATCAAGGAACTCGCAAATCATGTCGAATATCGACAATTGTGTCTGCAAGCCCACAATCGAAGCCTTGTTTTTCGATGTCTGCTCGAGCAGCACTTTCGCCTCGGCGGCGATGTCGGTAACATCGTTGGCGGTCTTGAACTCCTCAAGCTGCTTCTCCGACTCAGACAATTGGCTTGTCAAGGACGCAAGACGGTCGTCGATAAAGGCTATCTCCCGTGAAGCCTTTGTCTGCTCCTCGCGCAGACGACGGATGTTGTAGAGCTCCACAACCATGTTGAGCAAATCCTTGCCGCGCTGCTTGTCCTCGTCCTGATAGAATAGCGTGATGCCATTGGATTTCAGCGACGGCACGTCGGCGTAGTATATCTTGGAATAGTCGTCATATGTTTGTGCGGTGCCGTTCACTTCCACTGTAAGCTTGCGCTCCTCCCCGGCTTTATAAAATGCCGTGCGGCGGATGGTGAACGCTCCGTCGGGAAGTTTCACCGTTGCCGGCAATGTCATGCCGTCTTGTTTGAACAGCGTGGAGAACCATTTGCCTTTCACCTTGACGTCAATCTTGCCGTCAGGACGCAGATTAATCTTGAATGTCGCCCCACTTTGAAGCGTGTCGAGGTCAACATTCGTTGACAATTCAACGGGCGACTTGCGGTAGAGCGACAGCTTGCGCATTCCGTCAACGCCCTTGTAGTCATACTGCAATCCCAACTTGTTGATTGCCTCGCAGAGCAGGCTGCGCGACTGCAGAACCGCCATCTCATCGTCTACCGAACCGCCGCCGAACGAGCCCATCGAGAACTGCTTCATCATCTGCATCATTCCGCCGCCCATTCCGCCGCCTTCTTCCTGTTCGATCATAATGTCGGCGTGGAATTTGAATTCAGGATTGTTTTTAAGCATATAGACTGCGGCGATTGCCATCATCGCTGCAAACGAGGCGATAAACCACCACCAATGCTTACGGATTTCATAGCGCAAACGGCTGAAATCCACCTTGTCAGAACTTGTAGCCATATTCTATTTTTTCTTTTTTATTATCATAAAACTCTGTCACCGGACGCGCCAGCAACGCTTTCGCCTCTTCTTTGGTCACCGCTTTGGCTTGCGCGGCGACAATTCCCATCACTGCCATCAGAAGCGACCCTGATGCTTGAAGCACCGCGCAGCCAGCTGTACCGTCAATGGCAAGGAACGCAAATGACATCACTCCAATTCCAAACAGCTGATAATGATGAGTGCGCATCACGATGCGGTATTTCCGCCATATCCACCAGCAGAAATAGCCAAAGAAGAATATTCCCAACAACCCGAACTGCGCAAGCTCGGGATAGAAAGTGTCTGCGATAAAGTCACCATAAGTGGGCGACAACCCCCAAAGCAGGTTTATGCCATAGTCATAGTACAAATCCGAGTAACTGACATCAGGCCCTGACGAGTAGGTGGCGTATGTAGCCAAACCGCTGCCCAACAGCAGGTGGTCGGCAAGCACAAGCACCATTCCGCCGAACAGCACGGGCCGGGCGTAGGTCTCCATCACGTCGGGGTCGAACGTGTCGGAATTTCCGGTTATAAAATAGTATTCAATTTTTTTCCAAGCCACAAGCACCACAAGCACGAATGCGAGTGTGGCTACGACAACGTTGCGCACACTTTTGAAATTGACCGTGCCGGGACGATAAACAAACAGCATATAGAATGCCAGCACCACAAACCCATAATATTTCGAGCGGGTGCATATCAGTCCGAGCAACAGGATTACGCAGGTCCATATAAGATCCGACCGTGTATATGCCCGTGGGTTGTCGTTGTCATACGACATCAGCAAATAAACCATAGCACAGCCCACACAAGTCAGACCGCCATAGTAGACATGGAAGATAGTCACATCGTAAATGTCGGCGGCGATGACGAAAAATGCCATAAACGCCAAGAAAATACACACCTTTTTCAACACCCACTTCTCGTTGGCGGTGAACTGCGGCGCAATGGCATAACTTACTGAAAAAGCTATCAGCGGCTTGCACTGAGCAATAAAGTCGTTAATCTGCGCCTTCGGTATATTGTATGGTGACGCGACAAGAGAATATGCCAAATACAACGCCATCACGCCAAGCAGCACAAACATCAACTTATACTTGCCGAAGCAGCGGTTGAACGTCATGTCGACGACAGCGAGCACTGCAAATGCCAACAGACACAATTCGTCAAGAAACGACAATAAATGCGGAGCCAAAAACAAGCCCAGCACGCTGACGAAGAACACGTAGAAATATGCCCGGTGGATATTGAGCATTTTCGCTGTTATTTGACTGCCAATGCAATTACAAGTGACGCGATAACCGACACTGCGCTGACAACAGTGGAAACCACTGTCACCTTGAATGCGTTGTTCTGGCTGTATTTTGCATTGCCCGCCTTGATTTGGTTCGGTTCCACATAGACCACGTCGTTCTGCTGAAGATAGTAGTATGGCGAGTCTACGATTTTCGCATCTTTAAGATTCACGCGGTGGTAGGCGCGTTGTCCGTTTTCCTCGCGTATCACCATCACGTTTGTGCGTTCGCCGTATTCTGTCATGTCCTCGGCAGCGGCAAGCGCGTCAAAAATGGTGAACCGCTCGCTTTTGGCTTCGATTGCGCCCGGACGTTTCACCTCGCCAAGCACGTTGACGCGGAAGTTTGCAAGCTGGACGCGGACAACAGGGCTGTCGACCTCCTTCGAAATCTTTTCCGTCAGATATTCGCACAAGCCTTTGGTAGTCATTCCGGCTGCATGGATTTTGCCGATAGCGGGCATTGTTATTTCCCCGTCAGTATTGACAATATAGGTCTGGTTCTGCGGTGTCGACGACACACCCACCTCTCCCTCAAGCGACGGATTGACGAGCGGAAGGTTGTAGGCGGCTGTTGCCTCCGGCACAATGGAGTTGACCGTGATTATCAGCTCGTCGGCCGGACGGATTTTAACGGCATAGTCGAGTGCTGTTGTTCCGACTGTTTTCAAGCTGTCGGCATTCTCGAAATATGCCAACGACTGCGGAGCCTTACACGATGTCACTGTGGCAGCCAATACGATTGCGGCTGCAAGAAATATCTTAGTAAAATTGAGTCTCATAGAAAAGCATACTTTTATTCTAATGTTTAAACGCACACCATCGCGTTTTATTGCATCAGACCTTCCACAAAAAGCAAAGAGAGCGCGCCCTCAATTGGACGCGCTCTCCGATATTTGAATCTTTAAGTTCTGATTACAACTTCGGACCGGCAGCTACAAGAGCCTTACCTGCCTCGTTGTTCTCATATTTCTTGAAGTTCTTGATGAAGCGGGCAGCCAAATCCTTAGCTTTCTCTTCCCACTGTGCTGCATCAGCGTAAGTGTCGCGTGGGTCAAGGATTTCAGTTGCTACACCTGGCAATACTGTCGGAACCTTGAAGTCGAACATCGGGATCTGTTTTGTAGAAGCCTTGTCGATGTCGCCGCTCAAGATAGCGTCGATGATGCCACGAGTGTCGCGGATAGAGATACGCTTGCCTGTTCCGTTCCAACCAGTGTTTACGAGGTAAGCCTTAGCGTTGTTCTTCTCCATCTTCTTAACCAACTCTTCTGCATATTTTGTTGGGTGCAATTCCAAGAATGCCTGACCGAAGCATGCAGAGAATGTTGGAGTAGGCTCTGTGATACCGCGCTCTGTACCTGCCAACTTAGCTGTAAAGCCAGAGAGGAAGTAGTACTTAGTCTGCTCTGGAGTAAGGATAGATACTGGAGGCAATACACCGAATGCGTCTGCCGACAGGAAGATTACCTGCTTTGCTGCTGGTGCAGAAGAACCCGGCTGGATGTTGTTGATGTGGAAGATTGGGTAAGAAACACGAGTGTTTTCTGTTACGCTCTTGTCTGCGAAATCGATCTTGCCGTTTGCATCAACTGTTACGTTCTCAAGAAGTGCGTTGCGCTTGATAGCGTTGTAGATATCTGGCTCTGACTCTTTGTCGAGGTTGATAACCTTTGCATAGCAGCCGCCTTCGAAGTTGAACACGCCGTTGTCGTCCCATCCGTGCTCGTCGTCACCGATAAGTTTACGCTTAGGATCTGTTGACAAGGTTGTCTTACCTGTTCCTGAAAGACCGAAGAAGATTGCTGTGTTCTCGCCGTTCATGTCGCAGTTTGCAGAGCAGTGCATTGATGCGATGCCCTTCAATGGCAGGAAGTAGTTCATCATTGAGAACATACCTTTCTTCATCTCACCACCATACCAAGTGTTGATGATTACCTGCTCTTTTGATGTTACGTTGAAGGCTACGCAAGTCTCAGAGTTGAGTCCGAGTTCTTTATAGTTCTCAACTTTTGCCTTTGATGCGTTGTAAACAACGAAATCTGGCTCGAAGTTCTTCAACTCTTCTTCTGTTGGACGGATGAACATGTTTGTAACGAAGTGAGCCTGCCATGCAACCTCAACGATGAAACGAACTGCCATACGAGTGTCCTTGTTTGCGCCACAGAATCCGTCTACAACATAGAGGTTCTTGTTGCAAAGCTCGCTCTTGGCGATAGTCTTAACCTTGTTCCATACGTCTTCCGACATTGGGTGGTTGTCGTTCTTATATTCTTCAGAAGTCCACCATACAGTGTCCTTTGAATTGGCATCCTTTACGATGTATTTGTCTTTAGGCGAACGACCGGTGTAGATACCTGTCATCACGTTGACTGCACCGAGTTCTGTCTGCTGACCTACTTCATAACCTTCGAGACCTGCTTTTGTCTCTTCTTCAAACAATTGCTCGTAAGATGGGTTGTGTGCGATTACTGTAGCGCCAGTAATGCCGTACTTTGTCAAATCAAGATTGCTCATTGTTGTTTGATTTATAATAGTGAATATTTACTAATGTTTCTCTCTTTTGAAAACCGCTGCAAAATTACTATATTTTTTTTACACGGCAATGCTATTAGCGAAAATTTTCCGCATTTAAAATTCTTTAAGCATTATTATCCCTGTTTCAAATATAAAATGCTTCTGTTCAAAGGCTTAAATTGTTATCTCTCCACACAGCGAGCAATTGAGATATTTCTTCACCTGTTCTGACCGAAGCCCCATGCCGAATAGATACATCAGCTTGGTGATGGCTGCCTCTGATGTTATGTCGTATCCGCTGACCACACCAGTCGACTGCAGCGTGTTGCCTGTCATATAGCGCTCGCTGTGGACTCCGCCGTTGACGCATTGCGAAACGTTGACTATCACAACTCCGCGCTTTACGGCGTCGCGCATCAGGTCGACAAACCATTTGTCGGTCGGGGCGTTGCCGGCGCCATAGGTCTTGAGCACGATGCCTTTCACGTCGGGGGCGTTGAGAAGATAGCGGAGTGTGCTCTCGGTGATGCCTGGAAACAGGTCGATAAACATCACGTTGCGGTCCATTGCGGTCTGCACTTTAAGCGGTCGCTGCGAGCGTTGGCGCCACAATGCTTCTTCATGGAAATGAATGCCGAGGCCTATGCGGGCAAGGTCGGGATAATTGTTGCTCTTGAAGGCGTTGAAATGGTCGGCGCTCATCTTTGTGCTGCGGTTGCCGCGCCACAGATAGTCTTCAAACAATATCGCCACTTCCTGCACCATCGGGTCGCCGTTCTTGTCGCGGGCGGCGGCTATCTGAAGTGCTGTGATGAGGTTTTCTTCTCCGTCGGTACGCACTTCGCCGATTGGAAGCTGGGAGCCGGTGATGATGACGGGCTTGTGCAGGTTCTCGAGCATAAAACTCAACGCGGAGGCGGTGTATGCCATCGTGTCGGTGCCGTGAAGCACCACAAAGCCGTCGTAGCTGGCATAGTTCTCCTCGATGCTCTGTGCGATTTCAACCCAGTGCGACGGATTCATGTTTGACGAGTCGATCGGTGGGTGAAACTGGATATTGTTGATGGAATAATTGAGCTTCTTGATTTTGGGCACATTGTCGATAAGGTGCGTGAAGTCGAACGGTTGCAACGACTTCGTCACCGGGTTTTCAATCATTCCGATTGTTCCTCCGGTATATATTATAAGGATATTCGGTTTTGCCATTGAAGCTATTTTTTTCTAAAACGAATCTTTCCAACGACAAAATTACACATATTTTTTGGCAAATAGCAACCGCAACCGCCAACTGCCTGAACAACAAAAGTCACGGCGGTGGCAATTTGCCATTATTTAAGGTTTTTTACTGAAAATTCTTTGATTTCTATCCAAAATAGAACCACATAGTTTGCCAGAAGGCAATGGTGTGTGGCAACCGCCGACACTGTTAAAAAGACTTAACGCAGCGGAATCCGATGCGTTAAGTCTTTTTCGTTGACAGATGTCTCTAAATTTTAAACAGCATTCCTCCGATGTTGTCGCATGCCGCCCCGGTGACCGACGACAGGCAGCTTGCCTCGCCGGCCATATAAAGCGCGCCGAGAAACGCGAAAATCAACGCCTCCTTGAATTCAATTATCTGGCGTGGAGGTATCTTGACTTCGCAACCTGCCAGCTCGCGGATGCGCTCCACAAGATAGACGTTGAGCGCGCCGCCACCGGTTATAAGCATCGTGGGATGCGGCTTGCCTACCCTGCGCACTACGCGCGCCACCTGACGGGCGGCATGCTCGGTGAAGGTGGAGAGCAGGTCGGCAAATTCAAGCCCGCGGCTGTCAATCATCGGAAATATCTCTTTCTCCACCCATTCGCGGCCAAGCGACTTCGCGCCTGTCTGCGAGTAGAATGGCAATGCGTCGAGACTGGCGAGCAACTCGGCATCGACTGTGCCGCTGCGGGCAATCAGTCCGTCGCGGTCAAACTCCAGGCCACGCTGACGGCAATAGTGGTTGAGCACATAGTTGACCGGACTGATGTCAAACGCCTGCCGCTCTCCGTCGCACTCATACGATATGTTGGAGAATCCTCCTATGTTCAGACAGAAATCATAGTCGGCAAAAAGCAGACGGTCGCCAATCGGCACAAGCGGGGCTCCCTGTCCGCCGAGCATTATGTCAAGACGACGGAAATCGCTGACCACAGGCACACGCGCCTCGGCTGCAATCGCTGCGCCGTCGCCTATCTGAAACATTATGCGCTTGCCGGGCTCATGAAAGATGGTGTGTCCATGCGACGCCACGATGTCGGGACGTATGCCGTATTCCTTCATAAAGTCGGCGACACGCTCGCCAAGAAACTTGCCGTATTCGCTGTGGAACGCCACAAAGTCGTGTGCCGACATCTGTTGCGCTCCCGTGCCGAGACGGTATTTCAAATCGTCGGGATAGTCATAGCCGCGTGCCGCATCGATTGCGAAACGCCATCGGCCGTCGGTTTTGGAGAATGTGGCGCAGCACACGTCGAGACCGTCAAGCGATGTGCCCGACATCAATCCTATAGCCGTAATCTTGAAGTTGTCCATATTTTTTTGGTATTATTGGTTCTGCAAGCTTTTGTCCATCTCTGCCGCGGCGCGGCGTCCGTCGCCCATCGCGAGAATCACGGTCGCTCCGCCACGCACAATGTCGCCTCCGGCATAGATGTCGGGCAGCGATGAGCGCATTGTCGACTCGTCGACCACGATTGTGCCTATGCGGCTCACCTCAAGTTCTGGAATCGCATTCGGAATCAACGGGTTTGGCGACACGCCTACGCTGACAATCACCAAATCGACGGGCACATCCTCCACTGCGCCATCAACAGCCACCGGAGAGCGGCGTCCCGACTCGTCGGGTTCGCCGAGTTCCATCCGCTGCAGGCGCATCAGGCGCACATTGCCTTTCTCGTCGCCCTCATATTCCAATGGGTTGTGGAGCGTGAGGAAACGCACGCCTTCTTCCTTGGCGTGTTTCACTTCCTCGCGGCGCGCCGGCATCTCGTCTTCCGAACGGCGGTAGACGAGCATCACGTTTTCTGCGCCCATGCGACGCGCTGTGCGCACGGAGTCCATCGCCGTATTGCCGCCGCCAATCACTGCCACATTGTGACCGTGAAGCACGGGGGTGTCTTCATCCTGACGGGCGGCTCCCATCAGATTGACCCGCGTCAGGAATTCATTGCTCGACATCACTCCGTTGAGATTCTCGCCGGGAATGTTCATAAACCTTGGCAGTCCGGCTCCCGACGCCACGAAGATGCCTTTGAAGCCCATGGCGTGGAGGTCGTCGTAGCTTAATGTCTTGCCGACAATGCAGTTGGACTTGAGCTCCACGCCCAGACGGCGCAGACCGTCGATTTCGGTGTCGACGATGGCATTCGGCAGGCGGAACTCGGGGATGCCGTATTTCAGCACTCCGCCAATCTCATGCAGCGCCTCGTAGACCGTGACGCTGTAGCCGCGCTTCGCCATGTCGCCGGCAAAGGCGAGTCCGGCGGGTCCGCTGCCCACAACTGCCACCTTGATGCCGTTTGCGGCGGGTTTTTCCTCGTCGGCCGAACCGTGGCTGCGCGTCCAGTCGGCTACGAAGCGTTCCAGATAGCCTATCGCCACGGCTTCGTGTTTCATCTTGGTGTGTATGCAACGGCTCTCACACTGCTTTTCCTGGGGGCAGACGCGTCCGCAAACTGCCGGAAGCGCGCTGGTCTTTTTTATCACACGGGCTGCCTCAGCAAACTCGCCGCGCTCCACGTTTTTGATAAATCCGGGAATGTCGATGCCCACAGGGCAGCCTGTGACGCATTGCGGGCTGGCGCAGTCAAGACACCGCGAGGCTTCTGCCATAGCCATCTCAATCGTCAACCCTTGATTCACTTCCTCATTGCACGTCACGCGGTAGTCTGCCGCAAGCTCGGGCATCTTCACTCGCGGTGTCGAGGTGCGTTCCTTAGCTGTCTTTGCCTTGCGCAGTGCCTCGCGCCATTCTGCCATGCGCATATCTTTTGTCTCTTCCATGTCAGTTCTTGTTTTCGTTGTCGTAAGCATGAAGGCGCATCATCATCTGGTCGAAATCCACCTGATGCGCGTCAAATTCCGGCCCGTCGATGCAGACGAAGCGCGTACGGCCGCCTACGGTAACCCGACAGGCACCACACATGCCTGTGCCGTCGACCATGATGGTGTTGAGCGAGCAGACGGTAGGGATGTCGTATTTTTTTGTAAGCAGTGCGACAAACTTCATCATCACTGCCGGACCGATGGTCACTACTTGGTCCACCTTCTCGCGGTTGATCACTTGCTCCACGCCTTCGGTCACCAATCCTTTCTGCCCGTAGGAGCCGTCGTCGGTCATTATCACCACTTCGTCGCTTGAGCGGCGCACCTCGTCCTCAAGTATAATCAAATCCTTGGTGCGTCCGGCGAGCACGCTGACCACGCGGTTGCCGGCTTGCTTCATGGCGCGGATGATGGGCAACAACGGCGCTACGCCTACTCCGCCGCCGCAACACACCACGGTGCCCACCTTTTCTATCTTGGTGGCTTGTCCCAACGGGCCTACCACATCATGGAGACTGTCGCCTACTGCCTTGTCGCAGATTTTTTTTGTCGACTTGCCTACGGCCTGCACCACAAGGGTTATTGTCCCTGCAGTGGTGTCGGAGTCGGCGATGGTCAACGGGATGCGCTCGCCATGCTCGTCGGCACGGACAATAACGAAATGCCCGGCACGGCGCGAGCGTGCTATCAGCGGCGCCTCTACCACAAGCTGCACCACCTTTTCCGAGAAATGCTTTTTCTCTACAATTTTATTCATTGTCGTAACGTGTTAGGTCTATTTTCTTTTTTTCAGCTCTCAAAGTTAGCCAATTTTCTGCCAAAACCACCAATCTTTATCCCGATAATTGCTTTTGCGCAAAAGCAAAAAAAACGAAGAGGCAATCCGCCACATGCCACCAAAGCAAACGCCCTCCGGCGGGACAATTCCTGCGGAGGGCGTTTGTGTTTTTGTATGCCTGTGGCTTAGTTTCTGCTGTTGCCGAAGAAACGGAGCATGTAGAGAAACAGGTTGATGAAGTCAAGATAGAGCGTCAACGCGCCGATTGTAGCGATTTTGCCCACTTGCGACGAGTCGCTGTACTGCACCATTTGTTTGATTTTCTGGGTGTCCCATGCGGTGAGGCCGATGAAGATTGCCACGCCGGCAAACGAAATCAGCCATTCAAGGGTGCTGCTGCCCACGAAGATGTTGACAATCGTTGTGATAATCAAGCCGATAAGCGCCATAAACAGGAACGAGCCCATTTTTGTAAGGTCGTTGCTGGTCAGATAGCCGTAGATGCTCATCGCGCCAAACACGCCTGCCGTTATGGCAAAGGTGTAGGCTATCGACCCGAGCTCAAAAGCCCAGAATATCGACGAGAACACCACGCCGTTGAGCACGGCGTAAAGGAAGAACAACGAGGTTGCGGCAAACGTGCTGAGCTTGTTGATGGCTCCCGTGATTGCTATCACGCAGGCAAACTCGGCGATGATCAAGCCCCAGAATGTAAGACGGCTTGAGAAGATGGCGCTCATTATTGCCGGACTTGCCGCCACATAGATTGCCACGCCGGCGGTGACGAGCAGACCGAGAAACATTCGCATATAGACGCTGCGCATCACTTTCGACACGCTGTGGGTCAACGTTATGGTTGGCTGTGCCCCATAACCGTATTGCTGATTGTAATTTTCCATATTTTCTGTTTTTTTAAAAGTTGTCGGTGAAGATAACGCTATTTTTCAGCATTAGGTTCACCGACATTGTTAATTATCCATAATCAACCACTTTTACATGCGTTCCGGCACTTCGATGCCGAGCATCCAGAAGCCTTGGCGGATGATGTCGCCTACGGTGCGCGACAATGTCAGGCGGAAGCCGCGCAGGTCGGCGTTTTCCTCGCCGAGGATTTTATAGTCGTGGTAGAACTGGTTGTATTCTTTCACAAGTTCGTAGACGTAGTTGGCAACCAACGCCGGGCTGTAGGTGCGCCCTGCCTCGGCTACAATTGCCGGGAAGTCGGCGAGACGCTGGATGAGCGATATCTCTTTGTCGTTGAGAGCAACTGCCGATGCGTCAAACGCTTCGCTGACCTGCTTGTCGGCTGCCTTGCGGAGCACCGACTGGATGCGGGCGTAGGTGTACTGCACAAACGGTCCGGTGTTGCCGTTGAAGTCGATCGATTCTTTCGGGTTGAACGTCATGTTCTTGCGAGGGTCGACTTTAAGAATGAAATATTTCAACGCGCCGAGTCCGATGATTGCCGAAATCTTGTCGGCCTCTTCCTGTGGAAGGTCCTGCAGTTTGCCCATCTCTGCCGACATCTCTTTGGCGTTCTGCACCATGGCGTCCATCAGGTCGTCGGCGTCGACTACGGTGCCTTCGCGCGACTTCATCTTGCCTTCTGGCAGCTCTACCATTCCGTATGAGAAGTGCACAAGGTCCTTGCCCCATTTGAAGCCGAGCTTGTCGAGCAGCAAAGAGAGCACCTGGAAGTGGTAGTTCTGCTCGTTGCCCACCACGTAGATCATCTTGTCTATAGGATAGTCCTGGTAGCGCAGCTTGGCGGTACCGATGTCCTGGGTCATATACACTGATGTGCCGTCGCTGCGGAGCAGCAGTTTGTGGTCGAGTCCGTCGGCGGTAAGGTCTGCCCACACGGAGTTGTCTTCCTTGCGGTACATGATGCCTTTCTTCAAGCCTTCAAGCACCTTCTCCTTACCCTCGAGATATGTCTGGCTTTCATAGTAGATTTTGTCGAAGTCTACGCCCAGACGCTTGTAGGTCTCGTCAAATCCGGCATACACCCACGAGTTCATCGTGCGCCACAGCGAACGCACCTCCTCGTCGCCGGCTTCCCAGCGGCGGAGCATCTCGCGAGCCTCCTGCATCAATGGCGACGCTGCCTCTGCCTCTTCCTTGGTCATGCCTTTCTCCTCGAGTTCCTTCACTTCGGCTTTATAGTGCTTGTCGAAAGCCACATAGAAATCACCGATAAGGTGGTCGCCCTTCTTGCCGGTCGATTCCGGAGTAGCGCCGTTGCCCCACTTCTGCCATGCGAGCATCGATTTGCAGATATGGATGCCGCGGTCGTTCACGATATTGGTTTTCACCACCTTGTAGCCATTGGCCTGCATGATGCGCGACAGGCTGTAGCCAAGCAGGTTGTTGCGCACGTGGCCGAGGTGAAGCGGCTTGTTGGTGTTTGGCGACGAATATTCAATCATCACCAGCTCGCTGTTGTCGTCGGCGGTCTTGAAGCCATAGTCTTTTGTTGCGTGGATATGGTCGAGCACTCCGAGCCAGAATTTCGGCTCTATAGTGATGTTAAGGAAGCCCTTTATCACGTTATACTCCTTCACCGCCTCGCAGTTGGAAACGAGATAATCGCCTATCTCCTTGGCTGTTGCGTCGGGTGCTTTGTGCGACGCTTTCAAGAACGGGAATACCACTATTGTAAGGTTGCCTTCAAACTCTTTTTTCGTTGTTTGCGGCACGATGGTTGAAGCCTCTACCTCCAAACCATAGAGCGACTTCAGCGCCTCGGCTGTAGCCGCAGAAATGATGTTATCTATCGACATTTATATGATTATTTTCTAATTATCTTAATTTCAGACTGCAAAGATAGTGCAAGATGAGTGAAGAGCAAAACAAATTTATTTGATTTTGCTCTTCCGAATCGCAGCCTATCTTATTTAAAGATAGTGCAAGGCGAGTGAAGAGCAAAACAAATTTATTTGATTTTCTCTTAGAGTCCTTAAAGTCTTTAGAGCCCCTAGAGTCCCTCAAACTATTTTTTTAAAATCAAATTCTTTTCAGTAGCTTTGCACACATGAACCAGACTGAACGCATAATCGGATCGGAGATACTCCGCAAACTTCCCTACGAGCCCAACAGCCAGCAGATGGAAATCATTGCCGCGCTGAGCAAGTTTGTCGCCGACACCGACGACCGCTCGGTCTTTCTGCTCAACGGATATGCCGGAACGGGCAAAACATCGCTCGCAGGAGCGCTTGTCGCAGCTTTGCCGGCACTGCGCCGACAGGCTGTGCTGCTGGCGCCTACGGGGCGGGCGGCGAAGGTGTTTGCGGCATACTCGCGCCACAGTGCGTTCACCATACACCGCAAAATCTACCAAAGCCGGCGCTACAACCCCGAGGACTCGCATTTCTGCCTTGCTCACAACAACCACAAGAACACGCTGTTTATTGTCGACGAAGCGTCGATGATTGCCAACAACGCGTCGGAAGGGGCGGTGTTTGGCACTGGATGCCTGCTCGACGACCTTATCACCTACGTTTACAGCGGCGAGGGATGCCGCCTGATTCTGCTCGGCGACGTGGCTCAGCTGCCACCGGTGGGCTACACCGACAGCCCGGCTCTCGCGCCTGCCACGCTGCAGGGCTACGCCCTTACGGTCTACAGCTTCTCGCTGACCGAGGTGGCGCGACAGCGCAGCTCGTCGGGCATACTGCACAACGCCACGATGATACGGCAGATTATCGCTTCGGGAAAACTGGAGGCGCCGACGCTCGAAATCTCCGGCTTCGACGACGTGGAGGTGGTGAGCGGTGAGTTTCTGTCGGAAAAGGTCGAGGAATGCTACGCGCAGGAGGGAGGCGCGGCTGAGACAATAATCATCACGAGGAGCAACAAGAGGGCGGTGATGTTCAACCAGGGAATACGCGCACGGGTGCTGTATATGGATGCGGAAATAACCACCGGCGACATGCTGCTCGTGGCGAAAAACAACTATTTCTGGGCTGCCGACTACGACGGCATCGACTTCATCGCAAACGGTGATGTGGCGGTGGTGAAACGCATCTCTGAGGTGACGGAGGAATACGGCTTCCGCTTTGCCGACGTGACGCTCGAGTTTCCTGACTACAACAATGCGGAAATCGATGCGAAAATAATCCTCGACGCGCTCTATGCGGAGTCGCCGGCGCTGTCGCGCGAGCAAAACAACAATCTGTACCTGCGTGTGATGGACGACTATGCCCACATCACGCGCAAAAGCGAGAAATACAAACGTCTGAAGCAAGACCCGTTCTTCAACGCGCTGCAAGTGAAATTCGCCTATTCCGTGACGTGCCACAAGGCGCAGGGCGGACAGTGGCGCAACGTGTTTGTCGACATGGGATACATCCCCGAGGAGGCATTCTCAAACGTCGACTTCTACCGATGGCTATACACGTCGTTCACACGTGCCACCGACCACATTTTCCTGATCAACCCGCCTCTCGCCACCAGATAAGCACGCATCGTAGCGGAGCGGTCTCGCCACCCCCATCACCGCCTCGCGCAGCAGTGCCAGGGTCCGACCGCGCGAGCGGTCACGTCACCACATCATCACCGCATACATCCGCACTCATCGTCGCGGAGCGACGGCACTCTGCCATAACCCGGTACGCGGAGCGCAGCGCAGCGTGCCGGGACTTAACACGCCCCTGCTGTCGGCGTGCCGGAGGTACGCCACTACTCCAGAGCCGCTGCCCGACCGCGCGAGCGGTCACGTCTTCAGTTAACCCCCGACAGCGTCGGGGGTACA